>JABLTL010176986.1_pt1 | contig 14402 bp, 13 predicted proteins | sample 7160151 | NCBI WGS metagenome assembly JABLTL01 (sample SAMN14651223, study PRJNA627086) | human gut metagenome | isolation source: feces | host: Homo sapiens
ATAAATTAAAAGACTTCATAAAATTTTATGAAGTCTTTTAATTTATTATAAATGAGGTCTTTTATGAATAAAAAAGTTTGTAAAGTACTATTTGTTATTATAGGAACATTAATAGGGGCAGGTTTTGCTTCAGGTCAAGAAATAAATATATTTTTTTATCAATATGGAAGTAAAGGATTATTAGGAATATTAATTTCAAGTATTTTAATAGGACTGGTCATAAGGAAAACGATAATGTTAAGTCAAAAGTATAAAATTGAAACATATAAACAATTTTTAGAAATATTTATTCGTAACAAGATAGGAGCAGAAATATTTAATATTATTATAAATATATTTATTTTAATAACATTTTATATAATGGTTGCAGGTTTTGGAGCTTATGTTGAACAACAGGCAAAAATTCATAGTATCATAGGAAGCACACTTCTAGCACTAATATGTTTTATAATATTTTCAAAAAATGTATCAGGTCTTGTAAAAGTAAATGAAATTATTGTTCCAATATTAGTTTTTTGTATTGTCGCAATATGTACAAAGATTATAAATGTACAAGATTGGATAAATATTATAAGCTTAGAGACTGTAACATTAAAGAATAAGTGGATATTAGATAGTATATTATATGGTAGCTATAATACGATATTGTTAATTCCTGTGTTGATAACAATCAAAAATTTATTAAATAGTAAAAAAGAAGTAACGATAGTTGCAATATTAACCACAAGTATATTTGCAATTTTAGCTATTATCATATTTGCAATATTATCAAAAATAGATATAAACATATTAGAAGTTGAAATGCCGGCTGTATATGTAGTATCTCAGATTTCAAATTTTTTTAGATATATATATGGCTTTATTATATTAAGCTCTATATTAACAACTAGTGCATCACTTGGAACAAGCTTATTAAAAAATATAGCAAAAAATAAAAAACAAAATCTAATATATGCAATACTAATATGTGTAACTGCGGTCATTGTATCTAGAATCGGATTTTCAAAATTAGTTAAATTATTATATCCGATATTTGGATATATGGGCATTATTCAATTGATTGCATTCTTGATTTTTTCATTATAGTATAGTAAAATGACAATAAACAAAAGAACATAAGGAAGGAATATAATTAAAATGAAAGATTATTGGAGAGAAGATGAATCCAAAAATGTAAATATAAAAAAAATTATAATATTAATAGCAATTATAATTATATTAGGGGTAATTGTTGCAATAGTTATTTTATACAAAAAAAATGATAATTTTAGAAATTGGATAGATGTGCAAATATTACGAAAACAAGTATTGCAAGAAAAAGTAACAACAATTGATTTAGAAGAAAATCAGAATGCTAATATATATGCATTTAATAAATATATAGGAATTTTAAATAAAAACAAATTAGAAGTATATGGCAGTACAGGAAATAGAGAGGCAGACTTAGATGTGCAAATAGTTAATCCTTTATTTAATACAGCTAATAGGTTTTTAGCAATAGGGGAACAAAATGGTCAAAAAATATATTTAATTGAAGACAAAAAAGTCAGTTGGGAAAAAGAAGTAGAAGGAAATATATCACAGGTATATGTAAATAAAAATGGATATGTTGCTGTTACAATATCAGGAACAAGCTATAAGAGCATAATACAAGTATTTGATTCAGATGGAAATCCATTATTTAAAAAATATTTACCTTCAACTTTGTCAGTAGATGTATCAATTTCAAATGATAATAAATATCTAGCTATTGCTGAAGTAGATACATCTGGTACAGCAATCCAATCAAATGTCAGAATAATATCAATAGATAAAGTAAAAACAGATCCTACTAATTCAGAAGAAGAAAGTTATAAGAGTGAATCAAATAAATTATTAGTAAATATAGAATATGAAAATAAAAATAAAATAGTTTGTATGTATACAGACTCTATCAGTTTAATTGAAGATGGAAAGGAAAAAAGCTTATTTGATAATAAAGATAAGAAAGTAACAGCACAATCTATAAATTTAAATAATAATTTTACAATAATACAAGAAGAATCTTCAGGAATTTTTTCTGCTAACTCACTGGTAAACATTCAGAATATAGATAATCAAGAGACTAAAAATTATAGAGTTGATACTGTGGTTAAAGAAATATATACGGATGGAGATATAATAGCTCTAAATCTAGGAACAGAGGTAGAGTTTATCAATACAAGTGGTTGGCTAGTAAAAAGATATGTGGCAAATCAAGAAATTACGAAAGTTACAGTTTCTAGTAATATTGCAGGTATTATTTATAGAGACAAAGTAGAAATTATTAACTTTTAAAAGAAAGGAGATTATGATATATTTAGAGTATTAAATATATCATATAAGAAGTAAAATGATAGTAGATTTTATAATAGTTTTAATTATTGCTATATCAACTTTTTTGGCATATAAAAAAGGATTGGTAGTAGTGGCAATTCAATTAGTAGCAGCAGTTATAGCTGTATTGATAACATTAGTGTTATATAAACCAGTTACAAATTTGATAGTTAATTTAACAAGTATAGATGAGACAATACAAAATCAAATATTGGAGAGAGCCAATGATGCTATAGAAAATCAAAATGAAAATAAAGATAAAGTAATAGAAAGTATTCAAAAAAATATGCTACCAGAAACAGCCAGAACAATATCAATAAATGTAATTCAAGGAGCAGTTATAATTATTTTATATGCTATTATGAGAATTGCATTAAGATTTATTACAGCAATAGCTAATTGGATATCAAAGTTACCAATATTAAATCAATTTAATAAACTAGGTGGAGCTATTTATGGTATTGTTAGAGGAATTATAATAGTATATGTAGTATTGATAGCAATAAGTTTAATAGGAGAAGTTAATCCAGAAAATAATATATATAAAAGTATTGAAAATTCGTCTATAGGTAAGAACATGAGTGATAAAAATGTATTAAATGTACTATTTGAAGAAATAAAAGAAAAATAGTGTCGTTTATTGATTTTTTATATTATATTTGCTATACTTGATATATGAAATTTTTAGGAGTGAATATAAGTGAGTAAAAAAACTAACAAAAGTAAAGAAACCAAAAAGAAAAGAAAGATTTGGAAAAAAGTATTAATAGTTATAGTATTAATTTTATTAGGAGCAAGTGGAGTATTTGCTTATAAAGTACATATAAATGGTGGAGGAACAAAAGGAATATTATCAACAGTGTTAGATACAAAAAAGGATGTAGGAGAGTTCAGATGTTTGGTTTTAGGAATTAGCACAGATGAAAAAGGTTCATTATTAACAGATACAATTATGATAGCATCATATAATCCGCAAACTCAAAAAGCAGCTTTAGTTTCTGTACCAAGAGATACATATACAGGAAAAAATACAGCAAAAGCAACAGCTTATGAAAAAATAAATGCATTATATAGTAGAAAAGAAGATCCTCAAACAGTATTAGATGCTGTAAATAATTTAACAGGGCTAGACTTACAATATTATGTTATAGTAAAAACAGAAGCTTTCATAAAATTGGTTGATGCAATAGGAGAAGTAACATTTAATGTACCAATAGATATGAATTATGATGATACATCACAGGATTTGCATATACATTTAAAAGCTGGAGAGCAAAAGTTAGATGGAGATAAAGCTGAACAATTAGTACGTTTTAGACATAATAATAATGGAACTTCATATCCTGATGAATATGGAAATAATGATTTAGGAAGAATGAGAACACAAAGAGAATTCATCATGGCTGTAATAAAACAAACTGCAAAAGTAGAAAATATAACAAAACTAGGACAAATTTTAGATGTTGCAAAAGAAAATGTTATAACAAATATTGATTTTGATGTTGCAAAAGATTATATACCATATATAGTAGAATTCAATACAGATAATCTAGAGACTGCAGCATTGCCAGGAACTACACCAGATTGGTCTAAAACAAATAATGTTAGTATATTTGTTTTAGATAAAGTAGAAACAAAAATATTAATTAATCAAATGTTTGAGTTAGAAGATGAAGAAGAAACATCAAGTAATACTACAAATACTACTAATTCAACCAAAAATACAATAAGTAATACAACTAATACTACATCAAGTACAACAAATAAAAGCTCAAATATAAAAATAGAAATACTAAATGGAACTGGTAGTGGAAATAATCTACAAAAAGTGACAGAAAAATTGAAAGCTAAAGGATTTAATGTAAGTAGAACAGGAACTACTAACGAAACAAATAAAACAGTTATTATTAATAAAAAATCAGTTTCAGAAACAATAATGAAAGATATTAAACAAGCTGTGGGGGTTGGAACAATATCTAATGTAGAATCAGGAAAATCTAGTAAAGTGGATATTACTATAATAATTGGAAAAGATTATGATAATAAAATAGGGGCAGACGATTAATCGTTTGCTCCTATTTTGACATACTCATATTAATAATGTTTTTTAGTCTATATCATCATTTTTGCTTTTCTTTGGAAAAAATATAATAAGAATAATTAGCAAAATTACAAAAGACATAATTATAATACATATAAATTCCAACAGTTTAGATTTTTCAACATTATGAGTAGCAATTAAATTAGAAGAATAATTAATACCATCTATATTATAAGTAACTGTTCCTAAAATATCACCTTGAGAAATAGGAGCAGAAATATTAGTGTTTAAATTAATAGTAGGTATATAGCTTGTATTTAAATCATTATTGTTTACTAAAACATTTATACTGTCAGTAAAAGCTAAATCTAAATTAGCAGTAGAGTAAGAACCATTAGCTACATTTATTTGAGTAATTAAATCTCCTGGATTAGCTATATTTTTGAAAGAAAAATTATTAAATCCATATTCATATAATATTTTAGATTCAGAAAATCGTGTGGAAACATTATCCACGACTGAACCACCTAATACAACACATACTAATTCTAGATTATTATTATATGCAGATGAGACTAAACATTCACCTGCTTCTGTTGTAAATCCAGTTTTTCCAGAAGTAACATATTTGTAATAGTAAGAGCTAGTAGGAACTAACAGTTCATTGGTGGAACTGAAAAATCTAGAACCAGACTTATTAGTTTCAGAAATCGAACAAGAAGAACTACCAGCGATTCGTCTAAAATCTGAATTCTTGAGACAGTATTGCATGATAGTAGCTAAATCGTGAGCTGTTGTATAATGATTATTATCTTGTAGTCCATAAGTATTTGTAAAATGAGTGTTAGATAAATTTAATTCATACACTTTATTATTCATCATATTAACAAAATTAGCAACTGTTCCTCCTACATGAATAGCTAATACATTAGCAGCATCATTAGCTGAATGAATTAATAATAATTCAAGTAATTGTTCAACTGTAAGTTGTTCATCAACTGAAATATTTGCAGTAACATATCCTTCTGGAATAGAAGCCAAACCTTCAGCAGTTGCTGTAACAATATCATTTAATTTACAATTTTCTAAAACTAAAATTGCTGTAACTATTTTTGTAGTACTTGCTGGAAACATCTTTTCATCAGGATTTTTACTATATAATACTTTATTTGTTTTATTATCAATTAAAAATGCAGCTTTAGAATTTAAATTAGGTTCATCATCAGAAGCATAAATATAACTAAAATTGCTAAAAGATAATGTGATAACTAAAAAAAATAAAAAAATAAAGTTCCTTATATTTAATTTCATGTTTTACACTCCTAAATTTCTTATATCTTATTTTAACAGTAATAATATATAGCATTTTGCAGGATTTTGCAATTATTTTAGAATAGAAATTTTTGTTTAGTATATTTTTTATTGGATACAAAGGATAAAGGGAAGTTAAAAGGAATGGGTCATGTACAATGCAGAGTTCATTCCCAAGTTGCCTAGTACCTAATCAAAAAATGTCCAATTTTTTGGTTTCAGTACAGTCTAATTTAATTAATATAATATAAAGTAAAATATTAAGATAAATGGAGATATCGAGAGATAATTATTAATTCATAGAGATAGGAGAGGATAGAATGTTAGACTTGAATAAAAGAAAAAAAGTTATAATAATATTATTAATAATTTTTATAGGAATATTAGGATATTATATATATAACAAAAATATAGAAGAAGTAGTAATATCAGAAAGTACTACAACTGAAAATACAGAAAATATAGAAAAAGCAACAGAAGAGACGAAAACTAAAATTGTGGTACATATTTCTGGAGCTGTAAATAAAGAAGGAATAGTAGAATTAGAAGAAAACAGTAGAGTAGCAGATGCAATAAATAAAGCAGAAGGACTTAAAGAAAAAGCAGATATGAAAAATATAAATTTAGCATATAAACTTGAAGATGGAATGAAAATATATATACCAACAGAAGGAGAAGAAAGTGAAGAAAATCAGACAAATAATATAGTAGTAAACAGCAATAATCAGATAAATCAGAAAGAAAATAGTAAAAATATAGAAAAAAGTACCAAAATAAATATAAATACTGCAACACAGATAGAATTAGAAAATTTACCTGGTATAGGAGCAGCAACAGCTATGAAAATTATAGAATATAGAAAACAAAATAAAAAATTCAATAATATAGAAGAAATAAAACAAGTAAAAGGAATAGGAGAATCAAAATATAGCAAAATAAAAGACATGATATGTGTCAAATAAGAATATTGACAAAAAATATTAAATATAGTAATATGTTAACATAAGCTTACAAGGAGGAGAATATGAAACTAACCAATTCTCAAGAAGAATATTTAAAAACGATATATATATTAGAAAAAAACATAGGAAAAGTTAGAGTAACAGATATTGCAGAAAAACTGAAAATAACAAAACCAAGTGTTAATAAAGCAATAAAACATCTCAAAGATATAAAATTAATAGAATATGAAGTTTATGGAGAAATTAACTTGACACAGAATGGAGAAGAATTAGCAAAAGAAATAATAAAAAAACATGATATAATAAAAATGTTTTTAGTAGAAATTTTAGGAGTGGAAGAAAAAACAGCTGAAGAAGAAGCAAAACTAATGAAATATGCAATGTCAAAAGATACAACAAGAAGTTTAGAAAAATATATTGCTAATGTAATGAATTTAGGAGATTTAGATTGTGATTATGATGAAAATAATCCTAAATGTCAAGAATGTTCGAAGGTAAAAATAATACAAGGAAATAGAAATATTACAAATATATAACATTTTAAAAAAACTACTAGAAAAATTAACAGAAATGTGTTATAAAGAAAATAGAGTAATAAATAATATTTTAGGATAAATATTGTTTAATAAACATTTTTAAAATTACAAAAGAAAGGAAGAGATGAGAATGCCAGATAGAAGATCAGAAGATAGAAGACAAGGTGATAGAAGAGCACCAGGAGGAAAAGCTTCAGATATAACAATGAGTTTAAAAACATTTATTATAATAGTTGTATGTGCAGCAATTGTAATTATAGCAGGAACATATTTTATTGTACATAGAGCTGTTAAAAATGCTCAAGATGCAGCTTTAGATAGTGGATATGCTTATGATGAAGATTATGAAGACTATGATGAAGACTCTACAGACGAAGTAGAAGAGACTCAAGATGACAGTGATGAAGAAACAACAAATTCAGCAACAAATGAAGAAATAAATTCTACTAATGATGCAACTACAAACGAAACTTCAAATACTGAAGTAACCGAATAAAAAAAACAAATGTAGGAAATTGAACTATTTTCTACATTTTTTTTAACAATTTTTAAGTAATTATATGTCTATACTGGAAAAATGATACTTTTACAGAAAGTAATAAAAATTTTATACACAAATGGTTTTATGAATATAATGGAAAATGTAATAATTATATAGTGTTTATAGTAAAATTTGGAAGAATAGAAATATATTAAATATTGAAAAAGAGGGAAAATATATGAGTAATGAAAAAATTGGGTTTACAATAGGGAAATATGCACCATTGCATAAAGGACATCAATTATTGATAGAAACAGCAATAAAAGAGATGAATCAAGTTTATTGTATAATTTATGATACTGATATTATAGATATAGACATACAACAAAGAGCTAGTTGGATAAAAAGATTGTATCCAACAGTAAATATAATTTATGCTTATAATAGTCCTAAGGAATATGGATTAGATAAAAAAAGTGTTAATATACAAATGAATTATCTATCAAATTTAATTAAGGATATTCCAGTAACACATTTTTACTGTAGTGAAAAGTATGGTGAAAAAGTAGCTGAATATTTAAGCATTAAAAATAGAATTGTTGATATAGAAAAAAAGATAGTACCAATTAGTGCGACTCAAATTAGACAAAACTATGAACAAAATAAGCAATACTTGGAAACGTTTATATATATGGATTTAAAAGAGCATAAATAAAAATAAAATCCTAGAATTAAAATAAGGTATTAATTTTTTGATATAATGGCGAAATATGTAGTATTTTTAGCATAAAAAAATTTGAAAATGTATTGACAAATAACAGTAATAAGTTATATAATAAAAAAGTAGTTAATTATATTAAATATCGCGGGATGGAGCAGTTGGCAGCTCGTCGGGCTCATAACCCGAAGGTCGTAGGTTCGAGTCCTACTCCCGCAACCAAAATCGTTGATACTGTAAGGCTTCAGAAAATGAAACCCTACAGTATTTTTAATTTTACCCCATATTTACCCCATTAGTTTTTTATAGTTGCTTGTATAAGTTTAGTTTTTTACTTTTGATAAAATTGGTGTTAGAATAGAGATTCAGTACTACATTTAATGCGAGGAGAAATATTTGATATAGATAATAAAAAGTTTTTCGCATTTGGCGGTGCTAAATCACATGATATTCAAGATGGCATACTAAATTTAGATGAAGAAGAAAAAATATATACATATAGAAAAAGAGGAGCATTTTTTAGAATAAGAGATTATTCTTGGTGGGATTTAGAACTTCCAACTGAGGAAGAAATGCAAAATGGAATAAATAATTTAGAAAAAGTAAACTATAATATAGATTATATTGTAACTCATTGTTGCCCTACCAGTGTACAAGCCATACTTAGTGGAGGATTGTATAAAAAAGATTGTTTAACAGATTATTTGCAGAAAATTTCAGGAAAATGTAAATTTAAGAAATGGTATTTTGGTCACTATCATGAGAATAGACAAGTTAATTCACAGTTTGTTTTGCTTTATGAAGATATTGTACCATTGAAATATGAGAGTATATTTTAAAGAAAAAATGTCGCTTTATATGCAAAAATATCGCTTATAAGCGACATTTTTTATAAAAATTGGTTGTAATAAAAGTATAAAAGTGATAATATAATATTAAAATTATAATGTGGAGGTATATAATTTGAAGATAAAAGATTATGAAAAAGCAGAGACAAGTAATATTGATTATAAAATTGCATTAGAAGAAAAAAGACCTAAAAGTTGGCTAAAATCAGTATCAGCATTTGCTAATTCAAAAGGTGGAATCATTTTATTCGGAGTGGATGACAGTACACATGAACTAGAAGGATTAGATAATGTTCAACAAGTAGCTGAAAAAATCACTGAAATTATAAATGCTAGAATTTTACCATTACCTAGATATGAAATAAATTCTTTTACTGAAAATGGAAAAGATTTTTTAGAATTAAAAATAGGAGATGGACCGTCAACTCCTTATTATTTAGTAATAGATGGAAGAAAAGAAGCTTTTATTCGTTCTGGAAATCAAAGTATACCCGCTCCAGAGCATATATTAAATAATCTTATATTAAAAGGAAAAAATTTAACATTTGATGCATTACCAACAGATTATAAAATTAATGATTTAAGTTTTACTTTGCTAGCAGCGACTATAAAAGAAAAAACGAATAAAAAATTTGATGAAAATAAAGATTTTTTTTCTTTGGGATTAGCTAACACTGAAAAAGAATTAACAAATGCAGGACTATTATTAAGTGACCAAAATCCCTTAAAGCAGTCTAAAATTGTATGTACTAGGTGGAAAGGATTAAATAAGGGAATAATAGCAGAAGATGCAATTGATGATAAGGAATATAATGGAAGTATTATAGCATTATTAGAGAATGCAGATTCTTTTATAAAAAATAATTCTAAAATGTCCTGGAAAGTTGTAGGAATGGAAAGACAAGAACTAGAGGAATATCCTATTACTGCTCGTAGGGAAGCAATAGTAAATGCATTAATTCACAGAGATTATCAGATTTTAGGCGCAGAAATTCATATAGATATGTTTGATGATAGATTAGAAATTACTTCACCAGGAGGAATGTTTGATGGCAGTCTTATTCAAAATCTAGAGATAAAAAATATTCCATCTATGAGAAGGAATATTGTAATTGCAGATGTTTTCAGTAGATTACATTACATGGATCGTAGAGGAAGTGGATTAAGTAGAATATTGGAGAGCTATAATGATTCTATTCAAAAACCAAAATTTATTTCTGATTCTCTATCATTTACAGTAATATTTCCTAATAAGGGCTATTATAAAACAAATGAAACGGATGAAAATAAAAATATTGTTTCAGATAGGGATTTATTTTTTATACAGTTATATAAAAGTATACAAAATACAAATATTAGAAATAGTACAATAAATCAAATAAGAAATATTTTTGAAAAAATGGGTTACAATAATATGTTTTCTAGGGAGGATATAAAGAACATTTTAAATATAAAAGATACAAGGGCGACTAATTTAATTTCTTTACTTTTAGATTTGAATCTTATTATTAAGGCTGAAGGAACAAAATATAAATTTCAAAAACAATAAAAATGACGGTTAAAAGCGATATTTTTTTAAAAAATGTCGCTTAATGAATCAATAATTAAAAAGTATATATATAAAATGAAAAAATAAAAATTTTCTGCAGAGAACACTGCAGAATTTATAAATAAAGTGAGCAAAATGAATAATTATAAAATTCAAATTGCCCACTTTATTTTTATAACTTATGAAATTAAATTTGACAAAAATAATTGAATTATAAATTAATAGTCAACTGACTCAAAGTATACAATTTATAAAGTTAAAAATATGGTATATCTAACTGATAGCAAATATGTTTAAAAATCATTAATAAAAGGGTATATCTTTTATCACAAAAAAGTTAAATTTACATAATTTGATAAAATCTTGAAAATAGTATATAATATATAGACATAAAAGGAGGGAATAGCTTTGTTAGAAAAATTAGGAAAAAAAGAATTAATAGAAAGATTAAAAGAATTAGAAAAAGAAAATAAAGAACTAAAAGAAAAATTGTATGGGAATTTAGACAGAAAAGTAGAAGAAAAAGAAATAATTAAAGAAACAAAAGCTATTTCAACTGAAGAAAAAATAAAAATATTTATGGAAATATTTAAAGGGAGGATAGATATTTATGCAAAAAGGTGGACAAGTAGTACAACAGGAAAATCAGGGTATTCACCAGTATGTATAAATGAATTTAATACATATAAATGTGATAAACCAAGAGTTAAATGCAATAATTGTGGTTTTAGAGAGTTACAACCTTTAACAGAAAATGTTATATTAAAACATTTACAAGGAAAAATAACTATAGGAATTTACCCACTATTACCAGGAGATTTATGTAATTTTCTAGCGATAGATTTTGACAAAAAGACTTATGAGAAAGATGTATTAGTATTTTGGAATATATGTGATGAACTAAATATACCAATATATGTTGAAAAATCTCGATCTGGAAATGGAGCGCATGTATGGATATTTTTTGAAGAAAGTATGCCAGCAAATGTTGCTAGAAAAATGGGAAATATTCTTTTAACAAAAACGATGGAGAAAGAATCATTGGACTTGGATTCATATGATAGGTTATTTCCAAATCAGGATACAATGCCTAAAGGTGGATTTGGTAATCTAATAGCATTACCTTTTCAGGGGGAAAGTAGCAAGAGTGGAAATACAGTTTTTGTAAATAAATATTTTGAGCCAGAAAAAAATCAATTTGAAATTTTGGAAAATATAAAAAGAATTAAAAGTGATGATGTTTATAATTTTGTTAATAAATATAGAGAAGATGATTATAAAGAACCTGATGTAGAGCAGATAGAAGATGATGAATTGCCTGAAAAAGAAAATTTAAGAGAAGTTAAATTTGTAAATAATGTAGAATGTATATTTGATAATATGATTTATGTTAAAAAACTAAAATTGTTACCAAATGAAGTATCTTATTTAAAAAGATTAGCTAGTTTTACTAATCCAGAATTTTATGAAAAACAAAAATTAAGACTACCTATATATAAAACACCAAGGATCATAAGCTGTTTTGAGGAAGATGATAGATTTCTAAAATTACCTAGAGGATGCATAGATAAAATTAAAGAAGTATGTGAAAAAAGCAATGTCAAATTAATTATAAAAGATACAAGAGAGGAAGGAATTAATACAGATTATACATTTATAGGAAAACTAAATAAAAAACAGGAAAATGTAAAAAATGAGTTATTAAAATATGAAACAGGAATATTATGTGCTACTACAGGTTTTGGAAAAACTGTTATAGGAGCTAAAATTATTTCAGAGTTAAAAACAAATACTTTGATTATAGTAAATAGAAATAATTTATTAGAACAATGGAAAGAAAGGTTATCCTATTTTTTAAATATAAATAAAAAAGAAATAGGACAAATTGGAGCGAGTAAAGAAAATTTAAATGGTAAATTAGATGTAGCTAGTTTTCAATCGTTAGCTAAGAAAGACAATTTAGATGATATAGTTAAGGATTATGGGCTTGTTATAATAGATGAATGTCATCATGTTGCAGCATTTAGTTTTGAAAAAGTATTGAAAGCTATAAGAAGTAAATATGTATATGGGTTAACAGCAACACCTACAAGAAAAGATGGATGGCATAAAATTATTTATATGCAATGTGGAGACATAAGAGTTAGAGTAGCAAATCGCGAATTAAAACAAAATAAAGAAATGGAACATGTAGTAATTGTAAAGAGTACAGGTTATAAATATATTTCTACTGAAGAAAAAGACAAAATACAAATTTCAGAAATCCTAAATGACATGTGTCATAATATATTTAGGAATAATATGATAGTTCAAGATATAAAGAGATGTGTTTTAGAGGGTAGAATTCCTATTGTTTTAACAGAAAGGGTAGAACATTTGAAAATATTAAAAGAAGGATTAGACGGTATGAACATTCCAGTTGTTATTTATAAAGGAGCAATAGGAAAGAAAAAAGCAAAAGAAATTCGAGACATTATTGATGAAGCTGATAAAAATAATAAACCAAGAATAATATTGGCGACAAGTAGTTCTATAGGAGAAGGTTTTGATGATAGTAGATTAGATACACTATTTTTGACTATGCCAGTTTCATGGAAAGGAAGAATCTTGCAATATGTAGGAAGACTTCACCGAGAACATGAAGATAAAAGTAAAGTAATTGTTTATGATTATTTGGATAATATGAAAGTTTTAGAAAAAATGTATTTTAGAAGAATAAAAGGATATAAGATTGCTGGATATGAAATTATAGAAGAAACATAAAATATTTTAAAGTGGACAATGAAAATTCAAATTGCCCACTTTATTTTATATGTTATGAATTTAAAGCATTAGCAATAAATTTAATAACATCATTAATTCCAGTCGTATAATATTTCTCATTCCAATAAACACAATGATTTAGAAGTTCCTCTCTAAAATCATCAAGAATATTAGAAATATAATCAGAATCCTTGTCTGGAATAGCATCAAGAATCTTTTTACAAAAAGTATCATAATTGAGAGCATGTTTTCTATCTTCATCAGTTAAATTAGTTTCTAATTTTTCAAATCTAAATTCCAACCAATCACTTAATAATTCATTATCTTTATTATTTGTATTCATATTATTAAAACAACAAAAACATTTTTTATTCATAATCAAAACCTCCATAAATCTAAATGAATTACAAAATTTTCTTCAAAAATTTTGCATACTTAGACTGTAGCAAACAAGCTTTAACAGTCTAAATAATTGGGCTCAAAATGGGCACACACCCCAGCAAAAATAACCCAAAATCACATAAATTTACAAAGTTAAAAAATTGGGCACACCAAACATACCAATAGATACAGTTAAAAACTAGATTTACCAATGTTTTGCGAGCTTTACTCATAACCCGAAGGCGAGTTTGAAATAATTTTGCTTTACAATTTTGATTTAATCGTTACAGCTTGAGTGGTTGTGGCGATTTTTTGTTTCCCTTAAATTGGTTGCTATAATGCTTAAAAATAGCACTATTATGTCAAATTGGGGAGAAATTGGGGATCAACTTCCCAATTGACATAGAACCTCTAAGAAAATCTCATTTCATAAAAATTCTTAAAGTCATTTTTACAA
>JABLTL010136693.1_pt1 | contig 14391 bp, 10 predicted proteins | sample 7160151 | NCBI WGS metagenome assembly JABLTL01 (sample SAMN14651223, study PRJNA627086) | human gut metagenome | isolation source: feces | host: Homo sapiens
AAAAGCAGGAGCATTTGATAACTTTGCAGAAACTAGAAGTACATTAATGGCTTCATTTGAAGACATAATAGATACAATTTCTGGAGCATCAAAAAAGAACATACAAGGTCAAGTTTCGATGTTTGATATGGCAATGTCACAAACAGACTCAAGCAAAGATGATATGGAAAAGCTAAAATACAAATATACAACCCTAAAAGAATATTCAGATCAAGAATTATTATCAATGGAAAAAGAGATGCTCGGAATATATGTATCTGGACATCCACTTGAAAAATATAGAGAGCTAATAGAAAAATTTGCAGATGTAAACACACTTCAAATGAGAGACGCAAGCGAATTAGTTAGCACAGAAAACGAAGAAGATGTGCCACCAGAAAAATTAGCTGGAAGAGTACAACAATTAAAAGACGGACAATTTGTAAAATATGCTGGAATAATAACTGGAATAAAGAAAAAATATACAAAAAATAACAAATTAATGGCATTTGTCACAATAGAAGATTTGTATGGAAGTGTAGATGTCATCGTATTCGAAAATTGTTACAATCAATGTTCAAACGAATTGATAGATGAGAACATAGTACTTGTTGAAGGCCGTTTAAGCATAAGGGAAGATGAGGCACCAAGCATAATTGCAAGAACAATAAGAAACTTAGAAGATGTAGCAAATAATCCAAGTTCTGCAAACACATCAGTCAATAACGAAAATGGTGTAAAACAAGCAGTGAAAATAGATAGAAAAAGATTAAACATAAACATAACTAATTTAGACGAAGCACAAAAAGACAGACTAAGAGGGGCATTGAAATTCTTCAATGGGGATAGAAACAACACTCAAATAGAAATAATAAATGGAGAAAAAATAGCTCCAGCAGGAGGCTTATTCGTAACGCCAGAAATATTAGAAGAAATACAAGAAATTGTAGGAATAGAAAATGCGGTATTTGAAAAATAATTTTCAATATTAACTATGGCAAATTACAATGAGTATGCAGAAATTGTCGAACGATTTTTAAGTTAATTTTAGAAAAAATATTGCAAAACTAATAAAATATAGTATAATAATAAATGAAATGCTTTTGGTGCATAACACTAAATTTCATATGAGAATGGGTAATCAAAGATTACCAAAAAAATCAGGTATGCTGTGAACATACCTGATTTTTGCTATTTATTGAATAAATCAATAATAGCTTTTAGCTCTTTTAAAATTTTAAAAGCATATTTAAGAGTAATAACTATAATATGTAAAGCTTTAAAAAATTTCTTCGAGTGTTTTCTTCTCTTGTTTTGCTTTTGATGCATCATTCTCACCTCCTTTCTTATGAGAATGACATAATTATAATACATAAGCCGTGAGAAAGTCTGTCGAAACATGTAATTAACTTAAAAAAATTCACAAAATTTTCATTGAATTACTATTTATTTAATGGTAAAATTATTAATGATTAGAAAACAATTACAACCTTGTGAAAGGAAATATAAATTATGGAAAAATCACTTTTGAAAGATAGTGTAAGACAAATAAAAAATACATTTAAGCGATTTCTATCTATTGTAGCAATAGTATTGCTTGGAGTAGGATTTTTTGCTGGAATTACGGCTACAAGTCCAGATATGAAAGATACCATAGATAAATATTTTGATGATGAAGATGTAATGGACATTGAAGTAATTTCAACACTTGGATTAACAGATGAAGACATAGAAGCATTGAAACAAGTAGATGGAACTAAAGATGTAGTTGGAACTTATAGTATTGATGCAACTTTTAGCAATGATAAAAAAGAGTATGTTGTTAAGATTGAGTCGATGCCAGATACGATAAACAATGTAATTCTTAAAGAGGGAAGCCTGCCACAAAATGCTGATGAATGTGTGGTTGAGAGCTCGTTATTAACAATGACTGGATATAAAATTGGAGATTATATCACATTAAATCCACAAAAGGTTGAATCATCTACAAGTATTGGAGATATAGACATAAGTAACGATGAAGATAGCAATGATAATAATAGTAGTAATGTAGAAAGTGATAGTAACAATGATTCAACTGTAAAAAATAAAAAGGTTAAAATTGTTGGGACGGTTCAATCTCCTTTATATATTTCTAGGTCGAGAGGGACCAGCAAACTTGGAGCAGGTTCTGTAAATTTTTATATGTATATGCCAAAAGAAAATTTCAATATGGACGTTTACACAGTTGCATACATTACTGCTGATGGTGCAAAAAATTTAAAAACATATAAAGATGAATACCAGAAAAAGATTGATGAAGTAAAAGATAATATAGAAGCAATATCTGATGAAAGAAAACAAGCTAGATATAATTCTATTGTAAATACTGCTCAGAGTAAGTTAGACGATGCTCAAAAAGAGTATGATGAGCAAAAGCAAAAAGCAGAAGATGAGCTTCAAGATGCACAAAATAAGATTGATGATGGAAAAGCAAAAATTGAGGATGGAGAAAGAGAACTTGCAAATGCAAGAAGACAAGCTGATACTAAATTTGCAAATGCAGAGAAAAAACTGGAAGATGCTGAAGCACAGCTAAGTAGTGCAAAGTCTGAATTTGAAACAAAGAAGCAAGAAACAGAAGCACAACTAGAAGAGGCACAGAAAAATGTTGATAGTTTAAATCAAATAAAAACTAACTATGATAATCTTGTAACTCAAAAACAGACTGTGGAGAGTCAAATAAAACAGATAGAAGAGACTCTAAAAATATTAAATCAAAATCCAGAAGCAAATGCGGAAAAGATAACAGAGTTAACTACAAATAAAACAGCATTAGAAGCAGGGCTTAGTCAAATTAATGCAGGAATTTCTCAAATAGAAAATGCTCTTTCAAGCCAGGGAATAAAGGCAGAAAATTTAAGTCAGACTATAAGTTCTATAAATTCTCAAATAGAGCAAGGAAAGCAGGAACTCGCAAAGGCACAAAACACAATAAACGAGAATGAAAAAGAGCTGGAAAGTCAGAAAAAGAAACTTGCACAAACCAAAACAAGCACATACAAAACTATAAAGAGCAATGAGCAAAAATTAGAAAATTCTAAAAAAGAGATTGAAGAAAATGAACAAAAGCTTGCAGATGCTCGAAAAGAATCTCAAGAAAAATTAGATGAAGCACAAGAAAAATTGAATGATGCAAGGACTCAAATTGCAAAAATTGAGAAGCCAACTTGGTATATTTTAGATAGAAATTCAAACTATGGATATGCAGAATATATTCAAGATACAGATAGAGTTGCTAATTTAGCAAAAGCATTCCCAATAGTATTCTTCTTAGTTGCAGCATTAATTAGTTTAACATCAATGTCTAGAATGATTGAAGAACAACGTGTTCAAATTGGAACTTTGAAAGCGTTGGGATACAACAAAATTCAGATATCATTTAAATATCTAATTTATGCATTCTTAGCAACCATGATTGGTGGAGTAGTAGGAATGATAATCGGATTTAAGCTAATACCATCAATAATAATAATGATGTATGAAATGATGTACACTATTCCAAAAGCTGACTGTATAATTCGCATTGAAATGGGAGCTATAGGATTGGGATTTGCACTTGTTTGCACATTGGGAGCTACAATTTATACATGTATTAAAGAATTGAAAGAAAAGCCAGCAGAGCTGATGCTTCCAAAGGCTCCAAAGCCTGGAAAACGCATAATACTTGAGAAAATAACATTTATATGGAAAAGGTTGAAGTTTACTAATAAAGTAACTGCAAGAAATGTATTTAGATATAAGAAAAAAATGCTTATGACTGTAATAGGTGTAGCAGGTTGTACATCGCTTATAATAGCAGGATTTGGCATAAGAAATGCAATAGGAAACATGATTCCAAATCAGTATGGCGAAATTTTTAAATATGATGGAACAATCGAATTCAAAGATGACGTAACAAAAACACAAATTCAGGAAGAAAATGAAAAAGTAAAGAACCTAGATAAAATTGCAGACACATTGCCAAGTTACATGAAAACTGTTGAAATAACAAGCATTCAAAATTCACAGACAATAAACCTTGTAGTACCAGAGCAGTCAGATAAATTAGATGAATTTATAGGATTAAGAAACAGAAAGCACAAGAAGGAAACATACACATTAGATGATGACTCTGTAATAATTTCAGAAAAGATTGCAAGCCTATTAAAGATAAAGGTTGGAGATACAATAACCATAAAAAATACAGATGATATAGAAAAAGATGTAAAAGTAGGAGCAATAACAGAAAACTACATCTATCATTATATGTATATGTCTAGTAATTTGTACAACAAACTATATGGAGAAAATAGTTTCAAGCCTAACACTTTGCTAATAAAAGAGGCAGAAGGTACAACAGAAGATGATGAGGATAATATTGGAAAAACAATATTGCAAGATGATACAACAGTTGCTGGTGTAAGTTTCTTATCTGGTACGAAAGATATTTTTGTAACAGTAATGGAACAAATGCAATTAGTAGTATATGTGCTAATAATATCAGCTGGATTGCTTGCATTTGCAGTTTTATATAATTTATCAAATGTAAACATAAGTGAAAGAATACGTGAACTTGCTACAATAAAGGTACTCGGTTTTTATAATAAAGAGGTATTTAATTATATAACAAAAGAAACAAGAATATTAACAGTTATTGGAATATTTTTCGGACTATTTGGTGGATATTTCTTGTCAATGTATGCGGTAAAAACGTGCGAGCTTGATATGATGATGTTTAATTACGAAATAAGCAAAATGTGTTTTATATATGGAATTATAATAACAATAATATTTGCTGAAATAGTAAATTTAGCAGTAAATAGAACTTTGAAGAAAATAAGTATGACTGAATCATTAAAGAGTGTAGATTAGAAAGGATGAAAGTATGGCCTATATAGAATTTAAAAATGTTGTAAAAGAATATACTATGGGTGATAATAAGATTAGAGCCTTAGATAATGCAAATTTTGAAATAAATAAAGGTGAACTTGTTGTAATCGTTGGACCGAGTGGGGCAGGAAAAACTACTGCCCTAAATGTTCTTGGTGGAATGGATAGTGTAACTTCTGGAGATGTTGTAATTGATGGAAGACATGTTAATAATTACAACGAAAAGCAACTTACAAAATATAGAAGAGAAGATATTGGGTTTGTATTCCAGTTTTATAATCTTGTTCAAAATTTAACTGCAATTGAGAATGTAGAACTTGCAACTCAAATCTGCAAAAATCCATTAAACCCAGAAAAAGTAATGGAGAAAGTTGGATTAAAAGAAAGGAAAAATAATTTTCCATCACAATTATCTGGAGGAGAACAGCAAAGAGTAGCAATAGCAAGAGCCATTGCTAAAAATCCCAAAATACTTCTTTGTGACGAACCAACTGGAGCTTTAGACTATAACACAGGAAAGCAAATTTTAAAACTCTTGCAAGATACATGCAGAAAAGAAAATATGACGGTAATCATAATAACGCACAATAGCGCAATAGCTCCAATGGCAGATAAAATAATACACTTCAAAAATGGAAAATCGGAGGACATTATCATCAACAAAAATCCAACACCAATAGAAGAAATAGAATGGTAAAATGATGTATAAGTTCCAAAAAGTCTAAAGTACAATTGACTTTTTTGAACTTATATGGTATAATGACACATATAGAAAGGAGTTCCTATGAAAAGAGAAATTATAAAAGATTTACTTAAATGGAAAGAATCATCAAATAGAAAACCATTAATAGTGCATGGTGCTAGACAAGTTGGGAAAACATATATAATAAAACAATTTGGAAAAGAAAACTACAATAATTTAATATATGTTAATTTTGAAACAAATCAAGAGTTTAGTTCTCAAATATCAGAACATATAGATGCTAAATATATAATAAATAAACTGGAACTTTTCTATGGAGAAAAAATATTACCGGGAAAAACATTAATATTTTTTGATGAAATACAGGCTAATGAAAGGGCATTAACAGCATTAAAATATTTTTATGAAGATGCGCCAGAATATCATGTTATTGCAGCAGGTTCATTATTAGGTGTAGCAATAAATAGAGAAAACTATTCATTCCCTGTAGGAAAAGTACAAATGCTTAATATGTATCCATTATCATTTAAAGAATTTTTGATTGCTGTTGGAAGAGAAGACTTAATTGAAGTAATACAAAAACATTTTGAAAATGATGAAAGAATGGATAAAACTATTCATGAGTTGTGTTTAAAATTATATAGAACATATTTAGTAGTAGGTGGAATGCCAGAAGTCGTAGAAACATACTTGACAGAAGGTAAAACGATATCTGCTATTGATGTACAAGCTGAAATTTTAGAATCGTATGTAAGAGATATGACAAAATATGCAGACAATAGTTTATCAAATAGAATTATATCAGCATTTGATTCTATACCGGTTCAACTTGCGAAAGATAATCCAAAATTTCAGTACAAGGTAATAGCAAAGGGTGGTACTTCAAGTATATTCGGAGAAGCAATAATGTGGCTAAAAAATAGTGGAATTGTAAACCAAGTATATAAAACAACAGCTGAACTTCCTCTGGAAATGCATAAAGACTTATCATCATTTAAACTATATATGAGTGATGTTGGACTATTCGTAAATAAGGCAAGGTATCCACTTTATCAAGTGGATTTAAGTCAACAACCGGTAATGATTGCCATGGGACCATTAACAGAAAACTATGTAGCAAATGAATTAAGAGTAAAAGGATATGATTTATATTACTGGGAATCTGACGGAAAAGCCGAATTGGATTTTATGATACAAAAAGAAACAGACATTGTGCCAATCGAAGTAAAAACTAGTGTACACACGAAGGCAAGAAGCCTAGATTTATATATGAAAACATATAGTCCAAACTATGCGGTTAGAATTTCGGAGAAAAATTTTGGATTTGAAAATAATATTAAATCTGTACCCTTATATGCAGTTTTTTGTATGTAGTAAATGCAAATTTCCACCATTAGAAGTTGAAGGAGAAATATAATGCGAAACAGAAGAAATACTAGAAAAAGAAATGTAGTACTAGATACAATTACAAATAAAAATTTTATAATTATTGTATCGATTTTACTAGCAGTCATTATAGTTGCTGAAGGTGTAATTCAAATACGAAAATATCAAGACAGAAAGTTATTAGCAAAACAGGCAGAAGAGCTAGAAAAACAGACTGGCGAAATCTTTACAGCAATAGAAAATAATCTTACAAGCCCATCAAATAATGGAGAAACAACAGTAATAACAAGAACAGCAAGGATTTCGGCTGTTGGAGATATATTGTGCCAAATGGATATGATTGACGATGCAAAAATAGACGATGGATATGACTTTTCTCATATGTTTACTGGAATTTCAAAATTTGTAAAAAATTCAGATATTGCTATTGGAACATTAGAAACAAATTTTGTTGCTGGAAAATATTCTGGTGTTGGTAAATATAATTCACCAATTGAATTTCTAAAAGCAGTTAAAGATTCGGGAATAGGACTAGTTTCATTGGCACACAATCATGTGTTGGATTATGGGTATCAAGGATTAGAAACAACAATAAGTAAAATTAAAGAACAAAATGTTGAAATTACAGGAATTAAAAACAAAGTAGATGAATCAAATGGAAACACACTAGATGAAGAAAAGACAAAAGAACAAGAAAACTCAAATTTTACAGGAAACATTAAAGAAATTAATGGAATTAAAGTTGCTTTTTTAGGCTACACATACGGGTTAAGCAATGAAAATGAAATTACAGATGAAGAAAAAAAGTCAGCTAATATTTATTCAGAAGAACTTGCACAAAAAGACATAGAATATGCAAAACAAAATTCAAATTACATAATAGCAATAATGCATTGGGGAGATGTAAACAGCTCGGAAATATCAGAATATCAAAGAAATATAACAGCATTCTTAGTGAAAAATGGAGTAGACATGATTTTAGGTTCACATCCATCAGTTGTAGAACCAATGGAAATAATTCAAACAGAAGAAGGAAAAAATGTACTAGTTGCGTATTCTCTTGGAAATTATATTTCTACTTTAAAATATGCAAATGCAGATGTAGAGCTTATTTTAAACATTCAAATTGCAAAGAGTTCAGACTCAGACAAGGCAATATTGCAAAAAGTTGATTACACACCAATATATGTGTTAGATAATGGAACAAAAGCAGAAAATAGATTTGAATTAACAGATATGAAAAAACTTGCACAAGATTATGCAAATGGAGATACAAGCAGAATTTCAAGAAAAACTTATGACAGTATTATATCAAAATTAGAAAAATTACAAAGTACGGTAAATTCAAAGTAAGAAGGGAATAAAAAATGAACGTAGGCTTTATATCACTAGGATGTAGCAAAAATTTAGTAGATACAGAAATGATGATTGGAATTTTTAAGGAGAATGAGTTTAATATTGTAAATAATCCTAAAATTGCAGATGTTATTGTTATAAACACATGTGGATTCATAGAATCTGCAAAAGAAGAAGCAATAAATACAATCTTAGAAATGGCAGAGTACAAGAAAACAGGAAGATGTAAGGTATTAATTGCAACAGGTTGTTTAGTAGAAAGATACAAGGAAGACCTAGAAAAAGCACTTCCTGAGGTAGATATTTTCTTGAAATATAGTGATTACGCAGAAGAAAAAGGCAACTCATCAGTAGTATTTGCAAAAGTACTAAAAGAAGTATATGATAAAATTGAGAGCAAAAAAAACGTAAAATTAGTCGACACAGATTTAAATTTTATGAATAGAGTTATCACAACTGGAGAACAATATTCGTATATAAGAATTGCTGAAGGTTGTAGCAATAGATGTACATATTGTGCTATTCCATATATCAGAGGAAATTTCGTAAGCAGAAAGATGGAAGATATAATAGAAGAAGCTAAGCAAATTGTTGCAACAGGAAGAAGAGAACTTATATTAATTGCTCAAGATACATCAAAATACGGAAAAGATATATATGGAGAGCCAAAACTTGCAGAATTATTAACAGAGCTATGTAAAATAAAAGACTTGAAATGGGTAAGATTTTTATACACATATCCAGAAGATATAACAGACGAATTAATAAAAGTTGTAAAAGAAAATGACAAAATATGCAAGTATTTTGATATTCCAATACAACATATTTCTGACACAGTTTTAAAAAGAATGAACAGAAAGTGTACAGGACAAAGCATAAAAAATACAATAAGCAAGTTAAGAAAAGAAATTCCAGATGTAGTAATAAGAACAACTTTAATGGTTGGATTCCCAGGAGAAACACAAGAAGACTTCGATAAACTATATGAATTTGTTAAAGAAACAAAATTTGATAAATTAGGTGCATTCACATATTCAAAAGAAGATGGAACACCAGCTTCAAGACTTAAAGAACAAATTCACCCAATGACTAAAAAATCTAGATACAACAAAATAATGAAATTACAACAAGAAATTTCTAAGGAAAATGAAAAAAAGAATATAGGAAGAGAACTAGAAATTTTAATTGAAGGAATTACTCCAGACAAAAAATATTATGTAGGTAGAAGTTACATGGACGTTCCAGATATAGATGGAGTAGCTTACGTAAAAAATACATCAAATGAAGATTTAATTGGCAAATATGTAAAAGCTAAGGTAGTTGATGTAAAAGACTATGACTTAATTCTAGTTGAAAAATAAAAAAGAAATAATAAAAAAATACATATTGACTGTTATATTAAATTATAGTATAACTAAGTCAGTTCAAATTACAGGAGGTAAATTATAATGGAACTTAAAGGATCAAAAACAGAGAAAAATTTAATGGAGGCATTTGCTGGTGAATCACAAGCAAGAAATAAATACACATACTTTGCAAGTGTTGCTAAAAAAGAAGGATATGAACAAATAGCTGCTTTATTTTTAGAAACAGCAGAAAATGAAAAGGAACATGCTAAAATTCATTTTAAATATTTAAATGGAATTAGTGATACAAAGGCTAACTTAGCAGCTGCAGCAGCTGGAGAAAACTACGAGTGGACAGATATGTACGACAGAATGGCTAAAGAAGCTGATGAAGAAGGCTTTACAGAAATAGCTGCAAAATTCAGAGGAATAGGTGCTATCGAAAAAGAGCATGAAGCAAGATTTAGAAGATTACTAGAAAATGTTGAAAATGGTGAAGTATTCAAAAGAGGAAGCATAACAATTTGGAAATGTAGAAACTGTGGACACATTGTAGTTGGAACAGAAGCACCAAAGGTTTGCCCAGTTTGCAACCACGCACAATCTTATTTTGAAGTTAAAGCAGAAAATTATTAATTAACCAAGAAGCAATTAATATTTGAAAAATAGTAATTGCTTCTTATTAATAAAACATCATAAGGAGTATATGAAAATGGAAAAAGTTAGAGGATTTGAAATTGCAAAAGGTTTTGAAGATAAAGGAATAAACTTACCAATTAGAAAAACAAAACACGCAGCAGGTTATGATATTGAAGCAGCAGAAGACTGTGTAATACCACCTTTCAAACTAGGTCAAAAACCTACATTAGTAAAAACAGGTTTAAAAGCATATTGCCCACCAGACGAGTTCTTTTTACTATGTAATAGAAGCTCTGGACCTGCAAAAAAAGGATTAGTTATGGCAAATAGCGTTGGAATTGTAGACTGTGACTATTATGGGAATGAAGATAATGACGGGCATTTTATGTTTGCATTTTATAATTTCTTTGACCATGATGTGGAAATAAAAAAAGGAGATGCAATTGGTCAATTAATATTCATGAAATATTTAACAGCAGATAATGATAATGCACAAGGCGAAAGAAAAGGTGGCTTTGGTTCTACAGGTAGATAAGTTAAACATAATAAAAACTTGTGATTGTATTCAAAGCTATTATGTATAAATTAAATATTACTTACATAAAAAATAATACATAAAAAAGAAACATAAAATTATTTCTAAAAAAATGTAAAAATACGTAAAAACGTTGAAAATACTGGAAAATACGGCAAAAAATAAAATGGCAAAATCTTTGACTTTTGCCATTTTTTATGGTATAATAGAAACGTAGTTGAAAGAGATAAATATACCTTTATTAACTCTAAAATATACAGTATGGAAGGAGATAATTACATGTTTAACGTTGGTGACAAAATAGTATATCCTATGCATGGGGCAGGAACAATTGACGCAATAGAAGAAAAAGATATCTTAGGAGAAAAACAAAATTATTATATAATTAAAATGCCTGGAGAAGTAAAGGTTATGGTTCCAATATCAAAAGCAGGTGATATAGGAGTTAGAAGTGTAATAGATAAAGCTGAAGCTGGAAAAGTACTTGAAGTATTAGAGGCTAATGAAACAGAAATGTCGAATAATTGGAACAAAAGATATAAAGAAAACATGGAAAAAATGAAGAGTGGAAGTATTTATGAAGTAGCAGATGTTGTAAGAAACTTGAGCTACAAGCAAAAAGAAAAAGGACTATCTACTGGAGAAAAGAAAATGCTAAATAATGCAAAACAAATTTTGGTAAGCGAATTAGTTTTAGCAGAACATGCTTCAGAAAATGAAGTTGAAAATCTAGTAGAAAATAAAATAAATCTATCTTTTGAAGAACATAGGAACATGGTGGAGCCAGTAAGTGCAAACAATATAGTAAGCAAATTTATACCATTTAATGATGCAAGTACAGGAAATCCACAAAATTTATAAAAAACAATAGGGCTGACATTAGTGTTGGCTCATTTATTTTGATTACGTAAAGTGGAATTTTAAGAAGGAATACCAAACTTTATGTCGAATATAATATATAATGGAGAAAGGTTATTGCAAATGGTAAGGTATAGTGACGAATTATTAGATGAAATTAAGAGTAAAAATGATATAGTTGATATAGTGTCACAATATGTGGTTTTAAAAAGAGCAGGCAGAAATTACATGGGATTATGTCCATTTCATAAAGAAAAATCCGGTTCATTCTGCGTATCACCAGATAAGCAAATATTCCACTGCTTTGGATGCGGAGTAGGTGGAAATGTTTTTCATTTTATAAGCAAAATAGAAAATTTAAATTTTAAAGAATCTGTTGAAATGCTTGCAAATCGTGCCGGGGTTGAACTGCCGGTATCTGGCAATTTCGAAGATGATAAACTTGCAAAGTTGAAATCTAGAGTATATGAAGTAAATAAATGTGCTGCCGAATTTTACCATGAAAATTTATACAAACCAACTGCAAAGCCTGGACAAGAATATGTAAAGAAAAGACACTTAGATAACAAAACGTTGAAAGCCTTTAAAATAGGATATTCTGGAAGATTTAATGAATTATATACAGAATTAAAATCTAAGGGTTTTACAGAGGAAGAAATTCTTGCTTCATGTTTAGTTAATAAGAATCCAGACGGAAAATTTATAGATAGGTTTAGAAACAGGTTGATGTTTCCTATATTTGATACTCATGAAAGAGTAATTGCTTTTGGGGGAAGGGTATTAGATGACAGTAAGCCTAAGTACATAAATTCTCCAGAAGATATTGTTTACAGTAAAGGAAGGCATCTTTTTGCGTTTAATATTGCAAGAAAGTACAATTCAAAGACAATAATAATGGTAGAAGGGTATATGGATGCAGTATCACTTCATCAAAGAGGAATACATAATGCAGTGGCGTCTTTAGGGACAGCATTAACAGAAGCCCAAGGTAGATTATTAAGAAGAAGTTGTGAAAAAGTAATAATTGGTTATGATGCTGATGGAGCTGGACAAGCTGCCACTTTAAGAGGTTTGGAAATACTTCAAAATTTAGGATGCGACATACGAATATTGCAAATAGAAGGTGCAAAAGATCCAGATGAATTTGTTGTAAAATACGGACCAGAAAGATTCCAAATGTATGTAGATAAAGCAATTTCTTTAGTTGAATTTAAAGTAAAAATGCTAAAGAAAAGCCTAGATTTAGACAATGTAAATGATAAAATTAAATTCTTAAACGAAGTTGCAAAAATTGTTGCAAAAGTCGAAAATAGCATGGAGAGAGAAGTATATGTAGACAAAATTTCTCTTGAATATAAAGTATCAAAAGACGCAATTTATGCAGAGATAAATAAGCTATTATATGCAAATTCAAGAACAGAACAAAAGCTTGAAAAAAAGGTAGTTCCTGTAAAAAATATATCAATTCAACAAGATGAACAACCTGTAGACGTAAAAACAAAAAGATTAGAAAGCTTAGTTATATATCTATTAATAAACTACCCAGACAAAAGTTTCGAAAGACTGAAAAAACTCATTGATAATAATGTAATCAAAATAGAAAGAAATAAGGCAATAATAAATAAACTGTATGAAGAACACGAAAAAGGTAATATTAATATAGAAAATATATTAGATTTATTCGAAGACGAAATTACAGTTAATTATTTGTCTGGAATAATGTCGTCAGATTTTGAAATAACAGATGTAGATAAATGCATAGAAGATGTGCTTGTAACATATAGAAAAGAGTTATTATTACAAAGAAGAAATGAAATATTAGGTAAAATAGACAACAGCAATTTAACAAAAGAAGAAGTAGCTAATCTGGAAGCTCAACTCAACGAGGTAATTATCCAATTAGCCAAAATAAAATAGGGAGGTTATATTGTAATGAAGAAAGAAAATGAAAACGAAAAAGTACAAAGCAAAGTAGAAAAGACAGTTGAGCATAAAGATAAAAAAGATGTTACACCAGAAGAAAAATTAAATAATATAATAAAAAAGGCAAAAGAAAAAGGAAAAATAACATATGGTGAACTTGCAAGCGAATTAGATGATGCAAATACTGAGCAAATAGATAAAGTATTTGATGCATTTGAAGACATGGGTGTAAGTGTTTTAAAAGAAGACGATTTAGACTTAGAAGAGCCAGACATAGATGAACTAGAAGCTGTAGAAGATATAAAAGTAGAAGACATAGACCTAGCAAGTATGGAAGGTATCAATATAGATGACCCAGTTAGAATGTATTTAAGAGAAATAGGAAGAATTCCACTTTTATCATATGATGAAGAACTTGAACTCGCAAAAAAAGTATTAGCAGGAGACGAAGCTGCAAAACAAAAACTTGCAGAATCTAACTTAAGATTGGTTGTAAGTATAGCAAAAAAATATGTTGGAAGAGGAATGTTATTCTTAGATTTAATCCAAGAAGGAAACATGGGATTAATAAAAGCTGTTGAAAAATTCGATTATACAAAAGGATACAAATTCAGCACATATGCAACATGGTGGATTAGACAAGCTATAACAAGAGCAATAGCTGACCAAGCAAGAACAATAAGAATACCAGTACACATGGTAGAAACAATAAACAAATTAAAAAAATGAAGTCAGATTAGTAATTTTTATATTAC
>JABLTL010142810.1_pt1 | contig 14375 bp, 2 predicted proteins | sample 7160151 | NCBI WGS metagenome assembly JABLTL01 (sample SAMN14651223, study PRJNA627086) | human gut metagenome | isolation source: feces | host: Homo sapiens
ATCGAGGTGAAGGATGCCATCATCAACGAGAAGAGCTATCAGTACAATTGGGTGAAGAGGCTATCGCACAGTATGGAACTCTGTCCCAGGTAGATGTTTTATGCCTTAAGGGGACACTCAACAAAGAAGACTGGACGACAATAAAAAACATGACTTACTTGTGTTACCTTGATATGTCCGAGACTACGGTTACAGAAATTCCTGCCGAAGCATTTATTAACAACCCGATTCGTACCATCATGTTGCCGGCAAATCTCAAGGTCATTGGCGGCAAAGCTTTCTATGACAAATATCTGAGGGGGCATCTGGTGTTGCCCGAGACTCTCGACAGCATCGGGCCGTCTGCTTTCTATAGGAATTATATAGATTCTGTGAGCATGCCTCACAAGCAGATCGCCTTTGCCGATGATATTTTCCGTGAGAATTCTAACCTGACCAAGGTGGAGTTCAACTCCTGTGCCTCGTATATGACCAATAATATGTTCTATTCTTGCAAGAAACTACGTAGTGTGAGCGGAATGGAGTGTGTGAAGACGATAGGTGGTTCTGTCTTCGCCGAATGTGACAGTTTGCGTACCGTAGGAGATATTGTTCCCACTACGATAGGACGGTATGCTTTTTACAATTGTAAGAAGCTGGAGTCTTTTGACCTGTCGCAAGTGACATCTGTGGGAGAAAATGCTTTTAATTCTTGTCAGTCGCTTAAGACGGTGGATATGCCAGAGGTGTCAAGCATGGGTGGAAGTTGCTTCAGCTCATGCTCTGCTTTGACCAGTGTTTCTATTGGTGATAAACTCTACACAATTCCCAATTCAGCGTTTTCAGGCTGCAGCGCACTCAAGACCATTACACTGGGAGCTTCTATATCTTATTTAGGCCAATCTGCATTCTCTGGTGTAAGTTCTGAGAAGATATACATCAACGCTCCCACACCTCCCGGTGTGTATAACAACGATGTCTTTGGCTCTACCAGCGGAACGCTCTATGTGCCCGAATACTCTATGGTGAGCTATAAGCTGCATGACTACTGGAGCAAGTTTACCAGCGTGGATGTCAATCCCAATCCTGTGACCAGTCTGACCCTCAACGGTAAGCTTTCCCTCACCTCGAACGCCCGCATCCCCGACAGCCCCAATGTGAAGATGAATCCAGGTTCATCGTTCATTGTGAATGGAAACAAGGAGCAGGCTTTGGGAATCTTTGCAGCAGACTATAACAATGATGTTTCATCGTCTATCATCAGCCGCTGCAACAATATGACAAGTACAGGCAGTGAGGTACGTTATTATCTTGACGACAGATATTGGTACTTTATCTGTCCTCCGTTTGATGTGAGGATGTCTGACATCTATGCATGGAAAGGTAATCAGGTGGCCATACGCTATTACGACAGTGAAGCACGCGCTGCTGGCAGCACATCCAACTGGAAGGATGTGGCTCCCGACGCTACTCTGAAGGCCGGACAGGGCTACATCTTCAAGACGAGCAGCGATGACCATGTATGTATGCCAGCCACCGAGGAAACCCACAACCAGATATTCCGCAGCCAGGCTGTCACAACTCCCCTGAGTGAATATTCCAGCGATGATGCCAATGCCAGAAACTGGAACCTGGTGGGCAACCCCTATGCCTGCTTCTACGACATCTACCGCATGGACTACACTGCACCCCTCACCGTGTGGAATTCAGTAAACAAGACCTATAATGCCTATAGCATAGCCGATGATGCCTTTGCTCTGCATCCCATGGAGGCATTCTTCGTGCAGAAGCCTGATGGTGTGGAGGCTATCACCTTCCAGCCCGAAGGCCGACAGATCACATCCACCATCGACCATTCGGCTGGCGTGAAGGCTATGGCCGGCAAGGCTGCCAGCCGCAGGTTCATAGAACTGGAACTGAGCAACGGCATCACCGACGACCACACACGACTGGTGGTCAACCCGCAGGCCCAAGAGACATTTGATGCCAACAACGACGCATCAAAGATGATGAGCACCGACATCACCGCACAGATATTCAGCGTGCAGGGTGATGAGGCTTATGCCATCAAGGAATCACCCTTTGCTGCCGGACAGGCTGAGATAGGCATGTGGTTCCCTGCCAACGGACAGTATGTGGTAAACATCACACGTGCCGACGTGAAGGTGGAACTGATGGACAATGGAGCCGTGGTGCCTATGCCTTATACTTTCACAGCCGACGAAGGATTCTGCGAAGGACGTTTCGTGCTGCGAATCACTACCGACCCCACTGCCATCGAGGGTGTAGAAGGCAACGATGCCAGCGCACCTCTCTATGATCTGCAGGGACGCAAGGTGGGCAGCACAACCCACAAGGGCATCTATGTGCAGAAGGGAAAGAAGATGGTGGTGAAGTGATGGGCTATACATTATATATATATAATAGAGCCCCTCACATGAGTGATGACATCAAGCAGTCAATAACTTAAACCAACGCAATATGAGTTATCGAAGATATCTGGTCATGCTACTGTCGGTACTGATGGTACTGACGGCAGCAGCCCAGGGATTTAATCCTGATAGCCCAGCCGAACCGGGAACGCAGTACCGCATAAAGGTACAGGCATCGCCCAAGGAGGCTGGCACAGTGAGCGGAGGCGGATGGTATGTCTCAGGAAAGAAGGCTACCCTGAAGTCTTCACCCACGTCGGCAGCATGGCGCTTTGTCAACTGGACCGACAACGAAGGTACTGTGGTGAGTACCCAATCGACCTTCACATATAGCGACATCAACGCCAACAAGACGCTGACAGCCAATTATGAGCAGCAGCAAGTGAGCAGGGTGACACTCAGCCACGACCCTTCGACGGGTAACTTCAAAGCCACTCTGAGCGGAGCTGGCACCTATGCTGTGGGCGCGAAGATAAGAGTGCGGGCCAATAATGTGAGCGACTGGACTCTGGTCAACTGGACTCGCAAGGACAATGGAGAGGTGATGAGCACCACCAATGAGTTCGACTACGTGACCACTGAGGAGGATGTGGAGTTTGTGGCACATTACCGCTTCACACCTGGCAGTTCGCCTGCTGAGCCCAATGAGACCAAAGCCAAACACAAGGTGACACTCAAGGCCAACCCATCCAAAGGAGGCTCTGTGAGCGAATCCACTCCTTTCTGGGTGAGGGAAGGTGAACAGTACTGGATAAGAGCCACGGAAAGAACAGACTGGAAGTTCGTAGGCTGGACTCTGGAAGACGGTACCCCTCTCTCTACCACTTCGAATATAGGACTGAGGATGGGTACAAGAGATATGGTGATTATAGCCAATTTTGAGTTCTCACCCGGCAATCCCAGCAATCCTGGAAGCGACGGCAAGAAGCGCTTTACCCTGTATGGCCAGACAGCCAGAGCATTCAAGGGAGAAAGCGTGCTCTATCCCCTGTATCTGGAGAATACCTCTGCAGCCAAGGAACTATCGCTCACTTTGGCTCTGCCGGAAGGTATCACAGCCAATCCTGACGGAGTGCAACTCACCAGCCGCACATCGGCTTACAGCGTGACAGCCAGTCAGGAAGGACAGGATTTCACACTCAGTCTGACAGGGGGAACACAGATAAGCGGCAACAATGGTGCTGTGGTACTGGTGCCTCTGCAGATAGGTGCGGCAGTGAAGGACAGCACCTACAGCCTCTCCATCAAGGAATCCAGCCTCACTCTGGCCGATGGCACACAGCCCGCCATGACGTCACGTTCGGGTTCGCTGCAGGTGAGCACACCCGAGGAAGGCGACTTGCAGGCACAGTTCACCGTGGATAGGTATATGAACAGAGCACAGTTTATCAATACCAGCAGCGAGGGTTGCAAGACCTTCACATGGGATTTCGGTGACGGAACCACCAGCAATGAGCGCAATCCCATGCATATCTACCAGTCCCCTGGCACCTACAATGTGAAGCTCACGGCAAAAGGTATAGTGAAGACCGACATCTCGGAGCAGAGCATCATAGTCAATCCTGCCAGCACCTGGGCAGCTGAGGGCGATTACACTCTGGACCGCAAGGCAGTGGGCGTGAGAAACTTCACGTCGCTCCACGAGGCTATAAGCCTGCTGTCACAGTGCACACCACGTGGCACCATCGAAGTGGCAGTACCCGCCGGTGAAGCATATCCCATGGATGCCACCCAGGCCGACTCATTGAACCTAGTGAAGACATTCACACAGAAACTCATACAGACGGGCGCTACTCTGAAGTTCACTTCGGCAGCAAGCGATCCCAGTTCCTCCATCGCGATTAACACTACCCCCGAGGCAGAAAGCCTGTGTTCCGCTATGGCATTCATTCGGCTGTTGATACTTGACAACGTACAGGTGACTCTGAACGGAGCGGATGTCCATCCCCAGGCTCTTCTCAAAGACAGTGAGGAAATGGTGTGCTCCGGAGAGGCGACCGGTGAGGTTACCTTGAACGGATTGAGTAGCAGCCCGTCTGTTTCTGTCAGGTGGAATGCCTCCATCGAAGCAGGAAGCAAGCTCACCGACTTTGTTGCCAACGGCACAGGAAACATTCCCGTGATGGTCATCAACAGTACAGCTACAGCCATCCAGCGTGTTACCTATAATATAGAGTACTTGCTCGACGGTGTGCTCATGTGCACCACCCAGCACGTGATAGGCGTACGTCCGTTGCTCAGGAATGCAGTGCTCACTTGCAACTCACCTGCCGACGGCGCCGAGATAGGCTTCGGTAGTCAGCAAATCAGCTGGACAGGACTGGGCAGTCTGGCCACTGGCGGCTACACCTTCTACTGGAAGCGTACCGACATAGATGCCGAGTGGAGCGAGAGAGCATGCACCACCAACAGCATCTATCTGCAGTGTGTGCCCGGTGCATCCTATGCGTGGAAGGTGAAAGCCTATGGTGCATGTGACGAGAAGGAGAGTGCCATATTCAACTTCACCGTGAAGAGGCAGGCCGACCTGGCAGTCACAGAGTTCATTGTGCCAGAGGCTGTCAACGCCCTGCGCACCTTCACCATCACAGCGAAGGTGAAGAACGTGGGCAACGGAACCACCCTGCGCAGCTCATGGACTGACGCTCTCTACTACAGCCAGAGTGCCGACGGAGTGGGTACAGCTACCCGTCTGACTGCTGTAACCCACAGAGGAGCACTGGAGCCAGGAGGAACATACGACCTTACATTCACTATAAAAGCTCCCGAAGCATCGATGGGTCAGGTGTATTATTACCTGAAGACCGACGATTCCAACGAGGAGACAGAGAGCGACGAGCGCAACAACCTGGCCGCATCGGCAGCGGTGAGCATAGCCGAAAGCTATGTGCAGGCCGACGACTACGAGGCTCTGAAGGTGCTCTTCAACAGCCTTACAGGCACCTCATGGAGGCAGAAGTGGCAAGTGAATACGCCTGCCATCAACAGCACAGCCTGGCCTGGAGTAACCTTCAACAACGATGGTAGGGTACTGGCAATCAACCTCTCTGGCAATAATGTGGCGGGTGAACTGCCCACGGAAGGTTTTGCTCTGCCCCTGCTCACATCGCTCAACATGAGCGGAAACAGGGTGCGCGGCAATCTGCCCGCCTTTGTCAAGGAGCTGCCAGCACTCACCACGCTGGATATGAGCGCGTGTGCTCTGACCGAGCTGGCCGGACCTCTGCCCGCCACAATCAAGAACCTGAGTCTGGCCAACCAGAATGACTTCCGCCCGCTCTCCTATTTCACCAGGCAGGAGTGGGAGATGGCCACCTACATCGAGAATGTGGAGACCGGTTCGATCATCAGTTACAACCACGCTTTGCGCAACTTCACAGCCCATCCCACGCTGAGCCTCTACTCCAAGAGCGACACTTACCTGGGGGCGCTGACCTACAACAACGGACGTTACATGCTGAAACTCAATGGCGATTACCGCCTGGCAAGCGGCACCGAAGTGTATGTACGTGTGGCAGAAGGTACGGCAAAGAACAACCGCCTGCGCGGTACCCTCTCGTGGAAGAAAGGTGATGCCAACGTGGATGGTATGGTGGATGTGCTCGATGCCCGTCATACGCTCAACAGGATATTGTCATGGCAGACCGGAAGTTTCAACTTCCTGGCGGCCAACACCTACGATACCGACGACATCATAAACGTACAGGATGTGGTGGCCACTGTGAACATGTTCATTACAGACGAGGCAAGCGAGGGTGCCAAGCACGTGAAGGCAAGAACGGCACCCGAGAGTGTGACTCCTCAAGGCACTCTGCAGATAGAGGCCAACGGCCTTTGGCTGGATGCCGAAAAGCCCGTGGGCGGAATAGACATCACGCTGCAGGGGGTAAAGCAGTCGCAAGTGGGACTGCGCCTGAGCCACAACCGCTACCAGATGTTCACACATCAGATGGGCGACCGCCTGCGTGTGGTCATCATCTCACCCTCGGGCGATGAAATAGCAGCCGGCAAGAACCAGTTGCTGAAGATATCTGCTGCAGGTGCCGAAATAGTGTCGGTGAAGGCTTCTGACATGGATGCACTCGACATGCCACTCGCCATCGGCGACGGACTGAGCACAGCTATCGACGGGCCGGATGCTGATGATGAGGCTCAGACAGAGCTTTACGACATCCAAGGACGCAAGTTGGACAACACCCCCCGACTGCCTAAGGGCATATATATAAGGAACGGGCGTAAAGTGGTCATCAAATAACAAGAAGGATTATGAACAAGAGAATATCCACCCTTATGCTGCTCATGCTGGTCGCTCTGTCGGCCGCATGGGCAGGCAATAACACCCTCTCGATAACCAGGAACCTGGAGGGTGCATCAGGTAAGATAGTCAGTGTGCCTATTGAACTGAGCAACGAGGACGAAATAGTGGCCGCGCAGTTCAACGTGAAGCTGCCTTACTCCAAGGCAGACATGAGCGTGGTGCTCAATACAGCACGCAATACCAATGGACACTCGGTGAACTGCAGGTCACTTGGAAACAACACCTACACCATCGTGATAGTCAATATGCAGAACAAGCCAATAGGCGGCAACAGCGGCATCTTGGTGAATATACCCATGATGATACCTACTGACGTACAGCCCGGAGATGCCCGCGAGATAAGCATCACCGACGTGGTGCTCACCAACCGCCAGGGTGACAACATCCAGACAGGCAGTTCTACAGGACTGATTACCATACAGAAATCCCCATCGCCCGACCTTCGGCCCATAGAGATAAAGGCTGTGGAGAAGAGCGTAAAGCCCTTGGGAAGCATCACTGTAAACTGGTTTGTGGAGAACATAGGTGACTCTATCGCCGTAGCAGGATGGGCTGAAAATGTATTCCTGGTGGATGCTGCCACCGAGAGCAGGAAGTTTGTGGGCACAGTGCGCAGCGATGCCACTCTGCTCAAGAAAGCACGTCTGAGCCGTTCGGCCACCTTCTACGTCCCCTCGTCAATGGGTATGGACGGTGAGGTATATGCTGAAGTGACCGTGGTGGGCAATGCCAATCTGGGCGAGATAATAGCCGACCAGGGCAACAATACCGCCCGCAGTACCGAAACCATCCAGCTTGGCAAGCGCCTGTATATCAGTTCTGATGCCAAGACCATCAGCGAGGATTCGCGCAGTCCGGTACGTATGAAGCTGGAGCGAAGCGGCGACTGGAGCACAGAAGAAACCTTCACACTCTCAGCGCTGGGTACCGGACTCATCAATGTGCCTGCCTCTGTCACCATCCCCAAGGGACAGAGTGGAGTGTATTTCTATGTATATGCAGTGGATAATGATGAGGTGAACACCAAAGAGCTCGAGCGTGTGACAGTGGCCGAAGCCAATGGCTACGAGTCGGTGAGCCAGGAGATAACCGTTCTGGACGATGAATTCCTCACCATGACATTGCGCTATAGCCAGGCAGAGGTGACTGAAGGAGAGACCTTCACACTCACCATCAACATGGCAAAAGCCGCAGATGAGGAGCAGAAGGTGCTTCTCTCGACCGATATGCCCAAGCGCTTCAAGTTCCCAAGCGAGGTGACTGTTCCGGCCGGGGAAACCACTGTGGATGTGCAGATAGAGGCGGTGGATGACGACATGGCCGACGTCACACAGACTCCGCTCTTCTATGCAGTGGCCGATCATTACAACAAGGCCGAAGCAGCTCTCATACTGCATGACAACGACTTGCCCGATATCACCCTGGAGTTCACACCCGATGTGGTCAACGAGGGAGCCGGTCTGACGGCCATTATAGCCAAGCTCAAGCGCACTTCTGCCACCAATGCCTCTGTGAATATCCGTCTTACCGACGATGCCAAGGGCGGTCTCTACTATTCTACCAGAAGCATCACCCTGTCAAAGGGTGTGGAAGAGGCGCAGTTCACAATAGGTGTGGTGGATAATGCCATTGTGGATGGCAACCGTACCTATACCGTTGAGGCTGCCGTATATCTGTCCTCCTGTAGCTGTAATCCCTCGGGAACGCTCAAGGGTATTGCCCGTAAGACCATCACCGTACTTGATGACGACGGTCCTTCACTCTCGCTTACTTGCTCTACGGCAGGTATTAAGGAAGGTTCCGAAGAAGGCACCTGGATAACGGTCAAGCGTAATACAGGCAAGAGCGGACGCTTGCCTCTGACCCTCACATGCGATGATCCTCGTATGGTGTTTGAGGGTGATGCCGTCATCCCAGACGGTATCGACTATGTGAGAATCAAGGCAAAGGCCAATGCCAACAGCGTCACCAACGACAGCAAGACGGTGGTCATCACCGCTTCGGCCAATGGATTTACGGCTGCCAAGGGATGGTTGCAGATCATCGATGAGACTTTGCCCGACGCTGTCATCACGGATTTCCAGGTGGATAAGCAGGAAGTCATTGTGGGCGAAAAGATTTCCACGGTGGTTACTGTGGAGAATCAGGGTGTGATAGACCTGCCCAAGGACACTTGGGTACAACTCTTCTTCGACGGAGTACCTGTGGATACTATGTTCACCAGCAAGGCTCTGGCTCCTGGCGAATCACTGCAGGTGGACTGCTCATTCAATGTTCCCGACAAGGTGAAGACCGGTCGCCTGCAGGCCCATGTGAACAAGAACAACAAGGTGAGCGAGTGCCTCTACATCAACAATACCTCTGAGGCGGTTGCCGTAAAGGTCAATCCTCCCTTCACTGCCACTGCTGTTCCTGCCAAGGCAACGATAAACATCAGTGAGAGCATTACCATTACCGGTCAGCTTGAAGGCAATGACATAGCCGGCAAGACAGTAGAGGTATATATTATAAATGAGTCACGTCGTGAGGTGCTCAATCCTGTGACCGACGAGAATGGAGCCTACACCACCACCTATACTCCCACATCCGTGCAGTTGGGACACTTCTCGGTGGGCGCTTGTTACCCTGGCCAGGGACTTGACAGCGAGATGGCATCCTTCGATATCCTGGGTCTGCGACGCAAGAGTACAGGCGGAGTATCGCACAAGCTCACGCTGGGTTATCCCCAGGAGAACAGTCTGGTGCTCTACAATCCCAGTGCCATTGCCCTTACCAACGTACGTGCAGAGATTCAGGATTGTCCCGATGACGTGAAGGTAACCTTCAACCGCATTCCTCTCATCGAGGGTGGCGACTTGGGCAGCCTCTCTTACACCATTGAGGGACTGGCACCTCAGACCGACCTGGAATGGCATATCCTGAAGGTGAAAGTGAGCAGCGATGAGGGAGCAACCTTCAATATGAACATCGCTTACCACAACTTCACGCCCATCGGAATGCTCAAAGCCGACCAGACCAACATCAAGACAACGATGATCAAGGGTGAATCGCGCGACTTTACATTCACTGTGCGCAATATTGGCAGCGGCTCTACAGGCAAGATGAGCCTGGTTCTTCCACAGGGCCAGTCCTGGCTCACAGCCGTCACACCGCTCAATATGGCTCCTTTGGCCAATGGTGAATCGGCCACTATCATCCTTCGCATGACTCCCACTGACGATATGCAGCTCAATGTACCCGTCACTGGAAACATCGCCCTGAATGCAGAGAATGCCGATGGACTTGCCATCCCGTTCCGTGTGGAGACCGTTTCTGGAAAGAACGGAACTCTTGAGGTGGAGGTATGTGACGAGTTTACCTACTATGATGAGACGGCTCCTCGTGTGGCGAATGCCGAAGTGGTGGTGCGGCATCCGACAACCAATGCTCTGGTCACCTCGGGACGAACCGGTGCCGACGGCAAATTCACAGCCGAGTTGCCAGAGGGATATTATAATGTAAACGTGACAGCCGACAACCACGACTCTTATCGCGGTACTGTACTGGTTGACCCTGGAACCACTGTAAGCCATGTGGTCAACCTCAGTTACCAGGCTATCAAGGTGTCGTGGGAGGTTGTGGAGACCGAGGTAGAGGATGTATATGAGATCAAGACCGTGGTGAAGTACGAGACCAATGTACCCAAACCCGTGGTGGAAGTTATCCTTCCCGACTCCATCTCACAGACAGAGGTGCAGCAGAACGGCAGTACGATGATCTACGCAATTGTCACCAACAAAGGACTCATACAGGCTCGCAACGTCAACGTAAGGCTTGGCGACATCAAGGGATGCGTCATCGAGAACCTGGTGGAGAACGGTTTCAACCTTGCTCCAGGCGTATCTGTGGTGGTTCCCATCCGCATTTCTGCCAAGAGTGAAGCAGCCCATGTGCCCGGCAAGTTCAATGTGCGCCGCAAGGCAAAGGGCTTCGACGGCTTCGTGGATTGTGCTGTCAATGCTCTTATTGACTGGGTATTTGCTTGTGCAGGTACAGAAAAAGCTGACAATATCACCCTTGCGCTCAAACTGAAGGACTGTGCCCAGAAGTATCTGGCAAATGAGACTGGTAAGTTTGAATTCCCCACAGAGGAGCCTGGACCATTTAATAATCTTGGTCTCAGCAGTCTTCTGCGGCCCTATGCAGGTATTGGAAAAACAGGAATACGTTTGCCTGTGACCGACTGCAATCCTTGTGAACGCGACCTTACTGCTTGCGTGGTAAGAGGGGCTTATGCAGCATACAGATTTGCACCTCACTCTATCCCTCATATTAACTTTAGCAGTGGAACTGGGACATTATCGCGTATAAAGTTAGGTTACGAGAACTTAAGTTCAGCGAAGGAATTGGGCGACTATTCCAAAAGAGCCTATCAAGAGCTTGAGGATTCAAGGAATGGGGTTAACCAATGTGATGCCAGCGGCTGTCAGGAAGACCCTGGTTTCACAGACGGACCTGCAGTTCCCAGTGGGTCGGGTGACTTGACGCGACGTATAAAGAAGGAGTATTCCAATAGCAAGAAACTTCCATCGTATATGTCATCCCTTGTACATGCTACAGACTTGGCTAAAGTCCGTCTGGATGCAATGTACAGACTTTCTAAGTGTAGCGGATGGGGTCCGTCGTGGTTCAATATTGACAAGGTTGCCATGGACAGGTTTATTGCAAAGGCTGAAGCTTGGGCCAAGGGAGAAGGTAGCCTGGACGAGAACGATCGCCCTGATGGGGTATCTTATGAGGATTATCTTGCTTGGAAGAAGATGGTCACTGAAGATGAACCTCTTGACTCAGCCGAGCAAGGACGCTACTATTATGAAGTTATCAAGTGGTGCGATGAGAATGCTGTGCTGAAAGGCTACCTTAACACCAGTGACTATTTTGATTCTTCCTATGAGGACTTTGAAAAGAACACCGAGAACGGCAAGAAATCCACTGGTGTGTGTGCATCCATCTCCTTGCAGATAAGCCAGACGATGACAATGACGCGTCAGGCTTTCCTGGGAACCCTCACTGTGACCAACGGGCATGAGAGCGAACCCATGAAGGATGTGAAGCTTGAACTCAAGGTGACCAATGAAGACGGCGACCTGGCAACGAGCCATGAATTCCAGATCAACCCGACATCGCTTGATGGATTTACCGGTGAACTTGACCTTACCAGCGGCTGGTCATTGGCTGCCAAGGGAACTGGTGTGGCGAAGATAACCTTCATCCCCACCAAGTATGCCGCTCCTACTGAGCCTGTGAAATACAGCTTCGGCGGTACACTCAGCTACACCAACCCCTACACGGGAGCTACTCTCACACGCGAACTCTTCCCGGTGACTCTCACCGTGAAGCCCAGTCCCGAACTGGATCTCACTTACTTCATGCAGCGTGATGTGATGGGTGACAACGCCCTCACACCTGATGTGGTGGAGCCCAGTGTGCCTGCTGAGTTTGCTCTGCTTATCAATAACAAGGGCGCAGGAGATGCCACTAAGGTGAACATCACCACCAACCAGCCTGAGATCATCGAGAATGAAAAGGGCTTGCTCATCGACTTCGAGATACTCTCCAGTATGGTCAACGGTCGCGACAAGACTCTTGCTCTGGGCGGAAGTGTAGCATCCAGCTTCGGCACCATACCTGCCAAGTCGCAGGCGTTTGCCCAGTGGGAACTGAAGTGCGACTTGCTCGGACACTTCACCGACTATAATGTGAGTGCCACTCATGTGACCAGTTATGACAACCCCGACCTCAGTCTGCTCGACCAGGTGACTATCCACGAGTTGATACACTCGCTGCATGTTCCGCATGCCGAGGCTGGCAAGGATTCGCTCGTAGCTTGGCTCGTGAATGACATTGACGATGCTTATGACTTGCCTGACGCGCTCTACTTCAGTGATGCTACAATGGCAGAAGTCAATACTGTGGATGCCGACCTGTGTCAGGTAACCCGTGTGGATGCCTATCACTACGTGCTGAAGGTGACTCCAGAGAAGAATGGATGGACCTATGGAAACATTCAGGATCCCATAGGCGGCCGTTCGGCTCTCGTCTCCATCACACGCAGGAGCGACAATCAGAAGATATCCACACGCAACTTCTGGCAGTCGGAGTGGACACTGCGCGACGGTGACGAGCCTCTGCAGGAGTACCGCCTCCACTTTGCCGACAACATTGAGCACGGCAGCGAGGAGTATGTGCTGGAGTATGTGCCTGTACCCGAGAAGACTCTCGAGGTGGTGAGCATCACTGGTCCCGACCATACGAAGGTCATCGAAGACAAGCCGCTGGCCAAGGTGAGCGTGCAGTTCAACAGGCCCATCCAGCCCGAAACCTTCACCCATGAGGATCTCTTCATGCGCTGTCAGGGCAAGAATGTGGATATGAGCACCGTGAGCATCACCAGCGATGACAATACCAATTTCATCCTCGACATGGGAACCACCACCCAGGAGGATGGTTACTATGTGCTCGATGTGCATACCAACGGTATTCTCGACAATGAGAACTTCGCCGGTAAGAACGGCAAGAAGGCCGACTGGATACAGTATGATGGCGGACTGGTGAATCTGGCTGCCAAGGCTTATCCTGCCAACGCCGGCAAGTTGTGGATTACCTATGAGGACAACAGCGGACAGGAAAGCGGTGTGAAGAGTGAGCGCCGACAGGTGCGCACGCAGGCTGAGGGCGAAGAGGTTGCCCGTGTGCCTTACAACCAGAACGTCACACTCACCGCCGAACCCAAGGAGGGTTATGCCTTCAAGGGCTGGTATGTGGATGACGAATGCGTGAGCACCGACCTGAGTTACACCACTGCTTATCTGGGCCATACCTCTGTGCAGGCCCGCTTCTACGAGAACAACATCCGTCTTACCCTTTCCTATAATGATTTGGGAGGTACCGTCACGGGTGGCGGAAGCGGACTCTATGCCTATGGAACCAAGCTGAGCCTGCGCGCTCTGGCCACTGACGGCTATGTGTTCACAGGCTGGCTCAAGGACAACACCATCGTGACCAACGATGAGTACCTGCATCTCACCCTTGAGGAGGCACAGGATGTGCAGGCTGAGTTTGTGATGCTGGGCAGCAAGGTAGGCGATGTGAACCTCGACGGATTCATCACCGTGAGTGATATGTCGGCTCTGGGTAGCGTTGTGCTCAAGGAAGAACTCGAGCATGTATCCTATGTCTATTCCGATGTCAATCTCGACCGAACCATCGACATCAGCGATATGCCGGCTCTCTCTAATATGCTCTTTGTGGGTGGCAGCGAAGCGCGTGCTATGAAGCGCACTTCCAGGATGTTCCCCACAGCCGAGTGTGGTGGCATGGTTTTAGCCGATACCCAGTTGCCGCTGGAGTCTGAGGCCGATGCTGCACTCTCCTTCGAAGGGGTGTTCCAGGCTACCTGCTTCCAGTTTGACCTGCTGTTGCCCGAGGGCATCACTGTGGAGGAAGTGGCCGGCAATGGTGCATCGCAGACGCATGTGTTCGGCTGGAACCGCATGGACAACGGACTGGTGCGTGTCATCGGATATGCTGCGGATAACGCACAACTGCCTTGCGGACCTCTGGCCAACGTGACAATCAGTGCCCAGCCAGGTGTGACCGACGGAATC
>JABLTL010123455.1_pt1 | contig 14339 bp, 6 predicted proteins | sample 7160151 | NCBI WGS metagenome assembly JABLTL01 (sample SAMN14651223, study PRJNA627086) | human gut metagenome | isolation source: feces | host: Homo sapiens
CATCATCCACCTGCCATCGGACAGCAAGGTGGTGTATTGCGGCTACCAGATAAATGCCGGCACCCGCAACGAGGAGCCGGGCGAGGAGGGTTTGGCGCATTTCTGCGAGCACGTCACCTTCAAGGGCACCGAACGCAGAAAAGCCTGGCACATTCTCAACTGTCTGGAGAGTGTGGGCGGCGACCTGAATGCCTACACCAACAAGGAGGGCACGGTGTATTACTCTGCCATCCTGAAGGAGCACATCGCAAGGGCCGTGGACCTGCTTTCCGACATCGTCTTCCACTCGGTTTATCCGCAGGCGGAGATAGATAAGGAGGTGGAGGTAATCTGCGATGAGATAGAGAGCTATAATGATTCGCCAGCCGAACTGATATATGATGAGTTTGAGAATATCCTCTTCAAGGGTTCGCCGCTGGGGCATAATATTCTGGGCACAGCCGAGCAGGTTCGGGCTTTCAAGACGGAGGATGCGCTGAGGTTCACGCAGAAGCTTTACCGGCCGGATAATGCGATATTCTTCGCTTATGGGGATATTGATTTCAAGAAACTGGTGAAGCTTATCGGGAAGGCGCTCACAGATGATAGTTCGGGCAAGCTTGCTGAGAAGGGTTGTCACGCAGATTTCTCGGGAGAAACGGGAGACACGGGATTCGCGGGGGCACGGGATTCTGAGATTACGCAGATGTCGCAGGCTCCGCAGATGACGCAGATTTCTAGGGGAGCGATGGATTCTCAGGGAGCGATAGATTCGATGGGGTCGATGGATCCGATGGGTTCGCCTGCCGGGCAGACGATTGTGATGCAGAAGAATACCCATCAGGCTCATGTGATGATTGGAACCCGGGCTTACGATGTGAACGACGACCGCCGAATGCCGCTCTATCTGCTTAATAATATGCTGGGCGGACCTGGCATGAACGCCAAACTGAACCTCGCCCTCAGAGAGCACAACGGCTTGGTTTACACCGTAGAAAGCACGATGGTTTCCTATGGCGACACGGGCACCTGGAGCATCTATTTCGGCTGCGATGAGCACGATGTGAAGCGCTGCCTCCGACTGGTTCGCAAGGAACTGGATAAGTTCATGCAGAAGCCATTGAGCGATGCCCAGCTCAAGGCCGCCAAGAAGCAGATAAAGGGTCAGATAGGCGTGGCTTGCGACAACCGTGAGAACTTCGCCCTCGACTTCGGCAAGAGCTTCCTGCATTATGGCTGGGAGAAAAACGTTGACCGCCTCTACGAGCAGGTGGATGAGATTACCGCCGCCCAGATTCAAGCCGTGGCTCAGGAACTGTTTGATAAAGACAGGCTCACCACCCTGATTTTCAAGTAGTTCTTGAAAGACAGAAGGCAATGCTCCACACGCCAAGAACCGTGGCATCAGCGGCGATAGAGCCGATATCATCCTCGAATAGGGGTAGAAACAAAGAAAATCGGGCTGTTAACTGTTAACCTGTTAACCGCCCGATTCCTTTTATATATAATGTATGTCTGATTTTTTGTTGTTAAACGAAAAAAGGAGCATCATCCGCTCCTCAATTCCCGGAAAAGCCCTTTTGGCTCCCCCTTCTACATCTCGGAAGCCCCTTTGGCTTCCTACTTTGCTTCAATTACTGTTTTTGAACTTTTAATGTTCTTTACTTTTAAATACCTGAACTTCTTAAAGTCTCTGAACTTCATAAAGTTCATTACCTCGTTGGCTTTTACTTAAGCGAGCTTGTTGCTTGCTGCGCCAACTGTTGCAGCAAATGCTACTACTGCTGCGAATGCAATTCCTAATACTAACATAACTTTTCCTTTCTTTACTTTAAATTAAACATTATCCTTTATATTAACAATCTTTCAACGTTACCCTGCTTCTCCAATCTTTCACCTTATCTAATACCTTCGTTTATCCTATCTAATACCTTCGTTATCCTTACTCTAACAATCTTTCTTCCTTATAACCAATACTTTATGTTACCTGAACTAACAATCTTTTATCCTTCTTTCTTAATTCCGATGCAAAGATACAAACTTTTGTGTTCGCACACAAATGTTTTAGAAGAAAAGTTTCAGAAACCCCCGATTTCTTGATGAAGGTCAAGAACCTTTACAGAGATATTACAAAAAAGCGCCCATACGCACCATCTCAGTGCATATAGAGCGCTTTCCTTAGTGGTTAAACATCTCCCACCTTATTATATAAGAGCAAGCCTTAATTATATAAAATCAAGCCCTACGCTGCCATTCCCGGAGTTCCATAATGCCCATACTTACCTATGAACTTAGCCGTCTTCGAGAAGGTGCCATCCTCGTTCTTCACGATGAAACCACGCTTCTTCCAGTTGCACAGCAAGATGGCAAGCTTCGTCTTCGTGCCGTGAATCTGACACACACGCTGAATCTCCACCTTATCAAACGTATCGTGAACATAGAGCAGAAGATTGCTCACACCCGTAGCATGATAAACCATACGGCTGTCGGCATCTATCGCCTCCTGCATCTGATTTCCGAAGAAACGCATCTTGCACCATAAATCATACTTCACGCTCCACTCTATGAAATCCTCTATCGGCTTCTCCCACTTCTCGCCATTAGCCAGATAAAGCACCATCGCACGGCGGAAACCATTCGCCAAACCACGCTTGGCAAACTCGGCGTATGGCTTGTTGTAAGCCAGCTGAGCCGTCTCCATAATCTCATTCTCCAGTCGCTCGATGAGCAGTCGCGCCTTCTTGCAATCCTTGAAACCGCTGGTGCCGTTGAGATGATGAATGTAAGGAGCCAGCTGCGCCTTGAACAGGGCATCATACTCGCCTACCACCGGACGCGGAGCGAAATCGGGACGGATGATAGTGGCTAGCGACAAGCGGCTCACGGCGCCATCAGCCACCTCTCTTACCGAGAAGAACTTCTGGGTAACGGCGATGGTGCTCGAAGCATTCCAGTTGAAACGGGTCTTCACCTGCGCCGTAACGCTCTTTACGCCCACACGCTCCTGACCATCCAGCGAGCAATCCCAGCAGCAGCGAATCAGCTGACTAGGGTCGTTGAACTTCTTGAGCATATCCACCTCGTCCATCTTGCAGTAGAGGAAGCCGTCGCCAGCCTTCTGCACATCGTCGAGACGCTGAATGTAGGCAGCACGGGTAAGGTCGGGCGAAACGATGCGGATGCAGATATCCTCCGGGCGCACCGGCTTCTTCTTATTGTCGCCCATGGTGCTCACCTCGTCCTTCCAGTCCTGCTCCTTCTGGCGGTTGATCTTATCCATCTGCACCAGGTCGTCGATGATGCAGTCGATAGGACCGTTCACCAGCGATTTGCCCGAAGACATCGCTGCCACCAGCAGATTCATCATTGCCGGCTCGTGCACCTGGTTATCGGTGTATCTGAAGCTTACACCCTTGAGGTGAGCGGCAAGCGGAGGGAACACCGCCATTGCCACGGCTGGCTTGAAATCAGCAGGCACCTTGCTGGTGAGCAGCTTGACGAGCTTAGGCAGCTTGGCAGGCATCTGAGGGGGAACATCGGCGTAGATTCCCGCCTTCTCGGTGGCCTGCTGAGCCAGATAATTCTTGCGGGCAATCTCCACCGCCTGCTTCACGAGCTGAGGCATTTCGGTGGATTGAGCCACCTTGCAGGCATTCTCCACAGAGGCGAACGCCTTCGCCTCGTCTTCGCCGAAGATTTCGATAACCTGCTTAATCCAAGCCGCCTCGCTGTTGCAGATGTATCTGAGCAGGCAGGCTTCACGATAGATGAAGTTGTTGCGGTTGCCATGGGCAGGAGCACCGCCCATCAGCTCCACCAGCGCCTTGGTAATCTCCTCATAAGGAACGCCATCGTAGGTTTGCTCATACTGCGCAGCATTGGCAACCTTTCTCGCCTTCTCCTCCTCGCTCTCGATGGGTTGGAAATCTACGGTTGGAGCAGATGATGAAGATGATGAAGAAATATCCAGCGGACGGCCGTCAATATCCAATCCTCTCTTTCTATAAGCCTCACGATATTCTGCCACGACTTCCTTATCCAGGCGCTTGTACCAGTCGTCGGCTGTATAGATTTGGCTGGTTGCATCGGTGATGAAGATGATGCGCTCGGGGGTAACGCAGCTAGGGTCTTCGGTGGCATGAATGAGCTTGCAGAAAGCACTCTGAGCCTCAGCGATGGTCATTCCTACTGGGATACGGATGTCGATGTGGGCCTTGTTACGAGCCGAACGTTCCACGTGAAGCACTTTTCCCTTCCAAAGCTCGATGTCATCGGCAGAGAAAATCTTCTCTCTGAAAAGCTTCTCCTCTGCATCATCAAACATTCCGTTCAGCAGCAGGGCATTCTTCACGGCCACCTCTACCTCCTCCGGGTTGTCGATGTCCACGGTGGTCTGGAAGGTAAAGGCCTCAGGGTCGATGGTCTTCTGGGCACGATGGTCGTCGATGAAATGGAAGTAGTGAGGCGAACGGAACGGCAACTGCTTCTTCAGGAAGCCCACCTGCTTATCCAGCTGCTTGAAGGCCTCGCCTGCCTTCATCTCCTCCTGCTGGGCGGTAAGGTCGCGAATCTGTCCTACGAGCTGAGAGAGCCAAGGCTGCTTGGTAAGCTCGGTGTAGTAATCGAGGAGGAAAGTAGAAATCTTACCCATGTTCGCATTGCGATTAGGGTTCATAGCGATGAGACGGCTGCTCATCTGCTTGCACTCATCAAAGGATAATAACTGTTTCATAGTTCTTTCTTTTTTTATTTTGTTTGAAAGTTAATAGGCAGATTGTTTCCAAAAACTGCCGCTCTCCATTTTGAAAAGCGATGCAAAGGTAATAAAAAAGAAAGTAACTCCATTATTATACCTCTGCCAGCGGATGGTGTATAAAAATATGGGGGAAGAGGGATAAAAGTTTTTAGATTAAGGGATAAAGAGAGGTATAAAACATGATAAAAGAAAGAAGAAAGAAAAAAGAAAAAGAACGAGGAAGAAACAAAAAAAACGTTGGCAACAGATTTCTATCCATCGCCAACGTCCCTTATTTCTTAAGCCAATCATCTAAAATAATACCCTTCTTAAAGGCTTCTTCCCTCAAGATTCCCATAAAAACATCAACAATCTCACAATAACGATTGAATTTTGCTTCCTGCGTATTGACAAGCTCTTCCTGCTGCAGACATTTCCATTCCAATGCCTTATGGTTAGAAAAGGGAGCGACTCCTGCTTGCCTCAAATCATCCCTACCGCAGAGAGGAGCTTTCGGACCGGATTTTTTTTTGCCTTCAAATAGCTCTTCCAAGAAAGTACAGAACGACTGAGGAGAATTGGATGGGAGTAGTTCCCAATCGCCCATCAGGCGGAAAACAGGATACCAATAGACCTTTTTTGAAAGAAACATGCCATAATATCCCCTCTTCTGATAAACAGCAATCTTCAAGACTGCCTTTTTCACCAATTCCCTGAGTTCCTCCTTATGCTCTCCAACCGCAGGTTTCTTCCCCACTGTCTTCATCGCCAGCAACGATTCCTCATTGCCGTGCTTGCCCCACTGCTTCACATCCTTCACCCTGCCGTTCATGATCATCAGGATGATGCCCGAGAGCAGCTGCTGCATCTTGCGTCTCGGCACCCGCTTGTAGAACACCTGACGGAGAAAATCAACGGGGTCTGCCTTGAACGTGCGATAGAGATTAAAGGGGAATGCCTCCAGCTGCAGCTCTATCTGGTCAAGCTGGTCGCGATAGTCGTAGGTGCCCGTCTGGCGGGCGAGGATTTCGGTGGGCGTATCCACGAAGAAGCATAGCGCCGCCTTCTCGCGATAAGAGGAACTGGTGATGAAGCCCATCTCCGTGAGCAGTTCGTCTCTGAATTTCTGCACCTCCTCATCCTTCACCAGGGCAAGCTTCTTGAGGAGTCGGTTTCGGGCTTGGGTGGTTTCCCGGGAATAGTCGTTGCGCTGGTTCTCCAGGAATTTACGCAGACGCTTCTTGGCTTCCAACAGGAAATTGCCCAATTCACTTTCGAGATCTTCTATCTCCGAAGAAGACAATGGTTCCTGGAACGAAGTCTTCCGGTTCGCATCAAACGCATCTTTTTGGTTCGATTCGAGGGAATTCTTTCTGTTCTCCTCGAGGGAATTCTGAATACGGATAATGTGCCCTATCAAATCTTCGAGCATTCGGGTGCTGGCACTGAATCGGGCCAGCTTATCGATGGTAAGGATAGGACCCGTGTAGTGCCAGTCGTCATACTCCCTATCATCATACATCTTGCTTCGTGCCAGTTCCAGCTCTTCATCGGTTGCCTTTATCATGGCCTCCACCTTCAGGTAAAGTCCCGACTTGTCGTTCTCGCCCTTGCTGCCCCATCCCACGCAGGTGGTTCGCAAGCTTACATCATGCGATGCGATGATGGCAGCTCTCACATCTTCCGATTCCAATGCTCCCACGAATCCCACGGCAACATCGTCTTCATCATAAGCTCTTACGGCAATTAAGTCGCAGACATTATCGTCGTCGGGCACCAGACAGATGGTTTTGCCCAGTGCTTGCTTGGCGTACTCCACCTCGTGATTCTTCACATCGCTATGGGTAAGCCCTACTATATGAAATTTCAGTTTATTCATCTGCTTCTTTTTATTTTTGATTCTTTGATTTCTTGATTCTTTAGAATCTCGATTCTTTGTTGTTGATAAGTTGAAGGCAAAAGTACGGATTAAAATCGATACCACCAAGCATTCTTGCAAAAAAGTTTAGTTTTAGTTAAAAGTTGATAGTTGAAAGTTAAGAGTTGAAAGTTTATAGAGGGTTAACAGGGTTAACAGTTAACAGCCGTTTTTCCCTACCCCCTCTTGCGTACATTATTATATTTAAATATATATATACTTCTTTTTATGTTGGGGGGTATACATTTTCAGCTGTTAACTGTTAACTCTGTTAACCCTGTGCTCTGTTGTTTTCTCTGAAAGCTTCTTTGACAGCTCCTCTGTTGGCTCCTCTGAAGGGATAATAGATGCCTCGCTTTGGTCTTCATTGATAACCGGAGGGCGTCATCATAGATGGCAAGGAATGCTGCAGAACGAAGACCGAAAAGCCAGCAATATGTTTCCTTAAGGAAACTATGATTTTCCCTTAAGGAAACTATGAGTTAGGATTTTTAACGTTACATTTTCATCATTCCCCCCACGCGAATTCAAAATCAGATGCCCTTAGAAACACCACCGTTAATGCTTCTAAGGGCATAGTTTAAGACAGTTACATTCTACTTTATCACCAGTTTATAATTACTTCCGTTGGCTCTACGAACTACGTAAATGCCAGGAGCATTTGGCTGCTCTATCTTCACGCCATCCAAGGTGTAATAGCCAATGATAGGCGAATTGCTATCTATCAAAGTATGATTGATGCCCGTTGACTGAGATACGCCTACGGCATAAATCTTCACGCAGTTTTCGGAAGCTGAAGCCGAAAGTGCCGCAGCTCGTGATAATGGGCGGCAAGCCGCTACCTGGTGAGCCTTTGCAGTTTCTGCATCATCAGCCATCTCCTGCTCGGCTCCATAGATATAAACGCAAGTTTCCTTACCTACACGATAAGCCACCTCGATGGTTCCCTTATCCGTTTTAACAAAGGCCTGTGGTTCCGCCTCGCCCACCTTTACATTGAGCGTGTTTTTACCCACAGTCTTGCAATCTATCACCATCGTTCCGTCGCCGGCATTCACCTTTACGATTAATCCATTAAAGCGATTGGCAATATCCGATTTTCCTGGTGCCAAGCTGCCTATTCCTGCCACTTCGGCAGCTGTCATGGTAGAATTGAGCACGATACTTCCATCAGTACTGTCGTAGCCATCACCATCGCCCACCGTAACATAAACATCTCCAATCACCGCATCGCCCAAATCAGCTTCTTCTGAAATGCCTGCAGCAAACGAGGTTTTAGAATCCTTATCCATTACACCCACCTGGTTAACTGCCATCACCTTATCAGCAATATCTGGGAACTGAGCCTTATACTGCTCTACCAATTCGGCAGGCACCTTGATGGCAGCAACGCCTTTATTCCAATATTTAGCTTGTGGATGAGGTATTGGCGACATGCAAGTTATCACGCAATTTACCCCTTCTTCCAGCTCAAAATAGTAGTTAATATCACCCTCTACATTAGCCGTAGAAGGAATATAAACCGTCTTAGCGAAAGGGCAAATATAGAAAGCTCCGTCTCCTACACTCGTAACGCCTTCTGGTAAAGAAATGGTCTCTAAGGCTGTTTGTCTAAATGCCCGACTTCCTATCGTTGTCAAACGAAGTGGCCAGTGGATATTTTTCAGAGAAGAACAGCCATAGAATGCATCATATCCAATATATCTGATGCTATCAGATAAATTGATAGTTGTAAGATTCTCGCATCCACGGAAAGCAGATTCGTCTATTCGCTCCAAGCAAGCAGGAAGAGCTACCTCAGTGAACTCTCTACCAGAGAAAATTCCTCTCGGCAGGCGACGTACCTTATCACCTATGACAATCTTCTCCAGAGGTATATTTGACTCCATTAAACGCTCGCATTCGGCATTGATTGCATTATAGGTAAGGCTCCAAATATTTGAGCAACCATAGAAAGCACCACCACCAATATACTCCACCGTTTCAGGAATGGTTACCTTTTTAAGATTCTTGCATTGATAGAATGCCTCATCACCAATTCGTTTGAGTCCCGGCATTTCAGGCAGAGTCTTTATTTGCGTACCGGCAAAAACCCGACTACCTATCTGCTCCACAGAAGCTGGGATATGGAATGTGGTTGCATTTCCTTGCCAATTTTCAAAAAGATTGTCTGCCAATGTTACGGTTCCATCCTTGATAGTATATTCCTCGAGGTCTCTATCCACACACTGATAAGCCACTTTGCCAATATAGCGGATATGATTCTCTGGCTGAATATCGTTGACGAACGGGCAGTAAGAACTATAACCAGTAAAAGCAGTAGAACTGATATCACGAAGTGTAGATGGCAGATTTGCCTCCTTTACAGGCGAATTAGCAAAGGCTTTATCGCCAATATACTTCAAGCCCTCTCCTATCGTAATCTTCGTCAAATTCGGGCAGTCACTAAATGTTCCCCCCAGGATACTATCGCATGGCGTTGCCATCTCGATTTCGGTAATCGGAGTATTAGAAAAGGCGCCTGCACCTATTTCTACTTTTCTATCTAACTTAAGAGCCTTCAACGGAACATAACAGAATGCAGATTGACCAACATGCAGAAGGCTACTTGGAAGATTATCCAGCTCCATTTTTGAACAAAGACTAAAGGCATTATCACCCACAGAAGTAAGTTTCGCAGGGAAATTTATCGTTTCTAAAATAGAACAGCCATAGAATGCTTCTTTATTTATACGGCTCACTCCTTCTGGAATCTTCACACCTCTCAGGTTTTTGCAATCACCGAAAATATCTTCTCCTACTTCGGTCATGTTTTCTGGAAGCTTCACGACCACAAGATTCTCATTCTTGATGAATGCCCATGCCAGGTTATTACGGTAGCAATCGTATCGCTTGTAACCAAATCCTGCAGGTACTTGCTCTGTGCGATTCTCCTTGCTGAAGATATAATTATATATTTTTTGTTCCTCATGGAAACCCTTGGATGGAGAGTATGTTCTGTACACGGTTTCATCATACTCAAACTTCACCTTTTCCAGGTCAAGATAAGCAAGGCTTCCAACGAGTCCTTGGGCATCGGCAAGAAACTTCAGGTCTTCACCATTCATGGTGCCGGTAAGCACAAGTCCGTTTACCTCATCAGGATCCAAATCGAGAAGCTGCTTTTTCAGCTGACCCGGCTTTACCTCTATCTGATAGGTATTCTCCGGCAGTTCGTTGATGTCATATCGCTTCGTCAGGGTATAGGTCATAGGAATATTATACCTCATTGTTCCGTCTGCCAGAATCATGGCTGCACGCACCGTAGTGGTAGAGGCGATATGGATTTTATCCCCCTTATGATAACGCTGGGAATGGCGGTTTGGCATAGAACCATCTAATGTATAAACGGTGATGTTATATATATCGTCGCCATCATCAACCTGAATATCCCATGGATTGAGCGTTAAATCAAATGGGTCGTAGAAAGGTCCTGCCTCGCGCGAGAATCTGATGATTGGATCCTCCCAATTATTCACTGGATAATAAACATAAACATAACGCAGCACAATATCATGCGGTGCTGTAATCTTCAAACGACTATTCCCATCTACGCCATACATGCATAAGCTCCGTTCACATTCGTTGGAACTGAGCTTACCGTTGGAAATAGATACATTTAAAGTTGCTATCTTATCCCAAAACGCAGGATCAATATCATCATAATCCTTATCAGGTTCACGCCAATAAGTCGCATTGATTAATAAACTGGCGTTGCCGATAAGTTCAGGAATCACCGGTAAGGTTATGCTTCCTCCTTCCTTGATAATCAGATTACCCTCGCCGGCATAGACATTATCAAAAGTCCATCCCGAGGGGTTATCCAACTGCGATGGATTCAGCTTTGTCTTACCATCAGAAGTTCCCACTACATTTTCAAAGGTCTCCTTAAAAAGAAGATCTCTTCCCTCTGCCAAAGCTGGCTGTATTCCTATGCAAAACAGGAAGAGGAAAAGGATTAATTTGATTCGTCTCATAACAGTAAATTTATAAGTTATTAATAATGAAGATTATATCACTCTACCTGCAAAGATATAAAAAAAGATTCAAACGGGGAATAGCCCTAGCCGCCTGGGATGAAGATTTATACGCATTGGTGCTTCTTTTTTACACATTGATGCATCCATTTACGCTTTTACGCTTCTTTTTTACGCATTGAAGTGAATTCTTTTAACGCATTGAAATGGTTTTCCGTATTTTTTTTGTACCTTTGCGCCCGGATATTAACTATTATTTTTTAAGTATAAACGTATAAACAGATAAAACGTATGAATTCAAAATCAGTAGCAAAATTAGCAGCATGCGCCTCAGCGACGCTACTGTTGTGGGTAAGCCTGACGAGTTTCTCGCCTGCAGTTACCAAAAACGCCGAAGGTTTCACCGAAAGTAATGCCGAAGGTTTTACGGAAGGTAATACCGAAAGAAATACCATCGGTACTCTTTCTGAATTAAACCAGATTGAATACGAGAAGCATCTCCTGCCTTCCAACAGCATCAGCGCCGGATGCGGATATTCATGGCTCAGCAACGAAATTCTTACGGCTAACGGCAAAAGCCTGAACAGAACTCCTACGGGCTTCGACGTTACCCTGGAATACGCCCATCTGTGGAATCTGTGGAAGCAGCCGAACGCCTACCGCCGTCCTTTTTATATGGGCTTCTCCATCAATGCTGTGGGCAGCAGAACCAAGGTGGGAATCCCTACTGGCTTAGGCAACGACGCCAACGATGTGATCATGAACTATTTCGTCGGTGCGGGTTACAAAATGGCCTACAAGACCAACAAGCGCTTCATCTGGAATATGGTGCTGAGCCTTGGCTACGCCTGCACAGACGATGATTTCAACACCATGGATGGCTTTGGTGTCTATGCGGAAATGGGATGCGAATACTTGCTCAGCAAGCACTGGTCGGCTGGCGTGAGTTTTGGCGGTATTAGCACCTCTTATAAGCAGCCGGCAGGATGGGACGGCAAATCTAGATTCGGCATCGATCACAATGGCTTGCGCGCAAAGCTGGGGTACTATTTCTAAGATAGCATCGCGGAATATCAACTATACTTTAAACTTCTGTCTTGCGGCAATGGAGTTTACTCTGCATTCTATCCCTATCGGAACAGCTGGAGTTAACAGGGTTAACAGTTAACAGCAAATTCAGGCACTTTTACTGGGGATTTGCTACCACAAAATAGCGCAAAAAGGGGGACTTTTAACTAAACAGGGGGTAAATTCTGTTTTTTATATGGAAAAATAATAGAATTTATACCACAAAAAGGCAATCTTTACGAAAAGAAGACACAAAAAGTTTGTACCTTTGCATCAGTTAAAACAAAAAGACGTTGTGAAACGTTTTATCATCATCTTTTACTTATACAAATAAATTATGAAAAAAACGAGTTTCCATGGGGATGGGAGCTCGTTTTTTCGTTTTTTAGTTCCATTGCACCCAAGATATTAACTATAACTCAAGTAATAAATGAATAACTGAGCTTTAAAGGCAGCGAGGCGATACTCTACCTTATTATTATAGGTAGAATATCGCCTCGTTTCCTTCGTTGAAGAGAAGATCAAGGATGCTCATGTTGGGCTGGAAACCAAATTTCTGCTCATACACCTGATAATAGCGCTTCGACTCGAATTCGGCATCAGGGAGCGGTTTCTTGGGGCGAATGGCTTCGCGGAAATCCTTGATACTTTCAACTTTATGCTTAGTAAAGCTGTTGAATTCTTCACTCTTCACTTTTCGTTCTTCACTTAAAAAGTACTCGTTGGTGATTGAAATCTTGGGACGGATATCCAGAAGTTCTATCATCTTCTCTGTAATCTCCATGTTGAAATCGAAGAGGAACTCGTATTTCTTCTCGTAGAAGGGGCGAATGTCGTCCTGGTAATACTCGAAGAAGGGGCTCTCGCCGTAGGCGGAGAGGAGCGCATTCCAGTGTACATGGCGCCAGTTGGCGTGGTCGGAGATGCGGATGTCTTTCATCGCCAACGATGTGTTGTGGTTCGTGGGGATGGTGAGGGCGAGGGGGCCGTTGGTGGTGGGGATGAGCATGCGGTTGCGATAAGTTTGCTTGATAAAGCTCTCGTGGCGCTCTATCAGGCACTCGTCGTAGCGGTTCAGCTTCTGGTACCACTGAATGGGGCCGAAATAGGTGGAGGATAATAATGCTTTCAAATTTCTAATTTTTAAATTAAGAATTAATAGCTAATAGCTAAAAAGCTAAGGACGAGCGATGGAATCGCTCGGAACGGGGGCAAGAGGGGGCTACGAGACTGGCGTGGGGCTTGAGCGAGCGGGGCGGGCTTGAACTAGAGCGCGGCGGGGAGCTAAAACAGCTTATAGGCTTTGCCTATCATCTGATGCTTGTGAACCAGCTGCTCACCGGCAGGCGTCTTTAGGAGATAGAAGCGGCAATCCTTGCAGCCGCAGCGCTTGCAGCACTCCATGGGGATGATGTAGCTCGCCTTGCCGATGCGGAGGGTATCGCCAGGAAGCTTCTCTATTTGCCCGATGAAATATTCTACGATTACTCGCTTGAAGCGTGGATTGCGACCCTGATTGAGACTCTGGTTGCGGAGCGGAAGTGCCACGGAATCGGCATAAACCACTATCTCGCCACGATTGAAAAAATCGCAGTCAATCCTATTCACTATCACCCGGTTGCCCTCTTCCAAATGCGGAGGGAGACCCCCGGCGGGCACCGTGAAGACAGTGAATGCATAGGTTCGCACCGCCCATACCAGGAGCAGCGACAAGCCTAAAGCTATTAGGAATTTAACTGCGATTTTCAATCTATCTATCTTTTATCAAATTATCTGTTTGATTTCAAACTATCTGTTTGATTTTCAAGCTATTTCCAATCTTTCGCTTCTTAACTTCTAAGGAATAACATCATTACTTGATATTATCTACGAAATTGAACAGGCGATTCCAGCGGATGCCTGAGAAGCCCGGATGGTCAGGACTGTGGCTCCACCAGATGAAGATTGGCTTGCCCACGATGTGATCCTCTGGCACGAAGCCCCAGTAGCGGCTGTCGGCTGAGTTGTGGCGGTTGTCACCCATCATCCAGTAGTAATCGAGCTTGAAGGTGTAGCTCTTCGCCAGCTTGCCGTTGATGAAGATGTTGCCCTGGCTGTCTACCTTGAGGTCGTTGCCCTCGTAAACCTTGATGCAGCGCTCATATACTGGCAGGTTCTTCAGCGTCAGAGCGATGCTCTTACCCTTCTTCGGAATCCATACAGGACCATAGTTATCGCATGTCCAGCCGGTGTAGGCGTTGAGCGGATAGAGGTCGCCGTATCTCGCATCGGTGTTGATGGAGATGCTCTCTACCAGGTTTTTGTTCGCCTTCAGAGCCATGTAAGCCTTCTTGGTGAGTGGAATCACGCCGCTCTGATTATACATCAGCAGGTCTTCGTTGGTAATTCCCAGTTCATCGGCAAGGTCGATAGGGAACTCGCCCTTGAGCTTCATCTTGTAGGTATACTGCACGTTATCAGGCTCCTTGTTTGCCTTTCCGTTCAGATAAACGATGCGGTTCTTGATCTGCAGGGTCTGACCAGGCAAGCCCACACAGCGCTTTACATAGTTCTCGCGGCGGTCGGTAGGACGGCTGATGATGTCGCCATATTCGCCCGGCATGCTGGCGATGTAGTTGCGTCC
>JABLTL010033979.1_pt1 | contig 14338 bp, 6 predicted proteins | sample 7160151 | NCBI WGS metagenome assembly JABLTL01 (sample SAMN14651223, study PRJNA627086) | human gut metagenome | isolation source: feces | host: Homo sapiens
ATTGAAGGCTGGAATAAGCATGTAGAAAGCGTATGGTTTCCTTGTGCGGACGAGGGTTCGATTCCCTCCAGCTCCACCCTATAAGCAAATAAGCAGCTGATTTTTTCAGCTGCTTATTTTTTGTTTTTATAATATTCTGCAAACTTTATTTCTGCTTTCACACATTCTCAAACATTCTGATTATCAACAAGTTCAGTGTGAAGGCATTTTTAGGAGAAAAGTATGATAGTATAAACACCAGAAACTGATACTTCCAACAGGGGAAGTTCATATTTCCAACAGGGGAAGCTGATACTATCTACGAGAGTAATTCATACTACCAGTTATTGGCTGACCCGGGTCATCCATATAGATGACCCGGGTCAGCTATATGGATGACTCTAGTCAGCTATAAGAACTACTCAAACCAATCGATAAAAGATAGCATCTTTCCGCCTTTCAGCACCTATCATCTCTCCTCACTCCTCATAACCGTTATTCCCGCTTCACACATCACCCACATTCTCTCTTCACAATTCTCCTTTCACACTCAAACAACTATGAAACAGATAGTTAACATAAAGTGTGAAAGCATTTTTAAATAGAAAAGCAAAAAGTATAATAGGGTACAAATAGCCTACCAGATGTATTCTTTGTTAAAATTATCAGGAAATCCATCCGCATCTCATTTTTTTTTAGTACCTTTGTGCCGAATATCTTCATATAATCATGTAGAAGAAGATTACGATAAAAAGTAAGTCTTTACATTCTTTGTATGAAAGAGCAGATGTCGAACAATTTAAAATAAAAAAGAAGAAACAGAAACAAAAATATAACATCATAATAAGAGTAATAAACTAAGCGTTTACTTGATTATTCGGAGCATCCTCAAAATTGCCAGTTTTAAAGATGCATATACGAATGAATAAGTTCAATAAACGCCTGCGCTATAGCGTGGGTGGAACTTATCGTATATGCGGGTGTCTGGCAATACCTGAGGATGGATGAGGGAAGCCTGCGCTTCTTTTGTATCCATCCCCAAGTATTGGAAGACACCCGTTTCCCCAGATAAGATAGTTTCGCTCTATGACTATAGCATAGCTGCCAAGTTATGCTATACCATTGTATATATAGCATTCTATATGACAGAAGAAAATGTGACCTACAACCTCACGTTTACTGCGGGTTCTGCCATGCTGAATGAGATGCATGCCGTGGCTGAAGCCCTGAGAGATTGCGATGGGGACTGGAAAAGAACAAAAGAATTGACTTTCAGAGAAAATTTGATGGAGAAGAACCGTCTCTCCACCAACCAACGTGTATTCTCCTTGATGAAGCAGCGCATAGACGCACTCAACGAGGAGGAGCGCACCCTGCTTGTCGATGGCAACATGGCTACGAGAAGACAAATCGTGCTGCTTGCCATCTGCAAAGCCCACCCTTTTATCTTTGATTTCATCCGTGAGAACGTGCGAGAGGCTTTCTACTCCTTGCACAACAGAGTTTCGTATGCCAACTTCAACGAGTTCTTCAACGAGAAGAAGTATATCCATCCTGAACTCGAAACCATCACCGAACTGACCATTGCCAAAATCCGACAGGTAGTGTTCCGCATCATGGAACAGACAGAACTCATCGAATCTACGGAAACGGGAATTCTCCGACGACCTTATCTCACGGAGCAGATGGAACAGGTCATCGTGAAAGACCATCCTCGCTGGCTCACCATCTTCCTCTACTCCAACAATGAAATCAATCATCTCATCTCCATCCATTCATAACATTTCCAACGCATTATGACTCAACTCTCAACATTCCACGACATGGATTCACTCTTTGAGCATATCTACAACAAACTCATCACTCCCAACTTTGGAGAAAACCTGGGTGGCGAACTGCCACTCTATATACAGCCCTTCCCTACCCGGCAGCAGTCAGCCATTCCACAACAAGTGGAACGCCTGATGAAACGCCTGGAGAAGAAAGGCATCTCCTCCCTCAACATCAACCTCTACGACCTCTGCACCCAGATTCTGCAAGAGGAAGGAATCCTTGATGCCATCCTGGAAGGAGAAAGAGACATTGATAAAGACACCATGGTTTCTACTCTCGACAGCGTGCTCGATATCAAGACCGTCATCATCCCCCGCATCCAAAGTCTCATTGCAGAAAAGGAACCGAAGTTTGTCTTCATTCATGCCATCGGAAGAGTCTATCCCTTCCTCCGCTCGCATGGCATCCTCAACAACATCGATGAACTGACAGCAGGAAGCAATCTCATTTTCTTCTTTCCTGGAGAATATAACAATCTTCAACTCAAGCTCTTCGGCAGAATCTCTGACGAGAATTACTATCGTGGACAGAACCTGAGTGACATCATATCATAACCAGCATAACAATGAAACAGCAAGACATTTACAAGAAAGATATCAACCGCCCCATCAATGGCGTTATCAAGGCAGACAGTATCCAAGAACTGAAAGTAGAAATCACGGAATTTGTCATCACTGCCGAACAGCAGCAGGACCAGAAATTGCCTAAGTTCTTCCATACCCTCGTGCCACCCGAAAAGCCCAAGTGTACCTGGATTTCGGGCGACTTCGGTAGCGGTAAGTCTCACCTTCTGAAAATACTCTCTTACGTTCTTGAAAACAAGTATGAGATAGATGGTAAACCATGTGCTGAAATCTTTGCCAGCAAGGCAGAAGACTTCGAACTTCGTGGCGACATCCAGAAAGCATGCCGCATTCCTACCGAGAGCGTACTCTTCAATATTCAGGAAAAACTGGATGCCACCACCAAGAGTACCATCGACCCGGTGCTCAACATCTTCGTCAAGGAATTCAACCGCAAGATGGGATACGATGACAAGAAACCTGAGATTGCCGAGATAGAAAGATATTTCGACAACAAGGGAAAATATGAGTTCTTCAAGGAAGAATACCAGAAGAGATTTGGTGAAACCTGGGAGAACGGCAGAAAAAGCATCCTTCTCAAACTTCAGCGTGTGGCAGAAATCATGGCTGAAATTGATGGCATTCCCCAAGCAACCGCCTTCGATAACATCAAGGCACAGATTGCCAACTACAAGATTGATACCGACGGATTCGTTGCCCTGGTTAAAGAGCACCTCGACAAGCAACAGCCAGGCAGCCGATTCATATTCTTCGTTGATGAGGTGGGGCAGTTTATCGGAAAAGACGTGCATCGAATGCTCAGTCTTCAAACCATCGCCGAAGGCTTGTCGGACAAGACCAACGGACAGAGTATCGTAATCGTGACCTCGCAGATGGACATTGATGCCACACTCGGCAATCTCGACAAACAGCAGGAATACGATTTCTCCAGAATCCAAGGTCGCTTCGATACCCGTATCAGTCTCACCAGTGCCAATGCCGACGAGGTGATTCAGCGACGCCTGCTGGAGAAGGAAGAGGAGCCTCAGCAGATGCTTTGCGAAGTATATCAGAAGGAGAACCATATCATCAAGTCGCTCTTCAACTTCGGCGATAACAGCCAGTTTAAGAGCAACTATAAGAACGACCAGCAGTTTGCCATCGACTTCCCGTTCATCGACTACCAGTTTAACCTGGTACAGAGCTGCATCATCGAACTCTCGAAGAACAATGCCTTCAGCGGAAAACAGCAGAGCGTGGGCGAACGAAGTCTGCTCACCATCACCCAGGAAGTGGCAAAGATATACGCCCATCAGGACCTCGACCACATCGTACAGTTCTGCGATATGTACGAGGGATTGCGTGGTATTCTGCAGACCAAGATTCAGAGCGATATCCAGCAGGCAGAACGCACGCTGGACAATGAGCTTGCCCTCAAGGTATTGAAGACACTCTTCCTCATCAAGTACGTCAAGGGATTCCCATCTACGGCAGATAACATCACCAAACTGATGCTCCCTACCCTGGATGCCGACTTCCAGGCTTTGCGCAACGACATCCACGAAGCCTTGAACAAGTTGGTTCATCTGAGCTATATCGAAAAAGGAGCCAACGACGAATACCATTATCAAACCAACGAAGAGAAGGATATCGAGAATGAAATCAAGAGTGAAGACCTTACGCCGGATGCCATTAATGAGGAACTGAAGAAGATATTCCGCGATGAGATTTACTATGACAATAAGGTGAAGCTTTCGCCCAACAAGATATTCTCTTTCGGAAGAATGGTGGATGGGAAGCAAGACGGACGAGACGCAGATATCTTTATCCATTTCATGACACCTTACTACGAAGGATCCACTGATGACACAAGCATGCTGATGTATTCTTCGATACATCAAAACCAACTGTGCGTGGTATTGGGAGAGGATAAATACATGATCGACGACATCGTGATGTTCAAGAAGGCAGACAAATGCCTGAACCGCTTGATGGCCAATGGCTCTGATGACTATCGCCAGCAAATCGTAACCGACAAGCGCCTCGTCAACCGAAAGCGCCGTGAGAATATCGTTGTCCGACTCACCGAACTCACCAAAAAGGCACGCCTCTATCTGGGCGGTTATGAGTTGACGGATATTCGCAGCACCGACATCAAGATCCGACTCACCGAAGGAATGACTCGCCTGGTGAACCTGGAATACAAGAACCTTGCCTTGCTGAAGATAGAGTACGATGACACGATGCTGAAGCGAATCATCTGCAGCACCGCCGAAGAACGACTGGGCTATGAACTGGATGAATGCTGCCAGGAGGTGATGAACAAACTGAATCTCGACAAGAGCCGTGCAGTCCGCACCAAGGTAAAAGACCTGGTAGATTACTTCCGTGGCAACCGCTACGGTTGGTATGAAACTGCCGTGCTCTGCATCCTTGCCAAACTCTACGTGATGGAAAAGATTTCCTTCCACTGTAATGGCAATGTGGTTGCCGACCGTGATCTCCAGTTCCATCTCACCAATGGAACCCAGCAGGCACAAGCCATTGTTGATATTGAGGAAACCATCAGCAACAGTCAGATAACGAAGCTGAAGAATGCCTATAGAGAACTGTTTGATGACGCAACCAGCCCTGGAGTCAGCGCCAAGGAGGTGCACAATGCCTTTATCCAGAAACTGAAAGAAGAGATTTCTGCACTCAGTAATATCTCACAAGAGTACCGCTATGCCTTCACGGCTCCACTGCAAGCTGCCATCGAACAGATGAAGAAGTGGGCAGCCGTGGTCTATCCGAGTCTCTACAAGAGAACAGGAGAGATTGAGGATTTCATCGATGACGTCATGGAAGAAGTGGAAGAAATCAAGGACTTCGTGAATGGCAAACAGTTTGACATCTTCAAGAACATCAGCAAGATCAAGACGGGTTATCAGGCCAACATGAGGTATGTTTCGCCAGAACTCTGCCAGAAGCTCGATGCTGCTTACGAAAGCAAGACTCCTTGGAAGTGTATGACGGAAGCCAAGATGACCATCGATGCCATCAGTCACGAGATTACCACCAAGCAGGAAGAAGCGCATCAGGAAATAGCCTCGCTTATCAGCAGCAAACTTGCTGCACTCACCAACCTGCCGTCTTACGCTACGCTGAAAGACAACCAGAAGGCACAGGTGGAGCAAATGTTTAGCTTACTGAGCAGCAAGGAGAAAGAGGAAAGATTTATCGGAAACCTGAAAGGTATGAAAGAGGATGTGGAGAAAGCATTCAGCAAATGCTTCGAAAGCATCAACATCTGGGTAGAAGAGGCTGCTTCGGCAACAGATACCCAACCAGACGGTTCTGGAGCAACTGGTTCCGGGACTGCAGATTCCAACACGAATGGTTCACGCTCAACCTCTCCTCAACCTAAGCCAAAGATTGCAGTGAGAAAGGAAAAGGCGATGAACCTGGCATGGAACAAGCAGGTGCTTGAATCGCAGGAAGATGTAGAAGCGTATGTTGATGCCCTGCGCCAGCAGCTCCTCAGCCTCATCAAACAGAATAAGAACATCATGTTGAATTAAGAATGATATGAATACATCAGCATTAAAGACATTTGCACAGGAAACTCGCAAAAAACTGGTATCTTCCATCAAGACAAGAATGAACTATATCTTGACGGAAGATACTGCCGAGCTTCGTGGCAAACAGAATGAAATCAATACGCTCCGCAGGGAGATTGCCGCTAAAGGCGAAAATAATGTAGTGGAAGAAGTGACCTACACTTGGTTCAACCGAGTGATGGCACTTCGCTTCATGGATGCCAACGGCTATAATGTTCCGATGGTCATCACTCCTGCAGCAGGACAGATACGTCCGGAAATCCTGCAGGAGGCGATGGGCGGAAACATCGATGAGAACCTTGGCATCTCGCTGGACATTTTAAGAGAAAACGAGGAAGTGATTTACCATAAATTATTGATTGCTATCTGCAGACAATACAATAAAACCATGTCTTTCCTCTTCGAGTCTATCAGCGACTATACCGAACTGCTACTCCCTACCGACTTGCTTTCTGAGCAGAGTTTCGTGACGGATATCCGCAAGGGCATGACCGACGAGGATTGTCAAAACGTAGAGATTATGGGGTGGTTATACCAGTTTTATATCACTGAGCGCAAGGCGGATGCCGAAGCCAAGAAGAGTCAGAAGGGTGGATTGAAGAGTGACGAGCAAGCTGCTGCCACCCAGCTTTTCACCCCACACTGGATAGTTCGTTACATGGTAGAGAACACCTTGGGACGTATCTGGACCACCCTGCATCCCGACACGGCATTAAAAGCAGAAATGCCTTATTACATAGAACCTGCCGACAACCAGCCAGACCCGATTCCGGAGGATATTCAGAGCGTAAAAGACATCCGCTTCATCGACCCTTGTATGGGAAGTGGTCACGTTTTGGTTTATGCTTTCGATTTGCTCTGCAAGATGTATGAAGAAGAAGGTTATCGCACCAAGGAGATTCCTGCTCTTATCCTGGAGAACAACCTTTATGGTATGGACATTGACAAGCGTTGCTATCAGCTTGCCAGCTTTGCCCTTACCATGAAAGCTAATGCATATTATAGCCGTTACCTCCGTCGTAAGCCGGTAGAGCCAAATGTTATCTTTTTGGAGAACATTGACCACGAGACAATAGCAGCAAGTGGCGATTGGGACGAGAAGAGTTTGATTTGGCAGTTCGAGAATATCGATACCATTGGATCTTTGCTGAAGGTTACGAAGGAGGAATATGAGGCGATACAAGTAGGGAACAATCTATTCGGAGAAAATGCGAAAAAGTTGAAGAGCGAGGCAGAATATTTGTCTCGTGGATATCATTGTGTCGTTACGAATCCACCATATTTGGGAAAAGGATTCGGAGACATTTTAAAGGAATATGTAAATAAAGAATATCCTAATTCTAAAGCAGACTTAGCAACTATATTCATTGAAAGAATGCCAGAATTATTGGTTCCTAAGGGAAAATATGCTTTTATTATTCCTCCTTCCTGGATGTTTCTCAGCACTTTTGCCAAACTACGTTCCTACATCATCTACAATCTCCGTATCGACTCATTACTTCATTTGAGTCGTGGTATTTTTGGTGCAGATTTTGGTTCTTCTGCAGCAACCATTTCGAATATAAAAGACTTAAATGCCAAAGGAATCTATTTTCGATTGATAGAAAGAACATTTCAAGAATTCGAACAAAGCCATCTCCGTATTCTTTTCGAACAGACGTTAAAAGATAAAAACTTTAAATATAAGTTTAAAGATTACGATAAATCTGCTACAGATTTTCCACATTCAGAAGATGGGAATATAATATATTATCCCCATATCAAGCAATACAATTTTAAAAATATATTTGGTAATCCAATTGCTTACTGGGCAAGTTCAAAATATATTGAAACATTTGCTCACAGTACTTCTGTATCTGATCTATTTCCAGTAAAGAAAGGTATCGATACTGGAAAAAACGAACTGTTTATACGATTATGGAACGAAGTTGAATCAAACAAATTGTCATTAACAAACAAGGACAACAAATGGTTTGTCTATATCAAAGGTGGAGAATTCCGAAGATGGTATGGTAATACTGAACTTGTTGTGAATTGGGAAAATGATGGTTATGCCATCAGACATTATAAAGGTTCAACCATCAGAAACCAAAACTATTTTAAGAAAGAAGCTGTAACATGGACTCTCTTATCTAGTAAAAGTGGTATTAGTGCTAGATACGTAAGACAAAATGCAATGTTCGACAATAATGGGTCTTCTGCATTTCCCAAAGACAATCAAGAAGCATTGCTAGGCTTTTTAAACTCAAAAGTCGCAAACGAATGTCTTACAATACTGAATCCTACATTAGCCTTTCAAGTTGGAAATATTGCATCATTACCATTTCAAAAGGAAGCCTTATGTGATAAGATAAAACTTCTGGTACAACAGAACATCTCCATCAGCAAATCCGATTGGGATGCCCACGAAACATCATGGGATTTCGCATCCAACGAATTGTTGAGCATTGATACTGATTCTTACGAATCCATTATGCACGACTATGCTGACTATCATCAAATCAGCATTGACTTGGAGCCTGCAGAACTGAACAAGCTATCATGGCGAGTAGATATCTATAAGAAGAAATGGGAAACCATATTCCTTCTCCTTCATCAAAACGAAGAGGAACTCAATGAGAAGTTCATTCATATCTATGGCTTGGAAGATGAGTTGACACCTGACGTTCCTCTCAATGAAGTAACCATCCTGCAACAGGGAGAAATCTCTATCGAGAAAGAAAAAACGGAGGATGACAGCAAGGAAGATGAGAAGATCATCTGGCACGATGATGTAATCATCAAACAATTCATCAGCTATTTGGTGGGTTGCTTTATGGGACGCTATTCCGTAGATAAGCCAGGCCTCATCATCGCCAACCAGCATCAAGACCTCAATAGCCTCAATTTGCAGGTGGACGGCATAGAGAACTCTCCACGCAGCACCCTCAGCATAGACGACGATGGCATCGTTCCAATCATCCAGGAATCCGACTTCTTCGCCGACGATATGACCGAGCGTATCCAACTCGCCATCAAGACACTCTTCGGTGAGGAGCTGTATTACGAGAACATGAAATACATCGAGCAGACCATCGGCAAGCCCCTGAGAGATTACCTCTATAAAGACTATTATTCCGACCATCAGCAGATGTACTGCGTAAAGGGAGCCAAGCGACCTATCTACTGGCTCTTCTCATCCCGCATGGGCGACAAGCACAAGAAGGGCTACTTCAAGGCTCTGGTCTATATGCACCGCATGGAAGCCGACACCCTTTCGAAACTTCACGCCGAATATGTACACCCATATATAAATAAGGTGGAACAGCAGTTACGAGAAGCTGAAGAAGAAACCCTCCGTGATGACCTGACCCAGGCACAGCGCAACCGTGCCCTGAAACTGGTGAACGAACTAAAGGAGAAAGTGAAAGAAGTGAAGGAGTTTGAACAAGAGCTGGTAGAAATGGCGAGCCATCGACTCACCATCGACCTGGATGATGGCGTAAAAGCCAACTATCCAAAGTTCTATCCACTTGTGGAACCTATCAAAGGACTGGAATAAATATGACCGACGAACTAGATAAAAAACTCAATGAGTACTACGCAGGAAAGGTGGTGCGCAAAGACTTGACGAAACTCATCAAAGAAGGCATGAACGTGCCAAGCTACGTACTGGAGTACCTGCTTGGCATGTACTGCGCCACAGATGATGAGGAAGATATAGAAAGCGGTACGGCAATGGTAAAACAGATTCTTGCCGACAACTACGTGCGCCCAGATGAAGCCGAGAAAATCAAGTCGAAGATAAGAGACAGAGGACAATTCAAGATTATCGACAAGGTGACGGCTCGCCTCAACGAGCACAACGACACCTACGAAGGACAGATTTTCAACATCAACATCTCCCGCATCCGCATTGCCGACGACTATATCAAGATGTACGACAAGCTATTAAGCGGAGGTATCTGGTGCATCATCACCCTCGCCTACGAGTTTGATGAGAATTCAAAAGAGAGTCCCTTCAAGATACTCTCTCTGAAACCCGTACAGATGCCGGCTACCGACATCAATGAATATATAGAAGCCCGCAAGCATTTCTCGAAAGAAGAATGGATGCAGGTGTTGCTGAGAAGCATGGGTATGGAGCCTACCAACCTATCGCCCATCGCCCAGCAGCATCTGATAGCGAGAATGATTCCGCTGGTAGAAAACAACTTCAACATGGTGGAACTGGGACCTCGTGGTACCGGCAAGAGCTATCTCTTTGAACAGATTTCACCTTATTCTATATTGGTGTCGGGCGGACAGACCACTGTGGCAAACCTCTTCTACAATATGGGCAGACACCAGGTAGGACTCGTGGGAACCTGGGATGTGGTAGCTTTCGACGAGGTGGCAGGCATGAAGATGAAAGACAAGGACGGAGTGCAGATTATGAAAGACTATATGGCAAACGGCTCATTCAGCCGAGGCAAGGACAGCATTGCAGCCGATGCCTCGATGGTCTTTCTAGGCAATATCGACGGAAGCATCGAGAACCTGGTAAAAGTTTCACATCTTCTCTCACCATTTCCAAAAGAGATGATAGATGCCGCCTTCTTCGACCGCTTCCATCTCTATCTGCCGGGTTGGGAAATACCCAAAATGCGCCCAGAGTTCTTCACCGATAATTATGGCTTTATCACAGATTATTTTTCGGAATGCCTTAGAGAGATGCGCAAGCGCACCTTTTCAGATGCCATCCAGAAATATTTCCGTCTGGGCAAAGACTTGAACCAGCGTGATGTCATCGCCGTAAAGCATACCGTGAGCGGACTTCTCAAACTGTTATATCCGGATGGTAACTTCGGCAAAGAGGAAGTGAAGGAATGCCTGGAATATGCCCTTATCGGCAGACGCCGCATCAAGGAACAGCTCAAGAAGATTGGCGGTTTGGAATTCTTCGACGTCCATTTCTCGTATATCGACCTGGAAGACAACGAAGAGCACTTCGTGGCTACCCCAGAATGCAAATCATCCGGATTGATACCCGAAGGAGAGTTGCAGGCAGGATGTCTTTTCTGCATTGCCAACCAAACAGAAGGTGGCAACAAGGGACTGGTTCGCCTAGACCTGCAAAAGATGCAAGGTAACGGCAAGTTTGAGCACACCGGTTTCGGAAGTGGCACAGCCATCCGAGACGAACTGAAAGAAGCAGTCAACTATCTGAGAAGCAACATCAGCCGCATTTCAAACGACATCAAGTTTGGCGACTACGAGCTGCATCTGAAAGCCACCGACATTCATGGCATCGGCACACTATCGGGCATGGAATTAGCCGTCTTCATCTCTTTGGTATCAGGACTATGCAACCGTCCGGTTCAGCCTCAGCTCTGCATACTGGGCAGCATGAGCATCGGCGGTACCATCATCGGTACCACCGACTTGCCTGGTGCCTTGGAGATAGCCAATGATGCAGGAGCCAAACGCATCCTCATTCCAGCCATCGACATGATGCAATACGGCAATGTGCCAGCCGACCTGATGACCAAGTTCAGTCTGGAAGTATATACCGACCCGATAGATGCGGCATTTAAAGCAATAGGAGTAAAATAGTTATGACCGATTCAACAAGAGAAAAGATAAAACAGATACTCAGCACCATGGTGGAGAAAAACCGCTATGTGTTCTGGTACGACGAAGGAGGGCAAGAGAAAGAATTTGCCACCAACATCAACATGCCCGGCATCAGCGTGCTGACGCTAGAAGGCAATCCCTTCACCATCAAATATCAGATACAAAAAGGAGAACAGCCAGAACTAGGCTTTGTAATCTACAGTCCAGAAGCTATGCCTAAAGATGAAGACAACTGGCTGCTGGACTATCAGGAAGAAGGAGTTTTATTTTCTGCCGATATGAGTTCACTCTATGCGGCAGAATGTGGAATCGCCATGGAACTGAAAGATGCCGTGGTGCAACAGCACATCAACTTCTTCAAGAAGACGGACAACAGGAACAAGTTGGCTGCAAGACTTCATCCGGGAATGGATACCAGGGATATAGAAAAAATGATGCTCGCAGTGGTCTGCAAAAGCAAAACCACCTGCGAGGCTTATACATACGCCCTGATTACAGAGATGGTTCAGGAAGAGACTACCCTCCAAGCGGATATGAAGAGTTACAATCTGGAGGATATCTATTGGGACGAGGTAAAGACCACCTTCGGCTACCAAGAGAACAGGAACATCAAAGATCTACTTATCGTACTCTTCCAAAACGACTTGAAAAAGAAGCTGACCAACGAGGCTCTGATTTTCATGCGCGACTGGCGAGACAGCAGAACCTATGGCGAAATGTACCAGGAGCTTGCAGGGCAATTAGAAAATGAACTCAACATCAGGGATACCATACAGGAATACTCTCTGCAGCAATTACTGGAGGTAGAGACCTATCCTTGCATTGATAAAATCATAGCCAGCTATCTGGCAAATGATGTATTGAATGGCAGTATCACAGTAGAAGAGTTGGAAGCCATTATTGAGGAACGTGAAAACAAGCTCTTTTTCCTGGAAGCAGCCCATACACTCCATGCCCTCCTGGAAGCACGCCGACTCTTTGCAGATATCGAATTGAAGATGAACGGACTGGACATCAATTCTCCAGAAGAAGGTTTTATGGCTTACGTCAAAAACCTATATACCATCGACCTGCATTACCGCCATTTCATCCACGAAGCCAATCAGGCTGAAAGCCAACAGCTTTTGGCATCCATCACCAAAAAGGTGCAGCTGGCATACACCAACCACTATCTCTTGAAGTTTGCCCAAAAATGGCAACCACAAGTAGATGGTATGGAACAATGGGAGATGAAAGACATCATCAGTCAGGAGAAATTCTATATGGCATACGTCTATCCCTTCATCGCCAACAAGAAGAAGGTTTTCGTCATCATCAGCGATGCCTTGAGATACGAGACTATGATGGAACTGAGCGAAAAGATTGCCCGACTGCCAAGAATGGAAACAGAGATGAAACCAGCCATGCTCTCTACCCTACCTTCCTATACCCAACTGGGAATGGCAGCCCTCTTGCCACACAAGGAACTTTCTTACGAAAAGGAAGCCGATGAAGTGTTTGCAGACGGCATCAGTACCAAGAGAACAAATAACCGAGAAAAGGTTTTGCAGAGAACTGTAGCTAAGAGTATGGCAATCATTGCCGATGATTTCCTCAAAATCACGAATGCCAAAACGGCATTCAAGGATTACGACCTCATCTATATCTATAGTAACATCATAGACAAAACGGGTGATGACAAGGCTACGGAAAGCAGAGTTTTCGAGGCAACCCAAGATGAATTTGAACATATCAAAAGAATCATCGACATCATCAGAAACGGCAACGGAAGCAATATTCTCATTACGTCAGACCATGGCTACATCTATCAGAATGAGACTCTAGACGAGACCGACTTTACTGATTTCAAGGTGATGGGTGATTGCATCATTCAAGACAACCGTCGTTTTGTAATAGGGAAAAAGCTGGAGGAAGGCAATGCCGTAAAGACGTGGCAGGGCAAAGAAGTGGGATTAAAAGGCGACACGGAAATACAGACTGCCAAAGGGTTGAACCGAATCCGCAAACAGGGTTCGGGAAGCAGATTCGTACATGGTGGCAGCATGCCTCAGGAAGTTGTAATTCCGGTATTGCACGTCAACATCAAGAAGAAACAAGGAATCAGCGAGGTTTCGGTGGATATTCTCAACAGGAAGAGTCGTATTACCACCAATAACCAGACTATCAGTTTCTACCAGAGCGAGCCTGTTACCGACAAGGTGAAGGGGGTAGATATGCGTTTCGGTTTCTACGACAAGGATGGCAATCTCCTCTCCGACTCCATCGTGCTTAGCTTCAACAGCGAGAGCAAAGAGAGCGAACAGAGAGAGCAGAAGCATAAATTCGTGTTCAAACGTCAGCTCACGGAACAGAATGGTCAGGAGATTTATCTTCGCAAGGAGCAGCAGATTGCAGGAAGCAACCAGTTTAAGAAATTGGATGATATTCCTTATAAAATCAGCGTCTTGTTTGATGCAGAATTCTAAATATTTGGAGCTAAAAATGAAGCAAGTTTCACCTGCTATCGAAATAGGCTTCATGTGCGATTGAAATAGGCTTCATGTGCGATTGAAGCCTATTTCATTTGTAACAGAAGGAAACCAACTCAGCAACAAGTGTTATTTCTGTCAATACTTATAACCAAATTTTGCATACTGGTAAAGTTGGAATCTAGCAACGAAAATAGGGTATTCTGAGCATATCGAATTCCCTATTTTCTGTTTCTAATTAAGCGAATACCCTATAGTTGTACGACTATAAAGTTGTAGTCGTACGACTATATAGGCTATG
>JABLTL010111047.1_pt1 | contig 14294 bp, 20 predicted proteins | sample 7160151 | NCBI WGS metagenome assembly JABLTL01 (sample SAMN14651223, study PRJNA627086) | human gut metagenome | isolation source: feces | host: Homo sapiens
AAGAGCCGGGAATCCGGCAAAGGCTCGATATCGCAGACGCAGGCACTCTCCGCCGCACTCGCCGCATGCATGGGCACGGGCAACATAGTCGGCGTGGCGGCGGCGATAGCCTCAGGTGGCGCTGGCGCGGTTTTCTGGATGGTGATAAGCGCGATAATCGGCATGATGAGCGCGTGCTGTGAAAACATACTCGGCATAAAATACAGATACCGCGACGAAAACGGCGAATGGATGGGCGGCGCGTTCGTCTATATGGAGCGCGGACTGGGATTCAGGCACATGGCAAAAATTTTCTGCGTTCTGTTGGTCATAGCCTCGCTTGGCATCGGCAACATGACCCAGGCGAACGCGGCCGCACTTTCGCTCTCCGGCTCGTTTGGGCTCAGTCCCGCGATAACGGGATTGATTCTCGCCGCCGGCGTGTTCGCGATAACCTGCGGCGGGCTCAAGAGGATCGCCTCGGCGGCGGAGAAGATAATTCCCGCCATGACTGCGATATTCATTCTCGCGAGCTTTGCGGTCATAATAAAGAACTTCCGCGCCGTGCCGTCTGCGTTTTCGCGCATAATATCCGAGGCTTTTTCGCTGCGTGCGGCGGCAGGAGGAGCGGCGGGCTACGGGATAAAAAAAGCTCTGCGCTACGGGGTGGCGCGCGGAGTTTTTTCAAACGAAGCGGGGCTCGGCAGCAACGCGATAATCCACGCGGCGGCCGAGACGGATTCACCCGCCGAGCAGGGCTGCTGGGGCATACTTGAGGTTTTTCTCGACACAGTCGTCATGTGCACCGTGACTGCAATAACTCTCTTGGTCTCCGGCGCGCCGACGGACGGCGACGGCTCTCTCGCCTGCGCCGCGGCATTCGGCAGCGTATTCGGAAAAGCCGGGAGCATTTTCGTCTGCGTGAGCATCTGCATTTTTGCCTTTGCAACGCTCATCGGCTGGTCATATTACGGGCGGCGCGGGCTTGAATATCTGCTGGGCGCAAAGAGCGCGAAAATATACAACATAATTTACACCGCGGCGGTATTCGTCGGATGCGTCGCCGACCTCGAGCTTGTATGGGAGCTCTCAGACCTCGCGAACGCGCTCATGGCGGTGCCGAACCTCATCTCGCTCTGCCTGCTCAGCGGCGAAGCGACAAAAGAGCTGAAAAAGACATATCATAATTGATATATAGGTGTTGATTTATTGATATAACCATGTATAATATAAGAAGTATAAATATGCTGTATTGTGGGGATTTGTGCGGAAGAGGCAAAAAATCAATCGGTTCTGTACCGCAATCCCTCAGTCTCGGCTTACGCCGAGCCAGCTCCATTTACACAAGGGAGCCAAAATAAAATTCCACAGTGTTATAAAATTTGTTTTCAAAAGTTGGCTATGATAAGCCTTTCCCACCGCTTGCGCGGCAACGGTGCATCGAATACGAACTGCGAGTCAATAAACTTGTGCTAAATCGCGGGCGATATCCGCTCCATACCGCATACATTTCACTTATTACTTCAAACGAAGCCAGCAAAAATATTCGGAGTCGAATTATGCCGGGATTTTTATGTGATCTGCATATCCACTCGTGTCTGTCGCCCTGCGGCGACGAGGAGATGACTCCCTATAACCTTGTCAACATGGCAAAGGTCATGGGGCTGGATATCCTTGCGCTGACCGACCACAACTCTTCGCTCAACTGCCCCGCTGCGGCGCGTGCGGCTGAGGAGGCGGGAATAGCTTTCGTGCCCGGCATGGAGCTGACGACTTCCGAAGAGGTGCACGTCGTGTGCCTGTTTCCCGATATCGATTCCGCGCTCGCGTTTTCGGGCTACGTTGCCGAGCGCCTGCCGAAGATTAAAAATCGGCTCGATATTTTCGGCGAACAGCTGATAATGGACGACAGGGACGGTATTCTCGGGCGCGAGGAGAATCTGCTGAGCACGGCGAGTTTTATTTCAATCGGCGAGGTTTTTCCGCTCGTCTCCGGCTTCGGCGGGGTCTGCTATCCCGCTCATGTTGACCGCCCGTCGTTCAGCGTGGTTGCAAACCTCGGCTCGTTCGACGAAAGCTGGGGATTCGCAAACGCCGAGATGTCCGCTTTCGCTCAGGCGGACAGGCTCATTGAAGAGCATCCGCTGCTCCGAAAAATGAGGCTTCTGCGCGCATCCGACGCGCACTGCCTCGAAAATGTCGGCTCGGCGAGCACCGAACTTGAGCTCCCCTGCGCATCGCCGCAGGCGGTCATTGATCTGTTGAAAGGTAATTACTACCTGCAGGGTATGTAATTGGTATATAGTTTATCGATATTTTTTTCCTTAAACTGTAGCAATTTTCAGACCCGCATGATATAATTACTCTTAATGTGAAAAGGAAACTCCTTTTTGCCTATCTGTTATTTTTCTCAAACCTAAGGAGGGAAAGGCTACAAATGCTCAAAAAAATCAGTAAGATACCTTTTTCCGGCACCCCGGAACAGGAAGAGAAGCTCAATGCCGTTATCGCAGAATGCAACGGCGACAAGAGCCTGCTGATGCATGTCATGCAGGAGGCTCAGCTCATCTACGGTTATCTTCCGTTCGAGGTACAGGCTATGATAGCCGAGGGAATGGATGTTCCGCTCGAGAAGGTATACGGCGTATCGACTTTCTACGCCCAGTTCGCTCTGAGCCCCAAGGGCAGATACAACATCTCCGTATGTCTCGGAACCGCCTGCTATGTCAAAGGCTCGCAGGCTATCCTCGACAAGATAAGCGAGAGACTCGGCATCGGCCCCGGCGAGTGCAGTGACGACGCGTGCTTCTCCATCGAAGCCTGCCGCTGCATCGGCGCGTGCGGACTCGCCCCCGTCATGACGATCAACGACGATGTCTACGGCAGACTCACCCCCGATCAGATAGACGGCATTCTCGACAAATACCTGGACGCTTAACGCCATGCGCGAGCTGTCACTCAACATTCTCGATATAGCCCAGAACTCCATATCAGCCGGGGCGTCGCTGATAACAATAGATGTCAGCGAAAGCAGAAAAGAGCATCTTCTCACGCTCACGGTTTCCGACAACGGCTGCGGCATGGACGAAGAACAGCTTCAAAATGTCTGCGATCCGTTTTTCACCACGCGCACAACGCGCAAGGTCGGCATGGGCATACCGCTGTTCCGCCTCGCGGCAGAGCAGACCGGCGGCAGTTTTGAGATAACCTCAAAAAAAGGCGTCGGCACCTCCACAAAAGCCGTATTTCGTTCGGACAGCATTGACTTCACTCCCCTCGGGGACATGACCTCGACGGTAACGGTGCTCATATCAATGAACACCGACAGAGATTTTATCTACCGCCGCTCGGCCGACGAAAAAGAATTCGTGCTCGACACGCGAGAAATTAAAAATATCCTCGACGGCGTGCCGCTCGACAATCCGGATGTTGTGCAGTGGATGAAAGAATATATCGACGAGAACACAGCGCTACTTTAAAAAACATATGACGGCGCCCGGCGCCGGGAAAGGAATAACCATGAAATCACTTGCTGAACTTAACGCAATAAGAGATAAGGCAAAGGCCAATATGAATATCCGCGAAGACAACGAATACACAACCCGCGTGCTCGTCGGCATGGCTACCTGCGGCATCGCGGCAGGCGCAAAGCCCGTGCTCACCGCACTCGTTGACGAGATTGCACGCCGCAATCTCAGCCATGTCACCGTCTCGCAGACCGGCTGCATCGGCATGTGCCAGTATGAGCCGATAGTCGAGGTTCTCGAACCCGGCAAAGAAAAGGTCACCTATGTCAAGGTAACGCCCGAAATGGTCGCGCGCATCGTCAGCGATCATCTCGTCAACGGCAACCCCGTCGGCGAATTCACGGTCGGCGCTATCGCCAAATAACAAGGAGGAAAATCAATGTATCGTTCACACGTTCTTGTCTGCGGCGGTACCGGCTGTACTTCTTCTCACAGTGCAGAAATAATTGCCGAGTTTGAAAAGGAGATCGCCGAAAAAGGTCTCGCAGACGAAATCAAGGTCATCAGGACAGGCTGCTTCGGTCTGTGCGCCCTGGGTCCGATAGTCGTTGTTTATCCCGAAGGTGCGTTCTACAGCCAGATAAAGGTTGATGACGTTCCGGAGATAGTTGACGAGCACCTCATCAAGGGCAGAATAGTCAAGCATCTGCTCTACGATGACACCGTCGCCGGCGACACCGTCAAGAGCCTCAACGAGACTCAGTTCTATAAAAAGCAGAAGAGAGTCGCGCTACGCAACTGTGGCGTTATCGACCCCGAGAATATCAATGAATACATAGCCATGGACGGCTATCAGGCTCTTGCAAAATGTCTGACCGAATACACCCCGGACGAGGTCATCCAGATAGTCAAGGATTCCGGTCTGCGCGGCAGAGGCGGCGGCGGATTCCCGACAGGTCTGAAATGGAGCTTCACCCGCAAGAATCAGGCGGATCAGAAATATGTCGTCTGCAACGCCGACGAGGGCGACCCGGGCGCATTCATGGATCGCTCCGTGCTCGAGGGAGACCCGCACTGCATCGTTGAAGCCATGGCGATATGCGGCTACGCCACCGGCGCGACCGAGGGTTATATCTATGTCCGCGCGGAGTACCCGATAGCGGTCAAGAGACTTCAGATAGCAATAGACGAAGCGCGCGAGCTCGGACTGCTCGGCAAGAACATCTTCGACAGCGGCTTCGACTTCGACCTTCATATAAGACTCGGTGCAGGCGCATTCGTCTGCGGCGAGGAGACCGCGCTCATGACCTCCATCGAGGGCAACCGCGGCGAGCCCCGTCCGAGACCTCCGTTCCCGGCGGAAAAGGGTCTTTTCGGAAAGCCCACTACCGAGAACAACGTCGAAACATTTGCAAATATCCCGCAGATAATCCTGCACGGCGCGGAGAGCTTCGCCTCCATGGGCACCGAGCGCTCCAAGGGCACCAAGGTCTTTGCACTCGGCGGCAACATCAAGCACACCGGCCTCGTTGAGATCCCCATGGGCACGACCCTGCGCGAAATTGTCGAGGACATCGGCGGCGGCATCCCCAACGGCAGAAAGTTCAAGGCGGCTCAGACCGGCGGACCCTCCGGCGGATGTATCCCCGCGAGCCTCATGGACACCGAGATAGACTACGACAACCTCACCGCCATCGGCTGCATGATGGGTTCGGGCGGACTTATCGTCATGGACGACAGCAACTGCATGGTCGATATAGCCAAGTTCTTCCTTGACTTCACCGTTGATGAGTCCTGCGGAAAGTGCTCCCCCTGCCGTATCGGCACGAGAAGAATGCAGGAGATACTCGAAAAGATCATCGCCGGCAAGGCGACGCTCGAAGATCTGGACAAGCTCGAAGAGCTCGCCCATTACATCAAAGAAAACTCCCTTTGCGGACTCGGTCAGACGGCTCCCAACCCCGTCCTTGCGACCCTCAAGTTCTTCCGCGATGAGTATATAGCGCATATAGTCGACAAGAAGTGTCCCGCAGGCGTATGTAAGGCGCTGCTGAGCTTCAAGATCGACAAGGATCTGTGCATCGGCTGCGGTCTCTGCGCCAGAAACTGCCCCGTCTCGGCTATCGGCAAGACCGACTATGTCGCAGAGGGTCACAAGCTGCCGTCGTACACTATCGACACGGCGAAGTGCATCAAGTGCGGCGTCTGCATGGAAAACTGCAAGCGTGCCAAGGCAATCAGCAAAGGTTAAGGAAGGAGGGTCAACACAGCATGGAAATGGTAAACATAAAAATAAACAACATGCCCCTGAGCGTACCCAAGGGCATATCCATACTTGAGGCGGCGCGTATGGCCGGCATTGAGATCCCGACCCTCTGCTACCTCAAGAAGATAAACGAGATCGGCGCATGCCGCATCTGCATGGTCGAGGTCAAGGGCGCGCGTTCGCTCGTGACCGCCTGCGTGTACCCCGTTAACGAGGGTATGGAGATATTCACAAACACCGAGCGCGTCCGCAAGAGCCGCAAGATGACCCTTGAGCTCATTCTTTCGACGCATGACAGAAAGTGTCTCTCGTGCGTCCGCAGCGGAACCTGTGAGCTTCAGCAGCTCTGCAAGGAGTTTGGCGTTGACGACGAGGGTCGCTTCGACGGCGCAAATCCCGTCCACGAATACGACGATTCCGCCATACATATGATAAGAGATAACGGAAAGTGCATTCTCTGCCGCCGCTGCGTCGCAGCATGTCAGGCTCAGCACATCTCCGTTATCGGCGCAAACGCCCGCGGATTTGACACCCACATCGGTTCGGCGTTCGAGAGACCGCTCGATTCCGTGGCGTGCGTCTCCTGCGGTCAGTGCATCGTCAACTGCCCGACCGGCGCCATCTATGAAAAGGATGACACCGCAAAGGTTCTCGAGGCTATCAACGATCCCGAGAAGTTCGTCGTTGTTCACACCGCGCCTTCTATCCGCGTCACCCTCGGCGAGTGCTTCGGAATGCACATCGGCACCAATGTTCAGGGCAAGATGGTCGCGGCGCTCAGACGCCTCGGCTTCGACAAGGTCTTTGACACCGATTTCGGCGCAGACCTCACGATTGTCGAAGAGGCAAACGAGTTCCTCGGCAGAGTCCAGAACGGCGGCGTGCTCCCGATGATAACCTCCTGCTCGCCCGGATGGATAAAATACTGCGAGCATTACTACCCCGATATGCTCGATCACCTCTCGACCTGCAAATCGCCCCAGCAGATGTCGGGCGCGATAATCAAGACCTGGTATGCCGAGAAGATGGGCATCGACCCGAAGGATATCGTCGTTGTCGGCATCATGCCCTGCACGGCGAAGAAGTTCGAGACAAAGCGCGACGATCAGGCGGCGTCCGGCTATCCGGATGTTGACTACTCGCTGACCACGAGAGAGCTCGGCAGAATGATCGAGAGCGCGGGAATATACTTCAAGCACCTGCCCGACGAGGAATTTGACAATCCTCTGGGCGACTCCACCGGCGCAGCCGTTATCTTCGGCGCAACCGGCGGCGTTATGGAAGCGGCGCTGAGAACCGCCGTTGAGAAGCTCTCCGGCGAGGAGCTCAAGAGCCTCGACTTCACCGAGGTTCGCGGCACCGACGGCATAAAGGAAGCTTCCTACACCGTCAACGGCATGGAGATAAAGGTCTGCGTAGTCAGCGGACTTGCAAACGCCAACACGATTATGGAGAAGGTCAAGAACGGCACTGCCGACTATCACTTCATCGAGATCATGGGCTGCCCCGGCGGCTGCGTCAACGGCGGCGGTCAGCCGATCCAGCACGCAGTCGTGCGCAACTTCGTCGACCTCAAGGCGCGCAGAGCCGCCGCTCTCTACGAGGCGGACAAGGATATGCCCCTGCGCAAGTCGCATGAGAGCGAGGCTGTCAAGCGTCTCTATGACGAGTTCCTCGGTGAGCCCGGCAGCCACAAGGCGCACGAAGTGCTCCACACCTCGTATGTCGCGAGACCGAAATACAAATAAGCGGCGAATGCCGGACAGCAAAAGAGCCTTTCCGTTTTGGAAAGGCTCTTTTAAATCATATATTTTCTATCTCGTCAAAAAATTTCTTTCGTGATTCGTCTGTCTTTGTAATAGAACTCGCGGTCGTGCTCGTTTATCTCCCTCGCGGCGCGGCAGGGATTGACGTAAGCCACGAGATTCGCCGGAATATCTTTCGTTACGACACTGCCCGCGCCGATAACGCTGTTATCCCCTATCGTCACGCCGGGCATTATCAGAGCCCCCCGCGCCTATCCAGCAGTTTTCGCCGACCTCGGCGAACATCTCTTTCATCAGCGCCTGCCGTCTCTTCTGCTCAGTCGGGCGCGTGGAATTGAACTCGTAGAGCAGATCGAGCTTTTTAAGCTGCTCGTCGAATATCGACTCCTCGTTCGGATAATAGAGCTCGCCAGTGTGCATTCTTTCATTCCCATGGTCTTTCTCCTTTTCTGTTTTTCTCCGCTTTGATTATACTTTATGCGCCCGCTTTTTCAGCCTTTTTTGAGCAAATGCGCGCATGTTCTGCGACATTCGGGCTTTTTTGTTGACTTTGTGTGCTTCAAATATTATACTTTATAATAGACTTGTATAGGAGATTTTTGTTTTAAGTCGGAAGGTGAAGAGAAAATGGATAAATTTATGCCAAAGACCATCGAACAGCTCAACGCCGAATTTGAGGCGCGCATGGAAAAGGCCAAGCAGGATGAGCTGAACGCGGCGGCGGAAAAGGCGGCGGCAGAGATAAAAGCCGCCGAAGAAGCACGAAAAGCCGAGGAAGCCCGCGCAGTAGCCGAAGCAAAGGCAGCAGCTGAAGCAAGAGCAGCAGCCGAAGCAAAAGCGGCTGAGGAAGCGAGACGCGTTGAAGAGCGCAGCTATGACAGCGCGATAGACAACTCGGTTATCTCCGCAAACGAGCTCGAACCGGTAGAGGACGACTTTGAAGAGACTTATTCCGGCGAGGAAGAGGTTTCTGTCGAAGAGTCAGAGCCCGAAGTTAAAGAAGTGCCTGTTGAAAAGCAGAAGAATGAATACGGCGAACCCGATCCCCACGGATATTTCGGCGCGCCGATAGACAAGAGCAGACCGCGCAAGACCCTCTCCGAGGAGACAGCTTCCAAGGTCGAGCCGAAGTTCGACTTCGAGCGCACCTCGGACTATTCGGGTGCAATGCTCCAGAGCGGATTCAAGCCGCAGAAAGACAAATTCAAGGGCGCGAGGATATTCACGACCGTTCTCATCGTCATAATAGCCGTTGTGTCGCTCGTCACCGCGCTTCTCTGCGTTGCAGCGGCGCACCCCGACAAATTCCTGCTCGACCGCGGACTCGCCGTGTGCAGCGAAAATGTCGCAGGCTCGAATATAAAGAGCGGCTCGCTGTGCCTCACACGCAGGGCATCCGCCGCATCCGCAGACGAAGTTGCGCTGTATAAGCTCGGCGGTAAATATGCATTCGCGTTCGGCTCGTCTGTGCCTGAAGGTGCTTCAATAGTCGCGCTCGCCACGCACTGCGTGCCGTTTATCGGCAAGTTCATCTCGAGCGTTACGAACATGTGGATAGTCTACGCCTGCTCGGCTCTCGCGGCGATACTCATCATCCTGATAATCAGGCTCGCGGCGTTCAGCGCGCCGGATGAGAGCGTTACCGACGGAGTTAAGAGCAAGAAGAGCCGCAAATAAAAAATCTCGGAGGGATATCAGTGGAACAAATCACCTCTCTTTCGGAGCATGTTTCCGACAACCGTATCATAGCCGACGCGCAGAAAAGCTCAATGGACGGTTCAAAAATAATATTCAACGGTTCCGGCAATATTCTTGTTGTTGAAGACGGCGTCAAGCTCAGCTCTTCCACCGTTCTCTTCAACGGCAGCAATGCGGTATGCTATTTAGGCGCAAATAAAAATCCTTATTATGTCAATTTGACCGTAAACAACAACAGCTGCATATTTTTCGGGCGCGGCAACTATATCAACGGCAAAATGACGCTCATAACGTCCGAACAGCAAAACATAATTATCGGGGACGGCGGGCTGTTTTCCTTCGGTATTTTTATCCGCACGGCAGACCCGCATCTTATGTACGACTGCGGCAGCGGCAAGCGCATAAATCCGAGCAAATCCGTCTTTATCGGCGACCACGTTTGGATAGGGCAGAACGTGCTGATTCTGAAAGGCACGGCAGTCGGTTCGGGCTCCGTTATCGGCGGCGCGGCTCTGCTTTCGGGCAAGTCCGTCCCTTCGAACACCGTCTGCGGCGGCAACCCCGCAAAAATAATACGCCGCGGCGTATTTTTCTCCAAGGAGTGCGTCCACACATGGACAGACGCGCAGACAGAAAAATATAATACTATGAAAACAGACCGCTACACCTACCGCAGGGATTCGGACACCGTGTCTCCTCAGGAGATAGATTCGGCGCTCAAGGCCTGCAGGAATTCCGACGAGCGCCTTGCCGCCGTCAAAAAATATCTCGCCGACAAGTCGGGCAAAAACCGATTTTTTATCCCGGATACAGAGAACGGCAAGCCGGAAAAGCGCGGATTTTTCAGAAGATAAAAATACAAAGCCGCAAAAGCTGCGGCTTTTTTACTCGGGAGAAAACAATGTCTATAGAGAGAGTCAGAGAATATTTCAGAAAGCTCGGAATCGAGGACCGAGTGATGGAGATAGACGAGTCGAGCGCGACCGTTGCCCTCGCGGCAAAAGCTCTCGGCTGCGAAGAAGGCAGGATAGCAAAGACTATATCATTTTCGCTCGACGGCGAGCCGATACTCATAGTCGCGGCGGGCGACACGAAGATAGACAACGCAAAATACAAGTCCCGCTTCGGCAAAAAAGCAAAGATGCTCTCGCACGAAGAAGCGGCAGAGCTCATCGGTCACGCAGTCGGCGGAGTGTGCCCGTTTGCGGTGAACGAGGGAGTAAAGATATATCTGGACGAGTCTCTGAAAAGATTTCAGACGGTATTCCCCGCCTGCGGCAGCAGCAACAGTATGATAGAACTGACCCCCGCCGAGCTTGAAAAATACTCGAAGCCCGACGGCTGGGTAGATATCTGCAAGCCGATCGGATGAAAAAGTGGGGCGGCAAAGAAAAATTTTTCCAAACCGCCTCCGAGCACTTGACAAACCGCAAAAAAAATCTTATAATCACATAGCAAACCAATGGGGGCGTAGCTCAGCTGGGAGAGCGTACGGTTCGCATCCGTAAGGTCGAGAGTTCGATCCTCTTCGTCTCCACCAATCTTTGAAAAGTCGAACACCATCTTGTTTTTTGTCGGTTCACTTTTTGGAATATCGTGTAAAATAGCGGATAGGCGTTGACCTATCCGCTATTTTATCTTGCAATTATAAAGAATCGTGCTATAATGCAATAAAGAGCCTCCAGCTCTATATCCTATTTCTTGTGGCTCTCGGTCTGACCGAGAGCTGCTTTTATACCATTTTGCCAGTGTCGGCAAACTGCTGTTTTACTGTCCGTTTTATTACCTTGACACGTTGGCGGCTTTTGGTAAAATCAACTTGAAAAAAACTTTCGGATTTTTTCAAAAACTTTTGAAAAAAGTGTTGACATACTCGGCATAGTATGCTATAATATGGACAGTGAATGAGGCAAGAACCTCAAAAAGAAAGGATAATGAAAAATGAAAAACTACGAACTTTGCTTAAGCAATCAGGACTGCATCTTTGACAGCGCGACCTTCGACGACGCGAAAGCGGCTGCCGACTGGGCAACCGGCAGAGGCGGCAAATACGTCATTCAGAGCAACAACGGACTTAATGTCAAGGTTGACGATGACGAAAAGCTTTTCGTCGAGAATTTTGACGGCTACGAAGAAATCTCTGAAAGCGACCTTGTCAAGATGATTGAGAAGCTCGGCTAAAAACACAGAGTGGCGCGCTTTCGGGCGCGCTACGTTAGGAGAACGAGGAGACAGTATGGAAGAAGCACCAAAGCGCAAGACGCACACCTCGACGGCGGTCAAGCGTCGGTATAACGAAAAGACATATGACATGGTTCGCGCCAGCTTACCGAAAGACTTAGTCGCACGATTCAAGGAAAAATGCGAAGCCGACGGCATACCGCAGGCGCAGGTCATAAAGAAAGCGGTCATTGACTTTTTGGGTGAAAATTGAAAAAGCCGGGCAAGGGAAAATCCCCTGCCCGGTCATTTTTATATCATGCCGAAAAGCTTGAGCACGAGCACGATGATACCCGCGCCGTAAAGCCCGAGCATGTTCATGAGGTTAAAAACAATAGCAGTTATCATTTTGTTACCTCCTCTGTGACATCATCAAATCCGTAGTCCTTACGGAACGCTTCATTGAATTTGCTCACCGTGGCTTCTATCAGCATTTTCAGCTCAAGGTCGGTAATCGTTATGCCCTTTTCATTCAGCATCTCAACGATTGCTTCAGCAGCCTTATCATATTTCTCCTGACCGTGCAGATCCTTGTAGAGCTGCTCGATAGCCTCGACGCAGGTCTTGGCAACCGCTTTCTTCGTCTTGTCGTCAAAATACTTCTGAAAGAGCTTCTTCGCGCATACGCCGAGGTATGATGCTATAGCTGTCAGAATGGTGCAAAGAATGCCCATTCCGCAGCTGTCCCAAAATGCTTTTATGTATTCCATGTGCTTGTCCTCCTTATTTGAGCAGCTGATTTACTTTCTTCTGAACTTCGGCAGGATCATAGCCCGCCGCTTTGAGTCTGATTTTTCGAATCGCGCCATTGCCCCACTTACCGGCGATAACTTCGCGGGCAACGGTGTCAACGGATTTTTTAGCCGGCTTTTTCTGACTGTAAACTATTTCATTTACACGCTTCTGAACCTCGTTCGGGTCATACCCGGCATTGCGCAGGCGCGTCATACGGTCGGCACCGTTGCCCCACTGACCGTTGATTACTTCGTGAGCGACCTCATCGACGGATTTCTTTGTGCCCTGAGGCTTCGTCTGTACCGCGTCAGCGACATATTTGACATACGGCAGCTTACCGTGCTTCGACCAGTTGCGGCGATTGTAACCGGGTTTGTCGCAATTGCAGGCGGTTATCTGCACGCAGTTCTTCCAGCGCGGCGTACACTCGACTGCAAGCCCTTCGCCTATGTACACGCCGATATGCCCCGGAGACCACAGGGCTTCTCCGATTTCGATTTTGCTAAAGTTTGTGCTGATGCCTGTACACTTCTGGATCATTGCATCCGCATTGATATCCGGCACACCGTTCGAAGCGTACTTCGCGCCGCCGTAGGGTTTGGACTTATCGCCTGTCCAACCCCAAAGCACGCCTTTTATAAGGCAGACGCAATCAAAACCGAAGGTGTCAGCTGATGCCGCTTTTATCATCTTCTGTCTGCTCGGGTCCCTGTTGTAGTCGTTATTGTTGCAATAACGCTGTTTGTTGGATGCCGTAAGCGGTGCGCCGAAGCAGCCGTTCACATAAAGCGTCTTGTAGTGCAGCGCGATATCTTTCACCTTCGCTGCGAGTTCTTTGTTCGTCATGATAAATAACCTCCTTATTTTTTATAAAGCTGCTGTTCGATCGTATCGATCCTGTGGTGCGCCTGTTTGGCGGACGATTCGACAGAACTCAGCCGTTCGACCACCTTTCCTATCTGGTCATCCTGCTTTTCTTGCTTTCTCTTGATGTCATCAACGCCACTTTTGATGTATCCGAGTTCCGTTAAAACGACACCATCTTTCTTGCCCTCGTCTTTGTTGTCACTTTTGCCGTTCCGCTTATAGGCGATATAGCCAAAGATTATTGCGCATATAGTCCCGCACGCACTAAGAATCGTCAAGAAGATGTTTACACCGCTCATGTAGTCACCTCCTCAGCTTTAATGCACTTGTTTTCCCACTTTTTGTAGGCATCCAAATAGAGTTCCTGCTTGTCTCCATTGTATGTTATCTCATAGTACATCCCGTCAAAAAGCGTTGTGCTCGCCAAAGCCTTGCTATTCTGTAAGGTTTTACACAGCCACACAATAAAAACATCGTTCTCAGTGATTTCCTTGCAATCGCTTTTATCTAAATGAGCGTTTGCATACTCTGCAACGATACGCTTAATTAAACTTACAAACTGCTCCGTATTCATTTCAAATCACCTCCTCGAAGTAAATGCCCACGAGCTGCGACGGCAGTGCAGTATAGTATTTTGACCGCCGCTGTCGTAGCCGCCTTTTGCTGATTTCCCGTGACCGATTGATATGCAGATGTTCATATCATTAACCTCCTGTTACTCAATTTTTTCATCAAGCGTTACAACGAGATTTTCGCCCTTGCCTTTAGCCGACACGCGGAAGTAAGCCGCGCCCTGCGGTGGCGCAACATTCGCGTCTGTGGAAAATGCCACTGCCGCGTTGGGGTCGTCAATTTTGGTTGGGTAATACATATTTCGCCCAAGCTGGTCATAGCTCAATACGCTCCCCTTGAGGGTGAAATCTGCATTATACCATGCGAGGCGGGCTCCGTATTCATTCCACGTGATACCGTCCCCGCCAATGCGGTAGACGTGCACTGCGCCACCGTCGAAGGGGATAAATCCTGTTACGGTGAAGTGATTTAGGGCAGAGGTTGTTCCGTCAGATTTCAACATTAGCCCGTCCGTATACGGCGCAGACGCACCTGAACTGTCCACTGCCGTAGGCACAAGATTGTGATAAGAGACTATCTTTGTAGCCTTTGCGGTAATGACAACATCGCCCGTAACCGCCGCTATACTGACGACTCCTGTATCAGAGTTGTAAGCCGTGGACGTTATATCCGTGCCGCCCATTTTTACGGTGACGCTGCTCATGGTGTACCCGTCTGCCGCTG
>JABLTL010160464.1_pt1 | contig 14287 bp, 10 predicted proteins | sample 7160151 | NCBI WGS metagenome assembly JABLTL01 (sample SAMN14651223, study PRJNA627086) | human gut metagenome | isolation source: feces | host: Homo sapiens
CGGATCCTCGTCGTCCTCCAGAACGATCTGAAGCGGCTCGTTCAGGCTGAGCAGGAACATGCCGAGCAGGCTCTTGGCGTCTACCATGCCGCTCTTGCCGTGAATCCAGATGTCGAAGCCGTACTTGGTAACGATCTTGTTGATCTTCTGAATGTCGTCCGTATTCTTTACGCGAATACCTCTGGTCATAATAAAATCCTCCTACATGTAGATCTGGGAAGTTCTTTCACAGACTGCCATACCGCAGTCCCTTTTTTGCTATCCTCATTATAGCATAAAACCGAAGAAAGAAAAGTGCTTTTTTTGAAAAACCTGTTTTTTCATCATTTCCGAACTCGCAAGGCATCTTTTTCGCTTTTTGTTGTGCATCTTCTCTAATTGCAGTTGTAGCTTTTTGTCAGATTTGCTGATATAGAAAGGACAGGAAACGGTTTCGTCTCCTGTCCTCTTTTCATTTCAACTTAAGCCTCAGCCGAGAGAGGTGCGCGTCACCATCGTGTCGCCGTCCAGCGTCACGGCGTTCGACGTCGGGTCCTGCGCCAGCTTTTCCGCCGCCGCACGGTATTTCTCGACCGTTTCCGTCGGGAACGCATTCTTCGGGTACGTCAGATCGTCCAGTGCGTTCTCATTGCCGGCCTTGCGCGATGCGTAAACGCGCACGTTGTTGTCGCCGCGATCGGTCAGACCGTACTGCGCCGTGCTGTCGCTGTAAAGCTGCATTTCGATCACCGAAATCGCATCCTTCACCAGCGCCGCAATATCATTGCGGTCGGTGACCTCGACGCCGACCCAGACGTTCTCCTCGCCGCCGACATAGAAGTCCAGCTGAAGCTCGCCGATGTTCTCCGGATCGATGCTCGTCGGCTCGACGCCGATGTATTTCCTGATGAGTGCGAGCGTCTGTACGTCCCGCTCGGTGACGAAAGCGTAGCTGTAGTTATTCGTCGCGGCGTCGCTCTCGATGTACAGCCTCATCACCGGCGCCGACAGTTCGGTATAGGTCAGGCACTCCTTGCGCAGCGTCTCGATGATCTCGCGGCTCTTTTCGGTATCCTTGAACAGCCTGCTGTTATCCGTGTTTTCCGACAGCTGATTTGTGGTGACTCTCAGCAAAATGCTGCTGCAGTCGTCGATGTCCACACGGAACAGCGCACGGGTCTTGGCCTTGTACTCGCTCGAGCCGTACATGCTGCTCAGCAGGCCGTCGACCTCTGCGTCGTTCTTCATCGTATAGCGGCGCCTCTGAACCGAGCCGTTCTTCATATAGAAGGTCAGCAGATGGCTCTGATACAGCGTCGTATCGCCAAGGCTCGGATCGAGCGTCGTTTCGCGGCCGAGCTGCGCCAGCCGGCAAGCAGCCTCGATGTTGCCGGCCTCGTTCAGCGGCTCGGCGCTGCTCATGTCATAGCGGTCTGCGTCGAGCTTGACGCCCGTGACCTTGCTCTCGTCCGGGAGCCAGCGGTCAAAGCCGAGCACATCGTTCTGCGCGCCGACCATGATCGCCGCCGCGGCGGCGAGGATGACCAGGAGCTGAACCGGATGCTTGACGAGCGCACGGAAATCAAAGGCATAGATGATCTCGACGATCGCATGGAAAATGATCACGCCGAACACCAGACCCGGCCACATCCAGAACTCGCCGCCGATCAGGTGGAAGCCGAGTGCGGACACGAGTCCCATGACAAGGCACATGAAAACCTTGACCGGGAGGCAGAGTCCGCGGAACGCCAGCGCCGTACCGGCGCGTTCGCTCTTTCTGACACGGAATGCGAACATGCCGAGCACGATGAAGAACGCGGCCGCCGCCGCATAGACGAGCAGCAGACCGAGGGCGGATTGACCCGCAAGCTGAAATTCATCTGCCATGCCGCTGCTGTATTTCGTGCCGCTGACCGTGAAATACTGAACCGCCGGGCTAAGCCGCAGGTTGTTGAACACAGTGCTCATATCGCCGCTGTAGGTCTTGCAGAACAGCGAGAGCAGGCCCTCGCGCAGCATCTGCACCGTGACGGGCGCGAAGAACACCCAGAGCTGGAGCAGCAGCGCGATGATCGTGTTGCCGCAGACGATGGTCGCCAGTGCGCTCATCGCAAACAGCAGCAAGAAAAAGATCATGTCGCTGACGATAACGCCGAGCAGCGTTTTCAGTCCGAGCGCCGCACCGAAGCCCATTGCGTGTGCGCAGACCATCGTCAGCGCTCTCATAACAAGGTAGGGTACGAGCACGCAGACCGCGCCGGTCGCGTAGTTGACCGCATACAGCTTCTCGCGCGATACGGGCAGGCTGTGGTAAAAGTCCACCTTGCGGCGGTCATGCAGATAGGCGAACATCACCGTGCCGACCACGACCGCGAGCACAAATACCGCGATCTTGACCAGCACATTTTCTCCGCCGAGCCGATCCGCAACCGAAGAAAGACTCCACTGCCAGTTCTGCTCAACATCGAACGAGAGCGCACCGGACGTGATCATGTCCCTGCGGTTTTCGAGCGCGTGCTGCATCTCCATGAGAGACGGCAGCAGCATCGACATAAAGAACGTGAGCGTCGAAAGCACGACCGCCCAAAGACTGCGGCGCACGCCGTCACGCACAAGTCCCTTAGAAGAGGAGCTTCTTGACGTCATAGCCGGCCACCTCCGTTTCGTTGATAAAGATCTCCTCGAGCGTCAGCGGCAGAAGCTCGCAGAACGTCGGGTTCATTTTGTTCAGTCGGCTCATCAGCTCCTCGCGGTCGCCGCGTGCGATGATGGTGTAGAGCGAGCCGCGCTGCTCCTTTTTGAGCAGGTCGAAGCCGTCCCACGCATCCTCCGGCAAGGGCGAGGCGAAAATGCACTGCACCTTGTACATGCCGAGCTTCATTTCATCGAGGTCGCGCGAGAACAGGATGCCGCCGCGATGCAGCAGACCCACGTGGTCGCAGATGTCCTCAAGCTCGCGCAGGTTGTGGCTCGCGATGACGGGCGTCAGGCCGCGCTCCGCGACGTCCTCCGCGAACAGGCTCTTGACCGCCTGACGGACGACCGGGTCGAGACCGTCGAACGTCTCGTCGCAGAACAGGTAATCCGTTCCGCTGCACACGCCGCAGATGACCGAGACCTGCTTTTTCATGCCCTTGGAGAACGTGCGGATCTTGCGCGTCTCGTCGAGTCCGAAGGCGCTCATCAGCTTGAAGTAGCGCTGCTCGTCGAACTTGTCGTAAAAGCGGCGGTAGTAGTTTTTCATGTCCTGCGGCGTGCTGTTCGGGAAAAAGAACTGCTCATCCGAGATGAAAAAACAGCGGTTCTTTACCGCGGTGTTCTCAAAAACCTTCTCTCCGTCGATCCAGACCTCGCCCTCATCCGGCGCCAGAATGCCCGCGAGCATGCGCAGGAAGGTCGATTTGCCGGCGCCGTTCGAGCCGATCAGTCCGTAGACCGAGCCGTTCTGAACCTCCGCGCAGATGTGATCGACCGCCGTGATGTCGTCAAAACGCTTGGTCGCGTTATCCGCTTTGATCATTTGCTATCCTCTCCTTTCTGCGTCACCCACGCAGTCAGCTGCGCGTCATCCGCACCGAGCGAGCGGGCCTTGCCGGCGAGAGCCGTCATTTCGGCCCTCACCTCGCGCAGCCGCTCCTCGCGTCTGTCCCCCACGTCCGAGACGAAGTTTCCCCGTCCCTTGGCGGCGTAGATCACGCCGCGCCGTTCGAGCTCTCCATATGCGCGCTGGATCGTATTCGGGTTGATCGAAAGCTCCATCGCAAACTGCCGCACACTGGGCAGCTGCGTGTCCGCCGGCAAAGCCCCACGCAATGCCAGCTCTTCGATGCCGTCCGCCACCTGTTCGTAGATAGGCCGTCCGTCCCGATAGTCGATTTTTACCATTCTGCGCGCCTCCTTCCTTTCATCGCCGAAGTGGTGTATTAACTGTACTGTGTGTCTTAGTACAGTTAGAATATATCACACACCGCACCCCCTGTCAAGCAGAACTTAAAAATTTTTCACCCTCAGCAGAGGGTACGCCTTTCCGCCGATACAGCGGCGAAGCCGGTGGAGGCGAGAATAGCTGCCGATGGGCAGCTGGGCATTGCCGCCGCCCGGCGGGGGGGCCGGTGTTCACCGGCGGGAACAAAAGGGGACAGGACACCAGGCATGGTTTCCTGTCCCCTCTTGACTCCCCTTACCTTCCTTTGAGCTGACACATCGGAGATGTGCAGCGAAACGGGGGTTACGGGGGCTCGGTTCCGTGCGTCGGGCAGATTTTGGGACGCTGTTATGCCCTGAGGTTAACTTGCGTTATCCGCCGCGCATAACAGTGCGCGGCCAGACAGTGCCGGGCGGCAGTTCTCCGCTGCGAAAAGCTCCGCTTCGATCAAGGGTGTAACCTTGGAGCACCAAACGCCCCTGTGGGCCCCTCGCATTTAGACTCGCGACCGCAGGGAGTCGCGTCCAAAGGAAGGTAAGGGGAGTCAAGAGGGGACAGGAAACCATGTTTGGTGTCCTGTCCCCTTTTGCCCTCCGCCGTGGGCACGGCGTCTCCGCCGCCGAAGGCGGCCAATGTCCACGCCCTCCGAGGGCGTAAAGTCGCCTCCAGCGGCAAGCCGCCGTTCCGGCGGAAAATTTCGCGCCTGCCTGCGGTAAGGCAGAAAAGACGTTTACAGATGCTTCGAAAGAAGCTCCCGATATTCGTCCTCTGCGCCCGGATTGCCGACAACGGCAAGCGATGCCTGCGCCGGGTCGAAGATCCGCCGCGCCAGCTCAAGAATATCATCCCGCGTTACGCTGTCGTAGCCGGCGAGCACATCCTCGATCCTCGAGACCTCGCCGCGGATCAGCTCGCTGCGGCCGATGGTCATCATGCGCGTGCCCGTGCTCTCGAGACCCATGAGCAGCGTGGTCTTGGCCTGCTCGCGGGTACGGGAGATCTCGTCCTGCGCCGGGCCGTCTTCACAGAACTGATGCAGCTCCTGCAGAATGCGCTCGAGCGCGCGGCGCTCGGTCTCCTTGCCGAGACCGGTGTAGATCGACATCAGACCTGTGTCCTGATGCGGCGTGGTGAATGTGTAGATCGAGTAGCACAGGCCGCTCCGCTCGCGGATGCTCTGAAACAGGCGCGACGACATGCCGCCGCCGAGGATGTTGCACAGCAGGTTCATCGTGAAGCGGTCCTCCGACAGCGCGGACACGCCGGGGAAGGACAGGCACAGGTGGTTCTGCTCGATCTCCTTGCTGCGGAGCACGAGCGAGGGCTTGTATACCGCCGGGGTGGTCTGGTTGCGGCCCGAGCCGGTCATGACCGAGAACAGGTCTGCGATATAGTCAAGATCCTCGTCCGTGAAATGGCCGGAGACCGCGATGACCGTGTCCTCCGGGCGGTAATACTCGTGCATGTATTTGTGCATGATCTCGGTCGTGATGGGCGCGAGCGTCTCCTCCGTGCCGAGGATGGGGCGGCCGAGCGAAGAGCCGTCATAGCACTTTTCGAACAGCTTGTCGATGGCGACGTCCTCGGGGGAGTCCTCATACATATCGATCTCCTCGAGCACAACGCCGCGCTCGAGCTCGATGTCCTCCTGCGCGAAGCGCGACTCGAGGAACATATCCGCGAGCAGGGCAATGCCGGTCTGGAGACGGCTGTCGAGCACCTTCATATAGTAGCAGGTGCATTCCTTGTCGGTGAAGGCGTTGGCCTGACCGCCGAGCGCGTCGATGGCGATGGCGATATGACGCGCGGAGCGCTTTTCCGTGCCCTTGAAGATCATGTGCTCGATGAAGTGCGAAATGCCGTTCAGCTCCGCCGGTTCATAGCGGCTGCCGTTGCCGACCCAGATGCCGACCGATACCGTGCGCACATTGTCCAGACGCTCGGAGATGATGCGCACGCCGTTTGGGAGAACTCGTTTTACATACATAATATCCGCTCCTATATTTCTTTCTTCCTGTTTGTCCTGCGGGGGGGAGTGAGGCGGCGGCGCCGCCGAAAAAAGCAGGGGAGCATAACCGCGGTCATGCTCCCCTGCTGCGATTATTTACTTGTTAATAATACACCCGATTGCCGTTTTCGTCCAGATAGTATCTGTCTCCGTCCGAGTCATAATAATCGCCGGTGGAGGCGTCGTAGCTGCCGCCCTCCTCGACGAGCGACTCGGGGTCGACCGTCTCGGTCTTATGGCTGCCGGCGGCCGGAGAAGAAGTGCCGGTCGTGTTGTCGGCGGGGTCATCGCTGTCCGTGCTGCCGTCGCTGCCGGAGGGAGCGGCCGTGCCGGGCGTTACATCATTGTAGATGTACTCGTGCAGCTCGTCGGCCACGACGTCCACGTCGTACATGATGTACTCGTTGGACGAGCCGTAATACTTCCATTCGCCGTCGAGCGGAAAACGGACATGCTCCACGGCGGGGACGCCGTTTTTGATCGCGCCGACGATCAGGGGCGCAACGTCCGCCGGAGCGAGCGAGGTCGTGACGTAGGGCATGAGCCGGTTCATGATGCCGAGCAGGCCGTTTGCGTCCATCGAACTGATTTTCGCGAACATGGCGTTCAGCACGACACTCTGGCGCTCGACGCGGCTCCAGTCGTCGCCGGTGTTGCCCTTGCGGATGCGGCCGTAGCACAGCGCCTGCACGCCGTCCAGCGTTTGCAGGCCGGTCTTTTCGACAGGGGAGAATTCCTTGCCCTGCTCGAGGCCGTAGTCGCGGATGACGCGGTTGAGCTCGGTCAGCTCATCCTTGGAGGCAACGTTGATCTCGATGCCGTCCAGCGCGTCCACGATCTCGACGACCTGCTCGAAGTTCACGGCGATATAGTCCTTGATGTCCGTGCCGAAGTTCTCGTTGATCGTGCGGATGGCGAGGCTCGGGCCGCCGCGGAAATAGGCTGCGTTGAGCTTGTCCTCTCCCACGCCGTCGATCTCGACGAGCGAGTCGCGCATCAGGCTGGACAGCTTGATCTTGCCGCGCGTGTTGTCGATCGTGACGATCATCATGCAGTCCGAATGGCTTTTTTCGTCCCCCGGACGGGTGTCCAGACCGAACAGGGCGATATTCGTGATGTTTTCGTCCGCCTGAATGCCGGCCGAGAGATCCTCGCCGGAGAGCGAGGAGTCATAGTGATAGCCGAAGACAGCGCGGTATCCGTACAGACCGATCGAGCCGGCCGTCGCGAGGATGACGACGACGGTCAGCAGACGGACGAGAATGCGACGGAAGCGTTTGAAAGACATAAGCGACCTTCTTTAGTCCTGAACGAACGGTGCAAAGGACAGCTCGGTGAGCTGGTGAACGCGCAGGGTGTTGGTGTAGTTGACATGGCCGACCGGCATACCTGCGGTGATGGTGATGATGTCGCCGACGCGCAGGTCGAGGGTCTGGATGGCAGCCTGCTCAGACAGGCTGTACAGCTCGGTGCCGGAGGACGGGCGCTTTGCGACCAGAACCGGCTTTACGCCCCAGGACATGGACAGACGGTTGAAGGTCTGCTCGCACGGGGTAGCCGCGACGATGAGCGTGCCCGGGCGGTAGGTGGATACGGCGCGCGCGGTCGAGCCGGACTCGGTGAAGGCAACGATGCACTTCGCGCCGAGGTCAGCGGAGGTCGAGCAGGTCGCGTGGGAGATGGCGAGGGTCTTCATGTCGCCGGAAACGTGCATGTTCTGGAACTCCAGACGGGTGACGCGGCGGCGGTCATAGTGGATGGTGCGCTCGGCGTTCTCGGCGATGCGGCTCATGGTGGAGACGGTCTCTACCGGGTACTTGCCGACCGAGGTCTCGCCGGACAGCATGATCGCGGAGGTGCCGTCGTAGACTGCGTTCGCGACGTCGGAAACCTCTGCGCGGGTCGGGCGCGGGTTCTTCGCCATGCTCTCGAGCATCTGGGTCGCGGTGACGACGCGCTTGCCGCGGGAGATGCAGGTCTTGATGATGTTCTTCTGGATCTCCGGCAGCTCCTCGAACGGAACCTCAACGCCCAGGTCGCCGCGGGCGACCATGACGCCGTTCGCCTCGTCGAGGATCTCCTGGATGTTGTTTACGCCTTCCATGTTCTCGATCTTGCAGATGATCTCGACGTCTTCCTTGCCGTGGGCCTTGAGGATGGCCTTGATGTCGCGGACGTCCTGTGCGCAGCGAGTGAAGGAAGCGGCGATGAAGTCGATGTCCTGCGTCAGACCGAACTCGATGTCCTCGCGGTCCTTGTCGGAGATAAACTTCATGTTGAGCTTGATGCCCGGAACATTGATGGACTTGCGGTTGGAGAGCGGGCCGCCGTTGAGCGCCTTGCAGACGATGTCGGTGCCGTCGACGATCTTGAGCACCTCGAACGCGACCAGACCGTCGTCGATGAGGATGCGGGTGCCCGGCTGAACGTCGTTCGGCAGACCTTCGTAGGTGATGGAGACGATAGTGTTGTCGCCCTCGATGTCGCGGGTGGTCAGGGTGAACTCCTGGCCCTCGACGATCTCGATCTTGCCGTCCTTGTAGGTCTTGGTGCGGATCTCCGGGCCCTTGGTGTCGAGCATGATGCCGACCGGCATGCCGAGCTCCTTGCGGGCAGCCTTTACCGCGTCCATGCGCGCCTTGTGCTCCTCGTGGGAGCCGTGGCTGAAGTTCATACGGGCAACGTTCATGCCCGCCTTGATCATTTCGGGCAGGATACCGTCGGTCGCAGGACCGAGGGTGCAGATAATTTTAGTTTTGCGCATCAGTCATATTCCTCTCTGTATCAGATAACTAACGAAACGTGTATAACATTATATCAGACCTATTTTAGCACTTTTCGTGCGGTTTGGCAATCGTCCGCGAAAACGGCGGATTGTTTTCGTGCTTTTCGACAAAAAAGCAAATGCTGCGTGTCGGCGGATTGGGCAAGACCGCATAATCTCCTGCAGAAAAAGGTAAAAATGCACGGTCTCCGTCCCCTGCGCCGCGGCGGCGGCTTCGCTCTTGTATTTTACCCGCCCTTACGATATAATAAAAGTATCTGAACGAAATACAGCACAGCGGCGGACGATACGAAAACGCCGCTTTGAAAGGAAGAAAACATATGAATAAACCGGTTCTGGTCATTATGGCGGCAGGTATGGGCTCGCGCTACGGCGGCCTCAAGCAGATCGACCCCATCGGTCCGAACGGTCAGATCATTCTGGATTACTCGGTCTACGACGCCCACCGCGCAGGCTTCGAGCGCGTGGTGTTCATCATCCGCCCCGAGCTGCACGAGGCGTTTGAGCAGGCCATCGGCGCGAAGGCGCGCCGCTTCATGCAGGTCGACTACGCCTACCAGACGCTCGACCGTCTGCCGGAGGGCCTGAAGGCGCCCGAGGGACGCGAAAAGCCGCTCGGCACCGCGCACGCGGTCTGGTGCGCGAAGGAGCTGACCGAGGGATGCCCGATCGCGGTCATCAACGCGGACGATTTCTACGGCGCGGACGCCTTCCGCAAGATGTACGACTATCTGTCGCAGACGGAGGACGACGACAGGTTCCGCTACTGCATGGTCGGCTATCAGGTCGAGAACACCCTCACCGAGAACGGCACGGTCTCGCGCGGCGTGTGCACCGAGGACGAGCACGGCCTGCTCGCGCACATCATCGAGCGCACTTCCATCCACCGCGACGCGGACGGCGTCATCCGCTATGATGCGGACGGTGACGCGCCGGCCGGCGAGATCGCGCCGGGTACGCCGGTCTCGCTCAATCTCTGGGGCTTCACCCCGTCCTTCCTGCCCTCGCTCGACGAGGGTCTGCGCACGTTCTTCGCGGAAAAGCTGCCGGAGAATCCGATGAAGGGCGAATATTACCTGCCGTTCGCGGTCGACGCGCTCATCAAGGCAGGAAAGGCGACCGCAAAGGTCCTCAAGACCTCCGCGCGCTGGTACGGCGTGACCTACCGCGAGGACAAGCCGGTCATCACGGCGGCGGTTTCGCAGATGACGGCGGACGGCGAGTACCCGGAAGACCTGTAAAAAGGAGAGCGGCATGGATTTTTCGACTGAATTTGTCGCGCTGCGCGACCGGCTGATCGAGACACAGGACAAGGCGTTCCGCACGCAGACAAATGTCGAGGTCGCGGGCCGCATGGCGGCGCTCTGCTCCTCGTTTACCATCAAGAGCGAGCGCAAGATCCTCGGTCTGATGCCGACGGGCGGCGTCGGCCACGCGCACGAATACCGCCTGCTGTTCGCCGTGCCGAAGCTCGGCGCGGACGAGCTTGCGGACTGGTGGGCGTATGCGGAAAAGGCATTCGAAACGCTCGTTGAGCCGGATGAAAACCACGATTTCTCCATCGTTTCGGTCATCCTCGCCGCCGGCGAGCTGGAAAAGGACGTGCCGAAGCGGCTGAAAAAGCTCGCGCATGAGCAGCAGTTCGAGGGCGGAAAGCACGGCTGGGGCTCGGTGCGCATGGCGTGCGTCGACCTCGAGGCGCATAAGCTCTGCGTGAGCCGCATGGGAGACTCGTTGAAAAATATCATGAAAGCTGCGCTTTGAGAGCGGAAAACTCTTGAAATACAGCGCGAAATATGATATAGTATCATGTACGCAATCTGACGCGGACGCTGTTCCGCGATAAAAGAAAAATGTAATGGAGGAAAAAAACACATGACTACCGCACAGATCGCTCTTTCTGTCATCATGATCATCGCAAGCCTGTTCCTGATCGTTGTCGTTCTGCTTCAGGAGGGCGCGCAGCAGGGCCTCGGCGCCATCGAGGGCGGCGCAGACACCTTCTTCGGCAAGGGCAAGGCTTCCGCTTCTGACCGCATTTTTGCTCGTCTGACCTCGATCGTCGGCGTGATCTTCGTCATCGCAGCGATCGTTCTCAACATCGTTCACTAAAATGCCGGCGCAGACCATTCAGCGTCTGCTGCTCTTTCTGTTCGTCGCATTTGCCGCGCTGACTGCCTTCCAGCAGCTGCGCTACGGCATGATCTGCGGCCGCAGTGAGCAGGAGGACCGGCAGGATGACCCCAAGGCGAAGGCCTGCCACGCGCAGGCGATGCTGTACGCCGTGCTCGCGGCGGTCAGCCTGATCGCCAACATCATCGTCGGCGCACTGACGCGCGGATAACACAGAGGAAAAAGAGGATGCAGTTTCAAGCTGCATCCTCTTTTTTTCAGCTGTCGAAAGGTTCCGTTTTTTTTTCAGACGCCCGCGCTGCCGTATCAGCATTATGAAAACGGACTTTATCGACCGGCCGGAGAAGAATTTCCGTTCCGCTTGACCGTTTGAGGTCAATTTTTCCGGTATCCGCGCTATGGGTGAGGGGACTTTTCCTCTCGGCATGGCAGACAGAGCGATGCGTCTGACGGAGCGGGAACAGGATGCGGCGGCCGGTCAGGTGAGAGTTCGTTCTGTCAGACACAGGGAAAACTGCGATCTGACCCGACAGGTCTTTTCGTGCTGCCCGCCGTTTTTTCCTGCCGGGAAATCGGGATTTCCGGCCGGGAAATGGCGGTTTGCCGCCCGGAAAGTACACACAGAACAGGACAGCAGAGTACAGCACAGTACAGTAGAGTACAGCACAGTACAGTAGAGTACAGCACAGCAGAGTACAGCAGAGTACAGCAGAACAGAAAAAGTCCGCCATTCCCCGAAGGGAACAGCGGACCTGGTTTCTGGTTTGTGGATGCTGCGGTCAGATCGAGTTGATGTCGATCATTTCGCAGTTTTCGATCTTGATGTCGCCCTCGAGGCAGCGCAGCAGTGCGGAAACAGTATCCATCGAGGTCAGGCACGGGATCGCGCGCTCGACCGCAGTGCGGCGGATATGCACCGAGCCAAGCTCCGGATGACGGCCCTTGACCGAGGTGGCGATGACGTAGTCGATCTTGCCGGACTCGATCAGGTCGATGATGTTCGGGGACGGCTCGTCTACGTTGCGGATGGCGTTGGTCGCGACCATGTGGCGGTTGAGCACGTTCGCGGTGCCGCTGGTGGCGTAGATGTCGAAGCCGAGGGCCTCGAAGCGCTCGCCGATGCGGATGGCCTCCTGCTTGTCCGAATCGCGGACGGAGATGAGCACAGCACCCTTCTTCTTCATCTGGAAGCCTGCGCCGGTCAGACCCTTAAGCAGCGCCTCGCGGAAGCTCTTGGCAACGCCGAGGACCTCGCCGGTGGACTTCATCTCAGGGCCGAGCTGGGTGTCGAGGTCGCGCAGCTTCTGGAAGGAGAATACCGGGACCTTGACGGCGTAGTGGTCGCTTTCCGGATGCAGGCCGGTGCCGCAGCCCATGTCGCGCAGCTTTTCGCCGAACATGCAGCGGGTCGCCAGATCGACCATCGGCACGCCCGTTACCTTGGAGATGTACGGAACGGTACGGGAGGAACGCGGGTTGACCTCGATGACATAGATCTGGTCGTTGTACAGCACGAACTGGATGTTGACCAGACCGAGAACGGCGAGGTTCTTCGCGAGCGCCTCGGTGTACCTCACGAGGGTGTCCTTGTGCTTCTGCTCGATGTTGATGGACGGGTAGATGGAGATGGAGTCGCCGGAATGGACGCCTGCGCGCTCGAAATGCTCCATGATGCCCGGGATAAGGATGTCGTCGCCGTCGCAGATGGCGTCGACCTCGATCTCGCGGCCCATCATGTACTTATCGACCAGAACCGGGTTCTCGACCTTGTTGCGGGTGATGACCTGCATGAACTCGCGGACATCGGCTTCCTTGTACGCGATCTCCATGCCCTGACCGCCCAGAACGTAGGACGGACGGACGAGGACCGGGTAGCCGAGCTCGTCGGCGGCCTTGACGGCCTCTTCCTCGGTCATAACCGTGTGGCCCGCCGGACGCGGGATGCCGCACTTCTCGAGGATGACGTCGAATTTCTCGCGGTCCTCGGCGGCGTCGATCGACCATGCCGGGGTGCCGAGGATCGGAACGCCCAGCTTCTCAAGGTGCGCCGCAAGGTTGATGGCGGTCTGGCCGCCGAACTGAACGATCGCGTAGTCCGGCTTCTCGGCCTCGACGACGCCGGTCACGTCCTCCGGGGTCAGCGGCTCGAAGTACAGACGGTCAGCGGTGTCGAAGTCAGTGGAGACGGTCTCCGGGTTGTTGTTGATGATGACGGTCTCGCAGCCGAGCTTCTGCAGTGCCCAGACCGCGTGAACCGAGCAGTAGTCGAACTCGATGCCCTGACCGATGCGGATCGGGCCGGAGCCGAGAACGAGGATCTTCTTCTTGCCGGACGGGGGAGCGACCTCGGTCTCCTCGTCATAGGTGGAGTAGTAGTACGGGGTCTCCGCCTCGAACTCCGCCGCGCAGGTATCTACCATTTTGTAGACCGGCAGACGCTTGACATCGGAAATGTCCTTGCCGGAGAGCTGCTCGATGGTCTTGTCGAGGAAGCCCATCTTCTTGGCGCGGATGTACAGGTCGGAGTCGATCTTCTCGGCGGACGCCAGCTCCTTCTCCATGTCGATGATGTTCTGGAACTTGTGCAGGAAGAATACGTCCATCGTGGTGATCTCGTGGATCTCGTCGATGGTCATGATGCCGCGGCGCAGCGCCTCGCAGATGTGGAACAGACGCTGGTCGTCCGTGCGGGCCACGCCCTTTTTGATCTCGGCGTCCGACTGCTTCTGGATGCGCGGCGCGATCATGCTGTCCAGCTTGATCTCACAGCCGCGAACGGCCTTCATCAGCGCGCCCTCGAAGGTGTTGTCGATGGCCATGACCTCGCCGGTCGCCTTCATCTGGGTGCCGAGGGTGTTGTCCGCGTAGACGAACTTGTCGAACGGCCAGCGCGGGAACTTGACGACACAGTAGTCGAGGGTCGGCTCGAAGCACGCCTTGGTCTTGCCGGTGACGGCGTTCGAGATCTCGTCCAGACCGTAGCCGACCGCGATCTTTGCCGTTACCTTTGCGATCGGGTAGCCGGTCGCCTTGGAAGCCAGTGCGGAGGAACGGGAAACACGCGGGTTTACCTCGATAACGGCGTACTCGAAGGATTCCGGGTTGAGCGCGTACTGCACGTTGCAGCCGCCCTCGATGCCGAGCTCGGTGATGATGTTGAGCGCGGAGGTGCGGAGCATCTGATACTCCTTGTCGCACAGGGTCTGCGAAGGCGCAACAACGACCGAGTCGCCGGTATGTACGCCGACCGGGTCAACGTTCTCCATGTTACAGATGGTGATGGCGTTGCCCTTGTGGTCGCGCATGACCTCGTACTCGATCTCCTTCCAGCCGGCGATGCACTTCTCGACAAGAATCTCGTCAACGCGGGAGTACATGATGCCGGAGGCCGCGATCTCGCGCAGCTGCTCCCAGGTGTAGGCGATGCCGCCGCCGGTGCCGCCGAGCGTGTACGCCG
>JABLTL010102071.1_pt1 | contig 14237 bp, 16 predicted proteins | sample 7160151 | NCBI WGS metagenome assembly JABLTL01 (sample SAMN14651223, study PRJNA627086) | human gut metagenome | isolation source: feces | host: Homo sapiens
ATAAAGAGAAAAGCATATTACAACCAAAGAATGATGTAGTGTTTAAAGCATTATTTTCAAGAGGAAAACCAAGGATAACACAAGCAATGCTAGAGGCTATTTTAAAAATGAAAATAGATAATTGACAGATTACTTTGAAATAATTATAATAGAGATACCAAAGGTAGTAAAAGCATACCCCAAAACACCAAATGACGAAGTATTGCAATGGATGCTTTTTCTAGATAATCCAGAAAAAGAGGAGGTAGCTCGTATAATGGAAGAAAATAAAGATATTAAAGAAGCAAAGGAAGAGTTGGAAAGAATAAGCCAAGATGATATACTAAGAAGAAAAGCATTAAATAGAACTCTTGAAATAGCTGATAAATTACAGTTAAAGAAAGAAGCAAAAGAAGCAAGAGAAGCAGGAATAAAAGATACGAAAGAACAAATTGTAAAGGAACTAATAAATATGAATTTATCTGTACAACAAATTGCAAAAGTGGTTCAATTATCTGAAAACGAAGTAGAAAAAATATTAAATATGAAATAAATTAAAGGAAAAAATTAAAAATGGAAGATTGGCAAGCAAGAGAAGAACTATTAATAGGAAAAGATAACATAGAAAAATTAAAAAATGCTACTGTTGCAGTGTTTGGCTGTGGTGGAGTAGGTTCATATGCAGTTGAAGCATTAGCAAGAGCTGGCATTGGTAATTTTGTATTGGTAGATAAAGACGTAGTAGATGTAACTAATATAAATAGACAGCTTGTGGCAGATTTTTCTACGATAGGCAGAGACAAGGTAGAAGTAGAGAAAGAAAGAATTTTAAGGGTAAACCCAGATGCAAATGTAGAAATATATAAAGAATTTTATTGCGAGGAAAATAAAGATAAATTAATAAGAGAAGATTATTCATATATAGTAGATGCAATAGATTCTGTTTCTTCAAAATTATCTCTAATAATTGCTGCTCATGAAAAAAATGTGAAGATAATTTCTGCAATGGGAATGGGAAACAAGCTTGATCCAACGCAAATTGAAGTTTCAGATATAAGCAAAACTTCAGTATGCCCACTTGCAAAAACAATTAGAAAACAATTAAGAGCAAAAGGAATAAATCATTTAAAGGTTGTGTATTCTAGAGAATTACCAAATAGATTTGATAAAAGCGAAGAACACAGAAGAACAACTGCAAGTATAAGCTTTGTACCATCTGTGGGAGGACTAATTATAGCAAGCCAAATAGTAAGAGATATAATTGATAAATTTTAAAAATTTATTGTAGCGATAAAGGTATAATGATGATTCTCCATATGTTTTATAGTAAGTTAAGTGCTATAAAATATATAGAGAATTTTTTTGAAAAAGAGTGAAATTTGTAATAATTTTGTCTACGATTATAATTGCTTTTATAGAGATTAGAGTATATAATCAGAAAATACAATGATTTTTCTATTGTATAATTAACGTTAATTATTATAATTCTAAAAAATTTTATCAATTGTTTTAAATCAAAAAATTTAATTCATATATTCGCTATAGCGAAAGGTAAATCCAAAATGAAATTGTAAAATAGCAAGCATGCTTAAGAAAAAGAATGTTTTATAAACGTCCGAAGAAAAATATGAGAGAAAATACATAAAAATTTTACTTATTAGTTGAAAAACGGTAAATGGAATGGTAAAATGGAAAGGAAGTTAATGGACGATTTAAAAGAAAATAATAGTAGGGCAGAAATTCAGAAAGTAACAAGACTGCCACTAACATCAGACTATGTCTTTAAAAGAATATTTGCAAGAGAAGAAAATAATTCAATGTTGAAAGATTTCTTAGAAGCAATTTTGAATATACATATAAATAAGGTAGAGGTAAAAAATCCAGAGTTAACACCAAATATGGCAGACGAAAAACTTGGAATATTAGACTTAAAACTGGATATAGATAATAAGAGTGTTGTTGATGTTGAGATGCAGGTTTCAAATGAACACAATATAAGAGAAAGGTCTAGTACATATTTATCAAAGCTTGCGGCAGAACAGCTAAAAGCTAAACAAAATTATAAAGAATTAAAAAAGATAATAACAATAAATATATTGAAATATAATTATCTAGAAAGAAATGCGTATCATTCAATAGCGAGAATGAAATATGAGGATACAAACCCAATAGAGTTTGTTGATATAGGGTATAAGAAAGAAGAGGAAGAAGCAACAAACACATTTGAAATGCATTTTATTGAATTACCGAAATTCAAACAAAAAAATCCAGACTGCAACACAAAGCTCGAACAATGGCTTTGGTTAATAGATGGAAGTAAGGAGGAGAAAGTAGAAATGTCGGCAAAAGAAAATGAAGAAGTAAATAAAACAGTAAAAGAACTAAATAAATTAAGCAAAGATCCAGACGAAGTTGCAAAGTATGAAGAACGTGAGTGGAGTATAATGAGATACAATGTAGAGATGAAAACAAATAGAGAAATTGGAGAAAAAGAAGGAGAAGCACGTGGTTTGAAGATTGGTGAAGAACGAGGAGAAAAACGTGGAAGAAAAGAAGGAAGAAGAGATAGAGAAATAGAGATTGTGAAAAAGTTACATTCTTTAAATATACCAATTGACAAAATTGCAGAAATCGTGGAATTGAGTATTGAAGATGTTAAAAAAATAATCGGTTAATATAAAATTATCTAATAAATATATTATTTTAAAATTATGCGAAAATTGTCATTATTTTCGCATAATTTTTTTGTTTTTGGAAAAGCTAGAGTATGAATAAAAAATTGGAGGGAAGCTTATGGAAAAACATATAATGGTAACTGGCACATCTAAAGTTTCATGGAAAGATGCAATTGTACAAACAATAGCCGAAGCATCTAAGACTATAGATTATTTAACAACTGTAACAATAGTAAATCAAAAAGCAAAAATAAATGGAGATAAAATAACAGAGTACTATGTAGACTTAGATTTAACTTTTATTATTGATAGGGATAGAAAATAAAAAATGGTAATTATTTTCAATCGAAAGGAGGAAAATAGAATGGAACAGATCAATACAAATAAAGAATACAACGAGTATGTAAAACAAAAGTCACCAAATTCACCGATACTAAAGGATTGTTTTAATGCCTTTTGGGTTGGAGGATTAATTTGCTCAATTGGACAAATTATATTAGATTTTTGTATGTTTAAAGGAATGGATAATACTATGGCATCGACTGTAGTATCGATTTCGTTAATCGCAATTTCTGCTATTTTAACAGCATTGAATGTGTTTAACAGAATTGGAAAATTTGCTGGTGCTGGTTCATTAGTACCAATAACAGGGTTTGCTAACTCAATCGTTTCTCCATCTATAGAATACAAATCTGAAGGATATGTTATGGGAGTCGGAGGAAAAATGTTTACTGTCGCAGGACCGGTTCTAGTATTTGGTATATCAACTTCAGTAATAATTGGAATTATAGCAGCGATATTTATCTAACGGATTTATTATGTTTAATTAAGAAGATTTATAATTAAAGGAGATTTTTATATGCATAAAATTGGAAAACAAACTGTATGTTTTGATAATCCACCAATAATATTACAAACTGCTTCGATTGTTGGACCCAAAGAAGCTAATGGTCCAATGGCAAGCTATTTTGATAAGTGCTTGGAAGATGAGTTTTGGGGAGAAAAGTCATGGGAAAAAGCAGAAAGTAAAATAATAAAAGAAACTGTAAATTTGGCAGTTTCAAAATCTGGTTTAGCAAATACAGATATAGACTATTGTTTTGCTGGAGATTTACTAAACCAATGTATCTCTTCGGACTTTGGATTAAGAGACACAAATGTACCGTTCTTTGGAGTGTTTGGAGCATGTTCAACTTTTGTGGAAAGTATGTGCTTGGGTTCTGTATTTATAGAAGGCGGGGCTGCAAATAATGTGATATGTGCAACTTCGAGTCATTTCTGTAGTGCAGAAAAACAATTTAGATTTCCACTAGAACTTGGAACTCAAAGACCACCTACAGCCCAATGGACAGTAACTGGAGCTGGAGCCGCAATATTAAGCAATAGTGGAGAAGGACCACGTATAACCAACATTACACCTGGAAAGATAGTAGATATGGGAATAAAGGATGCAAATAATATGGGAGCTGCAATGGCACCTGCTGCACTGGATACGCTAATGGTTCATTTTCAAGATACAGAAAGAAAGCCAAGCTATTATGATGCAATAATTTCGGGAGACTTAGGCTATATTGGAAAAGAAATAGTACAGGAAATGGCTCAGACTAAAGGCTATAATATAAAGGCTAACTATAACGATTGTGGAGTGCTAATGTTTGACAAAGAAAAACAAGATACACATTCGGGAGGAAGTGGATGTGCATGTATTGCAACATTATTTTCTGGATATTTCTTCAAACAGCTAAAAGAAGGAAAGCTGAAAAGAATACTTCTAATTGCAACAGGTGCATTGATGAACTCGACTAGTATGCAACAGGGTGAAACAATACCTGGAATAGCACATGCAATTTCCATTGAAATGTAGAAAGGATAACTTATGGAATTTATTCAAAGTATAGATTGGATGCAATTACTAAGATGTTTTGTTACAGGTGGAGGAATATGTATAATAGGTCAAATTTTATTGGATAAAACTAAATTAACACCTGCTAGAATACTCGTAATATTTGTTACAGTTGGTGCAATATTAGGAGGACTTGGAATATACAAATATCTTATAGATTTTGCTGGAGCCGGTGCAACAGTTCCACTTACAGGATTTGGAGCAAATCTTGCAAAAGGAGCCTTAGAGTCTGTTAAAGAATTAGGTTTGTTAGGAGCGTTTATCGGTGGAGTAAAAGCAAACGCTGGAGGAATAGCTGCAGCAATATTCTTCGGATATTTGGCATCTTTAATTGCAAAACCAAAAATAAAAAAACAATAAAAAATAGTGAGCGTAATTTGAAGAGTTATTACTGCTCACTATTTTATGTTATTTTTGAGGATTGGCATATATAGTCTTATTATTTGTGTATATTACCATTCCGGGTTTGGCTCCATTAGGCTTTTTTACATATTTTATTAAAGTATAGTCTACTGGTACATTTTGAGACATTCTAGCCTTGCTGTAATATGCTGCAATAGATGCACATTTATATAAAACGGCGTCTGGAACCATATTTGATTTATCAATAGATTGTGAATTACTATCTGTTTTTAATACAACGTGACTTCCATGAATATCTTTTGTATGAAACCAAATATCAGAATTTTGTGCGAGTCTGCAAGTTAAATAATCATTTTGTTTATTATTTTTTCCAATGTAAACAGTGTAGCCATCAATATCACGTTTTTCTGGCATATTGCTTGAATTTTCTTTTGATTGTTTATTGCCTTTTGAATTTGCTTTTTTTTGGTTGCCATTTTTTGAATGATTCAAATAATTTGAATTATTTAAATTAGCAACTTTATTAGTGCTAGTATAAACATGATTATTTACTGTATTTGCATTTTTTCCAAAAATTAAATTATCACAAATTTCAGAATAAATGTTGTCTATATCTTCGATTGAGGAAACTTCTTCTAATTCATATACAATGCTTTCCAAGTATGATAGTTCGACTTCTGCCAATTCTTTTTGTTTTTCTACAATAGCTATTGTATTTTGAAGCTTTCTGTATTTTTTGAAAAAGTTCTTGGCATTTTTAGATGGACTAAATTTCTCATCTAATGGTATAGTAATTAAATTATTGTTATCATAATAGTTTTCCAAAGTAACTTCGGACTGTGGATAATCTGGAGTTCTGTATAAGTTAGAGGTTATTAACTCACCATATAATCTGTATTTTTCGGCATTTGCACAATCAGCAATTTTCGAATCTATTGTATTAATTCTTTCTTTTATTTTTCCAATATGATTTAAAACGAGCTTTAATACAGTATCTCTATACTGTTTGAATTGTTCAGCTTGCTCTTTTGAAGTATAGAAATCATCTAAAAAGAAGTTCACAGTAAGTCCATCGTTTGTTGATTTATAAGCAAAGTAATCTTTCTTAACAGAAGCATATTCTTTCAAAACAACATTATCAGGCATGCTCGCAAATAAATCTTTTAAATATGAGTAAACTTCTTTCAAATTATTAGTAGAAACAGTTGTCGGAATATTCAATGTTTCTAATAAATATGATATATTTTTCTTTCCAAATCCATTGTAAACTTTAGATAATGTTGATGGCAAATTTTCGATATCTATTGAAACATCCCTACAAAATTCATCGAAAGTTTTGACTGTAAGGAAATCTTTTTTATCACTCTCAATATTCAAATATTTTGAACCAGGGAAGATGTCTCTATTTGAATTATCAAACTTATTTAGACGACGTAAGCTATCGATAACTGTATGCTCTGAATTTAGCAATATAATATTGCTGTGTTTTCCCATAAGCTCAACAACAAGAGTCTTTGTAATTAAATCATTAAGCTCGTTGTATACATCAACATCAATAAAAACAATACGTTCTAAACCGTTAGAATAAATTCTTTTAATAGTTCCACCAGTCAAATGTTTTCTAAGAACCATGCAAAAATTCAAAACATTTTGAGGGTTAGGCTTAGAATTAGTGGTTAAATTAATCCTATAATTTACTGAATCTATAGAAATATTCAAACAATAATTTTTTCCACCAGAATAAATACCCAATAAAATCTCGTTTTTATTAGGCTCAAAAATTTTATTTATTTTTCCATTAATAAGGCATGAGTTTAATTCTGAAACTACTGCTTTAGCTACAATACCATCAAAAGCCATTGAAAAAATCTCCTTAAATTTTAATAGAATGATTATACCTCAAAAAAGACGGTTTAGCAATAAAAAAACCACTAAAAAAGTGAAAATAATTTGCAAAAAATATTGACATTTCAAGCTTTTTTAGCATATAATACAAACCAATGAGGCACTATTAGGAGGAACTTATTTGAAAATGAACAACAATTATAATAATATGTCTGATGATGAACTACTGGAATTGATAAATAAAAAAGATACAGATGCGCTAGATTTTTTAATATGCAAATATAAAGACCTAGTAAATTCAAAAGTGAATAAATATTTTATAATTGGTGCCGAAAAAGAAGATATAGTTCAAGAAGGTTTGATAGGCTTATATAAAGCAATTAAAGATTACAAACCGGACAAGCAGAACTCATTTAAATCATTTGCAAATTTGTGTATAGAAAGACAGCTAATAACAGCAATAAAATCCTCTAATAGACAGAAACATATGCCACTAAATTCGTATTTGTCATTGAATATGACAGCATTCGAAAATGAAGATGGAAATAATGATACACCAATAGTGGATGTGCTTGAAAACACGGTAATAGAAGACCCACTAGATACAATTACAAAAAAAGAATACTTTTCAAGTGTAGAAAATGTAATAGACTCATCTTTAAGTGATTTTGAAAAGAAAGTACTTAATAGATATGTACAAGGCGAATCTTATGTAAAAATTGCAGAAAGATTAGATGCTCCAGTAAAATCTGTGGACAATGCAATACAAAGAATTAGAAAGAAAACTGCAAAAAATATACAAGCAGAAAGTAATATATAAAAGCTTCTGATGCAAACCAGAAGCAATACATGCTATCATAGCTCAGTAGGTAGAGCGCAGCCTTGGTAAGGCTGAGGTCACGGGTTCGATTCCCGTTGTTAGCTCCAGAATTTATAGAAAACTAGAATTTTTAGAGAATTCTAGTATTTTTTTATAAAAAAACGGGAATTGAAAAGGAGGATTAGAAAATTGTCCAGTGGACAATTTGCACGACACGGCTCGGCTATTCCCGTTGTTTAGCTCCAGTGAAGCAATTTGTTTGTCTATTTTTGATATTAATTATGGTTATAAAATCTAATAAATTTTTGTCTAAATTTGTATAAATAGTCTCAATAAAAAAATTCTCGAATACAATATATTAGGAGGATTTAATATGGAAAAGATTAAGACGATAGCAAAATATACAATAAATGTTTTGGCAATTATTAGTGCTTTGGTTACTGGAATTAATGCTGTAGAAGGAATAACAATACCATATGCGATTCAAATAGTACAAGTAATAGCTGTTGTTCAAGGAGTAATAAGTACGTATTTATTAGGACAGAAGGCTATTAGCAATAGGGAGAAGAAATAAATATGAATATAATTAATACAAATTTAAATTTTAAACAAATGGATACACGTAGCTCTACTAAAAGAATAATTTTGCATCATGCTGCGGCCAAAAAGTGTTCTGCTGAAGATATTCACAGATGGCATTTAAACAATGGTTGGAGTGGAGCTGGATATCACTTTCTGGTAAGAAAAGACGGCACAATATATAGACTTCGTCCAGAGGATAAGGTTGGAGCTCATGCATATGGTGCAAATTATGATTCATTGGGAATTTGCTTTGAAGGAGATTATAAGGAAGAAATAATGCAAGAGGAGGAGATTAAGGCTGGAAGAGAACTTGTAAATTTTTTAAAAAATAAATATGGAATAAACACAGTACAAGTTCATAAAAATGTAAATGCAACAAATTGCCCGGGTGACAATTTTCCATTTGATCAAATAGCAAATTCAAATGAAAAAGGAGTATCAAAGCAAAGCCAAGAAAAGGGAAAAATAGCTACAATACAAACCTCTTTAAATGAAAAATATGGCTTAAATATTTCAGTAGATAATATTTATGGAAATGAGACGAAAAAGGCATTGGTGAAGGGATTACAAACAGAATTAAATAAACAGTTTGGAAGTAAACTAGCAGTCGATGGAATATTTGGAACTAACACTTACAATGCCTGCATAAATGTTCGAAGAGGTGCAGAAGGAAACATCACATGGTTAATTCAATCAATGCTTATTTGCAAATTATTTAACATTAATGCAGACGGAATATTCGGACCCGCAACAGAAAGTGCGGTACGAGAATTTCAAAAAAGAAATGGATTATCACAAGATGGAATAGTTGGAAAGAATACGTTTAATAAATTATTCAAATAATAAAATTAAGAACTTAAATTTAAGGTTTGAGTTCTTAATTTTTTATACGTTGAAAGCTAGAAAATCAATATTTTCACTTGACAAAACAACTGATTATGATAGAATTGTGTTGGTAGGATACGATGTGTAATTAAAATTGAAATTTACATAAAAATATGATATAATTCTAAAAGGTTACATATAATAAAAAGGGAGGTAGTAATATGAAAAAAGTCTATGACGCATTAACAATTGCAAAATGGATTATAAATAAGATACACCCAGAACCTTTAAAACTTCAAAAGTTATTATATTTAGCACAAGGATATTCATATGCCTTTTATGATAGACCTTTATTTAAGGAAGAAATAGAAGGATGGGTTCATGGCCCAGTTGTAAGAAATGTATATAACATGTTTAGCTCTTATCAATATAATTGCATAGATATTAATTATGAAGTAGAAGAACTAGATAAAGAAGCAGAAGATGTACTAAACTACGTAATAAATAACTTTGCAAAATATGACTCAAAATATTTAGAAAAATTAAGTCACGAGCAAGAGCCTTGGATAATGGCTAGAAGTGGCTTAGATCCAGATGAAAGAAGTGATAAAACCATATCAAAGGAAAGTATTTCAAACTATTTCATAAATGAAGTATTCCAGCCAGAAGTGGAGGAATGGGATTAGTGATAGGAGAAATCTGGACATATAAGGCGACAAAGCCAAGTGATAATTTAGAAAAGATTAGACCGGTGCTTGTCATTGGAGATGACGGAGACAACGGTCTAGAATTTGTTGATATTAATTATGCTATAATTTCTTCATCAGCTTCGTGTGGAAAATATGATGTTGAAATAAATGAAGAAACTGCCAAATGCATCGGACTAAAAAGACCGTCTGTAATAAAAACTACTAAAATATATACAGGTTCAAGACAGAAGTTAGGATGCAAAATAGGAGATTTAACAGATGAATTAAGAAAAGAATTTATGTGTAAGTATAAGGAATATCAAGAAAATATTATGGACAAATGGAATTAAAGATAAAAACCTTGAGTAGTCAAGGTTTTATTCAAGCAAATATAGAAAGAAGGATATAATATGAAAATAGGAATTGTAGGACTTCCAAATGTAGGAAAGAGTACTTTATTTAATGCAATAACAAATGCAGGAGCAGAATGTGCAAACTATCCATTCTGTACAATAGAGCCAAATGTAGGCGTAGTTCCAGTACCAGACGAAAGATTGGACAACCTAGCAAAGATGTATAATCCTCAAAAGGTTACACATGCTGTAATTGAATTTGTTGATATAGCAGGTTTGGTAAAAGGAGCAAGCAAAGGCGAAGGATTAGGAAATAAGTTTTTATCTCATATAAGAGAGACTGATGCAATTTGTCAAGTTGTAAGATGTTTTGAAGATTCAAACATAATACATGTTGACGGAAGCATAAATCCAGTAAGAGATATTGAAACTATTAATCTAGAGCTGGTATTTGCAGACTTAGAGACTGTTGATAAAAGAATTGATAGAGCAAGTAAATTAATAAAAGGTGATAAGAAATATCAATTAGAATTTGATACATGGAAAAAAGTAAGAGATGCTTTGCAAAATGGAAAACCAGCAAGAAGTTTGGAGTATACAGATGAAGAACTAGAAATAGTAAGGGATGGATTCTTACTAACAATGAAACCAATTTTATATGTTGCCAATGTTTCAGAAGACCAATTATTAGATGAAAATGATGCAAATGTAAACAGTGTAAAAGAATATGCAAAACAAGACAAGGCAGAAGTAATAAAGCTTTGCGTAAAAATAGAAGAAGAATTATCAAGTTTAGATGGTAATGACAAAAAGGAAATGCTAGAAGCATTAGGTCTAGAAGAGTCTGGATTAGATAAAGTAATAAAAGCAAGTTATGATTTACTTGGATTAATGTCATTCTTAACAGCTGGAGAGCCAGAAGTAAGAGCATGGACAATAAAGAAAGGAACAAAAGCTCCACAGGCTGCAGGAAAAATTCACTCAGATATAGAGAGAGGATTTATTAGAGCAGAAATAGTTTCTTATGATGATTTGATGAGAGAAGGCTCAATGACAGCTGCAAAAGAAAAAGGTTTAGTTCGTTCAGAGGGTAAAGAATACATAATGCAAGATGGAGATATAGTATTATTTAAATTTAATGTATAAATTAAGAGACGTCCTTCGCCCAAGAGGGACGCCCTTTTTTGGGCGATTTTGGCTTAAAGTACAACAAAGTCTAGTAATTTCGCCCAAAATCCCCCGTCCCTAATGGGCGAAAATTCACAAAACTTTCACAATAAAATTAGCAATCTCTATTGACTTTTGCTAACTTACGATGTATTATATACACAGTTTAGCACTCAAGGTAGTATAGTGCTAAAAAGAGGTGAAAAAATGCTAGACAATAGAAAGAAAAAAATATTACAAGCTATTGTAGAAGAATATATTGAAACAGCTGAGCCGGTAAGCTCGAAGTCTATTGTAGAAAAACATGGAATTGATTACAGCAGTGCCACGATTAGAAACGATATGGCTGAGCTTGAAAAGATTGGTTTGCTTGATAAACCACATACATCAGCTGGACGTATTCCGTCAGCACAAGGTTATAGATACTATGTTGATGAACTTTTGAACTATAATGATATTAGTATGCAAGAGATAAAATATATACAGACACAACTTGCAACTAAGGTTAATCAAATAGAAGATTTAACAAAAATTGCAACATCAACATTATCTGAAATAACTCATTACACATCAGTTGGAATAGGACCACGAGTTGCGAGCCAAAATATAGAAGAAGTTAAATTTGTATTGTTAGGTAGCAGGCTTTTAATGGCAATAATTCTAACAGAAAGTGGACTTATAAAAGAAACGATAATTAAGTTTGACGAAGACGTAACACAAGAACAAGTTGATACAATAACGTATTTGTTTAACAACAAGCTAAAAGGAAAACCACTTACTCAAATAGATAAACCGATGGAAGAATACATGCATTCAGAAATGAGTAGTGTATTAAATGTGGTAAAACCTGTATTAGAACAGTTAAATAAAGCAATAAACGAAGACGCACCGATTTATATGGAGGGAGCCAATAAATCGTTTGATTTGCCAGAATTCAAGAGCTTAGATATAGCCAAAAATTTCGTAAATATATTAGACACAGACAAAACTAAACAGATGATAGATGTTTTGAATAGTGATGATAATCAAGATGAAATAAACGTTTACATTGGTGATGAAAATGTGGACGAAGCCTTAAAAGACTTTAGTATAATAACATTTAAACATAAAGAAGAAGGAAAAGATTTAGGAACGATTGCTATAATTGGACCTACCAGAATGGACTATTCAAAAGTAATATCAGCAATGAAATATATTAGTAAAAAGTTAGGCGAAAATAGCGAAACACCAAAACTAGACAATCCAAATTCTAAAGAGAGAAAGGATGATGATAATGGATAAAGAGAAAAAAGTACAAGGAGAAAAAGAGGAAAAGCAAGAAGTAAAAAAAGAAGAAAAGACAGAAAATAAAGAAAAAGAATTAAATGAGCAAATATCAAAATTAAAAGATGAATTGGCAGACGTAAAAGATAGACACACAAGACTTATTGCAGAATTCGACAATTTAAAGAAAAGAAGTGCAAAAGAAAGAGAAGGGTTATACAATTCGATAATAGGGGATATAATATCATCATTATTACCAGTAATTGATAACTTAGAAAAAGCAACAGAAGCCGAGACAAAAGATGAAGAATACAAAAAAGGAATAGAACTTGTATTAAAGCAATTTAAAGATGTGCTTACAGCAAATGGAGTAAAAGAAATAGAGGCAGTAGGACAACCTTTTGATCCAGAATTACATGAGGCAGTAAGCATGATACAAGATGAAAAACTTGGAGAAAAAATAGTTGCACAAGAATATAGAAAAGGCTACATGATAGGCAATAAAGTTATTCGTCATTCTATGGTTGTTGTAGCAAACTAAAATTAATTCTAAGCGTCGTCTTATTCCGTTAAATTTATTACTAATTATCCTCAATGTACACAAAGTACATTTCCGGTAATTAGAATAAATTTGCATTGTAATATTTGCTTTTAATTAATTTAACAATTTTATATGTTATTAATTTTAAAAATTTATATAGATAGAACTTAAGAAAATTTAATATAGAAAAATAACTTTAGTATAGTAAAATAGGGAGGAAATTTATTATGGGAAAGATTATAGGTATTGATTTAGGTACAACAAATTCATGTGTTGCAGTTATGGAAGGTGGAGAGCCAGTTGTTATTCCAAACGCAGAAGGAAACAGAACAACACCATCAGTAGTTGCATTTTCAAAAAATGGAGAAAGATTAGTAGGACAAATAGCAAAGCGTCAAGCTGTTACAAATCCAGATAACACAGTTATATCAATAAAAAGAAAAATGGGTACAGCTGAAAAAGTTAAAATAGAAGGAGAAGAATTCTCTCCACAAGAGATTTCTGCTATGATATTACAAAAATTAAAGACAGATGCAGAAAATTATTTAGGACAAAAAGTTACACAAGCCGTTATAACAGTTCCAGCATATTTCTCAGATAGCCAAAGACAAGCTACAAAAGATGCAGGTAAAATTGCAGGACTTGAAGTATTAAGAATCATAAACGAGCCAACAGCTGCAGCTTTAGCATTTGGTATGGATAAAGAAGATCAAGACCAAAAAATAATGGTATACGATTTAGGTGGTGGAACATTCGATGTTTCTATACTTGATATCGGTGATGGTGTGTTCGAAGTTCTTGCTACAAATGGTAATACACACTTAGGTGGAGATGACTTTGACCAAAGAATTATAGATTACTTAATATCAGAATTCAAAAAATCAAATGGAATAGATTTATCAACAGATAAAATGGCTATGCAACGTTTAAAAGAAGCAGCAGAAAAAGCTAAAATAGAGCTTTCTGGAATGCAACAAACACAAATCAACTTGCCATTCATTACAGCAGATGCTCAAGGACCAAAACACTTAGATGTAACATTAACAAGAGCTAAATTCGAAGAATTAATCAGAGATTTAGTTGATGCTACAAGAGTACCAGTAGAGCAAGCTATGAAAGATGCAGGAGTTACATCTGCAGATATTCATAAAGTATTATTAGTTGGTGGTTCAACAAGAGTTCCTTGTGTACAAGAAGAAGTTAAGAAAATAACAGGAAAAGACCCAGATAAA
>JABLTL010079432.1_pt1 | contig 14203 bp, 10 predicted proteins | sample 7160151 | NCBI WGS metagenome assembly JABLTL01 (sample SAMN14651223, study PRJNA627086) | human gut metagenome | isolation source: feces | host: Homo sapiens
AATTGGTCAAGCAATACTTGACCAATTCAATATCACAGACGAACCAATTCGTCAAGCACCGCTTGACGAATCTACGATACCATTTTACCCTAACCTATCATGGCTTCACTATGAACGCTTACTGCGTGTAAAAGATGCGGATGCAAGGTTGTGGTATTTGAAGGAGTCGGCTCGTGAGCAATGGGATTACCGTACCTTACAGCGTAATATCTCCTCACAATACTATTACCGATTATTGCAAACCCCTGAGCATCTGCGCAAAGAGGTAAGTGACGAGATGCGTTCGCTGACTTCAGATTTTGAAAAAGACAAACTCTCTTATCTCAAGAATCCTGTGATAGCAGAGTTCTTAGGATTACCACAGAACCCTGCCTATAGTGAATCGAAACTGGAAACTGCCATTATCGACCATTTGCAGACTTTCATCATGGAGTTGGGCAAAGGCTATGCGTTTGTGGCTCGCCAACAGCATATCAAGACGGACATGGGCGATTTCTATATCGACCTTGTGTTTTACAACATCATCCTAAAGTCCTATCTCATTATTGATTTAAAGACTACGCAGATAACTCATCAGGATGTGGGACAGATGGATATGTACGTCAGAATGTATGACGAGTTGAAGAAAGAGGAAGGCAATAATCCTACTATCGGTTTGGTTCTGTGTTCTGACACTAGCAAAGACCTTGCACGTTATTCCATATTGAAAGACAGCAAGCAACTCTTTGCCGCTAAGTATCTTACTTATCTTCCTACAGAAGAAGAGTTGAGCCGAGAAATCCGTGAACAGAAAGAGTTTTTTGAATTACAAAAGGTTAAGAATGCAAAAGATGAAGATTAGATTGACATGTATGCTTGTAGTATTGCTCTGTTGCTTTGTTAGCCGGGCACAAACTGTTGGCTACTCCTACAAGCCATTGGCAGCAGATGGTTGCAGCATGAAATATAGTGTCACAAGGCAGGATTCCGTTTACTATATCATTGCCATAGTGAAATCGGACAGATTGACTTTCTTGAAAGAGTCAACAATGCTCATCAAGAATTTTGACGGTGAAGTGATAAAGCTACAAGGCTCACTAATTAGCAATGGCTCAGAATCAGCAGGTGTACTAATAGGCAACATCGTTTGTCCAGTAACGGAAATCAGTTCTACTGCTCAATTCAAAATCACGCCAGAACAGTTTGAGAAGATAAAGGACGGCATTGCCAAGGTGCGCTTATCCACAATTCCGATTGAGCATGAGCGTACTTTCAGAAAAGACAAAATAGGAAAGAAGTTGTATCTGTTCTATCTCAAAGAACGAAACAAGGACAACAACTTTTAAAGACACATTGACATTTCATTATTAATAATGAACGGAAAACAATTAAAGAACAGCATATTACAATGGGCGATACAGGGAAAACTTGTACCGCAGAATTCATAATGCCGAACCAGCAAGCGTTTTGTTTGATAAGATTCGCCAAGAGAAAGAACGCTTGATCAAGGAGAAGAAAATCAAACGTGACAAGAACGCATCCATAATCTACCGTGGTGAGGACAATTCCTATTATGAGAAGATATTCGCCACAGGTGAGGCGAACTTCTCATAATAGGAACTCATAGAACAAATCCATGTCTATTTATTAGGACAACTTAATGTTTCACTAATAAACGAATAGAAATGGAATTAGACAAATTTGAAGATATATCTTTCTTACTTTTTTATGCGTTATTTTTGATTAAAAAAATGCTGCAAGAGATTGAACTCTTACAGCATTTTATATTGTAGGTTGTTTTGATTTTATCTCTTGCCAGCCAGCAAACCTTTGATAACGGCATTGGTGAAGCCTTCTTGCTCCATGGTGTTTAGTCCCTTGATGGTGCAACCGCCAGGAGTGGTTACTTTGTCGATGGCTGATTCTGGGTGTTCGCCTGTAGCCTGAAGCAATTCTACAGCACCCTTTATGGTCTGCAAAACAATCTTCTTGGCATCCTTGGCTTTGAAGCCCATTTCCACGCCACCTTCTACATTAGCTCTGACATAGCGCATGGCATAAGCGATGGCGCACGACATAGCTGTGGCTGCAGGGAACAGACGCTCTTCCATGATGAGACTTTCGCCAAGTTCATCGAAGATGTCGGTTATCTGCTTTGTTTCTGTTGCCGATGCGTCTACAGGAGTGATGAAAGTCATAGACTGCTTGTAGGCTATGGCGATGTTTGGCATTACGAGGAAGAAAGTTGGTGTGCAACCATCCTTATCGAGCCATTGCTTGATTTCGGCAGAAGGAACACCTGCTGCCACAACAACGAGCTTTTGGCTCTTATAGTCGAGAGCATCCTTGATGCCCTTTAGTGTTTTCTCTACGCACCATGGTTTTACCACTACGCATACGATGTCGGTACTATCTACGGCAAGCTGGTTGTCTAATGTTACGCTTGCTCCTTTGCTTGCAAAGTGGTCTAAAACTGGCTGATTGTGGTCAGAGACAGTAATGTCGGAAGGAAGAAACTTCTCGCTTTGCAAGAGTCCTTCAACCATGGCACCACCCATGGCTCCAGCTCCAATGATAGAAATTTTCATGGTCTATACCTCCTTTAATACTTTTTCAAGTCTGCCGATGAAATCCTCAACATTTTCTTTGCTCAATATTAATGGAGAAAGAATGCGGAGGATGTTGGTGCCTGCGCAACCTGTGAAGCAATGCTGCTCGTGTATGAGCTTGTTGCGAACCTCCTTGTGAGGAATATCGAGAACGACACCTACCATGAGTCCACGTCCGCGAATCTCGGTAATATGACTGTTGCGTTTCTGTAGCTCCTTGAGCTGGCTGATGAGATATTCACCTACCACATGCGCATTCTCTACCAAGTTCTCTTTCTCAAAGACATCGAGCACGGCGAGCGCTGCAGTACATGCAAGGTGGTTGCCACCGAAGGTTGTGCCAAGCTGACCATAAACAGGCTTAAACTCAGGCGAAATCAATACACCACCCATAGGGAAACCATTGCCGATGCCCTTAGCTACGGTAATCATATCAGGACGAATGCCGAGCCATTGATGAGCGAAGAACTTACCGCTACGACCATAGCCACATTGTATCTCGTCGCAGATGAGCACGGTACCATATTTCTTGCAAGCTGCCTGCAAGCCCTGTGCAAACTCCGGAGTAACCATGTTGCAACCACCTACGCCCTGAATGGCTTCGATGATACAAGCACACACGTCGCCCTTAGCAAGTTCCTTCTCCCAAGCATCAAGATCGTTGATAGGAAGATAGGTGACATGACCATTAGCGTTGATAGGAGCGATAATCTTAGGATTGTTCGTTACCTCAACGGCAAGAGATGTACGACCATGGAAAGCTTTCTCTATAGAGAGTACGCGAGTTCTGCCGTTGGTGAAAGATGCCAACTTCAATGCATTCTCGTTAGCTTCGGCACCAGAGTTGATGAGGAAGAACTGATAGTCGTCGTAGCCACTTGCTTTGCCTAAACGCTCGGCGAGCTTCACCTGCAGTTTGTTGATTACGGAGTTGGAATAGAATCCTAACTCATTAAGTTGGTTGGTCAGCATCTCCACATAGTGAGGATGGCAATGACCTATGCTGATTACTGCATGGCCGCCATAAAGGTCGAGGTATTCCTGACCTTTGTCGTCCCATACCTTGCAGCCCTTGCCCTTTACAATATTTATATCGAAAAGAGGATATACGTCGTATAGAATCATGTTGTTAAGTGAAGAGTGAAGAGTGAAGAGTGAAGAATCCAATAGTTTTGAGGGTTCTAAGCTCACGCTCTTCGGGGTTAAACTTAAAAAGCAGAAGGTTTTAGTTTTAATCCAGCAGTCTGGTTTATTCCAAACATGATATTCATGTTTTGTACTGCTTGGCCAACAGCACCCTTTAAGAGGTTGTCGATGCATGAAGTGATGAGGAGCTTGTCGCCATATTTGTCGACGTGAACCAAACATTTGTTGGTGTTTACCACCTGCTTTAGGTCGAGCGCCTTGTCTACATAATGAGTAAACTTGGCATCCTTATAGAATTCCTTATAGCCTGCAACTATCTCATCCAAAGGTTTATCTGTTTTTACCACCTCTGTAGCAAAGATGCCACGAGCAAAGTCGCCACGATAAGGAATGAAGTCGATGGCAGCATCGAGATAACCCTGAGTCTGCTTAATGCTCTGGCATATCTCTGGCACATGCTGATGGTTGAAAGCCTTATAGATACTCATGTTGCCCATACGCCAAGAGAAATGGGTTGTTGCTCCAGGCTTCTGGCCTGCACCCGTGCTACCAGTGATAGCATTAACGCTAACGTCGCTATTGATGAGTCCCATCTTTGCTGCAGGCAACAAGCCGAGCTGAATACATGTGGCAAAACAACCTGGGTTAGCAACATGCATAGCAGAAGCAATCTTTGCCTCATTTATTTCCGGAAGACCATATACGAAGTCGTGGGCTGCTGGAGTTGGTTGCGGAGTTGCAACCACAGTTTGAGGAGCAAGACGGAAGTCTTGAGCCAAGTCGATGATTTTCACTTTCTCAGGCACATTGTACTCCTTAAGGAATGCCTCGCTCTTGCCATGACCGAAGCAGAAGAAAATGACATCTACCTGATCGAAAGGCATTTCGGCAGTAAACTTCAAGTCTGTTTCGCCATAGAGACCTTCGTGTACATCGGCAACACTATTGCCTGCATTGCTTTCGCTATTTGCGAAAACTATCTCTGCTTCAGGATGATTTAACAGGAGACGAATAAGTTCGCCTCCTGTATATCCTGCAGCACCTAAAATTCCGATTTTAATCATTGTGTGGAGTTGTTTGTGGCTCCCATAGAGTGAAGTAAGAATATTACTTCGGCATGCAAATCCACAAGAATATGTAGATGAGCAAACCTGGGAAACCGGCGCTGAATACTGTCAGAAACAGCCATGCCAAACGTATTAGAGTAGGGTCCCAATCTAAATACTCTGCAAAACCTCCGCAGACACCTGCAATCCATTTATCGTCGCTGCTGCGATGTAATCTTTTTCCTGTTGCCATAATATAATATATAATAATGTGTTATTGTTTTATTATTTGACGCACGTGGATACCTAAAGGTTGCAGTAGGCATAGCATTATTTTGTTTTTTTTATCTTTCCTCGTTAGGGTGCATGCCGTAGTATACACGCAATGGAGTAGAGCTAACCTTGATGAAGCCCTTAGCTTCGTCGGCAGTCCAGCCAGTCTGAGTCTCGCCATATTCGCCGAGCTTAGACTTTGTGAGGTCGTTGTCAGAGTCTACACCAACAGTCTCGAAACCATAAGGACGGAGCTTGAGGATGGCAGTACCTGTGACGTTGCGCTGCGAAGAAGTCAACATAGCCTCGATGTCTGGCATGACAGGCTCAAGATACTGACTCTCGTGGAGGAACATACCATACCAGTTGGCAACCTGATCCTTCCAATACTGCTGCCACTTGCTAAGTGTGCTCTTCTCCAATAGGCGGTGAGCCTCGATGATGAGCTTAGGAGCTGCAGCCTCGAAACCTACACGTCCCTTGATACCGATGATAGTATCACCAACGTTGGCATCACGGCCAATAGCATAAGAAGCACCTATCTCCTCAATCTTCTGAATGGCAGCAACCTTATCGTCAAACTTCTCACCATTCACAGCTACAATCTCACCCTTGTCGAAGGTAATATTGAGAGTAGTCTCCTGCTCCTTCGCTGTTACATGCTTAAGGTAAGCCTCTTCTGGCAAACCCTGAGTAGGGTCGAGGAGTTCACCACCACAGATACTAGTTCCCCAGATACCTACATTATATGAATACTTCAGCTTGGTGAAGTCGGCAAAATAACCATGGTCGTTTAGGTAGTCAACCTCTTCCTTACGGGTGAGCTTCTTGTCGCGGGTGAGAGTGATAATCTCGATGCCTGGAGCCATCACGAGGAATGTCATATCGAAACGTATTTGGTCGTTGCCCGCACCTGTACTTCCGTGAGCAATAGCGTCGGCGCCAATCTCTTTAGCATAGCGAGCTATGGCAATAGCTTGGAATATACGCTCAGAAGATACGGAGATAGGGTAGCAGTTGTTGCGCAATACATTTCCGAAAATCATATATTTCAATGACTTCTCGTAGTATTCGTGAGTAACGTCGAGAGTAACGTATGCTTTAGCTCCCAACTTATAAGCATTCTCCTCGTTGGTCTTCAGCTGTTCTGCAGAAAAGCCACCTGTGTTGGCACATGCAGCATATACATCATATCCTTCTTCCTTGAGTTTCATAACTGTGTATGAAGTGTCAAGTCCGCCGCTGAATGCGACTACAACTTTCTTGTTTGCCATAACTATATATTTATTAAGTTGATTTTTATTGTTGATTTGTTGTTATTGAATTGTTTTGCCAATGATTAACCTTCGAGTTCGCAAGAAGGACCATCAATAGCTCTGATACGAGCGATAACCTCCTTTGGAAGTTTTATTGGCAGATGCTCTTCAGGGTCGAAGAGCATGGCGGTGCAGATGCAATATTTGCGGTTTGTGCGATGAAGCACATCTACATTTATACAACCTTCGCAGCCACGCCAGAAAGACTCATCGTCTGTAAGGTCGGCAAATGTAACAGGCAGATATCCCAACTGAGTATTCATTTTCATCACGGCAGAGCCAGAGGTGAGAGAGAATATCTTAGCATGTGGCCATCGCTGTCGGGCAAGTGTGAATGTGAGGTTCTTGATACGCTTTGCCAGTCCGATACCTCTGAAGTCTGGGTGAACTATCAATCCCGATGTTGTTACGTAGTGTTTGTTGCCCCAAGTCTCGATGTAACTGAAGCCTGCAAACTTGTCACCTTGCAGAGCTATAACAGCCTTAGCTTCGCGCATCTTTGTGGCAACATATTCAGGCGAGCGCTTTGCGATGCCCGAACCACGCTTCTTGGCAGCTTCTGCAATTGTTGTTAGAATGGTGTCGATATATTTTATATGACTCTCATCAGCCACCATTACTTTAACTTCTTCCATTATCCTATTTTATAATTTATATCCTTGTTGTCTATATATATAATAAGGTGTATGTCGTGAGTTCCCTCTTTTTGGGGGGCTCATTATCTGAATTCCATTATGTTTCTCAGTCCATCGATGATATCAATCTCCCTTGCACCAGGTTTGGTAACGATGAAAATAGTGTCATCGCCAGCTATTGTTCCGAGAATCTCAGGGATGTCGCCATTGTCGATGTTGTAAGCTATGGAACTTGCATATCCAGGACGTGTTCTTATTACGCCCATGTTGCCAGAGAAGTTTATAGAAACGAAACCAGGCATCTGCATCATTTCGCTTGCAGGCAATGGCTTGTGTACACGTTTGTACATAGTTTCGTTTGGCAATACATATACGTATTTACCATTCATGCTTGCAGCCTTAGCCACTTTTAGTTGTTTGAGGTCGCGGCTAAGAGTTGCCTGAGTAAGTTTGAATCCTTCTTTCTCCAGTTCTCTTAGAACTTCGTCTTGGCTTCCAAGCTCTTTGCTTGATATGATAAGCTTAAGAGCTTCCATTCTGCTGTTCTTTACCTTCATAGCTGTATGTTTATGCGTTTGTGGGTGCAAAAATACTACATTATTTGCAAACAATCAAATAAATTGCAAGATAATTGCAGAAATATGTGACAAAATATCATTTCGGTGTTATAAATATGAATATGTATGCGGTATTATGCAATAATATTGCCATGTGTTTGCGCAAACAAAGTTGAAGATTCCTATAATAGATATAGATTAATGGCTAAAAGCCTTTACTAATAAGCTAATAAATCTAAATTTATGGATATTAAAATGCGAAAACTTACTTTTTATTAAGGGTTTTTGCTATCTTTGCCGAACATTATTCTAATAACTATTAAAAATCGGTAATGAAACAAAACAATGTAAAGCCTGCTGAAGGTAAACTTGGTATTATGGTTGTAGGTTGTGGTGCCGTTGCTACCACATTTATGACAGGTGTATTAATGACTCGCAAGGGTTTGACAAAGCCTGTAGGTTCAATGACTCAGTACGATAAGATTCGTGTGGGACGTGGTGACGAAAAGCAGTACCTGCACTATCAGGATATCGTTCCGTTGGCTAAACTCGATGACATCGTCTTTGGTACTTGGGATGTATATCCACAGAATGCTTATCAGTCAGCAATGTACTGCGAGGTATTGAAGGAAAAGGATATCAATCCTGTCAAGGACGAATTGGAGCAGATTGTTCCAATGAAGGCTGCGTTTGATAAGAACTATGCCAAGCGTTTGACGGGTGATAATGTCAAGGACTGCAAGACTCGTTGGGAAATGGTTGAGGCTTTGCGCCAAGATATTCGCGACTTCAAGGAGAAGAATGGTTGTGCTCGTATCGTTGTGATTTGGGCAGCATCTACCGAAATCTACGTTCCTGAGGACGAGAAGGTACACGGCACATTGGCAGCTCTTGAAGAGGCTATGAAGGCTGACGACCGTGAGCACATTGCTCCTTCTATGTGTTATGCTTATGCAGCTTTGGTTGAGGGTGCTCCTTTCATCATGGGTGCTCCAAACACAACTGTTGATATTCCTGCTATGTGGGAATTGGCAGAAAAGACCAAGATGCCTATCGCAGGTAAGGACTTCAAGACTGGCCAGACTCTTGTAAAGAGTGGTTTTGCTCCTATTATCGGTACTCGTTGCCTTGGTTTGAATGGTTGGTTCTCTACCAACATTCTTGGCAACCGCGATGGTCTTGTTCTTGATGAGCCAGCAAACTTCCACACTAAGGAAGTGAGCAAGCTTTCTACACTTGAAACAATCTTGAAGCCAGACGTACAGCCAGACCTTTATGGACATGGCAACGATGAGGATACACAATACTATCACAAGGTGCGTATCAACTACTATCCTCCTCGCAACGATAACAAGGAAGGCTGGGATAATATCGATATCTTTGGTTGGATGGGTTATCCAATGCAGGTAAAGATCAACTTCCTTTGCCGCGACTCTATCCTTGCAGCTCCATTGCTCCTCGACCTCACATTGTTGAGCGACCTTGCTGCTCGTGCTGGTCGTTATGGCATCCAGCGCTTCTTGAGCTTCTTCCTCAAGGCTCCTATGCACGATTATACTAAAGGTGAAGAGGCTGTTAACAACCTCTACCAGCAGTATACAATGCTTAAGAACGCTATCCGCGAGATGGGTGGCTACGAGGCAGACGAAGAGATTGATTAATTCTCAAGTTCAATATATATAATAAGGTGTATCAAACATTCGTGTTGTTATGAGTGTTTGATACACCTTTTTTAGTGCTTTATACTAAGGTAATTGTTAAAATAACGGGTTGAATGATAAAATAAATTACATTTTGCTTGTTACTTTTAATAAATTTGCTTAAATTAGCAACGGTTATTAAACCTAAAGATTTACTACGACCCAAAAATTAACGAAAACAGACTTTCATGATAAAAAGAGTTACCTTGTGTATCGCCATGTTTTTGGCAATACCATTTTTTTTATTTGCCAAAGATTATGTCGTTATGGACTTTGGTGCTAAAGGTAATGGCATGAGTGATGACGCATCGGCTATTCAGAAAGCTATTGATGCCTGTTCTGAAGCTGGTGGTGGTAATGTTGTCTTTTCTACCAATCACACTTTTATTTCTGGTCCTGTAGAATTGAAGTCTAATATTAATATTGTTTTAGAGGCAAACTCTGTATGGAAAGCTAATCCCGATGAAAGCATCTATAAGCTAAGCGCTTTTGGCGAGAATAGAGGTGAAGGCATGATGTGGATATACGCCAAGGATGCTAAGAATATCTCTATTACTGGTAAGGGAACTATCCATGGCAATGGTGTTGCCTTTATGGGTAAGGAACTGCACGATTCTTATGAGCTTAAACCCGTAACAACCTTCGATCCTCGTCCACATGTGCTTACACTCTTTGGTGTAGACAATCTTACTATCCGCGATATTACCATTCGCGATGGTGCCTATTGGACTGTGCATCTTATTGGATGCAATGGTGCTGTAATTGATGGTATAAACCTACTTAACAACCTGAAAATTCGCAATGGCGACGGTATAGACCTCGACCATAGCAAGAACGTTAGAATAAGCAACTGTCATATCACTTCGGGCGACGACTGTATCTGTTTGAAGAATCGCCGTGAGTATGAGGCTTATGGCTCATGCCATGACATCACGGTTACAAACTGCGTGATGACTTCTCGCTCGTGTGCTATAAAGATAGGTAGCGAGAATATGGACTCTATATATAATGTGGTGTTCGACAACTGCGTTATCACCCGCTCTAATCGCGGACTTGGCATACAGAATCGTGATGAAGGAACTGTGACAGACGTTGTGTTCTCGAATATCCAAATGGATTGCCAATTATGGAGCGATGTGTGGTGGGGACAAGCAGAACCTATCTATGTAACCAGCTATCCTCGTGCTAATGGCAACCATAAAGATGCCAATTGGCGTTTCCCAAAGGGGGAAACTAAGGGCAGATGTGGTGAGGTGAGTCGCATATTCTTTAATAATATCACCGCTGTGAGCGAGAATGGATGCTTCGTGGGTGGTGACGAGAAAGGAAAAGTGAACAACATATATTTTAATAATGTAAGACTCTTCAATAAGAAAGTCACAAACTACGAGGGCGGACAGATAGACCTTCGTCCATGCCGCGATACTAAGTTCTTGCCTACACAAGGTAAGAAAATCACTACACAGAATGTTACAGACAGTAGTTTGGACGTATTGTGACTTTATTGAAAAACTATCTACACCAAGTAGAAATATATAGTCTTTACCTTTGCACTCATATTTTTAACCCATAATAAACCTAAAAAATTAACAGTTATGCTAAAAGTACGAAACCATTCTAAAGCGGGCTTGCTGAAGACCATGTTCTCAGCCTCCCTCTTGCTTTGTAGTACAGTAGCTATGGCACAAAGCCAAAAGTCGGGCGTTATCAAAGATGCCAACGGCGAACCTTTGATAGGTGTTACCGTATTGGAACAGGGTACCTCTAATGGTACTGTGACTGATGTAAATGGTCGCTACACCCTGAAGACAACAAAGCCTAATGCGAAACTGAAAGTATCCTACATTGGTTATGAATCTCAAGTCATCACTCCAGGTCAGAGCGTTACTCTATCTGCAAACGATGCTACTCTCAATGAAGTCGTAGTTGTTGGTTATGGTACTATGCGCCGTAAGGACGTTACCTCTTCTATCACTACCGTTAATGCAAAAGACCTTGATAAAGGCGTATATACCGACCCTGCACAGATGTTGCAAGGAAAGGTCGCAGGTCTTGTTATCTCGTCATCAGGCGACCCTAACGGCTCGTCAAGCATAACGCTACGTGGTTCATCTTCTCTTCGTGAGGGTGAAGCTATGCAGCCATATTATGTTATTGATGGTATTCCAGGTATGGATATCTCTATGGTTGCACCAGATGATATCGAGTCTATCGATGTGCTCCGCGATGCTACAGCTACCGCCATCTATGGTTCTAAGGCTGCCAATGGTGTAATCATCATCACAACAAAGAAAGGTACTGAAGGAAAGACTAATGTAAGCTATAATGGATATGTAGCTTTCGACAACGCTTTGAAGACTCTTGATATGGCTTCGGCTGCTGAACTTCGTGCTTCGGGCGAAGTTGTTGAGGACGAAGGTGCAAATACCGATTGGCAAGATGAGGTGTTGCGCACAGGTGTTAGCCATAATCACAACCTCTCTATTAGTGGTGGTAATAAGCAGACAAAGTATATCGCCAGCTTGAACTATATCGATCATGATGGTGTGATTCGTGGTACAGAAATGAATAGAGTAAATGGTCGCGCTCTCATCACCACAAAGGTGTTGAAAGACAGATTGACTCTTTCTGCAGGTATTAATGCCATGAGAGGTGTACACAAAGGTGTGCCTGTAGGTCAAAATGGTGAATCGGTACTTGATGCTATGAACTACTATTCGCCTACAAATCCTGTACGCAACGAAGACGGTTCATGGTTTAAGAGCGATATAGGTTCTCAGAACTATAACCCTCTTTCTATGATCAACGAAGACTCTAACGAGTTTGAGTGGAGACGCATGCAATATATAGGTAAGGCTTCGCTCAATATCATCGATGGTCTTGTTTTGAATGCTAACTATTCTTACAACAGCAAGCAGAAAGTTTATAGCTATTATAACAGCTCGTTGTCACAGCTTCCTTATGGTGGCACCAAGGGTAAGGCTCATCGCGATACCCGCATGGGACACGATCAGACTTTCGAAACCTATCTTAACTACGACCTTACCTTGGCAAAGGTTCATAAGCTTTCTCTTATGGCAGGTTACTCTTGGGAAGAGCGTGTAAACAATGACGGCTTTGGTGTTTCTGTTTACAATTTCTATAATGACCAACTTGGATTTAAGAATCTTGCTTATGGTAACTTCATTAATGGTATGAGCGATGTTGATAGTGGTGTTGAGGAAATTGTTCGCAACATTTCTTTCTATGGTCGTGCTAACTATTCTTACGATGGCAAGTATCTCTTACAGGCTACAGTTCGTCGTGATGGCTCTTCTGTATTTGGCGCAAACAATCGTTGGGGTACCTTCCCATCTGTATCTGCAGCATGGAACATCGCAGAAGAATCATTCATGAAGGATGGCATCTTCGATCAGTTGAAACTTCGTGCTGGTTATGGTGTTAGTGGTAATGCTCTTGGCTTCGGTGCTTATTCTGCTTACACTCTCTTTGGATTGAACTCTGGTAGTAGCTTTACTTACAATGGTGTTACTTATTCAAAGATTGAGGCTACACAGAATGGTAATAAGGATTTGAAGTGGGAAACAACCAAGATGTTCAATGTTGGTGTTGACTTTGCATTCCTCGACAGCCGCTTGAGTGGTAGCATCGAATTCTATAACAAGAAGACCTCTGACCTTATCTGGAGCTATGATGTTTCTACAAATATCTATCCTGTAGGTTATATGAATGCCAATGTTGGCGATATCACCAATACAGGTATTGAACTTACCATCAACGCTGTTCCTGTAAAGACTAAGGATTTTACATGGCAGACAACAGTAAACCTTGCTCACAACAAGAATAAGGTGGAAAAGCTTTCAAATAAGAAATTCTCTGTAGACTATAAGGATTGGGGAGACCCTAATATCGGTGGTATCTCTTCAAATGGTGAAGTAGAGCGTATCAAGGAAGGCGAATCGCTCGGTACTTTCTGGACATATGAGTGGGCTGGCTATAATGATCACGGACAGTCTACATACTATGTACATGATGCAACGACTGGTGAGCGTACAGGTGAAGTGACAACAACTCCTGAAAAGAAAGATAAGACAAAGGTTGGTTGCGCTCTTCCAAAGGTTACCTACGGATGGAACAATACCCTTACATATAAGAAGTGGGCGTTGACAGCATTCTTCCAGGGCAACATTGGTAACAAGATAATGAACGCTACACGTGCTCACTATAGCAACAAGGCTCTCTTGTCGGCAGGTAAGAATGTGCTTGCTGATGCACTTAAGGATAAATATTTCACAAGCGATAATACATACTATTATCCTTCTGATCGCTATCTCGAGAATGGTAGCTTCTTCCGTCTTTCTACTCTCTCGTTGGCTTACACATTCGATAATCTCGATGGTTGGCTCAAGAGCGTGCAGGTATATGGAACTGCTAAGAATGTATTTACCATTACTGGCTACAAGGGCTTAGACCCTGACATCAACCTCGGAGGTTTGGAGCCAGGACTCGACAAGCGTGAGACTTTCTATCCTCATACTCGTTCTTTCATTTTGGGCGTAAAGGTTAACTTTTAATTAGATTACTATTATGAGACTAAATATAAAATATCTATTGGCGGCAGGATTGATTGGGGCTACAACGGCTTGTACCGACCTTGATGTCGACATTAATTCTAAATATGTGACATATCCTAACTCCGAAGCTGCTACAAATGCTTTGATGGCAGATGTTTATTATCAGTTCCGTGGTGCTCTGGGCCGCCGCTATATGGAGGCTATGGCGCTATCATCTGACGAATGGGTGAGCATAAGCTTTGATGGTGACTATTACGATGATGGTACCTATGCTCATGCTTGTACACACATGTTCAGTTACACAGATGCAAGTCTTGGCTGGTATGGCGATTTGGCTGCTGGTATAACAAAGGCTAACAATGCTATTC
>JABLTL010028300.1_pt1 | contig 14165 bp, 6 predicted proteins | sample 7160151 | NCBI WGS metagenome assembly JABLTL01 (sample SAMN14651223, study PRJNA627086) | human gut metagenome | isolation source: feces | host: Homo sapiens
GCCGAGTTTGTCGGTTTCGGTATCTTGATTCTGCTGCTGGTAGTGGCGAATCTGAATGATGTCTTGCGACTGTTTGGAATCCTGTAACAAAGTGGATTGTTAAGTATTCTGTAAGGTGATTTCTGGATTAGGAAAATAAGAATTAAGAGCACATTAGCTCTATTTATAAAGTGAATAAGGTGGATTTGTAGAGTGCAAATCCACCTTTTTCGCTTTAGTGCTAAAAAAAGACACTTTATGTGTTTGCTTTTTCAAAAAGATCATTCATCCTTACCTCACTATTCACCAATCCGCTATGCATATTCTGCTTCACTCCATAAGTAGTGATGAAGGTATGCAGCAATGCCTTCTTCGTCTTGGTCGCCACAGAGAAGGAAGACATCCTGTCACGCAGCCGCTGCTCATAGCCGGCATCTATCACAAACTCATCCTTGGCATATTTCATCTCACAGATATTGATAGCTCCATCAGCACGATCTATCAGCATGTCAATCTGACCTCCTCTCCATTCTGCACCGGTAGCATCCACAAAAGGACGGCAAGACCAGGAATAAACATTCGCCAAAACACCAGAAATACCTAAAGCCTTCTTTATCTGTGGAATATGATGCAGGCATACCTGCTCAAAAGCATAACCACTCCAGGCGGTTCTACTTCCAGAATTACGCATATTACTCCAGAAGTTCTTATCCTGCCCACTGTTGTTTGCCACAAAACGGGTATAGTACAATGAATATAAGTCTGTTAACTGATAAAGGGCATCCCTTTCACTTTTTCCTATGGTAGAATATTTCCTGATAAAATCGCATTTCTTCAGATTCTCCAGGATTTCAGACAACTGTCCACCACCTTTCAGTTTCAACTCATCCATCAATTCCTTGCGGGTCATGCCCTTCATTTTTTCTGAAAGCACCTCTACTATCTTGCGATAATACCTGGAGTCATTAAAGAGGGAACGGAAGAGGAAATCGAATTCTCCACGCAATGGTGAATCCTGCGAGAAAAACAGTCTGTCGATGCACACGTCTAATGGAACACCACGCTCCAGCATATCAAGATAATAAGGAATACCACCCAGTATCATATACACATCCAACACCTGCTGGCGGGTAAGAGCCAGCCCTTTCAATCCGTTTAAGAACTGCTCTGTCTCGCCTAGAGAGAAGGGAGCCAGATAGATCTGACGGGTTACTCGACCATACAATCCGCCCTTATCGCCTATAAACTTAGCCAACATCCACGTGGTAGAAGAACCACAGACGATAAGTTTCAGCTGAGGGACCATAGAGGCCCATGAATTCCAAAAATAGCTGAAGGCTGCGATGAAATTGCTTTTGGGCGTATCCATCCAAGGCAACTCATCAAAGAACAGAACTATCGGCTCCTGCTGAGATAACCCCGAAAGATATTCACGTAAAGCGGCAAATGCCTCAAACCAGGTTTTCAATCTCGGCACAGACTTTTTAGCATACTGCGTCAGTGCCATACGAAACTGCTCCAGCTGTACAGCACGGCTCACTTCATACATACCTATAAACGAAAAGGCAAACTGGTCGTTGAACATTTTCCGAACCAGGAAAGTCTTTCCTACACGCCTACGACCATAGACTGCTATCAGTTCTGCCTTGCAGCTATTACAACGTTCCAGAATGAGTTTCTGCTCATATTCACGTCCTATTATTCCGTTTGCATCCATAATTCCTGATTTTATTTCATTTATACTCAATCTTACCGGTGCAAAGATAAACAAAAAAAATGAATTCTGCAAGGATACCACCGCCCTAACTACCTGTTTTTATATAGTTAGGGTGGTATTATCGCAACATCACCATATAATTATATGCCCTTTGTCGGGTTACTTATGATGTATTTTTGCTCTCCAGACAGTTGGGGAGCAACCTTCTTTCTCTTTGAATATGCGATAAAGATAGGAGCGTGAAGAGAAGCCACATTCGGCAGAAATGATGTCGTTGTTGTAGTCGGGATAGTCGAGCATCATCTTCTTTGCCATACATTATTATAAAATAAGTAAATACGCTTGCAAAAGTACGAAAATGATTTCAGAAAAAGGTATAATATTCTCAAAATGTTTACGAGATATGCAAATAGTTGAGTATTTCGCAATATTATTCCTTTCATTTTTGGGTTTCTTGATTTTGTTGTTCCTAATTTGTTTCTTTCGTCATTTCACCTTCCTAATTGGTGTTGACTATCAGCATGTTATGAGCAATCAGTAAGATTTCAAGAAATCAATATCGCTTGTTTCCTAAGTACAAATGACTTATTTGCGACTCGTATCTCCGAAAGATAGGAATCTGTGTTTCGGGTTTACGGGTCGTGTCTTACTTGGACTCCCTTGTCGTTTATCGGAGGCACAAAAGTGCTCTTGCCCGAGCGCAAAAGTGCCCTTACCTTGGCACAAAAGTGCCCTTCCTTAGGCACTTTTCGACTTTGGTGAGTCAAGAATATCTGCTTGGCGTTCTGTTCTCTGATTTCCTTATTATAGAAAATGTTTGTATTGGTTTTAATATAAAAATAGCGGTGGTAGATGTTTGGAAAAATCTTTATAGTAGAGAAAAATTAAAATCGAAATACGATTTTACCCTTCACCCTTCATCTTTTCGCCCGGAATGCTGATAAACACAGAGGATTTGAGGATGAAAGATAAAATTCAACCCTTCACCACCCTTCACCGTCCTTCATCTTTTTTGCCGTTTTTAGCCCTTTATTAGCTACGATTGACTGGTTATTCGTTAGATTTGAAATTTAGTTGCTTATGAAAAATATATACATATTATTTCTGATTTAGCTTCATCTTATGAGTCTATACAGTCGTCTATTAAGACCAGAGCTTACCTTAATAGACGACCAATTTCAGCCTTCATAGTAGGTTTTTAGGCTAAATGCGTCTTTTAGATTGAGATGAAGGGTGGTGAAGGGTGGTGAAGGGTGATTTTAAGTTATTGTGCTTGTAAGTACTTGTTTATCAGATGTTTATGCTGATATGGTGAAGGGTGAAGGGCTTTTCTCGTTTCGCTTTTCAAATTTCCTGTATCTGTAGCAATTCCCGCTATGTCGATATAACATTTGGGGATTCTTCTTTTTAAAAACCAAAATCGTTTGGAGATTCCAATATTGCAAAGGTAATATTTTCTATTGAAAATACAACCTGAAGATACTATGTATGCTGTTTCCCTTCGTGTCGATATTGCCGAATTTCTGTGCTTTGGCAGAAAGGAAGCAGGAAAGTATGAGTAAGATATAAAGGTTTGTACTTTTTGTCTTCATTTCTTTTACTTGATTTTCTATCATTCTATATTTTATATCATCATTTCTATCATCTTGATTTGATATTTCTTTATCATCATTCAATATTCAGACCTTAATGAGTGCAAAGTTAAGGAAAAAAATAAAATCTCCAAATTCTCATTTCTGCTTTTTATGGCTAAAGTGCCAGTTTGAGGTATAAATGTTATTATATGAGGGTAATGATTTGTAGAAATAAGGGGGGTGATTTGTGTATCTGTTTGACTTTTAATGCTTTGTATTCTAAAGAATCGAATGTTCTTTGTATTTTTGCAGCGACAAAAAAATGATAAAATAAGCCTGATTTTAGTAGTTTCAGTAGCAATTATTTGAATTTGACAGCTACCTGAGAATGAGTAGTTATTGATGTAATAAGTAAAAGCTTTAAGAAAGTGTTAAAAAGCGGATTGTAATGATTTAACTTATAATTTCGAAAAAGATGAAAAAGTATTTGTTGTTAATGCTTCTAGTACTTATCGGTATGGGAGCAAGTGCTTCAACTGAGATTCAATTGAAGTTGGAGGAGACCGACAGCGAGAACCCAGAGTGGAGTTCTCTGGTGGTTACTAATGCAGGAGAGATTAAGCAGGGAGATTTCCTTATTTTCTCGTTTGATCCGGCTTCTTCTTCTGATCAGTATGCCATCAGCAATAAGAATGGCGATAAGATTTACACCGTGGGATGTAAAAATAATCAAAATTGGTATAATTGTGCCGATGGTCAGGAATACTTTGTGCTTACCGTTACTAAGAAATTCTGTGATGACATTCAGAAGGATGGTCTTCTATTGCAGTATAAAGGTCTGCAGCACCTCAAAGGGTACATCAAGCGAATTGATTACAAGCCAACGGGGAGTAATGTGACCGAAATAATGAGCACACCTCAGTATATTGAGAATTGGTATTCTGAAGGATTTGTTTTGCATACCGATCAGGATTACGTGAACAAGACCCTTCGTGTGGTTTGTATGGAAACAGGCGATGATGCTTATGCCTTTTTGAAGAAAAATAAGTCTGGCTGGCCTTCTCTGATGTCAGGTTCTGATAAGTTCAGTATCGCTGGCTGGAAATATTTCGAGATCAAAATCAACGGTGAATTGAATGGACTCTTGAGAGGTGAAGGTCTCCGTATCGGTGGTAACAATTACTATATTGCTGGCATCTATGTATATGATGATGGTACTACGGCTCCAAACTGGGGAGAAGAGGAATCTGACATAGTGGATACTTATGACTTTCAAAACTCTGTTGATGGACCTGTTGAAGGATCATCTGATTGGGCAAGTCGTACAATCGCTGGCTCTTTCTTTGAATTTAAGGGACGGGGGCAGCAGCGTGCCATTGAACCTACTAAGAAAATCGCCAATACCAAGAATAATATTATCAGACTGTATCTGCAAGATACAACCTCTGATACACAGATTTCTGCTAAGGATGCGGGTGACGTTAATGCTGCTTACATCAGAGAGCGCAAGCATGATATAACTAATAACAGTTTCTATTATCAGAATTTCGCAGATTGTGGAGTCGCTGATCATTACGATTTCGAGTTGAGCGATGCGATTACAGTATTTGACGACTGGGACAAGCCAAAAACAGGTACAGATGGCGTAAAGACTGGTATGCTCTCTACCTTGTTACTCAATGGTATGAATGTGGGCATCAAACATGGCACGATTACGAAACTTGAAATTCGCAAGTCTATGGTTTCTAAATATGTAACAGGCTATGCGATCTATATGGGTCATAAGTTGAGCAATACATATTGGCGTTCTGTCGCTCTGCCTTACAACTTGAGCCGCGAGCAGTTGGAGAAGGCTTTCGGTGATGATGTAGTTATCTGCGAGTTGGGTGAGTCTAAAGTGACTAAGGAGAAAACCACGGAAGAAGGTAATCTGACTCATTATCATTATGGTATTTCTTTCAACTTTACCAAGATTCCTGATGGAGAAGGCATCAACGCCAACTATCCTTATATGATTAAGTTGAAGAGTGGCGTGAAGCCTGCTGATTTCTATCCTATCGAAAATGTAAAGGCTGATGTTCGTGACTATCAGGCATACGAGTTCCGTACGGGTCAGTTTGATTTGAGTGCGCTGGATGCTACAATGCCAGCTGCTGGTGATGCTAACTATGATAAATTAAAAGAAATTTATGACTATGAGCAGGAAATTAAGACGGATCTTACAGATGCTCGCATGATATTCAAATCTACCGCCCCTGTATTTGATATTACCAATACCGGGGTGGATAAGGTGGAGATCATCAATGGTACAAGCAACAAAACAGTATTGAATATTCCTAGTGAGAATAATGGTGCTACCAATTACTATTTGTACGATAATGTTTTGTATCCAGTAAAAAAATCTCCAGTTAAGCTAAGTTCTGGTTTGGCATACGTAGTTTTCCCTGCTGCGACACGAATTCTGTTTGAGCAGCCTGACGACACGGCACAGGCAGGTGCCAAGATTACTTATTTCTTCTGCGATGAGAATGAAACAACAGGTATTGAGGAGATTGATATGACTCCAGCCTCTGTATGCAAGGCGCAGCAGAATGTGTATAGTCTCGACGGTCAGTTGGTTCACAAAGGGCTTTCTGTAGAAGGTCTTGCTAAGGGCATTTATATTGTCAATGGCAAAAAGGTAATTATCAAGTAAGTTTTTAAAACAATTATTAAGATGAAAAAGAAAGAATATATATCGCCAAAAGTTGTAGTGAAAATAGTCGATTATACGACTATGATATTAGCTGGATCTGATAAATATAAACAATCAACAGATATAAAAGTTAATGTAGGTGGTGATAATATCGGAGTTTCAACCGACCAAAAACCGGATGTAACTGATATCGATTATTCCAAGCAGCATTCCGCTTGGGAGTCTTGGGACTCCTGGGATTAATACTCTCCTGACAACATAAGTATGTAGAAGATATGATTATAAAGTTTATAAAGAAGATAAGATAATAAAAATGAAATAAAAATCACCGGCTTTATCTTTTTAAAAAGATAGAAGTCGGTGGTTTTATGTTTTTACTCTTAATATTTAAGCTCTTAATTTTTTAATTCTAATTTATGAGAAAATTCCTTTTGATAGCGCTTTGCTTGCTAAGTATGAATGTGCTTGCCGTCACAGAAAAGGTGACGGTTTGGAAGGCGTCCGCTTTTGACTCCTCGGGTAGTGAACTGGTCAAGGGACTGAAAAATGCGGATGGCAGCGATGGCTCCGATGCATTCCAAGCCTCTGATGGTAATTTCTATTTTAATACGGGTGTAGATCCTTCGTGGAACTGGGACCGCTACATGACTATCGCACCTGCTGCTTTTGCTAACATCGACATGAAGGAAGGTGACTTGCTGAATGTTATGCTCAACTACACGGATGGAGAAAGTCAGATAGCCCTCAAGCAGGCGGATGCCTCCAAGTTTGATGTCTGTACTGCGATTGCTCCGAGCAGTAGCGTGAGCAGCGGCAGTTATTCGCTGAAACTTACCTCTTCCATCATCAGTCAGATTAAGAACAAGGGTCTTGCTATCGGAGGAATCAATCTCAACTGGAATGAGGTTTCCATCTCTTCCGAAGGTTATACGCCTCCCGTTACCTTGCTCGATAAGCCTGGCTTCCATACCGATGGCGTCAGACTGCTTGATGCCAACGGCAAGGAGTTTCTGATGCGTGGCTATAACTATTCGTATGCTTGGCAGAAAGACTTGTGGGGAGCAGCATTCTCTACGGCAAAAAAATATAACTGTAACGCCCTGCGTATCCAGTTGAGCGATGGACAGAAAGATTTGGGAGGATATTGTAATGCTAATCAAGTTAGTGATCTAATCAGTTCTTGCAAGGAGAATCATTTCATCGGTGTTTTCAACGTACAGGATACGGGTGGCGGTAATGATAAGAATGTGCTCCTCCATGCTGCCGACTACTGGGTAGGAATCAAAAATGCAGTCATCGGACAGGAGAAATATTGTATCGTGAATATCGGAAACGAGTGGATGGGAAGTCCTGGACGCGACTGTAATGGCGAATGGGGCGATTATCAGGAAAATCTCTGGTCTGATACTTATATAGAGGCTGTTCGCCGTATTCGAAGTGCAGGCATCAAGAATACGCTGATGATAGACTGCAATGGTTATGGCCAGTATGCAGACATTATCTGGAAGGAAGGTCAGCGCATCCTCGACGAGGACAAGAAATACTTCAAGGATGGCAAACCTAACATCATCTTCTCCATTCACTTCTATGAGAAAGCCTGCTATTGGGACTATGAAAAAGGAGTGGGTTCTCGTGTGGCACATTCCATCGACAAGGCGCTTTCCATTGGTGCGCCAGTCTGCATTGGCGAGTATGCTTATTCTCGCAAGAGTGAAGAATGGAAGATGGACTGGGAAACCATTCAGGACTATTCCAAGACTATGAACATCGGTTATCTCGGCTGGTCGTTTACTGGAAATGGTGATGCTGAATCACAGGGACTGGATATGTTTAATAGTGATGGTTCGCAGATGTATAAGAACGGTGAATGTATCATCCGGCATCCTAACGATGGTATTCTGGCAACTTCTGTCATCTGTTCTGTATATGATGGTGGCGCAGAATCTCTTATTACTGAAAGATATGTTTCGGGCGGAGAGGCTTCTGCCGACGTGCAGTCTTATCTCAAGGATGCAAACGGCCAGGCGCTGGACTATGTAAAGCTCAAAATCCCAGAATCCTCATTGGAACTCAATCAGGAGTCAGGTCTTACCTTGAAGGGTGATGACCTGAAGAGAGCTGGAGCCTTGGAGGGCAGATTCTTCCGCATCTTCCTGAAGCCGGGAACAACTATTACCAATGGTGAGGAAGATAAACTCTATGGTGCTGCTTTTGCGGCTACTGCCAATATCACCTACGGAAATCTGAAGACTGGCGACCGTTCCTTGTCTGAATGGAAATACATCGACCTGCCTTGTGACAGAAATTCTGCTGATCTCATCATCAAGGGCAAGTATTGTACGATAGAAGGCATCTATCTCATGAAACCGGAATATCTCTACAAGGAGGGGCAGGCTGAAACGGAACTGAAGGCAACCTACAGCCTTGGCAGCGACCATGTATATAATAAAAATGAATGGGGTAAAGAACTACTTGTGCTTGGTGACTTCTTCAAGGATGTGCAGGAAGGCTGGTCGATGGTACTCTCTTACAAGGATGCAAATGGTCAGATTAGTGTGAAGGACGGAGCACATTGTGATGCAAATTCTGCGGTAGATGGCAGCTACTATGTTTGGTTGAAAGGCTATGATAGCCATAATGGTACGGTAGATTACAGCTCTATATCGGGTAGCGGTTCTATGTCCATTGCCTTAGGTGATGAGGCTTCCAAGTTTAGTGATTATAAGACTTACAATGGAATTGCGACAGGTATGTTGGCTTCGTTGAAGGCGAATGGTTTGCGCATCAATGGTCATGACTGGACGCTGATAGGAATTGCACTCTATGGTCCGAAGACAACGGCTGCTTCTAATGGCCTGACAGGCTGCATAGATTTCAAGCGTTATCTCTCTGCCAGTCAATGGAGAGCCATGTCGCTGCCTTACAATTTGGATGAGGAGCAGACAGCAAAGTTGTTCGGAAATGATGCAAAGATTACGACCCTGACATCGGTAGTCAGCGATGATCAGAAGAAAACATTGTCGATTTCCTTTGGTCCTGTCAATAGCATTAAGGCCAACAAACCTTATCTCGTGAAGGTAGCTGCTGATCGTCAGGAATTTGTGCTTGAAGGAGTCAGTCTGGACGTGGATAAGTTTACATCTACTTCGGTCAACATCAATGGAGTCAGTTTTGTTTCTACAGCCCCAGCTGAGGATGGAACAGATAGAACCGAGTTGCCGATGAATGCTTATTATCTCAGCAATAATGTATTCTATCCGCACAAGAATAATAAGGTTACCATCAAGGCAGGACTTTGCTATATGGTTCTTGGAGCAGAAGCTGCAGCCAAGGGCTACAGTCTGAACTTCCAGAATGAAGACGGATCTGTGACGGGGATTCAGGAAATTCCTGCAGCCAGGGAAAACAAGGCAATGGAAATCTATACCTTGCAAGGGGTAAGAGTGCTGCGCCCAGGTAAAGGTATTTATATCGTCAACGGAAAGAAAATGGTTTTCTGAGGTTGATGATTTCTTTGAGTTAATACAAGTAGTTAGGTTTATAATTGATAGTTTTTTGATAGTTGATGTGAGGATAACATCAAGGAAAGGGTCTTCGACAAAGCGTTGTGGAAGACCTTCTTTGTTTAATAATGCTAAAAAAATACGTGATGATATGGTGTTTCCTTTTTTTTTTTATTATATTTGTATAATATATATATAATTATTAACTATTAGAATGCAGCAAATTAGAAACTTTATATTGTTCTTAGGATTGTGGTTGACATCGCTGGTTGCTCAGGCGCAGCAGATATTGCCTTTTTCCCAACATTTCGAAACCGGTAGCAGGACGATATTCTGTACATTCCGGGATGCTGACGGCATCTGGTGGAATGGAACTTCTCAGGGGCTCTTTACTTCTGCCCAGTTGATGGGAAGCGCCAATCGTGTGTATAAGCGCCATCCGGAATTGGAGAATAATATCGTTCAGATACAGCAAGACAATATGGGGGGGCGCCTCTGGTTGAAGACTCAGGCTAATAAATACATGATTTATACCCCGCGTACTAATGAACTGATCTGCGACGTGGAGAAATATCTTCGGAAAGCGAACCTCAGGAATGTGAAATACGATTTCCGTACGCATATTGATGCTGAAGGAAAGGCCTGGATTTACAAGGACAGAATGCTCTATGTGCACGACTTCCGAAATCATGTTACCAAGTTTCTGACATTGCCTGCTTCTACGGGTCGCATCATTGATATTGCCAACTGCGGGAAGCGTAGTGTGGTGCTGACAGAGAAAGCGGCTTATCTCACCTCTTCGGTGATGGGGAAGATACGCCCAGTTTTGTTCACCCGTACTCCGGAATCTTTTCAGTATGGTCAGACTTTATGCGAGATGAACAGTAAGGGCGACCTCTGGGTGTATGCCAATTCCCATCTCTATACTTATTTTGCGCATTCCAAGACTTGGAAACTGCGTCAGGAAATTGTGCCTGATGTGACTTCCATATTGCGCCTGCCTGATGACCAGTTTTACATAGCCACTTCCAATACAGGAATCTTTGTCTATGATAGCAAGGGTAATTTGAAAAGCCATGTATTCCAGTCGCTTCCGCTGGTCAACGGTCTGGTCAACAATCATATTCAGAGCCTGTTCTACGACCCACAGTCTCATGTGATAGCAGTGGCTTATCACAAGCATGATATGAGTCTTTTTCTTGCTGATTCCCATGAACTCCGTGAACATTACGTGCAGTGGAGCGGCAATCATTTTAATGTAGAAGATATCATCTGTTTTGCACCTGCCGACGAGCAGTCGGTATGGGTGGGAACAGAAGATAATGGTGCATATCGCATCATGACAGATGGTTCTGATAAAATCGTAGAAAACCGTTTCCCGAAGACTGCTGTTACTGTGCTGATGAAGGATAAGCAGGGTAAACTCTGGGCAGGAATCTATCATGGTGGATTGTGCTGTAGTGATGGGAAAAAGTTCTTTCCAGGAGAGTCGCCTTATCACATCATTGAGGTTTCACCCCGCAGACTTATCGTGCTGCTCAATGGTAAAGGTATTTTTGCCTTAGATCCGCAGACAGGACAGACTACCCCTATTCCTACGGAGAATCCTTGGATAATGGATCTGGCACAGATGGGCAACTATATCTATGCAGCCACACCGTTGTTCCTGTATCAGATCAACATGTATACACTCAAGAGTACCACGATTCCTGCTTCTGCCTTCAAGCATTCCAACTTCAGTAATGGCACCAAAACCCTATTGGCAGATAGACGAGGGTGGATTTGGCTGGTCAACTACAAAGGGCATTCGCCAGTAGATATTTATGATACGAAGACCGGGCGCACCTTCCAGTGCCGCCAATTGCAGGACTATGATATCAGTTCGCTGCGGGAGGATGGGCACGGACATATCTGGTTTGCCACAGACCAGGGAATGGTCATCGTAAGAGTGAATAAAAATAAGGATGAAAAGATCTCGGCAGAGGAGCCTTATAGCTTCGACCTTTACTGTTTTGACAAGAAAGCGACTTCATTGTTCAACTTGCGTGCCATGATGAATGTTGACAGGAGCAGGCTGATGGTAGGAACAACCCTGGGTTTCCGTTTGTTGGATGTGAATCAGTTGGAGAGATCTATAGTTCCCAACCAGGTTACCCACCAGATGATAATCTCTTCGCTTTGTGTGAATGACAACTATGTTTCTCCTGGTATGGAGATGGATGGTAGGGTGCTCGTTTCTTCAGACTTACCTTATCTGAAAGACCTGCACCTGAGGTATTATGAAAACAACCTCATGATAGAGTGCCATCCTAAGGGACTGGAAGTGAATGAGCTCAGTTCCTATGAATATAAGTTGGAAGGACTGAACAAGGAGTGGCTGCCGATGGAAAATCATATCATCACGCTGTCCAACCTTCCATCTGGTAAATACAAACTGCTGCTGAAGAAGCAGGACATCAATCATCATGAAAATCAGGAAATCGTTCTCCTGAATATAGAGATAGATTCGCCTATATGGTCCACAGGCTGGGCATATTGTCTGTATCTCATCATCGTGGCACTTCTCTGCTACTTCGGTTATCGCTATTATCACCGTCGCCAGGAATTCAGAGAGAAGATGAGAGAGATTCGGACTGCTGCTAAGCATGAGAAAGAAGTGAATGATATGATGTTGCGGTTCTTTACCGACATCAGCCATGACCTCCGTACTCCGCTTACGTTGATTATCACGCCAGTGGAAACGCTGCTGAATACCGTCAAGGATGCGGATATGCAGCTAACGCTCAGCATTATCTATCGCAATGCCCGTAATCTCTTCGGGCTGGTCAACCAGATTCTTGATTTTCGTAAACTGGAACGTTCTTCTGGCCAGTTGAACCTTTCCTATGGAGACGTGGTGGCTTTTGTGCGGGAGAAAATGGTGGGATTTCAGCTGATGGCAAAGGGACAGAATCTTAGCATGACTTTTGAGTCTGATATGGATAAATTCCTATTGGCTTTTGATAAGGATAAGTTGAGTAAGGTCATCAACAATCTTCTGTCGAATGCCATCAATTATACTCCTTCGGGAGGTGAAATCGGCATCAGAATGATGCGTAAGGAGAATCAGCTCTGTATGGAGGTGTGGGATACGGGCAATGGTATTCCTAAGGAGGAAAGACCGCATATCTTTGAGCGCTTCTATGCTTCTGCACGGGCAGGCGGTAAGTTCGCAAGTACCGGTCTCGGCTTGAATATTGTAAAAGAGTTCGCTGATTTGTGGGGAGGTAAAGTGGAATTGGAAGACAACCTGCCTAAGGGCACTCGATTTAAGGTTTATCTTCCAATCTCGCAGCAGGAAATTGAGAAACAACAGGAAATTGAGAAACAGCAGGGAATTGAGGAACAGCAGGGAAAACAAAATCTGCAGGATTCAAAGGAAGCTGATCTCAAGTCTTGCGCTCTGCCTTTGGAGAAGCGCGACGCAACCATCTTATTGGTGGAAGATAATGTTGACTTGCTCACTTATATGTCTCATGTCTTGTCTCGTGAATACAATGTGTGCCAGGCTACTGACGGCAATCAGGCATTGCAGGTGCTGAAAGGTTCTGAGGTGGATCTGATTATCAGCGATGTGATGATGGAAGGTATGGATGGCTATGAACTCTGTAGAACCCTGAAGTCAGATATCAATACTTCGCATATTCCTATCATCCTCTTGACTGCCAAGACGATGAGCATGGATGAAATCAAGGGATTGAAACTCGGAGCGAGCGATTATATCACCAAGCCGTTCAATTTTGATGTTCTCCGACTCCGCATTCGGGCTTTGCTCGATAGCATTCTACAAGCACGTAACAGAATCGTAAGCGATGAGGAAATCAAACCTTCTGAAGTGACGGTAACTACGCTCGACGAACAGCTGCTGGCTGATACAATCCATATCATAGAGGAGAACATGGGCGATGCGAAGTTCAATGTAGATGACCTGAGTGTGAAACTCTGTATGCATCGCACCAATCTCTATAAAAAGTTGCAGTTTATTACCGGAAAGACACCATCGCAGTTCATCCGACTGATGAGGCTGAAACGAGGTAAACAACTCCTGAGCCGTGGTAATGTACTGGTATCACAAGTAGCATACGAGGTGGGTTTCAACGACCCGAAGAAGTTTGCTCGTTATTTCAAGGAGGAGTTTGGAATGCTGCCTAGCGAATACGTGAAGCAGCAAGAGAGTGATGGAATGTAGCAATGAGGGTGTTGTTTTGTGCAACACCCTTATTTTATGGGATTTTCTTTAGGTGCTTATCAAACTATTTAGTAACTTTGCAATCGTAGAACTAGAATAGAAAGCTAGACTAATCACAAGGCTTAGGGGCTAGGTTGACCACAGAAAAGCTAACTCCATTATAAGCTAATTTGACCGCTGGAAAATCATTTACATATCATTTAGTAGAGTTTATATATATCAAAAAAGCCGAGGGTTTCGTGAGAAAACCTCGGCTTTGTAGTTACATTCTATAGAGACTAATCTATCTTTTCTTTCTTGTCAGTTCCGCTATCGCTAGTGGAGTACTTGATTATGAGTAACGGATGATTTGACCTGGAGTCAACTTCTTGTCTTTCTTGTAACCATTGAGGCGGCAAATCTGATCGACGCTCACGCCACGCTTCTCGGCGATGCTGTTGAGGGTCTCACCATACTTAACCTTGTGGTA
>JABLTL010087995.1_pt1 | contig 14117 bp, 8 predicted proteins | sample 7160151 | NCBI WGS metagenome assembly JABLTL01 (sample SAMN14651223, study PRJNA627086) | human gut metagenome | isolation source: feces | host: Homo sapiens
ACTTTCAATAACATTTTCTTGTAATTGAAAACCGGAGATGTAATGCTCATTACTGGCGTAGGTGATGCATTTCCTTTCATGAGAGTACACAAAATGCTTGAAGCCGTACAGCCGCACTTCTCAACTACTCCGATACTTGTCATGTATCCGGGTACGTTCGACGGCAATTACGTCAGATTATTTGATAAACTCACACCTAATCCGTACTACAGAGCTTTTAATGTAGTTTAACCAAAATTGAAAATAAGGGGATTTTATTATGCTTATTAAAAATATGTTTGACGATGACATTAACCGTAAGGTCAATGGTGTCATAAAAGTAGATCAGGACGAAGAAAGCGTTCTTTATCAGGAAGTAAAAGAATATGTAATTACAAACGAGCTAAAAAAGCATTTCATGTCGTTTTTCACTTATTACGGAGAGACTTTTTCCACTCCGACTTCTGACATCGGTGTATGGATCTCCGGTTTCTTCGGAAGTGGTAAATCTCACTTTCTGAAAATGCTTTCTTATATTCTTGAAAACAAGGAAGTTCAGGGAAAGAAAACGGTTGAATACTTCCGTGATAAATTTGCTGATGATCCCGCAACTTTCATGCTTATAGATAATGCCACTAAAGGAAAGACAGAAACCATTCTTTTCAATATTGACATTGAAGGATCTATAAACAAGGATAAGACTGCCGTTCTTAAAGTATTTGCTAAGATGTTCTACAATCACCTCGGATTCTATGGTGAAAACCTTAAAGTAGCAATGCTTGAAAAGTACATTGAACATGAAGGCAAGACAGAAGCATTTCGTAAGGCATTTGAAGAAAAGAAAGGCAAGCCGTGGCTTGAACAGAGAAAGGCTTTTGCCTTTAACGGTAAGGCAATCGTTCCTGCTCTTATGGAAGCTCTTGACCTCAGCGAAGAAGATGCTCAGAACTGGTTCAACGACAAGAGTGCTGTTGAATTCAGTATAGCCCAGCTTGTAGCTGATATTAAAGAATATGTAGACAGTAAGCCTGATAATTTCAGATTACTCTTTATGGTCGATGAAGCCGGACAGTACGTTGGTACTGATACAGATATGCTTCTCAATCTGCAATCTCTGACTGAAAAGATCGGTAGTGAATGCGAAGGTAAAGTATGGGTAATGTGTACCGGACAGGAAGCTATTGACGAGATCATTAAGGTTCGTGCAGATGAATTCTCACGTATTCAAGCAAGATTTAAGTCAAGACTTTCACTCACATCTTCTTCCGTTGATGAAGTAATTCAGAAACGTATTCTTCGCAAAAAAGCTCCTGTTGAAAAGGAACTTGAAAAACTTTATGAGGAAAATGACTCGGTACTTGGCAACCTTTTCAGCTTCAAACACGGTGATGCTTTACTTGATATAAAGGGATACAGCGGAGCACATGAATTTGCTGTAAACTATCCGTTTGTACCTTATCAGTTTATAATCATGCAGAAGGTCTTCAATGAGATCCGTAAGCACGGAAACGCCGGAAAGCATTTTTCAGGCGGTGAGCGTTCCATGCTCTCAGGTTTCCAGGAGGCTGCACAGAAGGTTCAGGACAGGGATGAATATACCCTTGTTCCGTTCTTCCACTTCTATGATACCGTCCACACATTCCTCGATGGCTCGATCAGACGTGTTATAGAGCGTTGCCAGAAAGTCGCCGATACTCAGGCAGGTATCGAGCAGTACGATGTAGATGTATTAAAGCTTCTCTACCTCATTCGCTATATTGATGATATTAAGGCAACCATTGATAATATCGTTATTCTCATGGCTGATGACATAAGAGCCGACAAGATAGTTCTTCGTGAAGCTGTATGCAAATCTCTTGAAAGATTAATGGATCAGAACTACATTGGAAGAACTGGCGATGAATATAATTTCCTTACCGACGAAGAACAGGACATTCAGAAAGAGATAAACACTACTCCTGTTGATACTTCAAACATTATAGAACGTATCGGTCAGATTATATTCGGTGATCTTTATACTTCAAAGAAGTATCGTTACGGAAAGTACGACTTTGCTTTTGATCAGAAAGTAGATAATGCAACGTTTGGTGCTACAACTGGTGGAATGATACTGAAATTTCTTACCGTTGCTACTGATGCAACTGAAAAGAACGAACTGACACTTATGGCTCAGTCTCACGGTGAAGCTATTATTGCACTTGACGAGACACCGTACTTTGACTCGCTGAAAAAGGCAATGCAAATTAGAAAGTACGTTATGCAGCATAACATTCCTCAGATGCCTAAATCTACACAGGACATTATTCGCGCTCAACAGGATCAGGCGAATAATTATGAGACTTCTGCTATTGATGCGTTACGCAAGGCAATTGAAAATGCTCAGTTCTATGTTGACGGCGAACATCTTTCACTTAAAAGTGGTGATGCCAAGTCGAAAATCGAGCAGTCACTTGAATACCTTGTTGCCCATGTTTACAGCGAACTCGACCTTATTACGAAAAATGCAGAAACTGATGATGACATAATAGAGATTCTTTCAAAGAAAACTCAGCTTGCATTTGATGGTCATGTTCCGAATCAGAATGCGGCGGCAAAAATTGAAGAATACCTCGAAATGCAGGATACCAAGTCTCTCCCGACTTCAATGGCTGATATTCAGACAAGATACCAGGCTATTCCGTATGGCTGGCGTGAAATAGATATTGCCGCTGTTGTCGCATTACTTATCGTTGACCAGAAGGTTACTGTAAAGTATGCAGGAAATACTATTCAGCCTTCCGATCCAAAGCTGCCTGATATGCTCAGAAAGAAATCTGAGACAGGCAGAACGCTCGTTTCAAAGCGTAAGAGTATCAATGCTTCAAACATGAAGGAAGCAAGAGAATTCCTCCGTGATTTCCTTGATATTATGGACGTTCCGGCTGATGAAGACGGTCTTGTATCGTTTATCATTGATAAATTCACCACTATGAAAACTCACTATGAGGAACTCTTGGGACGATATGACGGAAAGAACTATCCTGATAAGCAGGTCGTAAAACACGCAATTGAACTTACAAATGAGATACTTTCTCAGAAGAAAGACAATGTTGCTCTTGTATCTGCACTCATCAAGAAAGAAGATGACCTGTACGACAGCAAGGATAATATGCATAAGGTCGAGGAATTCTTCAGAAGTCAGGTACAGATTTACGATGCAGCCGTAAAAATGCTTGAAGATCTTCATAATGAGCTTGATTATCTTTCTCATGAGGAAGAAGCAAATAAAGCTCTGAACAGAATCCGTCTGCTTGTTGTAGTCAATACAAAATTTGATTACAACAGTATTCCTGAACTCAATACACTCATGAAGCAAGTTAGAGAAGGTCATAATCGTCTTCTTGAAAAGAAAAAAGCAGAGATCCTTGAAAATGTTCGTCAGTGTATGGAGAAGATACATTCCGCAGGTTCGGGTGATTTCAGATGCGAAGATATACTCAAAAAATCTGATCTGTTCTACACTCAGCAGAAAGAGCGTATAGGCGAACTTGAAAGCCTTGCACTTCTTGATGGACTTCTCCCTCCTATGGTTCAGCACATGGATCAGGCACTTTATAACATTGATCTTATGAAGAAGCCACCTGTGGAGGTTAAGCCTAAGACTGAAACAGGAACTAAGCAGAAGAAAATTATAAAAGCATATAATCGTCAGATAGTATTTCCTACAAAGAGAATCGAAACTGAGGAGCAGCTTGACAGCTATGTTGAGCAGATCCGTTCTCAGCTTAAAATGTATATGCAGGGTTGCGATGGTATTGAAATAAAATAAGGGGTATGTCATTATGGATAAGAATGCTTTAAAAAAGTACGCAGTATGGGCAAGACGTGAGCTTATCTCCCGTGTAAGTCAGAAAGCATTGCAGTATGGAATCTCGGAAAAAGACTGCGGTGAACCTAATGTTGATAGTGTAAATGGCAGAGTTCTGACTCCTGATGAGAAGTCACAGCGCAACTCGCTCATTAAAAAAATAAAAAGCGTCGGTTATCAGGAGGCTATGGAAGAAGCTGCTTATACTTGGTTCAACCGTTTTACTGCTCTCAGATACATGGAAGTAAATGGCTATCTTCCGAGCCATGTCAGAGTGTTTACTGATGAGTCCAACAATTTCAAGCCGCAGATAATTGATGAAGCAATTCACCTTGATATTGAAGGGCTTGACATGGATAAAGTCTATACATACAAAGAAGCCAATGATACTGAGGAACTATATAAGTATCTGCTTATTATTCAGTGCAATGCATTCGGTGAGATCCTTCCAGGAATGTTCAGCGGCATTACTGATTTTACAATCCTCCTTTTCCCTGACAATATTCTTCGTGAAGGCAGTGTACTGGATCAGATGATCTCAGTAATACCTGAAGAAGATTGGAAAGACCAGGTACAGATCATCGGCTGGTTGTATCAATACTACAACAGTGAAAAGAAAGACAGTGTCTTTGAAGCAATGAAAAAGAAGGTCAAGGTGAGCAAGGAGAACATCGCCGCAGCGACACAGCTCTTTACACCTGACTGGATCGTTCGTTATATGGTCGAAAACTCCCTCGGCAGGCTTTGGGTGGACGGTCACGCTGACACCTCTGCCCGTTCCGAATGGAAATACTACCTCGATGAAGCGGAGCAGACACCCGAAGTGCAGGCACAGCTTGCAGAGATCCGCGCAGGACGCAAAGACCTCACCCCCGAACAGATACGCTTCATTGATCCTTGTATGGGCAGCGGTCATATCCTCGTTTATGCGTTTGATGTGCTGATGCAGATATATCTCTCCTGCGGATACACGGAGCGTGATGCGGCACAGAACATCGTCCGCAGCAACCTGTGGGGACTTGACCTCGATAAAAGAGCGTATCAGCTTGCGTATTTCGCTGTGATGATGAAAGCAAGGCAGTATGACCGCCGTTTCCTGACAAGAGGTATCAAGCCCAATCTGTCGCATTTTCAGGATCTCCCCATTGCCAATTACTCCCTTCTTGACGAGCCGATCAAGTCTTTTGTGGAGCAGTTTGAGAATGCCGACACCTATGGTTCTCTTATCACGGTGCAGGCTGAGGACGGCATAAACGAAGCACTCGAAAACTACGAACAGCGAATGTTAATAGGCGATGAAGAACAGATAGATCACCTGATGCAGCTTTACAAGATACTCTCTCAGCGGTATGATGTGGTTTGCACGAATCCGCCGTATATGAGCAGCGCAGGCATGAACAACGCCTTGAAAGATTATTCTGAAAAGATGTATCCAAATAGCAAATCTGACTTGTTTGCTATGTTTATTGAAAAATGCGGAGCATTGACAAGAGTGCATGGTTATTATTCTATGATAACCATGCACGCTTGGATGTTCTTGGCGAGTTACGAAAAACTTAGAGAGCAGTTATTGCTGAAAACAAGTATCAACATGGCACATCTCGGAGCAAGAGCATTTGATGAAATCAGTGGAGAAATAGTACAAACAACAGCTTTTGTGATGATGAACAATCATTTATCAGACTATCGGGGATTGTATTCAAGACTTGTTGACGGAGCTAACGAAAAAGGAAAGTGTGAGCTTTTCTTATCTTCAGAGAAAAATTATGTATCATCTATGAGCAACTTCTCCGAAATACCAGGGAAACCAGTTGCTTATTGGGTTAGTGATAGTTTTATTAAGGCATTCAAACAAAAAAGCATAAAATACTATGCAAGTGCATTAGAGGGAATCAAAACAGGAGAGAACGACACTTTTTTGCGCTATTGGTTTGAGGTGAAGAATATCCATATTGCTCTACTCACATACTACAATTCTAATGAACACAAATGGTGCTTTACCACTAAAGGCGGCGAATTCAGAAAGTGGTATGGTAACATTGAATATGTAATGAATTGGGAAAACGATGGCTTTAGAATCCTGAATTTCAAGAAATCATCATTCTATAAGAAAGAATACTTTGATAAACCAGCTATTACATGGACATATATGACATCAGGATTGATGTCATTTAGATACTTAGGCGATGGTTATTTTTACAATAACAAGGGTCCGGCTGTTTTTTCAAACTCCAAGGCTAACTTGATGTATCTTTTGGCATTATTAAACACAACAGTTGGAAATTATATTCAGCATTTCTTGAATCCTACCCTTACTATTTTACCTGGAAACATTAACTCTATCCCTGTAGTTGAAACTGATTCAAGTAAAAAAGAAGAAATTGGAATACTGGTTGATGATTGCGTAGAAATGTGCAAAACCGATTGGGACAGCTTTGAAACAAGCTGGGACTTCAAGGAACACCCGTTTGTGAAGTGGTCTAAGGAGCTATGGGACGCAACCGCTATCGGTGCTGCGATGCAGCACTACTACGGCGATCACCCGAAGGCAAGCTGTCCGTTGGAGCTGTGCTATCTGCTGTGGCAGGGCGAGTGTAATGACCGCAGAGCAAAGCTCAAAGCCAATGAGGAGGAGCTGAACCGTATCTTTATCGAGATCTACGGCTTGCAGGACGAGCTGACACCCGAAGTGGACGATAAGGATATTACCGTTCGTGCCGCCAACTTGCAGAGAGATATGCGGAGCTTCGTTTCCTATGCTGTGGGCTGTATGTTCGGCAGATACTCTCTCGATACTGAGGGCTTGGCGTATGCAGGCGGCGAATGGGACGAGAGCAAGTATAAGACTTTCTCTGCTGATAAGGATAACATTATACCTATCTGCGATAACGAATACTTTGACGATGATCTTACCGGACTTTTCGTTCAGTATGTCAAGACTGTATTCGGTGAGGACACACTGGAAGAAAACCTGAAATACATCGCTGATGCTCTTGGCGGTAAAGGTAATCCGAGAACTGTTATCCGTAACTATTTCCTTAACGGTTTCTATGCGGATCACTGCAAGACCTATCAGAAGCGTCCTATTTACTGGCTGTTTGACAGCGGTAAGAAAAACGGTTTCAAGGCTCTGATCTATATGCACCGCTATCAGCCGGATACTATTGCCCGTTTGAGAACCGATTACGTTCACGAGCAGCAGTCACGTTACAGAACTGCTATTGCTGATATAGAAAAGCGTATCAGCGGAGCATCAGGCAGTGAAGCTGTAAAGCTTACTAAAGAACTTGAAAAGCTCAATGCTCAGGCTGACGAGCTTATTACATACGAAGAAATGATACATCACCTTGCTGATCAGATGATTAAGATTGACCTCGATGACGGTGTTAAGCATAATTATGAGATTTTCAAGGATGTACTTGCGAAAATAAAGTGAGGTGCGTTATATGCCTAATGATGAAAATGAAACAAACACAAATACGTCTATGGAAGAGAACGAATCAGCAGAAAGAAATGTTGATAACAATTCAGTTGAAGTCTCTCCTTCTACAACTACTGATAATCAGGAAGCTACTACTCAATTAACAGAAAACACTTCTACTAATAACAGTGCTTCTTCAGAAAATGAATTCTATCCATCAGCAGTATTAATGCTTGATAGCTGTATTCAAGATTATCAAAGACTTCAAGAAAACTATAATAAAGTATACGAAAAAACAAATATCGCATTAGCGTTTGTTGGCATAGTTCTCACAATTATGTTCACTTCCTTAGATTTTTCCTCAGCATCACTTAATGCTTCTAATATGAAAATTTGGGAGGTTATTATTTCTTCTACAGAAATAATATGTCAATTCAGCAGTATAATCTTAATGATAGTGTCCATTATTCTTCTGTTAATTGTTCTTAAAGGAAAAAGAATACCAGTTTTTAAAAGTGAAGACATTCGTAATGAGGAAATATACAGACTTAAAGAATCTCATGCAGCAGTTTGGTTAATTGATAAGTATACGCAAATTGCAAATGAAATTCGACCAATAGTAAGTAAAAAGCAAAAATTATTTGACTCAGCTCTGGTATTGGTTATAATCGGAATAATCGCGTATGCAATATCTACCATTTTACAGAAAGGTGTTTTTTAAATGTCAGATAAAACAATCGAAAATATTACCAGCGGAAAAGGACTTCAACCACTTCCAAATAGCAGTAATAGTAATCCCGGAAGAACTATAGAACAAAGATCTGATAAAGGAATTACTCATGAAACATTTACGTATAATGGTGATAAAAACAACAAAAATAAAAATCAGTAACCTATAAGGAGATATCCAATGGATGCCGAAAAAATAGTGCAGGATCTTACACGAAGATTTTCTGCACCTTTGCCGGAGTTTTATAATCGTAGAATAGTTTTCTGGCACGATGAAGATCAGAAGTTTGAATCGCAGATTGATGACCTTGAGCTTAATAACGTCAAGATTATTAAGCTCACAGGTTCTAATCAATTTGCCGTTAAAAAGCTTCTCACAGTTGAAGATACTACAAGCAATTATCTTGTGTACTGTCCGATAAGCTATGACTCACCTGAAAAGAACTGGCTTATCAATGTAGAATTATACAGCGGAGAGCCGTTCCGTGCAGATATATATACTGCTTGGATGGACGAAATAGGTCTTGTTCAGAGTCCTAATTACCGTGAACTTATCAAGCGTTATAGCAAATTCTTCAATGCTAAAGATAGAAGAAACAAGATCATTGCTATGGCTGATAAAATTGAAAAGCCTGCACATATTCATCTCGCTGTAATGGCCGCAATCTGTGGTGTTAAGGAGATCTCACCTAACGCCATTATCCGTTCGGTACTTGAAGCAGGGCTTGTCAATGATGAAAACAGCATTTATCAAAGCTTTATTAACTATGAAGTTGATACTGCTTTTTGGCAGCTTATATCTCAGGGAACAGGATACAAGAACACTTCTCTTGCCGAATTAGCTGCCCATATACTCCTTACAGCAACAACCCGAACCATGAACAAAGACAATCTCGCAGGACTGGAAAGGTTTATTTCAATACCGCATCAGTCGTTCTGCTTTGACTTTGTTTCTGAATGGATACACTGTGACGAATATGATTCCTACAGAATGCTTGCTGAGTATATTGAGGAAGAATTAAAACTCTTTAATCGTTTTAATTCTCTGAATATAGAAGCAATCTATGACACGGAAGTATTTCCATGTATCAGCTCCATTATTCTGATAAAGCTGATGACTGATATTAAGAATCAGATTATTCCTTCGGAACTTATACTGACCAGCAATGAAAAGCGCCGTACTATGCTTTGGTATAAGAATGTTTCATGTTACTATGAAGGATTGATAGCAATTGCAAATATGCAGGGCTTCTTTACCGATCATGCCGTAGGTTTCCACTTAGCAGAGGCAAAAGAAATATGGAAAGCCTATACGACTGATTATTATAAAATGGATCAGTATTACAGACAGTTCCACTGTGCTTTTCAGAAAAGCCTTACTGTTTCCAACGATATGCTCGATGACCTTTTCAAACACGTTGCCGACAAGGTTGAAGCTCTGTATTCAGGTTGGTATCTTACCCAGCTTTCTGATAACTGGACTTCTGTATCCGGCGAGGATCTTGAAAAACACGGCTATATTCCTGACATCAAACGCCAGGTCGACTTCTATTCCGACCACATATCTTCCGCTGATTCCCGTATCTTTGTCATCATCTCTGATGCTCTGAGATACGAAGTGGCTGTATCGCTTTCAGAACAGCTCCGTCGTGAAACTCAAAGTGAAGTGGCAATCGACAGTATGTGCGGAATATATCCAACAATAACTCCATTTGGTATGGCAGCACTCCTTCCCCATAACGAACTGACAGCAGAATTAAAGAATGATAAGCTCGTAGTTCTTGCAGACGGTCAGCCAACTGACAGCCTTAGTCGTGAGAAAGTTCTCAAAACTGCTGACGAAAATAGTGTTGCTTTACAGTACAAGAATATCATCGGAATGAAACGAGCTGAACGAAGCGAGCTTGTTAAGGGTATGAACGTTGTTTATATCTATCACGACAAAATAGACGAAACATCACATACCTCGGAAACATCGGTCTTTAGTGCTTGTGAAACGGCTATTGATGAAATCAAAAACATGGTTCGTATCATCGCTAACGAATTTGGCGGTGCAAGGATCTATATTACTGCCGATCACGGCTTCCTGTACACATACAGCCCGCTCACCGAAGATGATAAGGTCAGCAAGGAAAGCTGGAATGGAAACGAAGTTAATTACAGCCGCAGACATTGCATTATGCGTGGTGAAACAAAGCCGGAGTACCTACAGCCTATCAAATTCCTTAATGGCAAAACAGAGTTCTCAGCGTATGCTCCTAAAGGCAACGTCCGCATAAAAACATACGGCAGTGGACTCAACTTCGTTCATGGCGGTATGAGCCTTCAGGAGATGGTTGTACCGTTAATTGACTATCATTTCCTTAGAAATGACTATAAGCAGTACAGGAAAAACAAATCTCAGATTGATACTAGGCCTGTTGATATTACACTGCTTTCTGCTAATCGTAAAATCAGCAATATGATTTTCTCTTTGAACTTCTTCCAGAAAGATGCTGTCGGTGACAACCGTGAAGCAGCCGTATATTCTATTTATTTCACTGATTCTACGGGTACTGTAGTCAGTGATACTGCTAAGATCATTGCTGATAAGGCAAGCTCTGATGCACAGGAAAGAACGTTCAGATGTAACTTTAACCTGAAATCAATGCAGTTTGACAGTAAAGAAATCTATTATCTTGTTATAGTCAATGAAGAAGGCGTACAGGTTCCTCAAAGAGAAGAATTCCAGATAGATATAGCATTTGCTGTTGATGAGTTCAATTTCTTCTGATAAAGAAAGGTGTTTTAAATGGAACAGGTCGATAAAATAGTATGTGACAGAGAAATTATAAAAGAAAAACTCCGTGAACACTTTGACGGTAAGATAGTTCGTAAAGACCTCACTAAACACATAAAAGAAGGTCTTAATGTCCCTGTTTATGTTCTCGAATTTCTGCTCGGCCAGTATTGTTCTTCCGATGATCCGGAAGTTATTGATAAGGGTGTGGAAACAGTAAAAAAGATACTTGCAGATAACTACGTTCGTCCCTATGAAGCACAGAAAATTCTCTCTGTGCTTCGTAAACGTGGTGCTTATACTGTTATTGATAAAATCACGGTAAGCCTTAACATCAAAAAAGATATTTACGAAGCCGAGTTTTCAAATCTCGGTTTGAAATCACTGCAAATTGAAGATGAATATCCTGAGAAGTATGATCGTCTTCTTTGCGGCGGTATATGGTGTATCGTACAGCTTGAATACGGCGGTGACGATCAGTTTGCCGATATGGATCAGGATCTCAAAAAGAGAACAACTGATGAGTTTCCTATCAGGATCCGGAAACTCACCCCCATTCAGATGCCTCACGTTGATATAAACGACCTCAAAAAAGGAAGAAAAGCCTTTACAAAAGACGAGTGGATAGATGTTATGCTCCGCTCCTGCGGTTATGAACCTGATGAGCTAAAAGAACGAGAGAAATGGCTTCTTTTAGCGAGAGTAGTTCCACTCATTGAAAACAACTTCAATTTATGTGAACTGGGGCCGCGCTCTACTGGTAAATCGCATATTTATAAGGAAATCTCGCCTAACAGTATCCTTGTTTCCGGCGGTCAGACTACAGTAGCTAATCTGTTCTACAACATGAGCAGAAGAACCGTAGGTCTTGTCGGTCTTTGGGACTGCGTTGCCTTTGATGAGGTTGCAGGTATCAACTTCAAGGACAAAGACGGCATACAGACAATGAAAGACTATATGGCATCAGGTTCTTTCGCCCGTGGCAAGGAAGAAAAGGCAGCCTCCGCATCTATGGTCTTTGTCGGAAACATCAATCAGAGTGTAGATGTACTGCTGAAAACTTCAAGTCTGTTTGATCCTTTTCCGCCTGTAATGGGTACTGATACCGCTTTCCTTGACCGTATGCACTGCTATGTACCAGGTTGGGAAATCCCTAAGTTCAGACCTGAGCATTTCACAGATGATTATGGTTTCATAACTGACTATCTTGCGGAATTCATTCGTGAACTGCGTAAAGAACAGTACGGTGATGCTCTTGATAAGTATTTCAAGTTTGGAAAGAATCTAAATCAGAGAGATACCATTGCTGTAAGAAAAATAGTAGGCGGATTTATCAAGCTCCTTTATCCTGACGGAGAATTTACTAAGGAACAGCTTGAGGAAATACTCAAATTCGCTCTTGAAATGCGTCGCAGAGTTAAAGAGCAGCTCAAAAAGCTCGGTGGTATGGAATTCTATGATGTAAACTTCTCATACATCGACAATGAAACATTTGAAGAAAAATATGTTTCTGTGCCGGAACAAGGCGGCGGAAAACTTATTCCTGAAGGAATGTGCAATCCAGGACAGGTTTACACTGTTTCTCAGGGCGGTTCAGGCATGATCGGTGTATTCCGTCTTGAAAGTCAGATGCTCCCCGGCGACGGCAAGTTTGACAGAACAGGTTTGACTTACAGCAGAGACAGTAAAGAGGCAACGACAACAGCCTTCAATTACCTGAAAGCTAATGGAAATCGTATCAGCGGTTCTATCAGTACTGTTGCAAAGGACTACATAATCAACTATCAGGATCTGCAAGGTATCGGTATGACCGAAAAACTTGCCCTTCCTACCCTGATTGCATTATGCTCAATAGCTCTTGGGAAGCCAACGGTATCAAGCCTTGCTGTTCTTGGTGAGATAAGTATCGGTGGTACGATGATTAAGGTGGACGAGCTTGCGAATTCGCTACAGGTTTGCCTTGACAGTGGAGCTAAGAAAGTTCTTCTTCCTATAACATCAGCAGCCGACCTCGGAACAGTTCCGTCAGAACTTGTCGGAAGCTTTAATCTGATATTCTATAGCAGTCCTGAAGATGCTGTGTTTAAGGCTTTGGGGGTTGAGTAAAGCTCAGATGGAAAAGCTGATTGCATGAAGTTGGTTTAATATCGTTATGAAATGAGAGGAATTTATGGATAGTTATAGTGCATATAAAATTTTATTTAAATCACGTCAGGCTAATGACTATGGATTATTCTATCAATTATATCATAATAGTGATTTGAACGATTTCCTATTTGATGTTAAGTATATACAAAAACAGCATAGATTATTAAGAATTGATTATGATAACGAGATGAAAAAAATATTTAGGATATTAAGCAATAAAAAGCAGCGTGAGATAGTGTTACAAGCTTTTGATTTAAAGAATATTACATCAAATAGCTTAGAAAATAATGAAATAATATCTGACGATAGAATTCATCTATATCATGATATACTAAAAGAAGATAGTAAAAAAATGCTTACTACAGTGCATATAGAATTTGATACTGCAATCGGGCTAATCGTAAATATGTATGATAAGTTTTTGTGTATACAAGAAAAATTATGCAAAGAACTTTCAAAGGTTTATAACGATTCTATATCAATTGATGAGGAAAAAATCCAAGAAAAAATTAATTGCTTTGATAATTTCTTAGATTCATTAAAAAATAATAAAGACGTTGAACATATTCAAAATGATGTAAACAGTTATATCTCCTATATAATGAATGCTGATTATACGCGTGATAGAAGGATACAAGACTTGATATTAGATCAATGGATTATTATAGGCATTTCACATTGTTTGCATTATAATGATGAGATTTTAACGCCAAGCCTAAAAGAACTTTACGATATATGGTGTCAGACGAATGATATGTCATGGATTATAAGATTAAATGAAGTTTGTAAATATAATGAGGATTATAATGAACAAAATCTGATAGAAGATTATAGCAGGTTTAACATTCAAGTATTTTATTTATCAAGATTTTTTTCAATTTCTGTACATCTCCTTTTGTCTTCTTAATTTAATTTGTTCATTGCCGTATCTATTCCAAATTTTAATATTTCTCTAACTGCTTCCGCTGCCTTGTCTATTCCCTTTTCCAATCTTGAATATGTTTCATCGTCCACTTTTTTTATTACAAAATCTATCATATTACTTGATTTTTCAGTCTCACCAATTCCAACTCTTATTCGTGGAAAATTTTCTGTTGCTAATTCACTTACAACAGATTTCATTCCATTGTGTGTACCAGGGCCACCTTTTTTTCTTATTTTAATAATTCCTTCTTTAATATCTAAATCATCATATATTACTAATATTTGTTCTG
>JABLTL010151911.1_pt1 | contig 14113 bp, 16 predicted proteins | sample 7160151 | NCBI WGS metagenome assembly JABLTL01 (sample SAMN14651223, study PRJNA627086) | human gut metagenome | isolation source: feces | host: Homo sapiens
ACACACGATGATGCCTACATCAGCCACGTGGAAGCTCTGAAAGAAAGCTTCCGGCGCAGGCACGCTTGGCGTAGCGGCATTCTTCCTTTGCTATCTTTGCGAGAGCATCATGTTCCCCACAATATTCGCTCTTGCTCTCAGAGGACTCGGACGTCACACAAAGCAGGCTTCGTCATATCTGATAATGTGTATTGTGGGTGGAGCCGTAGCCCCGCTGCTGATGGGCATGATAGCCGACGTGTTCAGCATGTCAGTGGCTTTCGCCATTCCTTTGGCATGCTTTATTGTGATAGCAGCTTATGCTTTCCGACTGCATGTTGTCGGAAAGCATAACGCGTAAGAAATATACTGTGTGAGTAATAATTAAGGCAGTACGGACTTTCTGTAGCAAAGAGCTGCGCCTATAGCGGTGCAGAATTCTGAATATTGCGGAATGCGGAACTTAACGCCGTAGAGTCGTTCCGTATCAGAAAATACCACGCGGCATTGCGGCAGAAGCGTGAGATTGCCAATCATGACAAACTCCTTAATGCCACTTCCAAGAGAAGAAAGAATAGTGGCGCTACATATTGACTGCAGAACCATCCATATCAGACCAAGAGCAATGTCTTCGCGTGAGGCATTGCTCTTTGCGTTTCCCCACAAAGAAGCGATGGCATTCATAGGCAGACCCTGCAACGGATTGGCGCAGATGTCCTTGATAAGCACGTTGATGTGCGATATGTCGCCTTCCTCCGCCAATGCTGCCACCTGCTTGATGTCGTCAGTCTTGAGCAACAGGCGCGAGAGTCCCTGAAGAGTGCCGCCTCCGATGCCGATGCCACCGATGTGCTTGATGTCGTCGCCGTCGCACTTCACGATGGATGTACCGGTGCCAAGGCTTACCACGAGCATGCGGTCGAGCTTGGTTTCGTAGCGTGCGCCAAGACCGTCAGCCACAAATTCCTCTGCCTTTTCCGTCGGCAGTCCGTAGACAGGTTCGTTGATATAGGCGCTGCCCACTCCAGTAAGCATTACCTTCTCCACCTCATTCAGTTGTATGTGGTTGTCGTGGAGATACTTGCCGAAAGCTCCATATAATGATGTCACTGGGTCAGTGGCGCGGATGCGTATCGGTGAAACCACCTTGCCGTTGTCGTCGATGCCTACAATCTTTGTGGTGCTTATACCCACGTCGATGCCTATTACTATTCCCATTTCGTTTTTATGTATAGTTTGTTGTTGATGAAATTAATAATGATAGATATGATATCCGGCTTCCGTTGCTTCACAATACTTCGATAACAGTTCGAGTATGTATTCGGCTGTGGCACGTACGTCTGCCTCATTGCCGTCATATCCGTTTACGAGTACTGTGAGCTTGGTGGTGGAGAGCGTAACCTTTGTGCGCTCATGGTCGCTGGTGGGTGTGCCGACGCCTCCCTCGCTGTCACGATAGACAGGCATTCCGGCAATGTTTATCATTCCTCTTCCGATGCCTTCATACGGTTCGCCCTCACGACCGATACCGAGTCTTAGCGTATCGCCTACGAAGCGGTCCGAATCGAAAGCGCCAATGCTATAGCCGAAGCGCATGCTTGCAAGATTGATAAGGTCCACGAGTGTGTCAATCTGGTAAAGCGCCTTTCCCTGAAGGACGCGTCTTATTAGCGCTTCGCCTGAAGGACGATAACGCGACGGATCCTTGCCGCAAAGCTTATAGATGCGGCGTGTGGCTTGGATGGACGACATTGTCTTGACGCTCTCGGTTGTGAGCGTGTCGCGATAATGCTGGCTAAGGGCGTCAATCTCTTCCCAAAGCTCTTTCGAAAATTCAGTATTCTTTATGTTGGAGGTGATGCATGCCCCGACAAACTCAGGGCATACCTCATGCATTTCCTCCGATACTTCTACTTTTATCATATCTGTATATCTGTGTGTGTTAGGGTGCGTTCAATGTTTTGGATTAGGATGTCTGATTATTCAATCATGCTGAGGAAAGTGTCCTCGTCGACGAGCTGGATGCCGAGCTTTTCCGCTTTCTGCAGTTTGGACGGTCCCATGTTTTCGCCGGCAAGTATAAACGATGTCTTACCGCTTATCGAACCTACGTTCTTTCCTCCGTTACGCTCTATCATTGCCTTATACTCGTCACGGCTATGCTTTGCGAAGACGCCGCTGATGACAATCGACTTGCCTGCAAGCTTGTCCGAAGATTCGGTCAACTGTTCTTCGCTGAGTCCCATCTGCAGTCCGAAGGCTGCCAGACGGTCAACGATATGTTCGTTGACGTGATTGTGGAAGTAGGTCACCACGCTCTTGGCAATGACTTCTCCGATGCCGTCCACCTCCATGAGCTGCTCTACTGACGCATTGCGCAGCGCCTCCATTGTCTTGAAATGGCGGGCGAGCAACTTAGCCGATGTTTCGCCTACAAAGCGGATGCCGAGTGCGAAAACCACACGCTCGAAAGGCACCTTCTTGGAAGCCTCTATGCCAGCGAGTACCTTCTGTGCCGACTTCTCTCTTGTGCCTGAAGCGTTGATGGCATCTTTCTGAATAGTATAAAGGTCGGCGATGTTACGCACAAGTCCACGACGATAATAGTCGTCCACTGTTTCCGGTCCGATTGAGTCGATGTTCATAGCTCGTCTGGCAATGAAATGCTCTATGCGACCCTTTATCTGCGGAGGACATCCCGTGTCGTTAGGACAGTAGTGTACTGCCTCGTCCTCATAGCGTACAAGAGGAGTGCCGCATTCAGGACATCTGTCTATGAATCTTACGGGTTCGGCATCATCTGGTCTTTTTTCCATTGCCACTCCGACAATCTTAGGAATAATCTCTCCTCCCTTTTCCACGTATACGTAGTCGCCGATATGAAGATCGAAGCTGCGTATGAAGTCCTCGTTGTTAAGTGTAGCACGCTTCACTATGGTGCCAGCCAGCTGCACGGCGTCCATGTTAGCCACCGGCGTTACGGCTCCGGTGCGACCCACCTGATACGTTACGCTGTTGAGGCGGGTGCAAGCGCGTTCCGCCTTGAATTTATATGCGATTGCCCAACGCGGCGACTTGGCTGTATAGCCCAAAGCCTGCTGTTGTCTGATGGAGTTGACCTTCAGTACGATGCCGTCCGTAGCAACGGGCAGATTCTTACGCTCCGTGTCCCAATAGCTTATATAGTCGTAAATCTCCTGCAGCGTCTTAGCCTTCTTCATACCCTGCGAAATCTTGAATCCCCATTGAGCCGCAGTCTGCAGATTCTCGTAGTGACCGTCTGTAGGGAGCGTGTCGCCGAGTAGATAATAAAGGTAAGCGTCGAGCTGTCGGCTTGCCACAAGCTTTGAGTTCTGGCTCTTCAGAGTGCCGCTGGCAGCGTTGCGAGGATTGGCGAAGAGCGGTTCTTCCGCTGCTTCACGCTCAGCATTCAGACGTTCGAAAACCTTCCAAGGCATCAGAATCTCGCCTCTTATCTCGAACTCCTGCGGATATCCGCTGCCCTCTTTAAGGACAAGCGGGATGCAACGTATGGTCTTGACGTTGGCTGTAACGTCGTCGCCATGCACGCCGTCGCCTCTTGTGACGCCGCGCACCAGCTTGCCGTCAACATAAGTAAGCGATATGCTGAGGCCGTCATACTTCATCTCGCAGCATACCTCAAAGTCTTCTCCCTGCAGTCCGCGCTTCACGGAGTCGTACCATTCTTCCACATCCTGCTCGTTGTAAGTATTGGCAAGCGAGAGCATCGGATACTTGTGTGCCACCTGAGTGAAGTTCTGGTTAAGGTCGCTACCCACGCGCTGTGATGGCGAGTTAGGGTCTGCCATCTCCGGATGACGGCTTTCGAGGTCCTGCAGTTCGTGCATGAGCATATCGAACTCCTGGTCCGAGATGATAGGTTGGTTGAGCACGTAGTAATTATGATTGTGCTCATGCAGCTGTTGTCTGAGATATATGATGCGTTCTGTTTCGTTCATAATAGGAATGATATATGGTATATATATATTTAAGTTGAAAGGATGTTTATCTTCGTTTGGTCATGACATAGAGGATAACAGGTGCTCCGATCACTGGTGTCACGGCGTTTACGGGGAGCATTGTGCCTGATGGGGTCATCGTGCAGGCAAGGTTGCATACCATCGCCACGCCGCCTCCGGTAAGGATGGTGGCAGGAAGCAGCTTGCGATAGTCGTCCGTGTGAAGCGCCATACGTGCTATGTGAGGAACTGCCAGTCCGATGAATGCCACCGGTCCGCAGAAAGATGTGGTGAGAGCTGTGAGAATGCCGGTGACGATAAGCACCGTTCCGCGTAACTGACGGGTGTTTACACCGAGGTTTTCGGCGTATAATGTGCCAAGCGATAGAATATTGAGTGACTTGACAAGGAGCACGGAAGCGGAAAGACATACTACGGCTATTATGGAGAACAGCGGAAGACGTTCGGTTGAGACACTGGCAAAATTGCCCATGCCCCAAAGCGTGTAGGCACGCAGTCCCTCCTCAGAAGCGTAATAGCTGAGCAGTACGATAATGGATGATGAAAGATATCCCACCATTACTCCAGCGATGAGCAACATGGCATCGGAGCGGATAATGCTTGAGAGACTGAACATCAGTAAGGTAACGGCGGTGGCGCCTATGAATGCCGCTGCCAGAACGGTGGCGAAGCCCCCGATTGAAAGCATGCCGACGCTAACGCTTCCTCCATACAATAGCATGACGAAAGCCACTCCAAGTCCGGCTCCGCTGCTGATGCCGAGAATGGAAGGGTCGGCAAGCGGATTGCGAAAGACGGCTTGAAGCATAAGACCGCAGACCGCCAGCGAACAGCCGCACAACAATGCTGTGACGGCTTGCGGCAGTCGCGACTCAAGGATGATGAAGCGCCAGCTGTCGTTGTGGACATCGCGTCCGAGCAGAATGTCGGCGACATCTGCTGCAGGAATGTCCACAGCTCCGAAAAAGACGTTAAGCAACAGTAGCGCTACCGTGGCTGACGCCAGTAAGGCGAATATGAGCAGACGGCGTGTCAAATCTTCAGCGTTTTCAGTATTTCGGTCATCTTCTGCAACGTGGTGATGCGTGTCGGTACGAGCGGCAGGCGCAGTACGTTCTCGATGAATCCCATCTCATGCAGCAATGCCTTTACGCCGGCAGGATTGCCGTCGACGAAGAGCAGTGAGTAGAGTTCGGTGAAGCGGTGGTGTATGATGCGTGCAGCCTCGTATTCGCCTTTAAATTCCAGACGAATCATGCGCGACACCTCCTTGGGAAGTGCGTTGCCGATGACGGAGATGCTACCCGCAGCGCCACTTGCCACCATTGAGAACGTCAGAGCGTCGTCGCCGCTGATGACATCGAAGCGTTCCGGCTTGTTCTTTATTATCTCGTCCACCTGCTCCAGACTTCCGCTTGCCTCTTTGATGGCAATGATGTTAGCGCAGTCTTTTGCCAAGCGCACAGTGGTCTCGGGCTTGAGATTGATGCCAGTACGTCCTGGTACGTTATAGAGTACCACGGGCACGGGGCTTGCTTCGGCTATGGCGCGGAAGTGCTGATAGAGACCTTCCTGCGAAGGCTTGTTATAGTAAGGGCATACGCTGAGCACGCCGTCGATACCGCGCAAGTCTGTGTTGCGCAGTTCCTCGACAACAGCTCTTGTGTTGTTGCCGCCGCAACCCATGAGGATGGGCAGTCTGCCGCGGACTCTGTCAATCACTAATTCCTTTATCTTGTGCTTCTCGTCGGTTGACAGACAGGGCGTTTCGCCTGTTGTCGCCAGAATGCATAAAAAGTCAGCACCATTCTGAATCTGGTAGTCAACAAGGCGTGTGAGTGCCTTGTAGTCCACCTCGCCGTCTTGCGTGAATGGTGTGATAAGAGCGATTCCTAACCCTTTGAAGATGTTCTGTGCCATATGGTGATATTAAGAATTATATTATTATTCTGCTACAAAGTTAATGATTTATCATGAAAACCCATTGTCAGAATACAATAAAAAACCATAACCTTTACAAGTTTTTAGCGCGAGCCTATATAAAGGAACAGCATACCGAGCAGCACGAGCAGCATATCCAGAGCCTTGCTCTTGAGATTTTTCTCCTTGAAGACGGCTGCTCCGCAGAAGAAGCTCACCACCACGCTTCCACGTCTGATCATTGAGACGATGCTGATCATAGCTCCCGGAAGGGACAGCGCGTAGAAGTAGACAAAGTCGGCTGCACTAAGGAAGAGGCTTATAAAGATGATGCTCCATTTCCATGTAAACGGAGTGGAGTTCTTTCTTGTAGGCCACCATATCATCAGCATCGTCAGTCCCATCATCGCCAACTGATAAAGATTATACCAGCTCTGCACCACCATACGGCTCAGTCCGACGCCACCGTTCTCTGGCGGTGCCATCAGATACTTGTCGTACAGTCCGCTGACGGCTCCGAGCACGGCTGCCAGAATGAGTGAGAATATCCACTTGTTGTGTCGGAAGTCAACGCCTTCCTTCTTGCCGCTTCGTTTGAGGAGGAAGAAGGAGATGATGGCGAGCGTCACACCTGCCCATTGCCATACATTGAGGCGTTCGCCGAAGACGAGCATGGCTCCGACGAGCACCATCACGGGACGTGTGGCATTTATCGGACCTACGATGGTGATGGGGAGATGCTTCATGGCGAAATAGCCGAATATCCATGAGGACAGCACGATGCACGCTTTGAGCAGGATGTAGCGGTGCTGTTCCCATCCGCACGGCTCGACGTAGAACGAAGACGAGTCGAGCAGTCCGGTATAGGAAGACAGGATTATGAACGGAAGGAAAAGCAGTGAGCATATTGCCGTATTGAGGAACAATACCGGCAATACGGCATTGCCCGACAGCGCGTGCTTCTTGCATACGTCATAGAAGCCTAACAATGCTGCCGAGCAGAAAGCTAAGATTAGCCACATAATTAATTAAGATGTCTGTTTGTTTATTTGGGTTCTTGTGAATGAATTACGCGTCGTATCTGACGTCCTCGAGGAACAGGGCGCATGCGGGCATGCTTTCGCCAGCCTTGGAGCGTGAGCCGCTTGCTATTATCTCCCTGAACTGGTCAATGGTGATGCGATGGCGTCCCACCTCAATGAGCGTGCCTACCACAGCTCTTACCATGTTGCGCAGGAAGCGGTTGGCTGATATGCGGAAGTGCCATGCGTCGTCAGCGTCCTTTGTCCATACAGCCTCCGTGACGTTGCAGAGCGTGGTCTTCACGTCGGTGTGGGTCTTGCAGAAAGCTGCGAAGTCGTCGGTCTGGAGAAGGATGGCTGCTGCCTGATTCATAAGATCAAAGTCCAGATTGTAATGCATTTCGCAGGAATATGCACGCAGGAACGGATTCTTGCGTGTATGGATGTAATAATGATAGGTGCGGAGCGTGGCGCTGAAACGTGCGTGCATGTCGTCAGCCACCTGGCGAACGCCATACACCGAGATGTCACGGGGCAAGAGACGGTTGAGCTTATAGGCGAGTTGGGCGCAGTCAATGGCAGCGTCCGTCTCGAAGTGAGCCGTCATGCGGCGGGCGTGCACTCCTGCGTCCGTCCTTCCTGCACCGACCACTTCGATGTTCTCCCTTATTATTGTTGACAATGCTTTCTGTAGTTCCTCCTGAACTGAGTTGCCGTTAGGCTGAATCTGCCAACCGTGATAGTTGGTGCCGTCATAGGCAAACTCTACAAAGTATCTCTTCATTCTTCTTTTCTTATTCTTTATTTCTTGTGTTCTCCCAGCTTTCGCTTTCCGCTGAACAGCTGTCTGTGGAATTTGTCTTCGGCTCTGATTATGCGGAAAACCTTTGATGCGGGCAGTATTTTCATGAAGCGCTGATGATATTTCTTCTGCAGTTGCTTCATCTTGATGTCATTGTCGTCGCGCAGCGCTATAGCTTCGGCGCATGCCTTGTCGTCGTTCGTGTCCACATGGCACAGGCGTCTGTCTTGCCCGAAGAAGGCAAGCTGCTTCTCACGCATCTCTCTGTATACGGGGAAGAAGGTGGCAGCTTCTTTAGGGGTCAGCCCAGCCTCGGAGGTGATGAACTGCTCCAGGTCGGCTTGGAATTGTACCGGGTCGAAATGATGGTGTTTCTGAGCCGCCATTTCGGTCACGCAGAGTAGTGCCGTGAATAATATTATAACGAATCTTTTCATTATGTGCGAATTTTATGTTGTTGCGTGGTTTGTCGTTACTGCCGCTTGTCAGTTGCTTGCAAGGAGCGAATAGATGTCCTCGTTGTCAAGCATAGAGTAGTCTGCCATCTCGTCGCTTACAGAGTGGTGTGCAGGCGTGTCGTGCGCAGACAGCGTGGCCATGCTGTTGTCCGTTGTTTCCGTTTGTGGCTTGTTGCCCTTGGCAGCCAATGTGGGGTCTTGTTGTGGTGCGGAGAGCGTGAAGGCAGTCCATGCTACGGCTCCCGCCACCATTATTCCTGCGCATGCAGCTGCATATCTGAGCATTCTGCTGCGGAGCGGAATGGTCTTGGGCTTGTCTTCTTTCGGGCATGTCTCCACTGTCTTTTCTTCCTCAAGCATAGCCACAGACGTGAGAATGTCGTCCTGGAGATGCTCGAAGTAGCCTTCCGGAACGGCGAAATGGTTTTTGTTGCCAAATCGTGAGAGTATGTATTTTTCGTCAGATTCCATATTTGTTACACCTTATGCAGATTATGTTCTTTGTAGTTATGACGTACTTTAAGCTGATTGGTTTAATCCTAATATATAATTAAGGTATATTTTTTCTGCTTTTTTTCATCTGCTTCATTGTTCGTGCATCTGAACGTAAGCCGTAATCTTCTTCATCGCTATGTGGTAACTTGCCTTCAGTGCTCCTTCCGATGTGTTGAGTATGCGACTCATGTCGGCATACTTCATCTCATCGTAATAGCGCATTGTGAAGACCACGCGTTGCACCTCCGGGAGTGTGGCGATGGCTTCTTGCAGGAGAGCCTGAGCCCGGTCGCCGTCAAAATAGTCGTCGGCAAGCAGATGGTTGGCGATGTTGGCCCCTGCGCCGCTCTCGTCTATGGACGCCGTGTCTTTCTGTCTTCTTAGGAAGTCGAGCGATTCGTTCACGGCTATTCTGTAGAGCCATGTGGAGAGACTCGCCCGCTGCTCGAAGTCGCCGATGCTTTTCCATACCTTAATAAATACGTTCTGCAGCACGTCGTTGGCATCGTCATGATTTATGACGATACGTCGTACTGTCCAATACAGCTTTTCGCTATACTGGCGTACGATCTGCTCAAAGCCTTGCCGCTTCTCCTTGTCGTTGGCAAAGCCCTTTGGCGTGTCTTTATCTGCTTCCTGCATTTTTTAAGGTTCTGCTTTTCTTGCTGTTTGTTATTGTGCAAGCGTTACTGTCCGCTTGCGAGATAACCCTTCAGACTGTTGTATATTACGTTGTCGAAACCGTAGACGTCGGGGTAGGGGACGAGCGTGCCGTTCTGGTCAGGATAGAGCGTATAGTAACTGATGAAGATAGGCACTTGCGGATTGATGTTCAGGCTGCCGAGCATCTTCTTCTTGTCAATGCTTTCCTTCTGCTTCTCGCTCTCTTCGTCATTGCCTCTTGTGTGTGAAGGGCGATAGTCGATGGTCATCGAGTAGCGCATTCGCTCCATCATCGCCTCGTCTTTCTTGCTGAGCATAAATACGGCAAGGTCGTACGGGCGTGCCACTCTTATGCAGCCGTGCGACACGCTACGGTCGCGCTGCGAGAAGACGCCGGGATTGGACGTGTCGTGCATGTAGATGGAGAAGTTGTTGTCAAAGCGGAACACCACTCTGCCCAGCGCATTGCCCACGCCGCCACGCTGAACCACGCCGTAGTCTTTCGACATCAGCATGTCGGCGCTTACCGTTGACGGATCAACCTGCTTGCCGGTGTTGCGATTGATAATGAAGTAGTTGTGCGAGTCGAAGTAAGCACGACTTCCTGCATGATGTCTGATGGATGTCTTGACAATGCTCTTCGGAATCACCCATTGCGGATTAAAGTCCATTCGCTTTACGCGACTGTTGAGGAGCGGCGTCTTGGTCTTGAGGCTTCCTATGCCTATGCGCATGGTCATGCGTTCCTCGCCGTCCACGGCAAGAAGATGCACGGAAGGGATGTTTATGAGCACGTACTTGCTGTGGTTCTGCGGATAGTCGCCGTGGTCCCATCTGCTTCGTTCGATGTTTGTCTGAAGGCGTTGCAGGTCTGCCTTTGAGAGAGGGTCTGAAAGGTGGCGTACGAGGGTGGCGTACAGCGGATTCTTGGGTTCTGACTCACGGAGGAATTTAGCCACCGATGCGTCGTCGCTGCCCATGACGCCGAATGCGAGCGCCACGTAATCCTTGCCGGGGCGCTTTGTGGGCACGTCGTAAAGCTGACGGTACGTTGTGCGGACAGAGTCGCTGTCGCGAACGTCCAGTCTGTTTAACACTTCACGTGGATTGACGAAGCCGAAGCGCTGACCTTCCGTGTAGCGGAGGAAAGCCTTCGTAAGCAGATATTCCAGGCGTCCGTAAACACGGCTGACGCTGTTCTTTCCTTCTCCGAAGTTGAGGCTTCTTACGCGTTCGAGGTCGTCCTTTATCTGCGAGGCATAGAAGAGCTTGGGCGATATGCCCACTTGCTCCACGCGTTCGAGATAAGTCACAAGGCTGTCCGCCTTTGCTGACACGCCGTCGCGAGTCATCCATCTTATGGCTCCTCCGTTCAGATAATGTCTGCGGGTCTGCATGGCGGCAACGTCTCTGTCTGAGTCTGCCATGACCATGTGGTGGATGGCTTCCCTTAGGCTCTCTTCGCTTACGAGCATGCTTTCGTCGCTGATTTGTGAGATGGAGTCGAGGGACAAGGACTGGTGCTCCTCTTTCTCATGACAGGCGCTGAGCGCGAGTGTGGTGAGAAGGAAGAGAAACAATAGCTTAACTATAAGTCGATGGGTACGCAATGTTGGAGAGTTGACGTGTTGTCTTTTTTTACTGAAAACAAATGTTTTTACTTGAATAGCTAATATACCAAAATACCGCATCTGATGACGTATGCGCTTCAGGCAATAGGCTGACGCGCATACGTTATTCAATGCGGTTTGTCTGGCGATGTGGAAGGCATTGTGTGCTTGTCCTTTTCTTACTTGATGACAATCTTGCGCACCACCTTGCCCACCTGAACGATGTAAATGCCTTTGGGAAGGTTGAGCTCATAGCGCTTGTCCGGACCGTCCACCTTTACCTTCATCACCGGTGCTCCTCCTGCAATGTTATATACGAGGAGAGTAAGTCCTGTGCCTCCCGAAACGTGGATGGTAGACTCGCTTGTGGTGATTACCACCTTCTGCATGTCAGCCTGCTCGAGAAGTTCTATCATAGGTGCTGCGCTTGCGTTGGCCTTTTGGGGCATAAACATCGCTGCAGACATGAGGACTATAAGTGAAAGTAAGTATCTTGTCATATCAATGTAGTTTTGTTGTGTACTATGCAAAAGTAGCGATATTTTTCGTTCATACGCCATTCTTACGCCATGATTTTAACGGGGTTAACTATTTTTAACCAAGACGGTACAATAAACTTGTGGTTTAAAGAGCTTTAAGCTCTTCTTCGAATATTCTGTCGAACGTCGCACGGAGTGCAGTCTTGTCGCACAGGAGTTCGCGGATGACGCGTAGCTTGCTCTCGTTGGGCGAGCCTGGCATCCACAGGCGGATGTATCCGTGGGCGGAATATTTCTGGTCCATGTGCTGGAGGAAGCGCTCCCACTGCTTGTCGCGGCTCAGCTCGGGATAATGAGCCATTCCGTACTGTATGGTGCGGCGGAAGATGTGGTCAGGTTCGAGGTCGCGGTCTGCCTCTGCCACAATTTTTCCGTAAATGCTGCGTGGCGCGTGCGATGCCGACGCTCTGTGGTCTTCCACCGCCTCCTTCATTATCTTTATCTGTTCCTCCGTGAACCATTGTCTCAGTCTGCGGTCGGCAAGCAGAATTTTTCCGCTTGTAATGTGATGCACGGCGCGTGGTCCGTCAAGGCCAAGATCATGATAGGCGGCAATGGCGTAAACCATATTGACGTCTGCTCCGGTGATTTTGGCAAGAGTCAACGAGTTCTTTATCACCATGTTGGCGTGTCGTATGTTGTGTGCCAGGTCGAAATTGTTGTAGCGCGGAAGGATGTTCTGCTCTACGAATTCCATAAGGTCGAGGCTGGGAGTTGATGTATCCATAAAATAAATGAAATGATTATTTACTTGCAAAAGTAGTTTATTATGGTTAAATTTGCAAGAAACAAAGAGAAAAACAATGGACGAAACAAATGTAAATGTCAATTCTTTCAAGGCGTGGGTGCTTGCTTCGCGCCCCAAAACACTCTCGGGAGCTGCCGTTCCGGTGCTGATAGGCATTGCCTCTGCCGTGTGTATGTACGGTTGGGACGGCATAAGGGTGGTGCCTGCCGTGCTCTGTATGCTCTTCGCGCTGGTTATGCAGGTGGACGCCAACTTCGTTAACGACTATTTTGACTTTATGAAGGGCACGGACGACGAGACGCGTCTCGGTCCGAAGCGTGCATGTGCGCAGGGATGGATAACGGCTGCGGCGATGCGTCGTGGTCTGCTCATTACCACGTTGCTGGCGTGTGCGGTCGGCTTGCCGCTTATTGCCTATGGCGGTTGGGAGATGATTCTCGTGGGTCTGGCGTGCGTGGTGTTCTGCTTCCTCTACACCATATCGTTCTCTTATCTTGGTTTGGGTGACGTGCTGGTGCTGGTGTTCTTCGGACTGGTGCCGGTCTGCATGACCTATTGGCTTGTGGCTCCTCCCACGCCGTTGACGTCCATCCCCGTTCCCGTGATAGTCCTGTCGCTGGCATGTGGCTTGGAGATTGACACGCTGCTCGTCGTAAACAACTATCGCGACATCGACAACGACCGTCGTGCCGGCAAGAAGACGCTCATCGTGCGCATCGGTCCGGTATGGGGCAGACTGCTCTATTTCTTCCTCGGTTTCCTTGCCGGTGGGCTTGTGGTGTATGGTGCAAGCAGGATGACGCAGTCATGGAATCTCTGGCAACAGGTCCTGATTATAATCTTCTACCTCTTCCATTATAATACGTTCCTCGCCATGCGCCGCATTAACAAAGGCGCCGCTCTGAACCGCGTCCTCGGAATGACAGCCCGAAACATGCTGATATTCGGCATCTTCGTAGCGCTGTGTCTGCTGGTGTAAGGATTTATGGATGGGATAGGATGAATTAATGAATTAGCTATTCTTCAAAAAACGTCCTAAATATTTTGATGTTATAAAGAAAAATTATATGTTTGCATAAGAATAAATAGATGACTTATGAAACAGGTAGAAGAAAGATACATAAGCTTGCTTTTTGAGGAAGCAGAGATTGCCAAATTTTCACCAAAGGAAGTAAGAGAATACGAGGCGAGCAAGATGGCTTATAGGGATATCAAGAACTCTATTGATACTGCTAAACAAGAAGGCAAGGAGGAAGGAATAGCTATCGGTAAGGAGGAAGGAATAGCTATCGGTAAAGAAGAAGGAAAGAATGAGAGGAATCTTGAGATTGCCAAGGATATGCTGGCTATGAACATAGATGAAGCTACCGTTATAAAATTAACGGGGCTAACCGTGGAGCAGTTGCAACAACTGAAATAATGGTAGGTTAAGTAATGCTGAAAGGTAAACACATGATAAACAATAAGCAAAAGCGTGCAGATGAATGGGTTGCACGCTTTTTGCGTTTGTGGAGTTCTGGGCTCTTATGCCTTTGTTATGCGCTTGTTTATTGCTTATCGCTTATTGGCTGCCCGCAAACAAGGCAAGGACGAGCGACAATGCGCAGCAGCAGAATGCCAGTAATGCTGTTCCAATAAGGCTATCATAGAAACCATCAATGACGATGAACTTGTCTTAATGGGGCGTATCTCGAATGACATCCAAAATAGGAACCGCCGTATGCGGAACCGCATGTACGGTGTGTGAGAGGTCGGTAAATACAAAAATAGGAGATAAACACCTATGATGGTAGTGTAAACAGAACTGTGTCACGGCTCTGATTTTTTATTCTTTCCCTCTTATTTGTGTGCAGATTTCATATCTGCATACAAATAA
>JABLTL010077240.1_pt1 | contig 14096 bp, 10 predicted proteins | sample 7160151 | NCBI WGS metagenome assembly JABLTL01 (sample SAMN14651223, study PRJNA627086) | human gut metagenome | isolation source: feces | host: Homo sapiens
AGAGCAATTAAAGATAATTAACACTAAATTTCGCACGAAAAACTTGCTCAGTTAGAGTAAAGCAGGGCGCACCAATGAAAACACGATTAATACCCAGGGTGTCGCTTCGCTTGCCCTGGGCTATGCGCTCATTGGGCTTTCAGCCCGTGCATTATCGGCTGCACCTCAGCAATTCAAGCATGCTTGATTGCATTCGGTTTGAACGATCATTCAGCCCGTTTGAAACTAAATCCGAAACTTTAGTTTTCTAAGCCTTAGGCCCCATTCCACGCATCATTTCCCATGCCACGCCAATGGTCCACCCCACGTTGCGCAAAGCCATGGACGGCCCATCACGCAAAAGTCCCGGCCATCTGTTGTGGATGACCGGGACTTCGTGTGTTCGATATGCCTGCCTTGGGAAGCAGGCACACGGCTTATTGAGTTGCCTTAACGGCTTACTTCAGCACCTTGAAGGTCTTACCGCCTTCCTTGACGATGTAGACCTGACCGGCCTTCATGTCGTTGACGAGCTGTCCGCCCACGTTGTAGATCTTGCGAACGGCGCCGTTGGCCTCCACCGAGCCGATGCCAGCAGCGGTAGTCATATTGAAGGTCTTGGTGAAGTGGGTCTTCAGGTCGTCGGAGTAGACCTTGATGGTGGCGATGTTCTCGTTGGCCTCGTTCTTGTCGTAAGAAACCACGCAGAACGCGCCCTTACCCTTGAGCTCGGGCTTCACCTCGTCGCCCACCAGTGTAACGTTTGTGAGCTCAGCGTCGTAGATCAGCTCGAAATCGTCGATGATGATCTCGTCGCCATTGCTTCCTTGGCCCGGATCGGCGTTGGTGGAGATGGTGACCAGGATGGCCTTGCCGTCGATAGAGTCGTTGACATAGGTGAAGGGCACAACGATGCGCTTCCACTCACCACCCGTGGTGGCGATGGTATTGTTCACGGCCTTGGCCATGACATTGCCATACGTCTTGTCCTGGGGATCCTGGAAACGGGTGCTATCGGTGATATAAGCGCTCACCGTGGCATAAGGGTGCTTCTTGTTGGCCTTGGCCTGTGAGAACTTCACCCACACGGCAAGCGAGTCGGGACGACCCACCATATTGATATAATAGGGGTTGCCATTTCCGTCAACCTCAGTGCTGCTCATGTCGAGCTCAGCATGGTTTTGGGGGTCTGAAGGAGACATAGAACCAGCTATCATACGGCCCGTGGTAACGGTACCATTGGCAATAAGATTAAAGATAGAAGTAGCCTTCAAGCTAAGGCTTTTGCTTCCTGTGGATCCAGGACGAACATCTTCCGACTGGAACGTATGCGCCGTCTGGGATACTATATACGCCCACATACCACCTGCCGTAGCGAAAGAGTGCCAACGCAGGGGCTCGTCGATATCATAGGCATAAGTGTGATAGTTCTCAAAACCACTGTTGGGGATCTGATAGCCTGAGCCAAACGTCACGTCGATGTTCTGCTGCATCGCTGCCATGTAGATGCTGATGCTGGCATAGGCACGACCATGAGACAGCTTTGCCACGAAGTTGATAGGCACTTCCTGGAGATTCGGGCCCACCCATACATCCACATTGGGGTCGTCGCCCTCGGTGATATAAATGTTACGTGAGCACTCGAGCAATGTATCGGTGCCTGCGACCATTGGCTGCAACTTGTCGATAACAATGTTGCCGATGCCCATTTCCTGTCCACCCATAGACAAGATGAAGTTGTTAAGCGAGAACGTCAGGAGCCCATCCTGGTCCTTGTCCACAGAGATGGTGGCATGTTGCTCAACGCTTTGGCCATTCACCGTCACAGTGAGGCTGTCGGTGTAGTTGGCTGCCATGCTGCTCATAGCGGTCATGGCTACTACTAACAAAGTAAAAATTTTCTTCATAAATACCTGATTACTTATTGTTCTTTTTCGATTTCTTTCCTGCTTTCCATATCACTCCCACCTGTCCGAAGATGGGATAAAGGGTTTGGTCAAGCACGTGGAACGAGCTCTTGTGCAAGCCGCTCAAGCCCCAGTTGACCTCGCCATAGAGTCCCCAGTTGTGCCAGAATATCCAATCGGCACCGACACCCACGCCCCATTGGAAGCGACGCATGTCGCTGGAGAAGTTGTAATAGCCCATGGTTCCGGGCGTATCGCCAATGATCACCTTGGGTCCGGTGGGGTCGCCCTGCCTCAGATATCCATTGTGGGCATAGCCCGAGAATCCCTTGGAGGTAAGCACCGAGACGTAAGGACCGAAGCGGAGGTCGACATTATGGCACACTTTCAACGAGGCTTGCACAGGCACCGTGAACATCCACTGCCTGACATCGGTCACCACCGAGCCCGTAAACATGCCGTCGAGCGTTTGGTCGCCCTGCACCATCACTTCGTGATAGTTTTTCACATCGGCGTCGATCTTCATGCCCTTGGCCTCGAAACGCAGGCCCACGGCCACGCCCCAACGGTCGTCGAGGGGTTTGGTGGCGTCGACGCCAAGGCTCCAGTTGGCCTTGAACGAGTAGTCGTTGAGACTGCGTATGCTGGCCGGCATGGGCAGCGGGGCCGTTCCACCGATGTTGTAACCACGTCGGGTCTTGACGACCAAGCCTTTCATGAGATTGTCGGCGTTGGCCTGAAGGGTTGCCGCGGCAAGGGTTATGAGGATGAATATCTTTTTGATCATGAGTCGTTAGCTATGAGATAATGAATCGTTTGGGTAGGTAAGCCGTTGCGGAAGGGATGGCCTTACTCCTCCTTCTCGCAGACCACGCGCACCTTGTCGATGCACAACTGGCTGCCGATGGCGCCCTGGAAGTGGTGGCCGTCGATCGAAGAGGAGAACACCAAGGCCAGGTTGTAACCGCGACTGACGAGCGTTTCGAGGTTGACCTCCGACATATAGTCGAACGTTACGTCGAAGAGCGTCCACTCGGTGGTGGGCTTCACGTAAGCCACCTGGGCGATGGCCACGATGTTGGGATTGGTCTTGGTATCCTCGCCATGAAGCATCACGGGGCGCGTCTCGGTCTTTCCGTCGCTCGTAGTGACCGTTTCCTCATTGCGATAGAACACGGCATAGATGTCGGCGGCGTCGGTTCGGTTCTCCACGGGCTTGCCGTTGCGGTCCTGGAACACCTTGCCCGGCGTGTACTTGTAATAGCCTTGCAACTTCAATGGCTTGCGGTCGAAGGGTATTCCCATGCAGGTGGCCTTCATGGCGTCGGTCAACGCATTGGCCACATCAAACTTTCCAAGGAAGAAATTGCCCGCTGCGATGCGCATGTTGCTCACCGCACCGAACGGACCTGTGCTCAACGTGGTGAGCTTTACGCCATAGCCGTCGTAGCTATCGGCCAAAGGAACCGATGGGTACTCGTCGGCAGGGGCCTTGCCCATGCTCATCTGGTAGCCCGCATTGCCCGTGGCCCAGTTGTTGCCCCACTGGCCATCGTTGAGCTCGTCGTGCCAAACATAATACTTTTTCTTCTGCGGCTCAAGCTCAAAATTCTCGAAATCGTAAGCCACGGTGTCGCGTACGGTGCGCGAGGTGGGCACCATGCTGACGGTGTAGGCCCTCGACCACTGCTTGTCTTGCGACCCAACGACGTAGTTCCAACGCACCGTCCCGGTGGCCTCGTCGACCATCCTGGCTGAGCTTTTCACGCTGGCGCCCGGAGTGAGCACCAACTGTGGCTCTACAAGCGACAGGTCGGCAGCCGGCTCGCGCCTGACGTTGAACACAACATCCGTATTGTCGGATAACACCTTTTGCAATGTGTCGCCCAACTGGTAGAACGTGCCCAACGGCTCGTCGAGGTGGAAATAAACCGCTTCGATATCGCATTCCGCATTCAGCGGCTCTTCCTTGAAACAGGAAGTAAGCAGTGAGCAAGCTGCCACAAAGGGCAGCAGGGGATGATATTTCATATACAATCTTTTCTAACTGAGCCTTATAGGGAGGACCAATAGTTTCAAAGTGCAAAGGTACACCTTTTCAAATATCCCACAAAAAAGATTGACGCAAATGTGTTTTCAAGATGGTTAAATTACCCTATTTTTAATTATTTAAGGTTGTCCACCAGCAACTTTCGATTAAAAAAACAACAACTTTCGTATAAAATAAGTACTTTTGCAACAATCAAACCATTCGAAGGAAAAACGAACATGAAGATTGCACTGATCGGCTACGGAAAGATGGGACACATGATTGAGCAAATCGCCATCGCCCGCGGCCATGAAATTGTCTGCAAAATCGATGTGGACAACCAAGACGACTTTGACAGCCCGGCCTTCGCATCTGCCGATGTGGCCATAGAGTTTACCAACCCCACAGCGGCCTACAGCAACTACCTGAGGGCCTTTAAGCACAACGTGAAGGTGGTGAGCGGATCGACGGGATGGATGACCGACCACAAGGACGACGTGGAAGCCCTGACAAAGGACGGAAAGCAGACGCTGTTCTGGGCGTCCAACTTCTCGATTGGCGTGGCCATCTTTGCCGCCGTCAACAAGTATTTGGCTAAAATCATGAACCAGTTTCCACAATACGACGTGGAAATGGAGGAGACACACCACATCCACAAGCTCGACGCACCGTCGGGAACAGCCATCACACTGGCCGAAGACATCGTGGACCTGCTCGACCGCAAGGACGCTTGGAAGGCAGGCGTCACCACGTGGGACGACGGACATGTGGACGGATCGACCGACCATAAGGCTAACGAGCTGCTCGTGAACAGCGTACGCCACGACGAGGTGCCCGGCATTCATACCATCACCTACAACAGCGAGGCCGACCAAATCACCATCAGCCACAGCGCCCACTCACGACAGGGATTCGCCCTCGGAGCCGTGCTGGCCGCCGAATACACGGCCAACCACACGGGACTGCTGACCACAAGCGACCTCTTCAGCTCGCTCATCCCCTAACGAACACACATTCATTCCGCAAACATCCGAACGGCTTGAAACGCCCGCCACCGCCTGCCGCCGCTCACACGGCGCCCAACACCCCAATGGCAAGGCGACGGAGCGCACAAGCCCAACACTACTATGATCGACAAGGAAAAAGCAAACCTCAACATGAAGAAGCAATGGGCCAAGTTGGCCGTGGTGCTCTTCCTCTACGCATTGTGCATTGTATGGGTGCAACCCTGCTCCATCACCGGCTGGCTGCTGACGCTCGCCGGCGCCCTGCTGCTCTTCGACGTTTACATCACCAAGAAGATACGCTGGCAGTGGTGGAAGACTGCCGAAGGCCCTGTGCGCTTCATCATGAGTTGGGTAGACGCCCTCGTGTTCTCACTGGTGGCCGTCTACTTCATTAACCTCTTCCTCTTCCAAAACTATGTCATCCCTTCGAGCTCACTGGAGAAGTCGCTGCTGACGGGCGACTACCTCTTCGTTTCGAAGGTGAGCTACGGACCACGCATCCCGCAGACGCCGCTCACCATGCCGCTGACACAGCACACGCTGCCCCTCATACAGGCCAAGAGCTACATTGAGTGGCCCCATTGGGACTACCGACGCATGAAGGGATTGGGAAAGGTGCAGCTCAACGACATCGTGGTGTTCAACTATCCCGCCGGCGACACCATCGTGACAGAGCCGGCCTACCAGTCGTTCGACTACTACGGCATGGTGTACAGCCTGGGCCAACAGATCTACGAGCAAAACTTCGCCGACGCGGTGAACCCTACCAACCTCAACCGACAGGAGCAGTACGACTACTTTAAGATGATCTACAACCTGGGCCGCAACTACATTGCCAACAACCCCAACACCTACGGTTCCATCGACTCGCGACCCACCGATCGCCGCGAGAACTATGTGAAGCGATGCGTGGGACTGCCTGGACAGACGTTGCAGATCAAGAACCGCATCATCTATCTCGACGGCAAGGCCAACAAGGAGCCCGACAATGTGCAATACACCTACTACGTGAAGCTCAAGGGCAACCTGCCCGACGACTTCATGCACGACCTCGGCATCTCAATGGAAGACCTGACAAGCCTCAACCAAAACGGCTACCTGCCGCTCACCAAGAAGGCCGCCAAGGCGCTCAGCGCACGCAAGGACCTCGTGGCAAGTGTTCGCCTGAACACCGACCAGTATGTGGGCGACCTCTATCCGCTCAACGCCGTGACGGGATGGACACGCGACAACTATGGTCCGGTATGGATTCCGCAGAAGGGCAAGAGCATTCGCCTGACCATGGACAACATCGCCGTTTATGAGCGCCCGATACGCATCTACGAGGGCAACGACCTCGAAGTGAAGAACGGACACATCTACATCAACGGCAAAATCGCCAATAGTTATACTTTCAAGATGGACTACTACTGGATGATGGGCGACAACCGCCACAACTCTGCCGACTCGCGCTACTGGGGCTTCGTGCCCGAGGACCACATCGTTGGCAAACCCATCTTCATCTGGTGGAGTTCAGATCCCGACAGAAAGGGCTTCGAAGGCGTACGCTGGAGCAGGCTCTTCAGATGGGTTGACAACATCAAATGAGGCAACTCGCCAAGTTTATCGTAGCATTGGGCGCCTTCACGGTCATCCTATTGGCCGTGCGCGCCTTCGCCTTCGCCATCTACACCGTCCCCATGGATGTCGCGCCGACACTCCACAAGGGCGACCGTGTGGTGGTGAACAAGGTGTCGCATGCCACGTTCAAACGAGGCGACCTCATGGTTTTCAACCAGCCTGGACGACTTATTGGCGCTGTAGAGGCCGTGCCGGGCGATACCATCACGGTAGACAGTGCAACTTATCGCATTCCCTACCGATGCTGCAGGCGCTGCACATGCCGCAACTGTAAGCTCTATCTTGTCAACACGGGCCAAAGCCGCGTCTTGGTGCACTTGCACCAGGTGGAGGGAAAGGCCACAAGACTCTATCATCTGCCATGGTGACCATCGCACAACACGAGGCTGCAAACAATTCGGTAGCCCTGCTTTCGTCTACTTATTTTGGGCCGGTGCAATGGTACCAAAAGCTGAACCGATACGGCCTTTGCCTGCTGGAGCGGCACGACCATTTCGTGAAACAGACCTACCGTAACCGTTGCCTTATCGCCACAGAGGCGGGACAACAGGCACTCACGGTGCCAACGGGGCATGGAGAGAGCTCAAAGTGTGCCATGGCCAACATGCGCGTAAGCGACCATGGCAACTGGCGCCACCTGCATTGGAACGCCTTGCAGTCGGCCTATGGCGAGAGTCCGTTCTTCGAGTATTACGCCGACGACATCAAGCCTTTCTTCCAACAGCGTTGGGACAACCTGTTCGATTTCAACCTGGCCATCACGCTCAAGCTTTGCGAATTGCTCGACATCAGGCCCAACCTGCAGATTACCGACCAGTATGCCGATGCCGACGAGCTACAGGCCGACGACTTCCGCGATGCCATTCGCCCGAAGAAACCGTTGCTCGACCCTTCGTTCGTAGCCACTCCTTACTATCAGGTGTATCAGCAGAAGCACGGCTTCCAGCCCAACCTCTCCATCCTCGACCTATTGTTCAACGAGGGCAATGAGGCCATTTTTTTCCTTTAACCCAATGAATCGTTAGACCGAAAGGGAAGATTGTCAGAAGGTTATTGGTTCAGCTTTCACCCATTTCATCGGTGATTTGCATCTTCATAGCGCCCTTATCGCACATTTCATCGCGACAAGGGGGTGAAGACTTCGGCATGCACACTACCAAGCCATTATCTCGCGAAAGCCGCCAAGGCGCCCTTACGCCACGCAAAAAACCCTCGAAGGGGGCTCGGGGCAAGTGGCGGCCAAGGGGCTACCGCTTGCGTGAAGCACGCCTTCGAGGGTTTTTAACCCAAATGATTCTGTGTATTATTTGTCTGACGCGGAACGGAACGTCACGGGCGCGACGTTGTCGTTCTTCAGCACGTCGAAGATGTCTTGGGGCTTGGTTGTCACCGGACCGCGCATGAAGATGGTTACGTTGTAGCTCTTCATGAACTGGTGGTAAAAGTCGGGATCGCGCTGCGGCACCACAAAAGCCTTTGAGGGCTTGCCGTCTTTGTCGATGTGGGCGATGTAGGGACGGGTGTAGACGCCATCGTCGCGGCGGGTTGAGAAGATGATCCAGCGACCGTTGGACGACCACTCATGGTAGCTCTCCACGTTGTTGGAGTTGGCCACCGTGAGCGGACGACTCTCAAGAGTGGTGAGGTCGGTGACCCAAAGGTCGGCGTCGCGGTGCCAGATATGGAAGCATCCCCATCCGCCCAAGCTATAAAGCAGGAATCGACCATCGGGCGACACACGAGGGAACGTGGCGCTCTTGCCCATCCCGGCGGCGTCGAACACCATCTCGCGAGAACCGAACGTGCGTGTCTTCTCGTCGAAAGGCAAGCGGTAAATGCTATATTTTATTTCCTTGGCACGGGCAATGGCCTCCTTGTCGTGGTCCACCGTGTCGCGGTATTCGAAATGGGCGCTCGAATAATAAAGGTACTTGCCATCGGGCGACCAGCAGGGGAACACCTCAAACTCGTTGGGGTCGTTGAGAATGGTCGATACCTCGTTCTTGTCGGGATCGAAGAGGATGAGGTCGCTCTGCGAGTCGAGCACCTCGATCTTGTTGATGTCGCGCGTATGGAAACTCTGCATGGTCTTGTTGGTGGAATAGGCCAAGAGCTTCAGCGTAGGGTGCCAAGCGGGATAAACACCGGCCGAAAGGATGCTGTCGCTCTTCATGTTCACCTTCTGCATCTTGCCATCATACTCGATGAACGTACCGCCATGGTACTGGCGAGCATGGAACTGATAGCGGTCGGGGTTGTAGTTTTGTACGTTGTGGCAGTTGATACACTGCCCGTCGCTGTCGTTGGCCGCAAGCATGTTGTTGTAGATCACCGACTCGTCGAAGTTCTCCAAGCAACGCTGGTTGATGGTGAGCTCCTCGTAGGTGACGTAAGATGGTGCAATGAGGCGATAGGAAATATACGGGTCGATGCTATCGGGACTGACGCTGATGGCAAAGGGCTTGTAGTGGGTCCACTGCCCTTGGTTCTGGGCGTAGATGTCCACGCGGATATCGTGGCCCTTGGCTGCGGCGGCCAAAGCCTTCCATTCGTCGAGGTCGGGCTGTGCCTTCAGTCCACCACAGAGAATCTCCTGGTCGCCGAAGCTATAGCGCGTAACCATGTCCTCGGCAGGTGTGGTGAGTTCCATGGTGAGCGGTGCGATGTTCACCGGCACCGTCACGTTGGTGTAGTCGGGGTAAACGGCTGGCAACTTAGCGGTCTCGCTATACTGCGCGGGCACCTCCACCTTGCTGCATGAGGCGAGGAAGAGCGACAAAATGAGTAACAGTGTGAGGGCGGCGCGATGGTGAAGGCGCAAGCCCATGGGATATGTTGTCTTTCTGAGTTTCATTTCTTCAGTGTTGATGTTGTGTAAATCCATTGCGAAGTGGTCGCGTCACGAGCATCAATAGCTCTTCAGACCACGGATGAGGAAGTACTCGTAGTAGAACGTTCCGCCAAATCGGGGATAGAGCAAAGGCTTCATCTGCTCCTCGGTCATTTCGCCCATCTCCTGCGCTGCGGCCATGAAATCGTCATAGTTCTTCTTCACCTCCTCATCGAAAGGCATGTGACTGATGTCTATCTTGTTCTCCAAATGGCCATAAAGGTAGGCGGCCTCCTGGTAGTGTATGGGCATACGCTGGCCATTGTGCAGGTTGGCATACTTAGAGAACTGGGTCCAGAACACGGGTATCTGCTTCGACTGCAAGGCTGCCTGTAGGCACGCCTCCTGGTAGACTGGGTCGTTGGAGTTGTCGTTCGAGAAGTTGTTGATAAGATAAAGCTCCACAAGCGAGTTGTCGGAGGTGAGCACATCGGGGCCGCTCAGGAAGTGGAGGATGGGCTTCATCTCCACATCGTGCTTCACAAGACTGCGATTGGTGAGGTAAGGCTCATAGTGTTCCGCATAATCCTTATAGTATTTTGTCGCCTTGAGCAGGTCGATATACTTCTTGGCCACCTTCATCTCGCCATTGAGGATGGAGCATTTGAGCATGTATTTCAGGTAGTCGACGCACCAGCCATACTCCACACCGTCCTCCAAGCACCAACGGTAACAGAAGTTGAGCTTGCCGTAATGATAATAGATGAGCTTGGCACCCGTCTGCGAAAGGCGCACCTGGAACGGCGCATCAGGGGCGGCGCTGCCGTTCTTGTAGTGGTACATGTTGTCGCCGGCGGTGCCTTGGCGGAAGAGGGCAAGGTTTTTCAGCATCCACATCATGCGGGTGGGCTCCTCATTCTCTCCAAGAGTCTGATAGGTTTGTAGCACCTTATCCCAATCGAGGTCTTCCACGGCGTGGGTCATGATGAGCTCGCGGCGGAAGTTGTTGTCCTTATACCACCCCATCCAAGCGCCCACCACGAGGATAGCAAGCACGGCAATATTGCCCAAAACAACGTAGCTACGGCGCACCGTTTTGCGCCATGAACCATAGGCAAGCGCAAAGAGGGCGAGCACAAGTGTGAGCAACTCGAAGGGCAGATAATAACTATTGTGTTCGCCATAAAAAGTATAGATAGGTAGGGCGGTGGTGTAAATACCGCTCTCTGGTGTCTGACAATACACGTAACGATAGCACACGAGAGGCACAAAGATGATGGCCACAACGGCCACGATGGTGGCTACAACCTTGCTGAGGAGCTGGTCACGCAAACCATTTCCCATTCGCCAAGCCAACAAGGCCATGAGACCTGTGGCCATCAAGCCGTAGTAGCCCAGCAGGGGATAGGCCACCACTGTGCTGAGAAGCATGAACAGGTTGCGCAATTGGAAACGGCCCGAAAGGACGCGATAGAGCCAAACCAATCCGACGGCTACAGTGGTGCCGATGGTGGCGGCAAACACGTGTCCGCGAAGCTTCAGGTAGAAAATCCAGTAACCCATGTCGACCACGGTGACGAGCAGCATCACCACGGGCACCAAGAGCAGAGCCGACGCATAGGCAGGCAGGCGAAACGCCCGCTTGGTGAACCACATGAGCAACATCCACCACAGGCTCAGCAACGTAACACCAAGCCAAGGATGGTAGAAATACTGTGTAAAATAAGTGCCCAACCAGGTGAGGAAGCCTCCCGAAACCACCATCTGTTGCTCAAAGAACAGCGGGGTGTAGAGAAAAAGGTTGAGCTCTTGCACTCGGAACAAGAAGTCGGAGTCGTAAGCAAGGAGGGCTACGGCAATAGCCACTAATCCCAATACGGGGAGCACCCAACCGATCACGGTGCGCATCAAGGGCGACAAGCCACTCTGCGCGACAGGTGCCGACGAGGCCGAACGGCCGTGCTGAGAGGTCGATAGGTGGGTAGCAGCGTCGTGAGCCTTGACTGATTTGTCTTTCTTTAGTTTCTTATCATTCATTTCATTCAGGTCATTTGAACCGTACAAAAGTACTAAATAAATGTGAAAAGTATGTAGATTTCAGTAAAAAACAAGTATAAGCACAAGCAAATTAGCGCGAATCAAATAATCAACAAGGCACACCTATGGTCGCAATCCACCTAAGCAACGCATGGCGCTCGTCTGAGAGGAGCCTATATAATAAGGTGTGTTTTCTCACGTCTGGTGTGAGACGAGCCACCTCTTTATGCCCATTGCGCCAACCCTGCGAGCGACTTATCGCTTTGCTTCTTCCCAGCAAGCCGCTCTCCCACCCTCCATTGCGCCAACCCAGCGGGCAGCGTAACATAAAAAGCCCGGCTGCATAACACATGCGGCCGGGCCTTATGGGGTTATGTGGTGGGCAACAAGATGTGGTGCCCATCACCTTGGGGCAACTTACTCAGCTGCCTCGTTGTTCTCCTGATGGTTGTTGTGGCGGGGCTGACGCTCACGACCTCCCTCACGGCGAGGACGACGCTCGCCACCCTCACGACGGGGACGACGCTCACGCTCCACATAACCCTCGGGCTTCTCCACCAACACACGGTGAGAGAGCTTGTACTTGCCAGTCTTAGGATCGATCTCAAGGAGCTTCACCTGGATGTGGTCGCCCTCCTTGATACCAGCCTCCTCAACGGTCTCCAAGCGCTTCCAAGCAATCTCAGAGATGTGGAGCAGACCCTCCTTGCCAGGCATAATCTCTACGAAGCAACCGTAAGGCATGACGCTCTTCACAACGCCGTCGTACACCTCGCCCACCTCAGGGATGGCCACGATGGCACGAATCTTCTGGATGGCAGCGTCGATCGACTCCTTGTTGGGAGCGCTCACCTGCACGTGGCCTACGCCATCAGCCTCATCGATGGTGATGGTTGAGCCGGTATCCTCCTGCATCTGCTGGATGATCTTACCGCCAGGGCCAATCACGGCACCAATGAACTCCTTAGGAATATCGAAGGCCTCGATACGCGGAACCTGAGGCTTCATCTCAGCGCGAGGCTCAGAGATGGTCTTCATCATCTCGGCCATGATGTGCTCACGGCCAGCCTTGGCCTGCATCAGAGCGCGCTCAATAACCTCGAACGACAAACCATCGCACTTGATATCCATCTGAGTGGCGGTCAGACCGTTCTTCGTACCAGTGGTCTTGAAGTCCATATCACCCAGGTGATCCTCGTCGCCGAGAATATCAGAAAGGATGGCGAACTTGTCCTCACCAGGGTTGTGGATGAGACCCATGGCAATACCTGCCACAGGATTCTTGATGGGCACACCGGCGTCCATCAAGGCGAGAGTACCGCCGCAGACGCTGGCCATTGATGAAGAACCGTTCGACTCGAGGATGTCGCTCACCACACGAACCGTGTAGGGGAAGTTCTCGGGGATCTGACCCTTCAGAGCACGCCATGCCAAGTGGCCGTGGCCAATCTCGCGACGGCCGGGACCGCGCTGGCTCTTTGCCTCACCTGTTGAGAAGGGAGGGAAGTTATAGTGGAGCAAGAAGCGCTGATAAGCACGTGTCACAGCACCATCAACGAGCTTCTCGTCGAGCTTTGTGCCCAAAGTAACGGTGGCCAGAGACATGGTCTCACCACGCTGGAAGTAGGCTGATCCATGAGGCATGGGCAGCGGAGACACCTCGCACCAGATGGGGCGAACCTCATCGGTCTTACGGCCGTCCATACGCAGGCCCTCGTCAAGGATGCAACGGCGCATGGCGTCGCGCATGGTGTCGCCCCAATAGCGACCTGCCTCAGCGTGCTTCTCCTCGAGCTCCTCCTCTGAGAGGTCGGTGTGGGCAGCGTTGTACTTCTCCAGGAAGTCGGCGATAGTCTTGTCGAAAGCATCGTTGCGCTCCTGCTTCGGAAGCGTCTGATGGATGATGTCGTAAGCGGGCTGGTACAACTCGGCGTGGATCTGCTTGCGCAGGTCCTCATCGTTGATCTCGTCGTTGTACTCGCGCTTCACATTTGTGCCGAGCTCCTTGGCCAGCTCATCCTGCAGGTCGCACATCGGCTTGATAGCCTCCTGGGCAGCCTTCAGAGCGCCAATCAGGTCTTGCTCCGACACCTCGCTCATCTCACCCTCAACCATCATCAGGTTGTCCTTGGTGCAACCAACCATGATATCGAGGTCGGCGTCCTTCATCTGGTCGAATGTTGGGTTGATGACATACTCGCCATTGATGCGAGCCACACGGCACTCAGAGATGGTGTGCTCAAAAGGTATGGTGGAGCAGGCCATGGCAGCAGAAGCTGCAAAGCCAGCGAGCGCATCGGGCTGATCCTTGCCGTCGCTAGAGAGCAACCAGATCTGCACGAATACCTCACAGTGGAAATCAGAGGGGAACAAGGGGCGCAAGGCACGGTCCACAAGGCGTGAGACGAGGATCTCTTCGTCGCTGGCCTTACTTTCGCGCTTGGTGAAGCCGCCAGGGAAACGGCCTGTGGCATAATACTTCTCCCTGTAGTCTACTGTCACCGGCATGAAATCGGTGCCGGGAACTGCTTCTTTGGCTGCCGTAACGGTGGCGAGCAGCACGGTGTTGTTCATGCGGAGAACAACGGCACCGTCGGCTTGCTTGGCAACCTTTCCGGTCTCAATTGAGATGGTCCTTCCATCTGGCAATTTGCTTGTGCCTGTTCACGATGTAAACGCCGGAGTGA
>JABLTL010044285.1_pt1 | contig 14093 bp, 6 predicted proteins | sample 7160151 | NCBI WGS metagenome assembly JABLTL01 (sample SAMN14651223, study PRJNA627086) | human gut metagenome | isolation source: feces | host: Homo sapiens
GGAGAAAAAGACAGTACATACGATACGATTACAATTGATGTAGAAGAAGGCAAGACCTATTATGCATATATGTCAGGTTCAACAGCCAATATCTTTCAGGTATCCTTAGCAGTTGGTGAAAAGAAGCAGACTGCATGGGCAGATGTTGCAGCACCGGTGATTAACAGTGTAACAACAGATGAAGCCGGAGATTTCGTTGTAGACTTCTCAGCAGTCATTGATGCATACAAGGGTGCTGATGATGTAAAGGTTACAATGTTACAGGATGGTCTGGAAGTATCTACACAGACATTTACAAAGCAGGCATCAACAGCTACATTTGCACCATACCGTTCAGGTACTTACACATTCGTAGTGGTTGCACAAAGATATGGCGAAGCTGATAAGGCAAGTGAAGTTTATACATACAAGGATTATGTACTGGCAGTGAAGAAGCCGGTTATCACATGGGCACAGAACAAGGGTAACGGCGATGTTTACTTAGACTGGATTAATATTGAAGATGCAGATTCTTATTCTGTAGCTTATAAGGAATCCGGAAGCACAGCAGATTACACGGTTGTAGAATCAGCATTATCTGCAGAAACGGGCAATTATACACTGACAGGACTGACAGCAGGCAAGTCTTATGATATCCAGATTAAGGCACTCAGAAAGTCAGACGGTTTTGAATCTGTTTATACAGAAAAAGATTTTGAAGTAACAACAGCAGAAGAACAGCCATGGTATACGGCAATCGTAGGTTCTGCACAGGCAGGCGATGTTACATTTACAACGGCTGACGGTCAGACGGATAATGTAAAGCTTTCCGTAACTGACAATAGCGCAGCAAAGAGTAATAATCAGGAATCACCGGCAATTGCAGGAACAGCCGGAACACTGGAAGTTAAGGGACAGGCAAGCGGTAAGATTTCTGATGATGAAGACGGATTTACATATTACTATACAAAGATTGATCCGAACAAAGAAAACTTTAAGCTGAGTGCAACATTTGAGATTACGGATACTTCTCTCACACCGGATAATCAGACCGGTTTTGGTATTGTTGCAGCCGATGCACTTGGATTAAATGTATGGGGCAATCCGGATTATGTACATAAGTATTTCAACTATGCATCTTCTATGATGTTTAGCTCAAAGCAGAGTAATCCGTTTATGAGAACGGTTACAGGTTATACATCAGCTGATACATCAAGCAATGACGGTGTGGAAAGAAGTGTAACAAATGCTAGGTTTACAGACCAGACAGCTAAATTTGAAGTAGGCAACAAATATACATTTTCGTTAGAAAAGACAGACGAAGGTTATACAGCAGCCTGCAACGGTTCAGAGCAGAAGCTTTCTGATAATTCCTTTACATCTGTACAGGAAGATGGAACAGTTGTAGTTGGTATTGCAGTATCCAGAAAGGTATCTGTAAAGGTATCTGATGTTGAATTTTCAAAGTCTGAAAGCAAGGGTATTACATCAAATGACAACGGTGATACAAAGATTACACCGGACGGAAGAGTATACTCAACAAGTACAAGTGGTTCTTCAAATTATGAATACATCTATGTACCAAATTGTGCAGGTACATTGACAGTATCAAACGGTGATACAGATGTAGTTGTAGATCAGGCAGTTGCTGCAAATGAAGTTGTAAGAGTAAATGTTCCGTTAAACAACGGAAAGAATACTGTAAAGTCAACATTAAAGCCAACAGCAGCAGATAACATTGCAAGCACAGTAGCAGTTATTAAGGAAACAGTTGTTGATCATCAGTCATACGGACAGGAAGGTCAGACAATCATTGTATCCGCAGATGCTGATGCAGAAGGTAAGGGAACAGAAGAAAGCCCGATGAGCCTGTCTAATGCATTAAAGTATGCACAGCCGGGTCAGACCATCTTCTTAAAGAATGGTACTTACAGCGGTGCAAAGGTTGAAAGAAGTGTCAGCGGTACAGCAGATAAGAATATCAACCTTGTAGCAGAATCACTTTCTACAGACGGAACAGACGGTGTAGTATTTACAGGTGAAGTAAGGCTCACAGGTTCATACTGGCATGTATATGGTCTGTATGTAAAAGATTCAGCGGGTGTAGGTATCCAGATTTGCGGTAACTACAATACAATTGAAATGTGTACAGTAAACCACGCAGCAAATTCAGGTATCCAGATCAGCCGTGAAGGCGGTGCAGATAATGATGCCGGAAGAAAGGGCAAGTTATGGCCTACAGGCAACCTCATTAAGAACTGTGAATCATTTGATAACTGTGATAAAGGACGTAATGATGCCGATGGTTTTGCAGCAAAGCTGACTTGTGGTGAAGACAATAAGTTCTATGGCTGTATCAGCCATAACAACATCGATGATGGATGGGATTTATATGCAAAATCCGTATCCGGTGAAATCGGTGCTGTAACAATTGAAAACTGTGTAACTTATAACAACGGCTGGCTGACAACAGATGATGTAACAGCTAAAGGCTATGAATACGGCGAAGGTAACGGCTTCAAGCTTGGCGGTGGTCAGATGAAGGGTGCTCATGTATTAAAGAACAGTATTTCATTTGACAACCATGCAAAGGGTATTACTTCAAACAGCTGTCCTGACTGTAAGATTATCAACTGTATTTCTTACAACAACTCACTGGATAACAGTGCATACAATGTAGGATTAAATACAAAGGATTCTAACATCAAGGCTTGGGAAGTAACAGGATTAATTTCATTAAACAACAGCAAGAATACAACACTGGAGGATTTAATCCCATTTGCACTTCACAGTGAAAACAACTACATTTATGACGGTTCCGCTTCTTATAATAATAAGGGTGAACAGGCTACAGAAGACTGGTTTGAAAGTGTAGATACGTCTGTAAAACCAACAAGAAATGAAGACGGTACAATCAATATGCACAACCTGCTTCTCTTAAAGGATACTTCTAAGAACACAGGTGCGGTATTAGATGTAACAAGTGATGCAGCAAAATCCGTAAAACCGGCAAAGACAGAAGTGATTGACGGTACTACAACTCCGGATACACCAGACACACCAGAAACAAAGAAAGACGGTGTAGTTGTTGATGAAAACGGCGATATCCACTACTATGTTGACGGTAAGGAAGTAACAGATTACACAGGTCTTGCAGTAAACGCAGAAACAGGCAAGAAATACTGGTTTGATAACGGTGTTGCAGCCCGCAGCAAGGAAGCTTATGACAGCAAAGCAGATGCCTGGTACTGGTTTGATGCAGACGGAACAATGGCAATTGATAAGGATGTCAATATTCCGGACGGAACAGAAAACGGCAAGTGGGTTCGTTATGATGAAAACGGCAAGATGAAGAAGGGTGAAGATTACAGATATGGCGGCTGGTATCATTTTGACGAAACAACAGGCGCTATGACAAAGGGCTTCACAAATATTGCCGATGGTACAGAAGAAGGCAAGTGGGTATACTATGATGAAATCACAGGACAGATGCACCACGGTGACAGTGTTATTAACGGAAACAGCTATCATTTTGACGACATCACAGGTAAGATGGTTCACGGTGCTTACACAGCAGAAGACGGAACACCTTGCTACTATGATGAAATTACAGGTATCGGCTTAGACTGCCAGTGGCAGTTAGACGGCGATGAAGCATTCTGGTATGAAGGCGGAAAGCGTCAGGGTCTTGAAGGCAGAGGTAAGGAAATCTATGATCCGGCTACAGATGCCTGGTATTGGTTAGATTCTGTTGACGGCGGTAAGAGAGCCATGAGCAAAGACGTATATCAGGAATCTGACGGCGGCAAGTGGGTTCGTTACGATGAAGAAGGCCATATGGTTAAGGGCTGGAATGAATTAAACGGTGCAAAGTACTATTTTGATCCAATTACAGGTGCAATGCGTAAGGGCACTTTACAGATTGATGGTGTACAGTACACATTTGATGAAACAACAGGTATCTTAATACAGTAAGATAAATAAAGATTTCATAGATAAAAGGCGGCAGGAGTATCGCAGAAGTGGTACTCCTGCCGTCCTTTTTAGCGCCTAAAGTACCATTTTGCGCAATAAAATCTATTTTAAATATAAAAATTGTATGAAAAAGTATGTGATATTTTGTTGAAACAAGTCGAACACAATGATATAATAAAATAAGTAAAAAGCGTTAAAAGATACATGAATCAGACAAAAATGATAAGGAGACATCGTTGGCAGCATAAGAGACAATAAACATAAGCAACATAATTTAGAACGCTGCTGAGTGTCTGATAAAAAGGAATCGGAGACTGAGCAGGGTGCTGGAGAACAGAAACCCGTAAACGCTGAAGTCTGAAAAGGATTGCATCAGCAAGAGACCACAGGGGGCTGATGCAGCATAGCGTCCACTGAGCCATTCAGTATCACAACAGATGAAAGCAGGTCAGTAACAATTAAACAGAAAAACAAGAGCTGTGTTCGGCATCGGTACTTTCTGTGGGGCATGACCCCATTTAGGAACTTGGCTGGCATTCAGTGTATGGTAGATGGAACGAAGGAAGGTGGGACGCGATTCCAAGATATCCATCACTTTCGGCTTTTGTTTTGAGGTAAATAAAAATCGTCAAAGCCGGTAAAATTAATAGATTTAGGCTTGACAGCAGTAAGGAGGAACAACATATGATTCAGGCAATGGTCAAAAAATTGAATGGGAAAAGACTGCGGCAGCGTATTTCATCTGCAATTTTAATAGTTGCAATATTGGTAAGTTTTTCTGGTATTCTTGGAGGAACTGCCATGTTAGTAATGGGTATCCAGTACCATCACGCATTAACCAATTATGGTTTTTCGCAGGGTGATATCGGTAAGATGATGATTACATTTGCAGATACCAGAAGTAACCTGCGGGCGGCAATCGGTTATCAGGATAAGACACTGGTACAGGAAACCTACGAAGCGTATGAAACAAAGAAGTAGGCATGTAAGGATTATGCAGCTACAGTAGAAGAAACAGTTGCTTCCGCTGAAGAACGTAAATTGTATGATCAGATCATGAGCGGTATGGAAGATTATTTTACATCAGCTGATAAGGTAGTACAGATGGGTAAAGATGTAACGAATATCGATCAGAGAAATCAGGCACAGCGACTGGCAAAAGATGAAGTGGCACCGAAGTACGAAGCAATTTATGATAATATGGTACAGCTGCTGGACGTGAATACCAGCGAAGGTGACAAATTGGAAAATAATTTAAAGGTATTAACATATGTCTTACTGGCAATAGTTATTCTTATTATTATTGCGGCGATTTTAATCGCAAGAAAGCTGGGCGATGCGCTTGCGTTAAATATTGTAAATCCGCTCGATGCACTGGCAGAACGTTTTAAGGCCTTTGCACAGGGTGATTTGACAAGTGAATTTCCGGTAATGGAATCAGAAGATGAAGTATCTGATATGGTTACTGTTGCAAAGGATATGGCAGAGAATCTGTCAGCAGTTATTAAGGATGTTAATTACCGTATGGAACTGATGGCAAAGAATGATTATACAGGCTCGTCTGCAATTCCTGAAAAGTATCTGGGTGATTTTGCAGCCATGAATGATGCAATCCATCAGATGAACGAAGATATGAACGATACAATGCGCCACATTGAAGAAGCTGCCGCTCAGGTATCTATCGGTGCAGGCAACCTTGCAGAGGGTTCACAAAGCCTTGCAGAAGGTTCTACAGACCAGGCTGGTGCAGTTGAAGAATTACTTGCCTCTTTTGCAAGTATTACAGAAGGTGTAGAACATACACATGACAGTGCAAGCGTTTCGTATGATTTATCTGTGAAATATGCAAAAGAAGCAGACAGAAGCCAGCAGGAGATGCAGGCGGTTACGGAAGCTATGCAGCGTATGAGTGAAATGTCTCAGAAGATTGAAAGCATTATCGGTGAAATCGAAGAAATTGCTGAACAGACCAATCTGCTTGCATTAAATGCTTCTATTGAAGCCGCAAGGGCCGGAGAAGCCGGACGCGGATTCGCTGTTGTTGCAACACAGATTGGCAAGCTTGCTGACGAAAGCGCTCAGTCTGCAGTGAATACAAGAGAACTCATTATGAATTCTATTCAGGAAATTGAAAATGGTAACCGTGCCGTAGAGAAGACTTCTAAGACGATTATTGAACTGGTTCAGGGTATTAATGAAGTCGCAGAAAAGTCTAAAGAGCTAGAGGAGCTTTCAGAAACACAGACAGAACAGATGAAGCAGGCTGAAGCCGGTGTTAACCAGATTTCAGAGGTTGTACAGAGCAATGCCGCTATTGCGGAAGAATCTTCTGCAACAAGTGAAGAGCTTTCAGCAGAATCTATTTCACTGAACGAACTTGTACAGCAGTTTAAGCTGAAAAAGTAATTTTTGACACTGATATCAGAATATGCTAGAATTTAAAAATGCGTAGACACGCAGTGAAAGCATACAGAACAGATAAGCGTGAAGTCATGAAAAATGGACTTCGCGCTTTTTTGCACAGATGTTTGCTTCTGAGCGAAAGCAAACATCTATAATGACAGATAAGAAATCGCCTATGCGAATTTCTCATCGCCACTTTGCAACAAGTTGCTCAGAAATGGAGATAAGTGTGAAAAATCACACTGATGTGCTGATTTTTCACACAGCATTTTGTGCCGCAGGCGTCACAAAATAGCTTTTATCGCAGAGCCAAATCTGACATTTGGCTCGCGGTTCCTCCGGCATTAAAATGCCTGCGAAGTGTGAACAAGCCATAAACAAAAGCTTGTTCACACAGATGTTTGCTTCCGGGCGAAAGCAAACATCTATGATGGCAGATGGGAAATCGCTCAGAAAGAGGTATGTATGTATATTATAGCGGGGCTGGGAAATCCCGGCACACAGTATATGGGAACAAGACACAATGCAGGATTTTCTGTGATAGATGCGCTGGCAGATCAATATAATATCAGCGTAGACACACAAAAACACAAAGGGATGATTGGCAAGGGTATGATTGAGGGAGAGAAGGTCATTCTTGTAAAGCCGATGACGTATATGAATCTGTCCGGGGAATGTATCCGTGAAGTCATGGATTATTATAAGGCGGATATCGATGATTTAATCGTTATTTTTGACGACATCAGCTTAGAACCGGGCAAACTGCGTCTGCGGGCAAAGGGAAGCGCAGGCGGACACAACGGTATTAAAAGTATTATCGCGCAGCTTGGCAGTGACCGGTTCAAGCGTGTTAAGTTCGGTGTCGGTGACAAACCGAAGGGCTGGGACCTTGCAGACTGGGTACTCGGAAAATTCCCGGCAGATTTATACGATACACTGCGGGATGCCAATCAGAGAGCCTGCGAAGCGGTTGCCTGTATCATGACAGAGGGTATTACCGGTGCGATGAATAAATTTAATGGATGAAATAAAAATTGTAGAATAGAGGAAGTATGAAAACATTTTTTGAGCCTGTGCAGGGGATGGCAGGGATAGAAGAAATTAAAAAGTCTTTTAGCCGGCTGGGGCATGCGGTAATGGTCAGCGGCTGCATTGACACGCAGAAAGCACATCTGCTGGAAGCACTCGGGGAGCAGTATCCAATCCGGGTCGTGATTACTAGCGATGAGGTCAAGGCAAGACAGCTTCGTGAGGATTGTCTCTTTTTTGATAAGAGCAGTATTTACTATCCTGCCAAGGATTTTATCTTTTACAGCGCCGATGTGCATGGCAACCAGCTTGCGGGAGAGCGGCTTGCATGCATTTACAAAATCATTCAGGCGCAGAAGCATATCAGTGAAGACAGTATTTCAAACGGTAAAACAGACGGCATACAGCCGGAAAACAAAAATGCGGCGGGACTTACGGTTGTGACAACGATTGACGGCTGTGCTGATTTGCTCGTTCCGCTTGAAAAATATAAAAATGCCACGATTTCATTTGAAAAAGGACAGGTTCTTGATTTAGAAGCACTTTCAAAGAAACTGGTACAGATTGGCTATGAGCGATGTGCGATTGTGGACGGACAGGGCAAATTTGCGGTGCGCGGCGGTATTATCGACATTTTCCCGTATACGGAAGAAACACCGGTGCGCATTGAGTTGTGGGACGATGAGGTGGATTCAATCCGTTTGTTTGACGTGGAGAGCCAGCGTTCCATTGAAAAGATTGAGCGGTTTGAAGCTTTTCCAGCGACAGAATGCCTGTTAAGCGAAGAAGAAATTGCGCGCGGCAGGGAAAAGTTACAGGAAGAATTGGCAGGACAGCTTACCGCCTTTGGTAATGATAAGAAGAAAAAGACGGCAGAGGATATTGAGAAATGCAACCGTATCCGCAGAAATGTGGCAGATATGGAGCGTACCGGCGATTACAGCAAGGCATTGCGGATGTTTGCAGAGGAACTGACCGGATTTTTAAGCTATTTTCCAAGGGAAGACACGCTGTTTGTATTAGATGAGCCGAACCGCTTAAATGAGCGCATGGAACTTATTTTATATGAATATACGGAAAGTATGAAAAACCGTCTGGAGGGCGGATATATTCTGCCGGGACAGACCGATATGATTCACGGGATTGAAAGCATTTATGCGGGACTTGAAAAGAAACGTACCCTGCTGTTGTCGGCGCTGGATTACAAGCCGGAAAAATTTGCCGTGGCGGAATATGTGCGCATTGATACCCGCAGTATCAGTCCGTACCACAACAGCTTTGAGTATCTTGCGGACGATTTAAAAAAATATAAGCGTTCGGGGTATAAGAGTATCCTGGTGTGCAATTCGAGAACGCGTGCGGCGAGAATTGTGCAGGATCTGGCGGATCTGGGGCTGACGGCGTATTTCAGTGAAGATTTTGAAAATGAAATGCTTGAAGGCACGATTATGGTCACTTACGGCAGTCTGCACAAGGGCTTTGAGTATCCGCTTCTGCAGTTTGTCGTGATTGCGGAAAATGATATTTTTGCAAGCAGGCACAAAAAACGTGAAAAGAAGAAAAAGTATGACGGAAAGTCGATAGCCGGTTTTAACGAACTGAATATCGGCGATTTTGTCGTGCATGAAAGTCACGGACTGGGTGTGTATAAGGGGATTGAAAAAATTACGGTCGAGGGCGTGGAAAAGGATTATATCAAGATTGAATACGCCGGAAACAGTAACCTTTATGTGCTGGCGACACAGCTTGACCGTTTACAGAAATATGCGGCGGCGGATACAGAAAAGAAGCCGAAGCTCAATAAGCTGGGGACACAGGAGTGGAATAAAACAAAATCCAAGGTACACGGCGCGGTTGAAGAAGTGGCAAAGGATCTGGTTGCGCTGTATGCGGCGCGGCAGAAGGAAAAGGGCTATCAGTTTGGACCGGATACCGTATGGCAGAGGGAATTTGAAGAAATGTTTCCGTATGAGGAAACGCAGGATCAGCTGACGGCGATAGAAGACACCAAGCGTGATATGGAAAGTACCCGCATTATGGACCGTTTAATCTGCGGTGATGTCGGCTATGGCAAGACTGAAGTCGCAATCCGTGCGGCATTTAAAGCGGTACAGGAGGGCAAGCAGGTGGCATATCTTGTGCCGACAACCATTCTTGCCCAGCAGATTTACAACACCTTTGAACAGCGGATGAAAAATTTTCCGGTGACGGTGGCACAGCTGTCAAGCTTCCGTACAAGCAAGGAAATCAAGGAAAGTATTTCCGAGTTAAAAAAAGGTTTTGTAGATATTGCAATCGGTACACACAGACTGTTATCCAAGGATGTGGAGTTTAAGGACCTGGGACTGTTGATTATTGATGAGGAACAGCGTTTTGGTGTAACCCATAAGGAAAAGATTAAGAAATTAAAAAATGATGTGGATGTCATGACGCTCAGTGCGACCCCGATTCCTAGAACACTGCATATGAGCCTTGTCGGTATCCGTGATATGAGTGTACTGGAAGAACCGCCGACAGACCGCGTGCCGATACAGACCTTTGTAACGGAACATAACGATGAAATGATCCGGGAGGCGATTCACAGAGAGCTGGCAAGAAACGGACAGGTGTATTATGTATACAATCGTGTCCGCAGCATTGATGAGGTGGCGGCACACATTGAGGAACTGGTGCCGGAGGCCAATGTCGCCTATGCACACGGTCAGATGGAAAAACGTATGCTTGAAAAAATCATGTACGAATTTATCAACGGAGAAATTGACGTCTTAATTTCAACAACGATTATCGAAACCGGTGTGGACATTTCAAATGTCAATACCATGATTATCGAAGATGCGGATAAATTCGGGCTTTCACAGCTTTACCAGTTACGCGGTCGTGTCGGACGAAGCAGCAGAACGTCCTATGCATTTTTATTGTACCGCAGGGACAGAATGCTCACGGAAGTGGCAGAGAAACGTTTAAGTGCGATTCGTGAATTTTCGGATTTCGGCTCCGGTTTTAAGATTGCGATGAAAGACCTTGAAATCCGTGGCGCAGGAAATGTGCTTGGACGCTCACAGCATGGGCATATGGCGGCGGTTGGATATGATTTGTACTGTAAAATGCTCAATCAGGCGGTGAATGATTTGAAGGGCATTAAAAATGAATACGGTTTTGAAACAAATGTGGATTTGAATGTAGATGCATTTATTCCATCTTCTTATATTAAGAGCGAATATCAGAAGCTGGATGTCTACAAGCGGATTGCGGGTATTGAAAGCGAGGAGGAACTGTCGGATATGTGCGACGAACTCGGTGACCGTTACGGCAGTCTGCCGGCAAGTGCCGCCAATCTTTTAAATATTGCACTGGTTAAGTCTATGGCACACAAAATCGGCATTACCGAGATTCAGGGCGGAACGGACGAAACACCGGGGGCATCGCAGTGGCGGACGGTCATGAAGATTTATCCGAAAGCGGACATTCAGGGGGATAAAATCGAAAATTTCGTAGCCGGATACGGCGGTGCGGTGCGGTTTATCAGCAGTCCGGAACCGAAATTTGTCTGGAGGGTGACAAAGAAGAAATTCAGCAATGCGCAGGAATATTTGGCAGGATTAAAAGCCCTGGTAAAGGATATGCAGCAGCTGACGTAAATCGGTTATAAAGCATTTTGGAAAGGATTCTTCTGAAAGGGGTTTGCATTTTGAAAAAAGTGTGCTATAATACGTTAAAGTTTAACGCTTTAAAGTGAAAAATAAAACAAAAGCAGATATTGGAGGAAAAGGAAATGGAACAGAAGGGCGAATTAATTTCTTACAGACCGGATATTAAGGTCGTTGATTGTACAATCAGAGACGGAGGATTGGTCAACAATTTTTATTTTGACGATGAATTTGTAAGAAATTTATATACCGCCAACGTGGCAGCAGGTGTAGAATACATGGAGTTCGGTTATAAGGCTTCAAAGGAAATTTTTGACGTTAAGGAATTCGGCAAGTGGAAGTTCTGTGATGAGCAGGATATCCGTGATATTGTCGGTGATAACAACACCGATTTAAAGATTTCCGTTATGGCAGATGTCGGACGTACCGATTATAAAAAAGATATTATTCCAAAGACAGACAGTGTGATTGACATGATTCGTATTGCTACTTATATTAATACAATTCCGGCGGCAATCGAGATGATTCATTACTGTGCGGAGATGGGCTATGAAACCACGATTAATATTATGGCAGTTTCCACAGCGGCAGAATCTGAGCTGGATCTGGCACTGGATTTACTGGCACAGAGCGAGGTCGGCACGATTTATCTGGTTGACAGCTATGGTTCTTTATATCCGGAACAGATCCGCAGACTGGCGGATAAGTATTTGAAGGTTGCAGAAAAATACGGCAAGAAGGTCGGTATCCATGCACACAACAACCAGCAGCTTGCATTTGCAAATACGATTGAAGCCTGCACCGTAGGTGTCAGCTATCTGGATGCAACGATGAGCGGCATGGGACGCGGTGCAGGAAACTGCAACATGGAACTGCTGTTAGGCTTCCTTAGAAATCCGAAGTACAGTTTGAATCCGGTATTAAAATTTTTACAGAACCAGATGCTTCCGTTAAAGAAGACAGGGCTTGTATGGGGCTGTGATGTACAGTATATGCTGACAGGACAGCAGAACCAGCACCCAAGAACTGCCATTGCGTTTACGGCAGAACAACGTGAAGATTATGCGGCATTTTATCAGTCATTATTAGATCGGGAATAAAATGATGAAACTTCCTAAAAATGCAGAAACTGGGATATTGACTTTCACAAGGTATCGCAGTAAAATAACTGTTAAGAATTGCGTGGAATGAAGTAAAAGATATCATTTCGTAACAATCCGACTAGACGCGAAAGGGAGTAATGAAGATGGAAAAGAAAAATCTTGACTGGGCAAATCTTGGATTCGGTTATGTAAAGACAGATAAAAGATTTGTAGCAAATTATAAAGATGGAGCGTGGGATGACGGAGTCATTACAGATGATGATAAGGTCGTGTTAAATGAGTGTGCAGGTGTACTTCAGTATGCACAGACTTGTTTTGAAGGTTTAAAGGCTTATACAACAGAAGACGGTCATATTGTTATGTTCCGTCCGGACCTCAATGCACAGAGAATGCATGATTCCTGCGAAAGACTGGAAATGCCGCCATTCCCTGTAGACAAGTTTGTACAGGCTGTTACAGATACAGTAAAGGCAAATGCAGCATGGGTACCGCCATTTGGTTCAGGTGCTACATTATACATCCGTCCATATATGTTCGGCAGCAATCCGGTTATCGGTGTAAAGCCGGCTGATGAATATCAGTTCAGAATCCTTACAACACCGGTTGGTCCGTATTTCAAGGGCGGCGCAAAGCCTCTTACAATTAAGGTATCTGATTTCGATAGAGCAGCACCTCACGGAACAGGTCATATCAAGGCCGGTTTAAATTATGCCATGAGCTTACATGCAATCGTAACAGCACATAAAGAAGGCTACGCAGAAAATATGTACTTAGACCCGGCAACAAGAACAAAGGTAGAAGAAACAGGCGGTGCAAATTTCCTGTTCGTTACAAAAGACGGTACAGTTGTAACACCAAAGTCAAGCAGTATTCTTCCTTCTATTACACGTCGTTCACTCGTATATGTTGCGAAGGAAATCTTAGGACTGAAGGTTGAAGAACGTGAAGTTACACTGGAAGAAGTAAAGGATTTCGCAGAATGTGGTCTTTGCGGTACAGCAGCTGTTATCTCACCGGTTGGTAAGATTGTTGACCACGGCAAGGAAATCTGCATGCCAAGCGGTATGGAAAAGATGGGTCCTACAATCCAGAAGCTGTACGATACTTTAACAGGTATTCAAATGGGCAAGCTAGAAGCACCTAAGGGCTGGATTTATACAGTAGAATAATTCGTCTAATGATTTTATCATGAATTTTGTTGATACGGTTTTGTGATAAAGTGTTAAAAAGCAGATAGAGAGCAGATACAGAAGGAATTTTTGTGTCTGCTCTTTTTGTATTAAAGGGACTTTGGCAGAAGTGGAGGAAAATAGTTCTAAATATTATTTGAATAGTGTATAAAATATATTGACAAGGTTTATTATATGAAGTATAGTATATATATCAACAATATTTATAAATATTGTTGAATGATGAATAAAATGCGAAAGAAAGGGGCGATGCGATTGCCAAAAAGCACAACAAAATTAAAACAGTATTTTCCGATGATTCGTGAGCGGGAGGATATTGAAAGAGAAATCCGCGAGAATCCAAAACTTTTAGAAAAATATCGGGAATGGGACGAAGAACAGCAGGAAGAATTTTTAGATTACTGCACAGGGGTCAAAGGCGTGAAAGTTTTATATGATGCCTTCTTTAAAGAAATAATGAATCCCGAAAACACACCGGAGCGGCTCAACGAATTACTATCCCTTTTATTGGGGCAGAGTGTTACGATAAAAAGAGTGCTTCCGGGAGATTCTACAAGGCTAGCCGATGAACAGTCGCTGTTGATTATGGACATCTTAGTGGAACTTGCTGATACCAGTCTTGCAAATGTCGAAGTCCAGAAAATCGGATACAGCTTTCCGGGACAGCGGAGTGCGTGCTATTCCTCGGATTTACTGCTCAGACAGTATAAAAGGGTCAAAGGCGAAAAGAAAAAAGCCTTCAGTTATAAGGATATAAAATCCGTCTA
>JABLTL010073590.1_pt1 | contig 14088 bp, 12 predicted proteins | sample 7160151 | NCBI WGS metagenome assembly JABLTL01 (sample SAMN14651223, study PRJNA627086) | human gut metagenome | isolation source: feces | host: Homo sapiens
CAGCTTTATGTAAAAGACGAGGTTGCAAGCCTGGTTCGCCCGCTGCGGGAGCTAAAGGGCTACCAAAAGGTTTATTTAAACCCGGGCGAGAGCAAAACCCTGCAATTCAGCGTAGGGTTTGAGGAGCTAAGCTTTTTTAACGCCGAGCGAAAGCAGGTTTTAGAGCCGGGCTGCTTTACCCTGTACCTTGGCAGCAGCTGCCTTACCCAAATCGCGGTGCAAATTACGGTAACAGAATAGGCTTTGGGTTACGCAAAAAAGCATTTATTAGCAATTTAAGGGGATTTGAACCAATGGAACTAAGCGGAAAAATAATTAATTTTTTAGGAGATAGCATTACCGAGGGGTACGGCACAACGGGGCCGGAATACCGTTATGACACCTTGCTGTACAAGGCCTGCGGCTTAAAGGCGGCAAACAATTACGGCCTTGGCGGCACCTGCATTGCCTACCAGCACACCCCAACGGCCGAAGACCCCAAGCGTGATTTATACTTTTGTGCCCGGGCCGCTTTAATGCAAAAAAACGCAGATATTATTGTTGTGTTTGGCGGCATTAACGATTATTTGCACGGCGACGCGCCGGTTGGCACATTGGGTGATGAAACTCCAGAAACTTTTTGCGGGGCTGTGCGGCATTTAATGCAGTGCCTTAAAAAGTGGTATCCGGGCAAGCCGGTTGTTTTTGTAACCCCGCCGCATTGCAATTGCTGGGGCACCAGCGATAAAGAGCCCTCTAAAAACAAGCGTAAAGGGCCGGACGCCATGCCGGTGGCGGGATATATTCATATTATTGAAAATTGTGCTAAGGAATTTAATATTCCCGTATTAAATTTGTTTGAAAACTTAGGAATTGACCCCAATAACCTTGAGGATAAAGAAAAATACACCTTAGACGGCTTACATTTAAACAATGCCGGCCACGCCGTTTTAGCGCAAAAGTTAGCGCAATTTTTAAAGGCGTTATGAAAAACCAGTACCAAACATTTTGCGTAGTTAGCTACCCCGGAAAAGAGGATATTGAATGAGAGAAATAGAGGAATTACGAAACGGCTGGCTGTACCACCCGGATGAAACACCCTACGAGCTGCCCAAAACCAAAAGCGCCATTTACCGGGTAGCCAAGGCCGACCGTGCTCAGTGGGGCCCGGCCTCCTATGCGCACGCCGACGGCACCGACCCGGGCACCAACCGCACCGAAATTACCGCCGAGCGCTGGTTTCAAGTTTCGGTTCCGCACGATTACATTATTGGCCAAACACCGAACGAAAACGAGAATAACACCCTGGGCTATTTTCACTACCACAACGCCTGGTATCGCAAGCACTTTAGCTTACCAAAAAGCGACTGCGGCAAGCGCCTTACGCTGCTGTTTGAGGGGGTAACCGGTAACGCAACGGTTTATTTAAACGGCTGCCTGCTAAAGCACAATTTTTGCGGTTTTACCCCGTTTGAGGTAGATATTACCGACCATGTTTTTTGGGACAAGGAAAATGTTTTGGCGGTGTATGTAGACCTTTCGTTAATAGAGGGCTGGTGGTACGCCGGCGGCGGCATTTACCGCAAGGTTTGGCTGATTAAAACCAACCCGGTAGCCATAGACCTTTACGGCACCTTTATTGCCCCGCAAAAGGCAGAAAAGAATTGGCAGGTGCCCGTTACAGCCGATGTACTGAATACCGATTACGAGCCCCACCGGGTTTGGGCGGTACATAAAATTATTGCACCAAACGGCAGCTGCGCTTTGCAGCTTAAAACGCCGGAGCAGCAGGTGCTCGCACGGGGCAGTGCCCAGCTTGCGGTAACGGGGGCGCTGGAAAACCCCGAGCTTTGGGATGTAGAGCAGCCAACGCTTTACACCCTTAAAACCGAACTTTACCGCGACGGCGCATTGTGCGACGAAGTGCAAACTGCCTTTGGCTTTCGCACGGCAGAGTTCCACCCGCAAAAAGGCTTTTTGCTCAATGGCCGGCCGGTTAAAATTAAGGGTGTTTGCGCACACCAGGATTTTGGACTAACAGGCAAGGCCGTGCCGGATAACATTTACCGTTACCGGGTAAAGCTGTTAAAGCAAATGGGCGCCAACGGCTACCGCACCGCCCATTACCCGCACGACCCCGCCACCCTGCAGGCGCTGGACGAGGCCGGATTTTTGGTTTTTTCGGAGGTTCGGCATTTTGAATCCAGCGAAGAAAGCTTTGAGCAAATTAAAATGGCGGTGCGGCGAGACCGCAACCACCCCTGCATTATTTTGTGGTCTACCGGCAATGAGGAAATGCATTACCACCCAACGCCGCAAGGCAAAAGCATTCAAAAAGCCATGCTGGCCGAGTTTAAAAAGCACGACCCCTACCGCCCGGTTACAACAGCAGTTGCCTACATTGAGCAGGTTATGGTATTAGATGATGTTGATGTGATTGCCGCAAACTACCGATTAAAGGAGCTGGATCGGGTACACCGCCAGTACCCACAAAAAGCTATTCTTTCCAGCGAAAATTGCGCGGTTGGCACCTCGTACGGCTGCTATTTTGGCGACCGCCCAAACCGTGGCCAGTTTGACGCGCGAGACCACGATATTTGCACCGATGAAATGTGCTATGGCCGTGAGGGCACCTGGAAGTACATTGCCTCGCGCGATTGGCTGTGCGGTGGGTTTCAGTGGGCGGCGTTTAACCACCGCGGCGAGTGTGTTTGGCCGCGGCTGAACTCTGTCTCCGGCGCCATGGATATGTTTTTGCAAAAAAAAGACGCCTTTTACCAAAATCAATCGCACTGGTGCAGCGAGCCTATGGTGCATTTGCTGCCGCATTGGAACTTAACCGGCCTGGAGGGCAAAGAAATTAAGGTTTGGGCCTACACCAATTGTGAGGAGGTTGAGCTGCTGCTAAACGGGCGACGCGTTGCCAAATCTAAAATAGAAAAATTTGGCCACGGGGAATGGCCGGTTATTTACGAGCCGGGCACCTTAAAGGCTGTTGGCTACCGCGGCGGCAAGCCGGTTGCGGTAGATGAGCAAACAACAACCGGCAGTCCTGCCGCTTTAAATCTGCGGCTGGAAAACGGCCCTGTGGTTGCTAACGGGCAGGATATTGCCCTGGTTACCTGCTACTGCACCGATGAAAACGGGCTGCCTGTGCCAACGGCCGAACCGTTTGTTTGTTTTGATACTGACGAGGGCGGCACCGTTATTGGCACCGGCTCGGCCGATTTTGACCACACGCCGGTAACCTGCACCGACCGCAAAATGTACGCCGGGCGAATTACCGTTGGCATTTTGGTTAAAAATCTGCCAACCGTGCGGCTGTTTGCCAAGGCAGAGCATTTAAAGCCCGCCGTGCTGGAAATTAAGCTGCAAAGCGCCGCCGGCGAGGTAAAGCTGGCCGAAAAAAAGGTAGACGACCTGGGTGGCCATTTAGCAAAATAAGAAATTTTTTAACTGGCGGTTTAAAACACTTAACCGCCGGTTTGGGCGGTAGTAAAAAACGCGTACATTATTTTGTTTGGTGACATTAACATGATTTACACGGGGATGCACCGGTTGCGCCTTGGCTGACAAAACGCCCGAAACCTTATGTGGGGCTGTGCAACATAAAAAAATCGCCCTAACAAAGCAGGGCGGTTTTAAGAGGGGGCTTTCAGCTTTTCCTTGGCGTCTTTAAGAATAGCTTTTAACAGCTGTTCCTTTTGCTCTTTCGGGCATTTTAAATTCATAACACTGTTTATAACGGCATCGGCATGAACGGCGGCAACGCGTTTGTTCAGTTCTTGCCACCCCTCTTTGGTTTTAGGGTAGTGTACAATTAGGTTAAACGGGGCATAAGTTTTCATATAAACAGCACCACCCCTTTACCAAAACCTTATGCTGAAGCTCTTGTCCGTTATGACAGAATTATTTAAATATCACGATTATGAGCATTATTCCAACTATTACTGTACCGACAAGAAATGCAACCATTCCTTTTTTGTATGGAAGTTCGCTGCCGTTTTGGCGCAGGCAGCGAGCGCTCTATTCTATCGCTGCAATGCTCCGCCGGGTTTGATGTTTACTGCGCCGAGGGCGGGCGCGAGGTGTACAAGGGCACCGTTAAACCGCCGGCGTAATATTTTTTCGTGGAGTTGGTCACTCTGTTTAAAAATTGCTTTTTTAGCGGTAAAATGGCGTATTTTTTGGTTTTTTGGCTTTTTTGACACAAAACCCCGACTGCAAATAACGCAAAAACCAACGGCCGTTAACTTGTCCATATTTTCCCGTTTTAATTCCATGGACGAATGAACATAACGTTCTAAGGTGATAGATGTTTTCGCATCGCTGCCAATATGGATTTTTTACTCGTCTGCACATACGAAGAAAACGGCCAAAACCCCGAACTTGTAATATATAAATAGAGATAAAAAATGAGAGATAAAAAATGACCGCTGAGGAATCTTGCGAAACCTCAGCGGTTTTTACGTTTATCGGACTACCGAAGAATGACTATAGATATAGAACTCCTCTTGGCTCGGCATCCACTTCTTTTCCTTTGGAGGGAAAGTTGCGTCGAATGCTTCGACTGCAACAGTCTCCTCACAGCAATCGGCAGCGGTACTTGGAATATACATCCACTTTTTGCCGTCAAGTGTGTTTGGCACAAGCTCACAAACAAGAAGTGCCGTTGGGAAGTTGCCGTCCACTAAAAAACTTACATTCTTCTTTTTACAGCTCACGAAACCACGGCTGACATAGTTTCCCGGATTGCCGAAGTTGATGTTCACATCGTAACCCATCTTACGTGCAACCTCAAAGGAATGCTCGATCAGCATTTTGCCGAACTTCTGTCTTTGGTATTCGGGTGCAACGCAAAGCGGCCCAAAGGAGAGGATCTCCTTGCGTTTACCATTCTCATCTTCAAGCCAAGCCTTCGTGTACATAATGTTGCCAACGATCTTGCCGTCAAGCTCAAGTACAAATGCAAGCTCAGGGATGAAGTCAGGGTGCTTTCGCATCTGATGCACATAATAATGCTCGTCTGCACCGGGCTTATAGACGTTCCAAAATGCATCACGGGTAAGTTCTTCTACTGTTCTGTAGTCTTTTTCTGCTTCTAAACGTATCGTCAAATTGTTCATTGTTAAATCCTTTCATAAATTGTTGACGCTCAAGATACGAGAGGATTGCCGAGAATGTATTTGCAAACCTCTCGTTTACAATACAGTCTCCAAAAGGTTGGTGTTTTTCAAACAGCACACTCCGATAAAAGATTCAAGCCAAAGCTTGTAAAGTTATTATATCACAGAAGTACAGATAACTCAAGCATACTATTGACGAAATATACAACTTGTTGTATAATACAGCTTTGCGGTCATGTGTACCGTAGCAACGATTGCTGCGATCCAAGAAGGCTACTATACTATAAATAAAAACGATAAATAAGATTTTGATGGTAAAAGCCACTCTACCAATGGTTTACTTCTCCCCACTAAACCACTGGTAGGTGTGTTTTATACGAAACAACAATTACACTGTATAGGAAAGGAGGACACCTATGGATCAATTGAAAATAGGAAAATTCATTGCCGAGTGCAGAAAACAAAAAAGTTTAACACAAATGCAGTTGGCAGAAAAACTGAATATCACCGACAAAGCAATATCAAAGTGGGAACGAGGGATAACAATGCCGGACACCTCAATTATGCTTGAGCTTTGTGATATTCTCGACATCAGTGTAAAAGAATTATTAAGTGGGGAGAAAATCAATATGGAAAACAATCATCAAAAAAATGAACAGCTTTTGCTTGATATGGCGAAGGAATTAGAGAAGAAAAACAAAACAATTTGGTCTTCTATGTGGGCAATCATGATCGTAAGTATGACGGCGCTATTTGCAGGTATCTTTATTGCCGCATTCTTGATACCCGAAGGAATATGGCAGCTTATCACCATTCTCGGTATCTGTGTTTTGTTTTTGATACCTTGCTTCTTTGCATTAAAGCTTGAGGTAAGCGTAGGTGCATACAAGTGCAAAAACTGTGGTCACGAAATTGTTCCTACCTATATGGAGGCACTTAACGCAATGCACAGAGGAACAACTCGATATTTGAAGTGTCCGAAATGTAATAAACGCACTGGGTGTAAGAAGGTATTAAAGAAATAAGCCCCTAATTTGATGGAAATAAAAGTTAATTGCCCCATTGGGAGCGCAGTAAGTCCTGCATTCACAACGGGGCTTTTGTTTTTGTGTCATTTATAAAACATAGTTTGAAATTAAGTATTAAAAAGAACTTTTATTTTCTCCTTTGCAACCCGCTCATTGCAATATACAAAGTTAAACTCACCGCTAATTTGCATATCCGAAACAGTAAAGGTAGCAAGGTCGTCACGGCATCGGGAGATAGGTTCATAAGCAAAGGTAATTGCCCCGTTGTTTGCCACAATGTCGCATATTACGGAAAAATTGCTGACAGAGCTGCAACGCTTAAAGTTATCAAAGGAAAAACCACGGTCTGTAATGGCGTTGTGCAGTAAGGTTCTCGTTCCCGAAAACGGCTCTCTGACCACAATATCTTCTGCAAGAATTTCTTCAAGCGTGACAGTCTTATTTGCAAAATGATGGTTTTTTGCACAGACTCCCACAAATGCTTCTTTCTTGTAAAGGTGGTATCCGTATTTTGTTTTATCAAAGACACCTTCAATAACAGCAAAATCGATCTCTGCCTTTTCAAGCATATGTAAAAGAACTTCTGTGTTATCAACGATCAAATCAAGCGTGTGGTTTGGCTCTTGCAGAAAATGGCGAATCTCCGGTACGATCACAAATTCACCTATGGTCTTGGTTGCTCCAACGGTCATATGAACGGTATCGGTAGGAATTAACTTTTCACGGATATCCGCTTCCTCTGCCTTGATGCTGTCAAAATAACGCTTTAGCCGTTCTGCATTCTTTGTTCTTGACAGCGTCCGTCCGTCATACTCAAACAGCTTCACACCGTAATAATTCTCCAAATAATGAATGTGCTGTGTGACACCCGGCTGAGTCATATTCAGTTTTTCAGCCGTTCTGCGGTAATTCATCTCATCATAAAGAGCAAGAAAAGTGATCACTCTGTAATCTAACATCACAAACTCCAATTAACTAAAATTATTGACTGATAAGAAATGATAATTTGATTTTATCACAAAAACGTAGTATAATCAGTGGGTATAAGTGAAAGTAGGAGATTGTTTATGAAAGTGTTAAAAGTATTTCCCGGAATAATATTATCTGTAGGTGTCGCACTTCTTGCCTGCTGGCTTGAAAGTCTGCTTCCTATCCACCTTATCGGATCTGCCGTTATTGCAATGTTTATCGGTATGATTCTCAATCACTTTTTGAGGAATACTAAAGTCTTTGCATCGGGACTCAAATTTACATCAAAAAAGATTTTGAAGTTGGCCATCATTCTGCTTGGCTTGTCCCTCAATATTACGACCATCCTCAACGTAGGAAAAATGTCCCTCACCGTTATGATATTTACTTTGCTCACTTGTTTTGGCGGTGGTTACTTTATTGGTAAGGCGTTGGGACTAAATTGGAAACTCTCTAACCTTATCTCTGCCGGTACAGGTATCTGTGGTGGCTCCGCCATTGCCGCTATTGCCCCGACTATTGATGCAGATGATAACGACGTGGCTTATGCCATGTCTGCTACTTTTCTGTTCGATATGGCAATGATTGTATTGTTTCCCATTATGGGACAAGCAATAGGGATGACCGATCAGGCATTCGGTATTTGGGCGGGAACGGCAGTTAACGATACATCTTCCGTTGTTGCGACCGGATATGCCTTCTCGGAAGGTGCAGGCGATTTTGCCACAATGGTAAAGCTCACAAGAACCCTTGCGATTATTCCTACCGTTATTACCTTTGCTTTCGTTCAGCTCCGTTTAAAGCGTAAGGAAGCACTTGAAAACAGCCAAAACGGAAGTGAACTGAAAGCAAATTTCAGCATTACAAAGATATTCCCTTGGTTTATTCTTGGATTTCTTGCAATGTCTATTGTAGCAAGCGTGTTCCCGATTCCGGCAGCTGTTGTTTCCGGTACCAAGAGCGCAAGCAAATTCCTTATGGTCTGTGCTTTGGCAGCCATAGGGCTTAACACTTCTTTCTCAAGCATGAAGAAAGCCGGCATCCGTCCAATGATTCACGGCTTTATTATCTCGGCACTGGTGGTTATTGTTGCGCTGGTTGTTGAGATCGCAATGGGAATTGTATCATAAACATAAGCAAAAAAGTGTTGCAGATTGCGGCGCTTTTTTGCTATTCTTAATCCTCTCTTTTATTGACTTTCAAAGTTGAATATAGTATTATGGTGAATACGGCACTTGCGGTACAGGAAACAAAAGAACTGAGCCAAATTTCAGCTAAATTGGGAGCCGATAATTGGCTGGAAGAAAGTATAAACCGTGCGGGAGAAAAAGCATACCCTTATGAGGATAGGATTCAATACATTCTAAAAGAAGTGCCTGTTTCAAAATACGCTAACGGTTTTTTGCTTACAACCAAATTAAAAATGTAACTGCTGATGTTAAGAATATCCTAAATTGCCAAAGTGAAGTTCGGATTTTTGAGGTAAAAAATGAGAAAAACCCGAAGCTCACTTTGACAAAAGAGTATGGTATATTGTTTTCTGTTCTGATAGCGTTCAGGGGTGACCGAAGCAGCATAACAACAGCAACGAATGGGGGGATTCTATGAGAAAAGGCATTTTTTGGTGTACAAGTTTTGATACTGAACACCCAAAGCTTATGACAGTTTCGGTTGCCTGCGATAAAAACGGCGATACTAAGGAGTCGGTGCAGTTTAGCTCAAAATTCGGTAATAATTTTAACCACAAGCTTGAATGGAAGCGCCTTGAAAGAAGCGTTACGGCGGGGTGCAAAAGCGTTATTAAAATTTAATAATAAGCGGAAAACAGGCTTTCAGCCTTTATTTTTAATTTAGCTTTTTTAGCGCTTAAAATCGGTTTTGTACATATTGGTCGATATTTTACATTGACTTCAACTTCGGCCCCAAATATACTGAAAAAGAATTTATTTTTTTAAGGCATAGTGTTAAATAATTGGTAAAAGTAACCGGTTCGAGGGCTGTTGCCTTAACGGTTCCTTTTGCGGAAAGGCAGGTAGATTAAATGAAGAATTTACAGGAGAATATTGTACCAAGCACCAACCAAAACAGCGCCAATGTTTTTATACACGGCACAACCGGGCTGCGTGTTATGTTTTTAGGTAATTCTATTACAAAACACGCACCAAAGCCGGAAATGGGTTGGACCAACGATTGCGGCATGGCCGCCAGCTGTTTGGAAAAGGACTATGTACATTTGTTTATGCAAAAGCTGCGTGCGGTTCGGCCCGAAAGCTCGTTTTGCATTACGCAGGTTGCCCCTTACGAGGGCAGTTTTTTAAAGCGTGAGCCGCAAGAATTGTTTGCCGAGGCCGCGCATTATGACCCGGATATTATTATTGGCTTTTTTGGCGCAAATGTAGATAAAAAATACAGCGAAAAATACCCACCGCAATCCTTTGCGGCTGCTACCAAAAAGCTGATTGATTATGTAAACGCCGCCGGGCGGGCAAAGGTGTTTTTAAGCGGAGGGTTTTACATTCGCCCGGAGTTAGATTTAGAAAAAATGCAGCTTTGCAAAGAGCAGGGCTACACTTACATTGATTTAGAGACCATTCCTACCCGCGAGGAAACGCACGGGCAGTTTAACCACCCAAGTGATTTAGGCATGGCCGAAATTGCTGAAAAGTTTTGGCAGACGGTTGAGCAGGCTCTTTAATTGCTTTATAAGGAGTTCAAAAGTAATGAATTACGAACAAATTGTATACGATTACATTTAAAACAACTACAATAAGCTGCTGCGGGAGCCGGACGGCATTATTCGCCATAAATTTATTGTGCCGGGCGCGGCCTATCAGCGTCAGGTTTGGGATTGGGATTCCTTTTTAACCGATGTTGGCATTTCTCAGGTAGCGGTAAACAACGGCACCTTGGCAGAGTTTTACGAATACCAAAAGGGCTGCATGCAATTTTTGCCGATTTTTGCGACCCCAAAACCGGGCGTATTCCGGTTGTTAACGGCAAAAGTTTATAACAAAGAGGCGGAGGATTTAAAAAACGCCGTTAACAAGCATTGCTACGATGAACGCAACGGGTTTTACTACAGTGTAGATTTAAATTTACTGCCTATTGACCCTAACCAGCAAATGCACAAGGGCTGCCCAAGAGATTGGTGCACCTTAATTCAGTGCATAGATGTTTGGTCGGGCTTTATGGCACTGTGGGCCGGTATTGCAAGCAAAGAGCAAGCCGAACGCGTAGTGCTGGAGAATTATTTAAACCGTAACACCTTTTACGCAAATTACGGCGTTCGCACCCTCTCTAAGGCCGAAAAAATGTATGCCATTCGTCAAAGCGGCAACCCCTCTTGCTGGTTGGGCCCAATTTGGGGTATTTCAAATTACATGGTATTCCGCGGCCTTTTGCGCTACGGTTACACACAATTGGCTGAGGAGCTTTACGAAAAAACAATTACCCTGTTTGGTAAAGATATTGCCGAGTGCGGCGAAATGCACGAATATTACCACCCCGATACGGGTGTCGGCGTTTCAAAGCAGGGCTTTCAAATCTGGAATTTGCTTTGCGCCAATATGATTCAGTGGAAGCGTACCGGCACCGCCCTGCAAGAGTTTTAAGGCGTAGGGCAAGCATTATAAATGAATTGCAATTGGCCGAGGGCGTTTTGCAATACCAAATAAACTTAACAAAGAAGGCGGCTTAAAGTAAACGACCGTTTAAAAGGAGCATTCTGAATGGAACTTTATTTAAAAGATTATTTGCAACAGTGCGGTAATGACGCCTCGCTGGCGGCAGCCCTGGCTTTGAACGAGGCCAAAACCGGCGACACCTTGCATTTAGGCGGCGGCACGCTGCATTTTTACCCCCAAAACGCATCGCAGGATTTTTATTATATTTCTAACAACGATTACGGCCTGAAAAATATTGCGTTTTTAATTAAAAATAAAACCGATTTTACCATAGACGGCGACGGTGCCGATTTAATTTTTCACGGGCACATTTTGCCTTTTGCGCTGCACCAAAATAACGGCGTAACGGTTAAAAACCTTTCGGTAGATTACGAATACCCCATGTTTGCGCAGGCAAAAATTACGGCCGCCAACAGCGAATTTGTAGATCTGCAATTCGACCAAAAAACCTTTTGTGCTAAGGTTAAAGACGGCAAATTCTGCTTTTACAGCGAACAGGACGGCTGGGAGCATATTTCAGAGCCGCTGGTAACCGAGTTTGACCCCAAAACCTGTGCGCCTACGGCGTTTCAGCGCTATTATTTTCCCATTTCGGGCGAAATTGATACCAGCAATTTTCTTTCGGTTATTATGCACAAGGTGCGGTTAGAGCAGCTGCAGGAGGGCGTGATTCGTATGCACGGAAAGCTGCCCTACCTGCACACGGTTGGCAACTACTGGGTGGCTACCCACGCCTCGCGGGAATACCCCGGCTTTTTGCTTACCGAAACGGCCAACACCGTGTTGGAAAATTTGCACCTATATCACACCACCAGCATGGGGGTTATTGGCCAGTTAAGCCACAATGTTGCCCTAAAGCAGGTAATAATGGCGCCGCGCCCCGGCTCGGGCAGAATGTTAAGCGTAAACGCCGACGCCAGCCACTTTGTGAACTGTACCGGCACCGTTTTGTTAGAGGGGTGCAGGTTTGTTTCGCTTATGGACGATTGCTGCAACATTCACGGGAACTATCTGCGCTGCAAGCAGGTGTTAAACCCCAACACCGTGCTGTTAACCTTTGGGCACAGCCAACAAAAGGGCGTGTTAAACCTAAAAGCAGGGGATACGGTTCGCCTGTTTGCGCCGGAGGAGATGAACCCCTGCGCCAGCTTGACCGTGCAAAGTGCCGCCCTGCTGCGGGACGATTTAGTGCTGCTGAAAACCGAGCAGCCCCTGCCGGCCGAATTTGGCCCGGATTATTTAACCGAAAGCTACGACCGTATGCCGCAGGTGCACATTAAAAATTGCGAATTCGGGGCCAACCGCCCGCGCGGCGTGCTGGTTTCTACCAACAAAAAAGCTGTTGTGGAGCACTGTAAATTTTACAATATGAACGCGGCCATTCAAATAGGCGGCGAGGTTAAAAACTGGCTGGAAAGCGGCAGTGTAGAAGATGTTTTAATTGAAAATAACGAGTTTTGCAACGCGGCCTACGCCGGGGGCTATGTGCTGGATTTTGCCCCCCGCGGCATGAAAGAGAGCAACACCTTTGTGCACCAAAACATTACGGTGCAAAACAACCATTTTGAAATGAATGACCGCCGCATTTTAAAGGCGGCTTACTGCAAAAATTTAAGGTTTGTAAACAACACCTTTACGCACAACCCCGCCTTGCCGAACCAAGGCGAGCAGGGCAACGGCTTTTTAACCGAAAAGCTGTTTGATTGTACCATTGAGCCGTTAAAGGAAAGCTAAACGCTTTGGTCGGCGCTGCGCCGTTGGGTTTGCCGCGTGTGCTAAGGTTCAGCAAATTAAAAATCCCCAAAACAGTATGCTTTAAGTGTAAACAGGAATTATGCCGTTGTTTATGCTGCATATTAACATACCACATATTTTTTGTTTGTCAACTCAACTTAAAATATTATTTGCACATGGCTCCTGTTTATTAGCATTAGGCAGTGTAAAGTTAAAATGAAAAGATAGCTCATGAAATCATAGAAAAGCTTCACGCAACGAGCAAAAACTCCCGTTTTCTTTGTTTAGACAAATTTAAACCGGCGACCTGAGCCGGGGTAAGACCGTTTAAAGCATAAAGGGGGCCAATCCGGCACCCATTTGGTAAACCTTTCCGACGGCACGAATTTAGTGCTAGAAAACGGAAAAACCTAGGCAATTACCTTTTGATTAAAGGTAATTGCCTATAATAACGCTACAACAGGAACGCAGGAGCTTCGGTTATTTGACGGTTCTTATTCTAGCGCTTGGAACGGGAATTGGGCAAGCTCGCTTGATTGTAGAGTGCCCCTTGATAACGGGGTAGAGGCAAAGGGCTGGCAGCAGTACCGCTTTAATTATACTACTCAGTCCGGCAGCGGAAATACCTACTTAAAATTCTACGCAACCGGCTCTTACGAATTTTATTTAGACGATATTGAAGCTGTGGAAAAAAGGAGGTTACCGTTCGGTTTGATACGAACGGCGGCAACTCCCTTTCGGCCATTACGGGGCAAAACGGTGATGAAATGACCTTGCCGGCTGCCCCCACTAAAGAGGGGTACACCTTTGGTGGTTGGTATACCGATTCGGCCTGTGCAACCCCGTTTAAGGGCAATGCATTTCCGGATGTTGAACCACCCTTTATGCTAAGTGGAACAAAGCCAGCACCTACAACCAAGGATTTGAAAGTTAAGATTTAAGCTTTGAAAATAACAGCGGTTTTTCTATTTACAGCGGTAAAACGAATAACGAAAATGTATATAGCGGCACCCATTCGCTGTTTAAAGACGGCAGTGTAACCGCCGCTACAAAGGTTTTAACCTTAAGCGACCCTTAAACCGAGCTAACGGTTGGCAAGGGCTACCGTTTTTCGGCTAAGCTAAAGGTTACAAATGTTGGCTCCGGCACCGGGCTAAGCTTTACTCAGCTGCGTGAGCGCAAAAATGCCTGGGCTTTGCAGCGCAGGAATCTATTGCTTACATTGGCAGCGATTACAAGCATGTAAACGAGTTTACTGAAATTGAATATTACTTTATTGCAACCCAAAAATATTTTGGTTTAACCAGTTGGGGTACTGCTACTTATTATATGGATGATGTAGAGATCACTGAGGTGCCCATGGTAACGGTGAACTTTGTTGCGCCGGGGCAAAGAAGCCTTAGACGGCGTTTACGCCGCCATGACCAAGGGGCCGGACGGCAGCTACAACATTATGGTAATTAACACCAACTTAGACGCTGCCAATGTAACCCTGCAGTTTGAAACCTCGTTGGGCGATGCTACGCTTTACCGCCATGTTTACGACCCCAACAATGTATTTGCAACCGA
>JABLTL010096989.1_pt1 | contig 14084 bp, 8 predicted proteins | sample 7160151 | NCBI WGS metagenome assembly JABLTL01 (sample SAMN14651223, study PRJNA627086) | human gut metagenome | isolation source: feces | host: Homo sapiens
CAACTAAGTGTTAACTAAACATGCAACTAAGTGTTAACTAAAAATATATCGATAAAATCTATGTTTTATGTATTTTTGAAGGAAAATATGCAACTAGATGCAACTAAAATCTATTCATAAAGCAATTCAGAATAGAGTCTTTCATCTACATCCGTAAACACATCAAAGACAACAGCTGGAGCATCAGAATATTCTAAGAGGTATTCTTTCACGGTCTCGGTAGCAATCTTAGCAGCAACATTCTTAGGGAAGCCCTGCTCCCCTGTTGAAATACAAGGAAAGACTAATGTTCTTAAATGGAGCTCTTGAGCAAGTTCAAGGCAATGAACATAACAGGTCTTTAAAACATTTTGATCAGAGAAAGCAACTCTGCCCCTCGTAGACGGCCCTAGAACGTGCAAAACATACTTCGATGGAGATTGTAACCTTTGGTATAGAAAACGTCTCCTAGACCCATTTTAAAGCCTCTTTTGCTCATCTCTTCATAACAAGCATTACGGAGCTCGACGCCAGCAAAGGAATGGATGCAATTATCAAGACAATTATGATGAGGAACAAAACAGCCTAGCATATCGGTGTTCCCTGCATTCACAATCGCGTCCGCTTTTAACCTCACAATATCTCCTCGCCAAAGGGCTATCTTTTCATAGTCAGTTAAAGATAATGAAAAACAGTCAACCAAACCCATATTTTTAAGGAGAGTTTGAAGATAAATCTCCTCCACTTTTTTAAACTCCTCTGTAACTGGTTTTGGCTTTCTTAAATTCATCAAAGATCGTATCAAAGAAACTTGTCCATCCAAGGTGCTATTAAACTTCAAAGAATAGTTTTTATATTCTGGCATTTCATCTAAAAGATATTTCTTAAGATAAATAACCGTTTCATTAAATTCCATAATATATTGACTATTTATAATTTACCGATTGCCTTACGAATAGACTCTGAATCATCGAAGTCCAAAGAGTCTAATTCATCATCAAACTCATCCTCAGATAGAGGTTGAGTTTTCTTTTTGGGATCATTTTTAACTAGTTTTAAATCAAAAGGAATGCCCTTCGTTCTCACAATCATTTTCAAATAAAGGTTAATAGCAGCAGACATAGTGAGACCAAGCTCATCAACAACCTTTTCAGCGCTATCCTTTAATGACTTATCAACCCTTAAATTTAACGTAGTCTTCGACATATTTTTTAATTCCTTAAGATATATCTTGTAACGCTATTGTAACGCTTTTTGCGTTACGTGCAAGTTTTTATCAAAAAAGTGAATTTATAGCACTCTTAAAATTAGAGTGCTAGTATCGATAAAATCTAATAAAATAAGTATTTTTCACTATTTTTGTTACCTAGTTATTAGGTTAATAAACCACTAAACAATGTCAAAACGCTTCTTCATAAGAAATGCTTATTCCTAAAAATCGTTTTCAAGTTCTTTTCACGACACTGTGTTTTCCATCCCTCTTAGAAAGAGGAGAATGCAGGATAATTTTTTCATTCCCCTATCACCATATCTATTCGCAATCGTTCCTTTGGCTTTATCTTAAGTGATTGACGTTTTTATAGGTGCTTTTCTTTACATTTTGCTTTTAATTTTTAAACCATAAAGAGCGTTTTCCAATGACACTCCTTCTTTTCCCTAAGCTGACTCGAACTCTATTTCAGGTTTTTAATGCTGGTAATTTTAAGGCTGACTGTATTTTGATGACTTGTTTATTGCTAAGTAGACGACGCTTCCTAGGATCAACCTCTAGAAAGAATTTCATTTAAAATCCGCTTTGAAATTATTTTTGGATTTGATCTCTCTTACCCATTTTCTTGCTTACATCTAGAACTCGCTTTTTTCTTTTTTGTTGAAATTCCTTAACAATAAGTCTTCCTTTTTCCTATGGACATATCGTTCTATTTGAGATGTCTTTTTCTTTGTCAATTTATTTTCTGATATCGTTTTTCATAGATGCTTTGTTAGTTAAAATCATCCATTTTTAGGCTTTCTAAACCCCCTCATTTAATTCCTTCTTTTGATGAATCACACGGTTTCAATGAGGGTTTGATGCCCTCCTTGGGCCGAATAAAAAGAGTTCTTATTAGCACCTTTCTCTTAAACGTTAAATGATGCATTTTGTTTTGACAGAAGCTTAAAAATTCTTTTTCAATTCTTAATTTTTGTCCATTTCTTCTTTAGAAGAATGCTTATTGAAATAACAAAGCTCGAAAAGTAAAATAATTTCGTTAAAAGCAAAATTAGAGAAATCTGATGACGCAAAGCTAAAGGGTCCTTTCAATGGACAGCCAGTTGCCGAATAGTGGCACCATGAACGCTCTTTTTAACGAGAAAACAATTAAGAAAATTATAGCTGCAACCCTTGTAGGCGTTATTTTAGCCGCGGGCATTTCTACAACGGCTTTTTCTTTTTCATGGTTCTCTAATCGTAATAACGTTACAAGAAATATTGAGGGCAAAACCGCAGGTGCTTACTTCGCAAGAGGGAGGGGCACACAAGATGACCCTTTCGTTATTAATAGACCAATTCACCTTTATAACCTTGCTTGGTTACAAGATGTTGGCTATTTTGACAGCAAAAAGACATATTTCATCATCGAAAAAGATCTCGATATGACCGGTTGGACGTTGCCCCCAATCGGAAACGAAAGCCATCCATTTATTGGAGAATTAGATGGTTTTGATACCGTACACGGAACTAATAAAAGCGCTGCTAAAATATCCAATCTAACCATAAGCAACAAATTTAGTGACTACCAACGTCATCCATCTTCCATCACATCCATCTCTGGATGCAACGCAATGGGATTTTTTGGTACGTTTGGGGAAGAAAAGAAGAATTATGCAGAGGATGCTCCTGTAGCAAAGAATTTCTATCTTGATAACGTAACCGTAAAAAGCAAAGAGCAAGAAAACCTCATTGGAAGCCTTGCTGGATATGTAAACGGCAAGATAAGTGGTATTGGCATTTCGAATTCAACAATCGGTCTTCCTTCGGATAATCGTTCATTTAAAGATTACACAAGTAACCTTTCAGACTATACAAGTATTGGTTATTGCGAAGATAAATACAAAAATACTGCTTATGAAAAGGAAGTAGCTCTTCAAGCTTCCGATCTAGATACTTCACAAGGAACTGAAGGGGATGGTGGTGCAGAGGCAGGCAATGGTGGTTCCATTGATATGAACACCATGTATAACAATCTTCTTTCCATTTGGGATGGCAGTAAGAACTCCCGTACGCAAGCTCCTATAAAAAGAACCGTCACTTATAACCTTGATGGGACGATAAACGAAGATGAAACGAAGGTAACAGAGTGGGGGGACGACGGGAACAAATGGGACCCCTATTACTACACTTATTATGATCAAAAAAACGCCGGTGAAATCTCTTCTTCCTACACTTTTTGTTATGATCCTTCCTATTTTGGTCGCTCCTTCATGACTTTATATGGTCGCAAAAAAATTACTTCGACCCGTACATGTGAAGTAACAACAGTCACACCAAAAGCCCTTCCCTATAAATTCATTGCCGATCCAACTGGAAATAATTATCTTTCCATAGATTCAAATGGAAATATCATTAATCAAACCTCTAAAGCGCTTGCTACATCGTGGTGTATCAACGACCAAAATCAAATTTTCACTAGAGATAATAACAATACACAACATTTCTTAAGGAACGTTTCAGGAAACTTAGAAATAACCACTTCATCTTCAAAAGCTACATCCTGGACATACGATAAAAATAATAATCAAATATCCAACAGAAGTCTCTTCATCAATTATTCCGAAAGCGATGGCTGGAACCTATCCGCTCCAACTTTTTATAAAATTACCGATAACGACGGTTCAAACTTTTGGATTTGTAACAACGGAACGACTTTGACCATGCCAAATGCTTCTAACTCCGAGTCAAACGCGACCCTTTGGTATTTAGATGGGGAAAATTACGCAACAAACGTCAATGGAATAAAATATTACTTAGGTACTTCCAGCGATAATAGCAACGTTATTTTAACGACCAATCAAAGCGACGCTTTTGAATTCAACAATGGGTATTTTTCAATTAAAAGAACCGAGAAAAATTTTTTGGGGTGGACTTACATTGTTACCTATTACATGACCACAGAGGAAAACTCTCTCGTTATAAAAAGGAACCAAAAAAATTGGCGATATCAAACCAAATCAGCTGATGTTTCTTTGTCTATTAGCACAGATGATAGTAAGAGTGAAACATGGAATGAAATCACAAAAACTACAGAAACTCCAACCTATTGGACAAAGCCTACCTATTTCCCAATCAGCGGAACAAATGGCATTCCAGACGAAAAGAACACTGGATACGTTGTTTCTGGCGCTTATAGTGTGACTGACGACGACCCTTGGGGAGATATCCGTGTTTCCGTTTTTGACAAAAGACGGAATAACGGGCTTTTTAATTCAGGTGTATATGATGAAAATAATACTTTGAGAACGGTTTATACAATCGATGATAATGGAACGCACACGGTTTCTAGCAACAGTTTTGATCACTATACTGATTCCAAATCCAAATTCGAAAGTATTTTAGCCAAAGATAATGACTATATTTCAGGTTTGCATTTCATGGATGCAAACATCTCAAAAGATAATTTAATAGAAGCGGAATATGTTCGTATCAAAAATCAGGAATATCACAAAGAAGACGGATATGAATTGCCAGAAGACGCCATTGATTTCCATCTTCAAAGAAAAGGATACGTCAACTTCTTTGCGGGCACTTATTATATAAATAACAATATAAAAAACAACGCGTTCTTCTCTTTTCATGAGATCGAAAGAAACGGTTCGAAGATATCCAACATTCGTGAAATATCAGAAATATATGAAAATCCAACCGCAAAACAAGCTCAATCTTATGTTTATAAATACAATGATGAAACATATTCCGTTCCTTTCTTGCATGGTTCAAGGCAAGGCATTAAATACGATTTAAATGGAAATCCTCTAACAAATACAACACCCACTAAAACAAAGCCAGAAGGTTATACAAAAACCGTCTTTAAGACGAGTTGGATCGGAAAGGCGGATTCTCTAAAGGATTATTACGCTTATTATTTTGAAATTCCAACAAACGAAGGGGAATACGCTCTAGGCTCTGTTTCAGGCGCGGCCGGTGCCTATCTTTGTTATCTTGATATTGGCGCCAACGCTCAAAGAACAGATATCACGGAATTCCATGAAATCAAAACCATCAGCGTATATACTTACACCTATCCAAAAGGGGTTTCTTTCTCTTTCATTGAAGGAGTGGACGCCGCTTTACCGATTGTTGATGAGAGGAAGAGTGCTTCATTCTCTTTAAAAGAATCTTTTAATGGGGATATAAGCGTTAGCAAATCCAATGATTCAACCGTCCAATACGAAACTACGGGTAATAGCCAAAACGTTGTCACCGAATATATATTCCATGGTTATACCGTAAAAGGAAATGGCGTGGATATTACAAAGGCAACAGGCCTGCTTTCAAGCAAGATAGTGGAAGATACCATCACAAAGATCACATATTCTCTTTTCAATGAAACCTCATCAACAACGATATATAAGAAAACAACAGTGACAGAGAATGGTTCTACAAAGACAACAAATAGCACCTTGATAGATGGAAAAGAAAACTCTGTGGATTGGCCTGTAGATTTGCCATGGAACAAATTACCAGTGAAAGATGTGGCGACCATGTATGTATATTACGTAAATGGAAAAGCTGTAAATCTTGCCATCGAAACCACCTTTGCGGAAAACTATAGTGAAACCGAAGGAACGCATTATTACAAACTCACAGGATATAAGGTATCCATCACAAATGATGTTGATGTAGAAGTGGTTATGACCCAATTAAAAGACAACACTCTTATCATTAAATTGAAAACGGGAACCGGCGAAACAGAAGACGATTACACAACATTAGAAGTGAATGTAGTGACTACATTAACCAAAAACTCTTAAGCACTTGCTCCAAACAATAAAAATCAAATTATTACTGCTAAAATCCCCTTCGATTTATCCTTGAAAGCAAAAACCCTGAAAGAAAACAATAATTCACTGTTATTTTAAACGAAGAAAAAAATCATCAAAATACGCACGCATGTACGCGCTTACGTGTTGAAGGTTCGGGAAAAAATAAGTATTATACTTAAGCGTAAATAGCAAACCCGAAGCAATTCGGCGACGCAAAACTATAGGATCCATCTTGGATAGCCAGTTGCCTCACAAAGAAAGGACAACGGCATGATTGACTATCGTTCAAATAGGTTGAAACGTATTAAAATTCAATCCTTTTTGACATGTTTTGTTGCCCTTAGCACACTTGCAGCCACTGGAACAGCAACCTTTGCTTGGTTTTCAACAAACAAACGTGCTACAGCCAAATACATGAACATTGTCGCGCAAGACTCCGCTATTGTCCAAACCGCTAACTATTACCGCATTAAAGAAGTGAATGGCAATACCTATAAATTTTCAAAAGGCAGCACAAATGTATACGACCTCTTGCCTTATGAACGTGAATTAGGCAATGGGGCGTATCAAATCCTTATTGAAGTCAAGTTCAAGAAAACGGACGTGCCTTTTACAGTAAACGCTTTTACAGCCAAAAACGTTCCTGATGAAGAGAGTTGGAGTTGGAAAAACATCGATTGGTCAGTTTCACCATTTCCACTTTCTTCCATCATTCAATTCACTTATTTTGGAACTAACGCAGACACCAGCGCAAGAGAATATATTTCCGTTACGAAAAACAATACGACGGATACTGGTTTTATAACCATGAATGGAGATGTGCCATCCTTTCAGGGAAATCTCAAATTAGGCGAAGAAGTCAATGGACAAAATCCTATCTACATCATGCTTGATTACAATGAGAAGGCGATAACATCCATCTACTCATATAACATTGGCAACCCTCAATTTGATGGGGATTATAGCGCAAATAATTCTTCATCAAGTGGTGGGGTTAGTTTTAAAAGCGATTTTAGTATTGCTATTTATCCTAAGAATTAAAGACGCATATGAAAAAGAAACACTCGTTAAAAATATTTTTATACGCCGTCTTAGGAGGAACAATCCTTGCTTCTGGATGTGCTATTTCCGCTTTCTCCTTTGCCTGGTTTTCAAATAATAACAACGTTAGTAGAGGATTTGATGGTTCAACAACAGGCGCCTATTTCGCTAGGGGAAATGGGTCGGAAGGAAACCCATATGTCATTAATAAGCCAATCCATCTATATAACCTTGCGTGGCTACAATACGTTGGTTTCTTTAAGGACAAAGAGCCTTATTTCATTATCGAAAGAGATTTAGATATGTCTGGGTGGGCATTGCCTCCAATAGGCACAACAGGGAATCCTTTCCTTGGCCATCTTGATGGAAACGATACTTTGCACTCCCAAGGGCAAACAGCCACAGCAAAGATATCAAACCTCACTATCAGTAACAGCTTTGAGAAATATAATGGTAGACATCCATCATCTCAAACATTATCCACATTTGTGTCCCCTGAAATAACGGGCCTTTTTGGTGTTGTTGGAGATACAGCATCAACCATCGAACCATCTGTTAAAAACCTTTATTTAGATAAAATTTCAATCGATTCCGCCACGAATAACGCCTTATCCGGTGTTGTTGCAGGATACGTCAATGGAGCGCTTAGTAACATCCTTATCAACGATTCTTCCTTAAACTTAAAGGAAGGCACAAACAAACTCACTGGATACGATAGTATCTCTAAATACACGTCCGTAGGCTATTGTGAACCTAATTATCGAACAGCCTACGTCAAAAACAACACAACCATGTATGAGCCTCAATACGTAGGCAATGCAAGTTTCAATCCAACAGGCGGTGGTGGAGGAGAAGACCAAGGCTGGGGCGGAAGTATCAACATGCTGTCTTTAAATAGAAGAATTAACTACATTGGGGCCGTATCAACTCAGACCGTATCAGACGCTTCGTCTTATAAAAACATAATTTCTTCAAGCAGCTATAATCTTTACACTTATTTGAGTAACACCACCAAAGAATTTAAATGGAATGATGCTGGAACGCCATACCTCATTTATATAAACGATGGCACTCTTCTTCCTTTAAATATTGATGAAGAACAAGCTTTCGCTGGCAACGAGTTAGAAGTCAGTCCAGAAGGCAACAAGATTACAAAATGGCACACAACAAATTTTTACAAAACTCACACATCAGAAGCTGAAATTATTAAAAAGAGTAATACAGGTTATTTGGTTGGGGATGGAAAGGAAGGCCAAACCAACACCATCCGTTCGAGAAAATATCCATTAAAATTCGGATTAAGCCAATCTTACGGTTCAAATGCCGTTCCAGATAAATATGATCCAAATTCGATTGTTTTTCATAGCATTGATACCACAAGCGGAAAAGAAATCGAAATCAACAGCAGCAATTATGGCAGTTTCAACAAATTCAATTCGGTAAAAGAAGAGTTTGACAGAATAATGGATAAATCGCCTTCTACTATTCATGGTTTTCACTTCATGAACACGATAAATCCTAATTCCTTAAGTATCAAAGAAGCTGAAAATGTTGTGATAGACGGCCTACCCGAAAAAAACAAATACCAATTCGTAAAATCAGCACTAAACTTTACAGTTAAAGAGCAGGGTTATATAACAGCAATTCTTGGATCATACTTTAGTAACACTGAAAAACAATCGCTTTTTGATATTTTTAAAATAGAAAGAAAAAGCGACGGAACTATCGAATCAGCAAAGCAAATTAAGAAAATCTACGGGACGAAAAACAACATTCATTATTCATATGATAATAGTGCGGTAAGCAATCTTTTATTTGATTTCACCAAAGTATCGGGAAGTCAACTTCCATTATCCCCTCTCAAGGCTTATTACTTTGAGTTCCCTGTTTTGCCAGGTGATTATGTCATAGGTAAAGCAAGTGGCTCGGATGGTTTGAACGCCTACATTATGTATCTCGACATTGGTGCTAACGCAGGTGGGACAGAGGGTGCTAAAGTAGACCGCACGAAGGTATACGAGCTCTTAGAGCAAATAAGCGAAGGATTCACCTATCCTACAGGCGTTGCCATCGTTGATTTTGATAATGCCGTTAATGATGTTAAGAAATTAACTATAACGGTTGGTGCTACATACTCAGGAAAGGTTACCTTTAACTATAGTGGAAACAATAACGCTCAAATAAGCGTTAATGCCTCAAATTCTGATACAGGTCTCGCTTATTTTGATGAAAATATGAGAATCAATAACGGAACCATTACAGATTCCCAAGTGCATGGAACAATCACCAAAGCAGAAACACAAAGACTTACATATTTTGATTATGACAAAGAAACGAAGATCACCAACGTTTTAACCTTCTCTCAAACAAGAGAATCTTCCTCCTCCGCTTGGGGTGAAACAAAGAGGGAGGATTACCAATCTGGTGAAAGCAACACCACCTTCGTTGGTGTAGGTAACCTAACTATTTACGGAGATGATGGTAAATCAACGACAAATCTACCTGAACTCGTTAATTACAAGATAAACAAAAATACAAATGTCTTTAAACTAAAAATGTTAACTCCATTAGAAAGTTCTCTAGAGGCCAACTGGTTGCCTTTAGGAACCATTCCAACAAAAGAAGACGCGGCCAATTATTATTTCACCTTAAAGGGCTATGACTTCACCTTGAAAAAAGGAGCTGAAGCTCTAGCCCGTTCCGATTATTCCATTGCAAAGAATGCGGACTACGCATTAAGCATTAATGGCACGACAATCAAATCTTGATATATGTCCTGGCTTATTTCCTGCTAACAAGCCTTTCTTAGCTCGATTATGGCGTCCATTTAACATATCCAAGTCTTCAACAAAAAAGGCAAAGAAAAACACCTGCGTCTTTCTAAATTGATACAGGTGTCGCTTATTTTTTACTTTTTGAAGTTCAAATAGGTGATGAATTCTTCTTCGGTAAGCAAGGAACCTTTATCTCCATCAACATAATAAGGCATAGCCAAATCTAAGCAGAATTGAGCCTGTTCTTGGTTTGTTACGTGATTGACAACGGCAACAAGACCCTTCTCATCAAAATCTGCAGCCATACGGATAAAGGAAGCGTTTGCCGATTGAGATGCCATAGCGGATTCTAAGGTTTGTCTAGTGATTCGCACATAGGTGAAGCCCAACCCTTTAATCTTTTCAGAAGAATCTATATTTGGATCAAAGGAATGAACGCTAAAGAAGACACCGAAAGCCTTTGCTGCTGCAATCACCTTCTTTAATTCTTCTTCATTGCCGATAATTTGTTTTGAATCAACAGCAATCACCAAGAAATTCTTAGGCATTATTTCCGAAGCGGAAATCTTTTGAATAGCTTGTAAGAAAGCAGGATTTAAAACACTTGTAACCGACATCGTAAGGGATAGATGTTTGATTCCGTTTGGTTTTAAGGTGCTATCCATGTAATTCTTATAGAAGTCGCATACCTTCGATAACGCTTTTAAATCTAAATCGGTAAGGATGTCATTCTTAATAGCCACCGGCAAGAATTCTTTCTTACTGATTGGCTCATTGCTAAGGCCCTTTAATCCTAGAGTAAATTCAATCCCATTCGTTTTATGGGTCACTGTATCTACGATAGAACTAAGGCGGGTCCCAACTTGATTACGTGATAAGCTATCTTGCAAGAGTTGAAGAATATATTCTTTACGGTCCGCTTTACGAAGACGGTTACGGCCTACTTCACAAAGATAACCAGGGCCAAACTTATTAGAACGCTCTAATTCGCTTTCTATAAGCGAAATCATCTCAAAGTTGGTAGAAGCTTCATTCGGATAGGCAATAGCAGAATATGCCACCCTTAAAGACGTAGAATCGCCATTAATTTGAATTGGTGAGGCAAACAAGGAAGCAATCTCTTCAGCAAAGGCAATAAGACCCATCTTATTCACTGACTTAAGAAGGAAAGAGAAGGAGTTGCTGCTATAACGGTATAGCAAATTCCCATACCCTTCTTCCTGAATCATCGTAACGATATTTTGAAGAATGCTATCAGACTCATCCTTATAACGTGTTTTTAATTCCGCTAGATTCTCAATGCGGAAGGAAAGAACGATACCATGGCCTCTAGAACGAATCTCACGATTAAGTTCATTAGATAACGCTTTAACGTTCAAAACATTAAGGGTCTTATCCATCAAGTTGCTGGAATAAGAAGCAAAACGTTGCTCACCTTCAATAAGGATTGTAGCGGTATTTCCTGTCTTGCTCTTTTTGGAAGTCAACAAAGTCATCGTTTGCTCGTTAGGCCCAATCGCAGGAATAGAACGTTTCAAAGTGCCTTTTCTTAATGGGCAATCAATACATGGGGCATCTAAACTCATTAAGGATTTATAACAAAGCTCACCACGTTTTATATTCGGGAAAGATTTTAAGGCTGTATTCGAGAAATCCAAAAGACGATAGGAATCTGAATCAATCGCATAAACGATGTTGTTTTCTCGATCCATAAGGGAATTTAAAACATTTTCTTTATGAGCCGTTTCTCTTTCCCTATCGACAACAACAACCATCGATGTGACCAAACAGAAAAAGGAGTCCACACATTCTCTTTCCATGATATCTTGTCCAGTTTTCTTTGAAGAAGAAACAAGATAAGCGAGTGCTTTCTTCTTTCCAGAGAAGGTCATCGGATAAAAGACAACGGTTTTAGCACCAATGGACTGCATTCTTTCAGATATTTGATAAGGAAGGAGAGAGGAATCGTTCACAAAGAAGAAACCATTCTCGCCCACAAAGTCAAAAATAGGGTTAATGTAATCACCTTTGATTTTTTGAGAATCGGCAAAAAGAGACATGCCGATGTTGTCATTTGGATTAGTCTTTTTTTCAATCAATAAGAAATAGAAATCACTGCAAGAATTATAAAGGAGGACACCCCCTGTAGAGAATTCCATAGCAGAGCAATAATAAGAAATCGCCTGGGCAAGCACATCTAACTTGCTTCCTTCATCCTCAGCAGAGAAGAAACGTTTAAAGAAAGTTTCATTCGCATTTAAAAGAACGGCTCTCTTTGGATTGTCGGACATACCGGCAGAAGGAATTGGAAGACTTGTATCCCCTTTGTTAATGATAATTGGTTCCGCTTTCTTAAGGCTATTTTCCGTTAAGGAAAGCAATTTCATCTCGGAAACGCTTGGGAAAATAGACGCGGATAACGTAGCGGAATAGAAAAGAACGATACCGCTTCCTTTTTCAATTTGGGTGACATTGAAAGAACGAATGAATTGCTCACACAAAGTAGAGAAGACTTTTTCGGTCCCAATATTTTCGACATAGGCTAAATACAAACCGTTTTCTTTCTTACAAATCAAAATCGGAGAAAAAATCAAACGTATTTGACGGAGAAGGGCTTCATCAACATCCTCAGGAATAGGATTTCCTCCTTCTGCTTTAATGGCCAATAAAGCGCTCATAAAAGAAGAGGAAGAGGATATGCAATCATGCAATTCGCTTGGGAATTCCCCATAGCTACAGAAAGTTTCTTCGGTAAACTTTTTTTCAGATTCTTTTCTACGAAGTTCACTCGATTTTGCGACCATTGAATTAACAAGGCGTTGGAGATCACTTAAAGCCTTATAGTTAAACTCCTTATTGCGTAAACGGATACGTCCCGTATTTAAGGCTTCAAATTGTTCACGGAAAGAAACGGCTGCGTCATCAATTTCATCGGTTATTTTTTTACCAGCGAAAATCAAATAAGTAAGAAGAGCTAAAGAAAAAAGAACAAAAAGAATGGCGGAGACGAAAAAGAAAATCGCTAGACCCATATTCAAACGGGCATAAACAAAGGCAAGAATGCTAAAGAGTAAGGTGAGGGCAAAAGAAAGACTGCCGATGATGATATGGAGCTTCGTGTTTCTTGAAAACTTAGAAGAAAGAAGATCTTTTATTTTCTTATTATTCGTTTTCATCTTTCGCCTCCTCCGTGAAATTAAAGTCGGAACGGTAATTCAAAACTAATTTGATAAGTACACGTCCAATAATAGGAGTAACTTCCAAGGCTTTTCTCTTACAATTCAATAAGTGCTCTGGGTTATCTAATTCCAGTGAGACTGCGCGGATCGTAAGCAAAGATCTCTTACGTTCGTAACAAACAAGAGCAATGCCTCCGCTGGATGTATCGTAAGCACGAATCATATTCTTCACATAGGCATAGTGGTTCTCTTTAATCTCATCGAAAGTCTTCGAATCGGTATGGATCGCTTCGCCAGAAAGAAGATACCCTTTTTCGGCAAAAGCGCCTCCTCCAACTTCAAAACTAGCGGATTCCGCTTGAACACTTAACGAGTTTTCAAAGATAAAGAATTCAGGCATACCAGGGATTTGGCCATATGCCGTATTCAACATGGGGTTATAACGAACTCCGTCGATATAATAACGGTCGGCGATAAAGATATCCCCTTGATGAAGGTTCTTGTCCAAAGAAATAACCGAACCCGTATTGATAAAGAGATATGGATCGTATTTATCAATCAACATATTCGTGACCAATGCGGTTCTAATATTTCCGTATCCTGTTGCAGCAATCACGATTTCATCCATGCCAAAATTTCCTTTATGGACTTTTACGCCGAAAGGGAGCTCATCAATGGTTTCACCATTGGTAAAACGGGAGCAGTAGTAGAGGATATCGTCTTCAGTTTGGCCTAAAATGGCAATCATTTTCCTTCTCCTCCTTTTTTGGCACGTCTATTTGTTTTCTTTGTTTCTTTTTCTTTGGCTTCTTCAAACTTGTTATGGTCCAAAAGAGCTTCAAATTCGCTGATTTCCAAAGGTTTTGCGAAATAATAACCCTGAATTGCGTCCAAATCGTGTTTCTTTAAAATGCTGACCTGGGTTGGGTTTTCTACACCTTCTGCGATAACAAACATCTTTAAGCCATGGACTAAGGAAATAATGGAAGAGACCAATGTCTCGGATGTCTTATCTACTTCAACGTCATCAATAAAGGATTTATCCAATTTCAAAACATCGAAATTTTAGAATATTTTCTAATAAATATAG
>JABLTL010038378.1_pt1 | contig 14064 bp, 9 predicted proteins | sample 7160151 | NCBI WGS metagenome assembly JABLTL01 (sample SAMN14651223, study PRJNA627086) | human gut metagenome | isolation source: feces | host: Homo sapiens
ACAAAGGCTTGAGCCGTATGAGTTGAAAGACTCACGTACGGTTCTTAGACGGGAAAAGATGAGTAATCATCTCGACCTAGTCGTCAAAAATATATTTGGCTCGCCCAATCATCCAGAAATATTAATATCATTTTTGAATGCAACATTAAAGCCGAAAAAGAAAATAGTAAGTGTTGATATAAAAAAAACAGACATAGAAAAACAATATATTGAGGATAAATATTCAAGATTAGATGTAAAAGCTACAACAAGTAATGATGAGATAATTAATATTGAAATACAACTAAAAAATGAAAATAATATGGTAAAGAGGAGTCTTTACTATTTAAGTAAGATGTATGAAGAACAGTTAAATGAAAAAGAAGATTATTCAAAATTAGCAAGAACTGTGTGTATTAATATTCTTAATTTTAAATATCTTAAAACAGATAATTTTCATACAGGATATAGATTTAAAGAAATTGAAAGTAATGAAGAGTTAACAGATATTATGGAAGTTCACTTTATAGAAATTCCAAAGTTACAGGATTCTAGTGATGAAAAGGATATGCTTGTTGCATGGACAGAATTTTTAAAGGATCCAGAAAGTGAAAAGGTTAGGGGATTAGAATTAAGTATAGAAGAAATACGACAAGCAAAAGATGAACTTATACGAATGAGTAATGATAAAAAACAAAGAGAACTATATGATATGAGAGCAAACTCCTTAAGAGATAAGATTAGTGAATTGAATGCAGCTAAAAGAGAAGGAATAGAAGAAGTGGCTAGGAATATGAAGAAAAATGAATTACCTATTGAAATGATTTCAAAATTAACTGGCTTAAGAGTTGATGAAATAGATAAATTATAGTCTCAAGGACTACCGAGGGTTTTAAAATTTTCGGTGGCAAGCTTATGTGAAAGCATAAGTTTATCACTATTTTTTTGTTAAATAAGTAAGATTTTTATGTCTAGAAAAAATATAAAGGTCAAGAATATTCCTTATACGTATAAGCATAAGGAGGTAAAAATGACAAGTGAAAAAAGAGAATGGTATGAGGGAGCTACATATCACATTACAGCAAGAGGACATCATAGAAATGATATATTTAGGGATGAAGAAGATTTTAAGATATATTTAATTATTCTAGAAGAAGCATTGCTTTATTTTAATAATTATAATTATGAAATAATAGCATACTGTTTAATGGATAATCATGTACATTTACTTTTAAAAACAGAAGTACAGCCACCATGGAGATTTATAGCATGAGTTCATTCTATATATGCAAGGTATTTTAATAAAAAATATAACTATGTAGGTGCACTATTTCAAGGAAGATATAGTGCAGACATTATATAAGATGACACTTACATGCTTGAAACTTCAAGGTATATTCATTTAAATCTAGTAAAAGCAAGAATGGTTGAAACGCCTGATGAATATAGGTGGTGTAGTTATTTAATATATATTGGAGAGCAGGAAGAAAATTTTATTAATTCAATCTGCTAAAATATTCGTAGAAGAGGTTGAGAGATATGCATTTATAGGAGAGTTATCATTAAATGGAGATTTAAGGCCATGTATTGGGGTTTGACCAATGGTTATGGAGGCTAAAAATAAGGGGATTAAGAATGTAATAGTACCAATGGATAATATGACAGAAGCAAGTTTGATTAGTGGTATTAATATTTTTGCATTTAATAAATTAAATGAAGTAACAGACTTTTTAACAGGAGTAAAGCCATACGAACCAATTAAATATATAAAGGATAATTATAAACTAGATAGTCCATATATAATAGATTTTCAAGATGTTCAGGGGCAAGAATACTGCACTTGAATTTGTAGCTGTTGCAGCTGCTGGAGGACATAATTTATTAATGTCAGGAACACCAGGTTGTGGTAAATCAATGGTTGCAAAAAGAATACCAACAATACTACCAGCTATGACTGAAGAAGAGGCTTTAGAAGTAACAAAAATTTATAGTGTAGTAGGGCTTTTGAAAAATAGAGGTACATTAATAACAGAAAGGCCATTTATCAAGGAATACTGTGGTTTTAAAATTTTCCAGAGACAAGTTTATGCTTAGCATAGACTTTGTCTCTGTTTTTTGGTTAATTGATATTTTTATTTTGTAATAAAAGATTCAACTGTGTAGCTTTTTTGATAATTTAGAGTAGTATTACCTCTTTCCAATGACACAGGTAAAACAATTTTTTTCTCAATAGAAGTATTAATTTTATTAATCAGATTCATTAATGTTTTTACAGCTTGCTTAGATAACTCCTTAATAGGTTGTTGTATTGTTGTTAAACTAGGATAAGTAAGAGCGCAAATAGATAAACCATCATAGCCCACAACCTTTACTTCCTTAGGAACATTTATATTACGTTTACTTAATTCCTTAATTGTAGCTAAAGCAATAGTATCAGTTGCAAATACACCATCAATGTTAGGATTATTATCAAGTGCTTCTTGGATAATTGGAGAATAGTCTGAAAAAGAAAAGAAATTAATAGGCAATTCTATTGTATTTACTTTAACATTTCTTCCTTCTAGAGTATCATTAAAAGATTTATGACGATCATTAGATGGAGTTGGTACTTTTGAGCTTCCTGAAAAGTGAAGAATATTAGTACAACCGCAGTTTAACAATTCAAGCGCTGCTAATTTACCACCTTCCATATGATCTGCAGATACAACAGGAATGTCATCTCCTAAATATCTATCTAAGGCTACAATTGGTAGGTTTAGATTTAAATAATCTTCAATTTTTAAAGTATGGCTACCTATTATAATTCCATCTACTTGATTTCTTAAAAGCATATTTATATATTCTTGTTCTCTAGTACTGCTATTATATGCATTACAAAGCATTAACTTATATCCTAATTTATATAATTCTTCTTCGATATATCTAGTTTCTTCAGCATAGAAAGGAGTACTAATATCAGGAAGAATTAAACCAATTATATTAGATTTCTTTTTAAATAAACTTTTAGCAATTTCATTTGGTTGATAATTTAAGTCTTTCATAGCATTAAAAACTTTATCTTTGGTAGCTTGTGAAATATAGCCTCTATTATTCATTACCCTGGATACGGTAGAAACAGATACACCAGCTTTAATAGCTACATCCTTTATATTCGTCAAATTACTCACCTCTTTTATATCTTAATATCCAAAAAGTAGCATTGTCAATTAATAAAAGTAACAAAAAAATATTTTCTGCAAACCCGTTGACATATACCAAAAAATGGTTCTATAATATAAATGTAAACATTAACAAAAAGCGTATACAACGATGTGCTAACCGGTTAGCATATAATAAAAATATGAGGTGGTATAAATGGCAAGAAGAAGAGGGAAATTGTTATCTTTAATTTTAACTGTGGGAATATTATCAACTACTTTTACTGGATGTTCATCATCAAATAATAGCACAGAAGATGGAGTAGCGAAGATATCTATTTGGACACAAGAAGGACAAGTTGTAGAACAAGAATATTACAAGGATGCAATAGAACAATTTAATGAGTTATATGAAGGACAAATAGAAGCTACTTTACAAATGATACCAAGAGGAAATGGATATGAGTATGAAAATAAAATAAATGCAGCTGCAACTTCTGGTAGCTTACCAGATATTATAGCCATGGATGGGCCATCAGTTGCTAATTATGCAGATTCAGGAATAATAGTCCCAATTGATGAGTATTTCACTGAGGACAAGCTAGAAGATTTTGTTCCATCAATAATTACTCAAGGAACAGTTGATGGACAATTATATGCATTAGGGGCATCAGAATCTACTGTAGTTTTATTCTATAATAAAGATGTTCTAGATGCTGCAGGAATACAAGCTCCAACTACATTAGAAGATGCTTGGACTTGGCAAGAAGTATATGAAATAGCTAAACAATTAAAAACTGATGATATGTATGGAATTAATTTAGAATGGGATTTAGGAGAAGGTCAAATTTATGGATTTGCTCCAATTATATGGTCAAATGGAGGAGAGTTACTTTCAGAGGATGGTAAAGAAATTGATGGATATTTAAATTCTGATAAATCAATTGAAGCATTAGAGTTTTATCAAAAATTTGCAGTAGAAGGATTAATAAATCTTCAACCATTACCAAATGATTTTGAAGAAGGAAAATCAGCTATGTATTTAATGGGATCATGGGAAATTCAAACAATAGAAGAAAGCTATCCTGACTTTAATTATGGAATAACATATTATCCTAAATTCTCTGAAACTAGTAAAGTAGTTTCACCATCAGGGGATTGGTGCTTTGGTATTACTTCAGGTTCAAAAAATCAAGAAGCAGCAGCTAAGTTAGTTGAATTCTTAACATCAGCAGAGGAAGTACAAGAGTATTGTTCAGCTATAAGCAAACCACCAGCAAGAATATCTGTATTTGATACTATGGAAGAATATCAAGATGAAAGTAGAAAGGTTATAAAGGATCAAGTAATAAACACAGCACATCCAAGACCAATTTCAACATCTTATCCAGTATTATCAAATGAGTTTGCATCAGCACTACAAGATATAAGAACAGGAGTAGATGTTAAAGAAACCTTATCTAAAGTAGTTACTCGTTTTGAAGAGGATATAAAGAGAAATAATTAATATATAAATAATGAGAATTATGGCTTTTAGTCGTAATTCTCTTAGAAAGGTGGGTATTGTATCAATGCTAACAGTTAAGAGAAATGCAAAAATTAAGACAGATGTAGCTTTAAAAAAATCAATGAGTAAAGAAGCAGTAGCAGGAATAGTATTTGTTTTACCAGCAGTTATATTTATTTGTGTATTTTTAGTTTTACCAGCTCTACTTGCTTTTGGATATAGTTTTCAACAATATAATATGTTAAAGCCAGCACAAAAGGTTTTTATTGGATTAACAAATTATATAGATGTTTTAAAGAATCCAGCTTTTTATAAAAGTTTATTTAATACAGTATACTTTGCAGCAATTGTAGTACCACTTCAAACTATAGTTGCATTAGGATTAGCATTACTAGTTAATAAAAAGTTAAAAACATCAAAAATAGCACGTATTTGTTTCTTTAGTCCTGTTGTTACTTCAATGGTTGTTGTAGCTATATTATGGACATTCTTATACAACAAGGATAGTGGTCTTATAAATTCACTTTTAAATTCTATAGGAATACAATCACAGCCTTTCTTATTAAGTGAGAAACAAGCTATGAATTCTATTATATTCATGTCTATATGGCAAGCAGCTGGATATCAAATGATGATATTCTTAGCAGGTTTACAAGATGTTCCAGAAGAACTTTATGAAGCAGCAAGCTTAGATGGTTGTAATTGGTGGGATAAATTTAAAAATGTTACATTACCATGTATAAAAAATGTATCAAGTTTTGTAATTTTAATTACTACTATTCAAGCTTTTAAATTATTTACACAGCCTTATATAATGACAGGAGGCGGCCCTAATGAATCAACTAAAACACTTGCATATATGATATATGAACAAGGTTTCCAATATAGAAATGTTGGGTATTCATGTGCAATAGCAGTAATTTTCTTCTTAGTAATATTAATAGTATCAGGTGCTGTGAAGAAGATATGTAATGTAAATGGTGATTAGGAGGGAAAGACTATGAAAAGAAAACAGAAAAGGATTTTAGGTAAAGGTTTAGCATATGTATTTCAAATAAGTTTAGCATTAATATTTGTATTACCATTAGTATGGATGATTATATCATCATTAAAGCCAGAGGCTGATTTATTTAAAGATATGAGTTCTATTGCAACATTTTTTGTATCTAATCCATCATTAGATAATTATAAGGAAATGCTCTCTAGATCATTAGTATTAAAAAGTACAATGAACAGTATAATATATATTGGATTAATACTTTTAATAGGCATACCTGTTAATGCTTTATGTGGATATGCATTAGCAAGATTAAAGTTTCCAGGAAAGAACTTTATATTAAGTGCAATTATTGCATTATATATAGTTCCTTTTGAAACAGTAGTCTTACCATTATATTTAGTAAGTAATACATTAAAAATTACAAATACATTCTTTGCATTATTTGTACCTTTTATAGGTAATTGCTTTAATATATTTTTATTTAGGCAGTTTTTCATGTCTCTTCCTAAAGAATTAGAGGAAGCAGCTAGCATTGATGGATGTGGAGTATTTGGAACTTTTGTAAGAGTAGTGTTACCTAATACAAAACCAGTAATAGCTACAGCAACAGTATTAACAATTGTAACTCATTGGAGTGATTTTATGTGGCCTTTAATGGCAGTAACATCACCAAAACAGAAGACAATTCAACTTGCTATACAAGGATTCTTTACAGATCCACCAGTAAGGTATGCTCCAATTATGGCAGCATTAGTATTCTCAACAATTCCTATATTAATAGTATATTTATTATTACAAAAATATTATGTACAAGGTATTATGTCTAGTGGAATTAAGGGATAAAGGAAAAATAAATATTATTTTAGAGAGGTTTTAATATGGCAGATAATCATAAGGTGAAATTAGAACAAGCACAAAAATATGTAGATTCAATAAAAGATGAGGTAGCTTTAAGTAAATATAGACAAGGATATCATTTTATGGCGCCAGCATCATGGATTAATGATCCAAATGGATTTATCCAATACAAAGGTAAATATCATTTGTTTTATCAATATAATCCCTATGATTCAAAATGGGCATCAATGCATTGGGGACATGCAGAAAGTGAAGATTTAATTAAGTGGAATCACTTACCAATAGCATTAGCACCTAGTGAATTTTATGATGACGATGATGATGGAGGGTGTTTCTCAGGTAGTGCAGTAGATGATAATGGAGTGTTAATTTTGATGTATACAGGTACTACTAATAATGGAGAAGGAACTGTTCAAGTTCAATGTATTGCTACAAGTAATGATGGAGTAAATTTTGAGAAGTTTGAAGGAAATCCAGTAATATTACCTAATTTTATTGAAGGAAATAGAGATTTTAGAGATCCGAAAGTGTGGAAAGAGGGAGACCTTTGGTATGTAGTTATAGGAACTACTAAAAATAATGAAGGAAGAGTTTTATTATATAGTTCACCAGATTTAAGAGAGTGGGAGTTTGTAAGTGTTTTAGCAGAATCTCATGGTGAGCTAGGAAGTATGTGGGAGTGTCCAGATTTCTTTAGGGTTGGAGATAAGCATGTTTTAATGTTCTCACCGATTGGGTTAGGTACTACAATTACAATGTATTTAATTGGAGATATGGATTATTCTACAGGAAAGTTTACATGGACTGAAAAGGGAAAAGTAGATTCTGGATGTGATTTTTATGCACCACAATCATTGTTAGATGATAAAGGTAGAAGAATTATAATAGGTTGGGCTAATAGCTGGCCTTGGATGGAATGGTTTAGTGATTTTGGGCCTAATATGGAAGATAAGTGGAATGGAGCAATGTCTTTACCTAGGGAAGTTAAGCTTGATGAGAAAACTGGTAAATTAAAGTTCATACCAGTAGAAGAGATTAAGAATTATAGAAAAGAAGAAAATAAAGTTGAATTAAGAATTCTTAATGGAAGTAAAGATATAAAAATCAGCCATAGAAATAGATATGAAATGTTATTTAATATTGATTTAAAATCTACAACTGCTAAGGAATTAATTATTAAGTTAAGAGAAAATAAAAATGGTGTAGCTATTATAAAATTAGATATTGAAAATAAGCAGTTAATATTTGATAGAAATAATTGTGATGGTTACAATAAAGGGATTAAGAGTTGTGATTTAGATTTATTTGAAGATACATTATCTGTAAATATATTCTCTGATAATATATCTATTGAAGTATTTACTGATGATAATAAGGTAGCTATGTCAAATAATATTTATCCATTAGAATGTAGTAATAAAGTAAATTTAGAAGCGGTTGATGGAAATGTTGTATTTAATAGCTTTGATATTTGGACAATTGAAGTGTAATGAATAAGTAGTAGATTTATTAAATGAAGGGTGATTATTTATGAAAAAAGTACTTTGTCCAGGAGAAGCATTAATTGATTTTGTTTCAATGGATGTGGGTGTAGCAAGAGAGTGACTTCGTCCCTCTCAAGGCTCCCCAGGAGTTTTAAAATTTTCCAGTGGCAAGCTTAAGTTAAAGGCTAAATGTTCAAATTATGAATATTTAGCCTTTTAGTTTAAGAAAAAATAAATATGGGCTATAATATAAATATAGAAAATTGGTGTTTAGTTGGAAAAAGAGAAAGTAAAATTAGATGAAGTTCTAAAGTTTTTATTTTCAACATCTAATAAGGTATTAGTGAAGTTATTAAATGGAATATTTAATGAAAATTTTAGTGTAGATGAAGTAGAATTAACTGTTAGTAATAATGAGTTTGTTGAAGATGATTTAGGAATATTAAGAGGAGATATGTTTTTTGATATTCTTAATAAAGATTATAATAAGGCAAGTTATCATATAGAATTTCAAACAAAAAATGATAATACAATGATTGTTAGGATGTTTGAGTATGGTTTTAAAAAGGGAAAAGAGCAACTGAAAAGTTTTAAGAACTATACAGAAGACATAAGAACTATATATTTCCCAAAGCAAAAAGTAATATTTTTTGAAGAAAATAAAAATATTAAAAATCAATTAAAATTAAAAATAATATTTCCAGATGAGAAGGAGATTATTTATACAGTAGATGTAATGAAATATTGGGAATACAGTGATGAACAAGTTAGAGAAAAGAAGATGTATCCCCTAATACCATTACAGCTTTTTAAGTTAAGAAAAGAGTTAGAAAAGGCACATAATAAGAAGGATTTAAATAGAATAAAAGAATTATCTAATAATGCTAAAGAACTTGCTGGTAAATTAGCTAAACAATCAGCAATATTATTTGAAGCTGATGAAATATTAGGTGAAGATTTTCATAAGATTCTATTAGCTATACAAAATCTAATAGAATATTTAAATAGAAATTATATGAATGATGAAAATATAGAAAATGAGGTGACTACAATGACTAAAACATTATATGACCCCGAAGTAGAAAAAAGAGGGATAGAAAAGGGAAGAGAAGAGGGAATAGAAGAAGGAATTAATCTTACTAAAAAGGTATTTAAATTAGCTAGACAAGGAGAAACAATAGGTAATATATCAAAAATATGTAAGATATCAGAAGAGAAAGTTAAAGAAATTTTAGATTAAAGAGCAAGAGTAGTCTCAAGGCCCCGGGGGTTTTATCCCGATGTTGCTGTTTATTGTGATAAAAATCAAATTTTCTATAGGGGTTATATAGGTATCCCACAATTAGTTGTAGAGGTATTAAGTCCATCTAATGCTGATGATGATTTGATTGTGAAAAAGGATTTATATGAAAAGTATGGTGTGCCTGAATATTGGATCATATCACCAATGAGTAAAAAAGTATGGATTTACTATTTACAATAAGGTTTACATAAAATTAATGGAATGCTATAATTTTATTGTAACTTTACATAAAATTAATATAATATTCATATTAAATACTATATTAATTTTAATAAAAAATAACTTAAGAGGAGGGAGAAGATGAAAAAATTTACGTCAATTTCTTTGATATTTATGATTATCTTTTCAAATTTTACATATGGCGTTACAGCTGCTGTTACAGAAGGCGTAAAAAATGATGTATTAAATTCTGAATATGTTGTTATAGTTAATACTAGTTCAAAAGAAAATCAATCAACAGGTAAAATTGTATTTGATGAAAATAATAATAATAATACTAGAATTGGTCAAGAAATTAATTCACAATCAGAAAATATAAATGAAGATTTAATTGTTAACCAATTAAAAAATGAAAATACTGAAAGTGAAGAAATTAAACAAATTCAAAAAGCAAAAAATAATACATATAGTATTGGAGAACAAAAAAATATAGGAAATAATACATATACATTAATTGGTATAGGTGATAAATCTTATATTTGGATGGAAAACAATTTAAAATCTTCTTATGATAATGTTCAAGGTAAAACAGAGTTAGCTGCTAAGGAAATGATAAGAGTTTATGAGGGACGTCCTTATGAATTTTTAAATGAATTATCAGATAATAATATTCCTTATTTAGATGGTTCAGGAAAGTTATCAATTTTTTTAGAAGTAACTAACAATAATAGTACAGGATATTATAATAATGAGAAGGATATAACAGGAGTACATATTAATACTCAATCAGATCCAAATAAGTTTAATGAAGGTGGATTTGATAATACAAATGGACTATTAGTTCATGAAGTGCAACATGCTTTATTTAATATATTAGCATGTAATGGACAAGCCAATATATCAACTAGCCTTTTGTGGTTTAATGAAGGAATGTCTGTAGCTGCAATGGATTACCTTTGGGGATATTATGATAATAATGGTTGGTTATCTAAAATAAACAATGATGTAATTATTAGAAATGGAACATCATTAATATATGACTCATATAGAAATAGTACAGTTCAAGATTATTCTATGCAATATTTATTTGTAAGATATCTTGCTAGCCAAGCAACTAAGGGTACAAATCCAATGGAGTTCTTTAAGCAAATTTATAAAATAAATGCTGCAGGAAAAACTGCTGAAGAGTTTATAAATGAATTAACTTCTAAGGTTGATGGATTAAAGGGAAGAACTTTTAAAGAATTACTTGGAAGTTTTTATGTAGCAGCTTTTTCTCAAGAAAAAACGGGAATATATAGCTTTTATGGCGATCCAGTAATTCAACAAAAGATTACAAGTTATCCTGTTTATATGGGAGAAAGTGGACAATCTATTACATTAGAACCAACAAGTGCAATAGTTGTAAAAGCAAAGGATGGAAGATTTGTTGTTCCTAATGATGCAGGAAATGATATTAAATTTTTTGGAGTAACAAAAGACTTAGATATATTTAAGCCATCAGAGGGAAATGGAACAATCAATGATCCATATATAATAAAAAATGTACAAGAGTTAAATGCCTTAAGTAAGTATCCAAATGCTTATTTTAAACTTGGAAACAATATAGATGTAAAGCAAGGAGAATACTTTAGTGTAGAAAAATTTTATGGAGTAATTCAAGGAAATGGATATACTATTAATGGATTAAATAAGGCATTAGTTAAAAATAACTATGGAAAAATTAGTGATTTAAAAATAAGTGCTGATTTTAATGGTGAGTATTCAGGATATATAGGAACAATTGCTGAAGCTAATAGTGGTACTATTACTGATATTGAGGTAAATGGAAGCTTTGATATTAACTTATATACACCTAATAAGTTTTCAACACCTATATTTGGTGCAGTAGTTGGTATAAATGAGCCTGCAGGTATTATAGAAAGAACTTCATTTAATGGTAATGCTAATATAAGAATGACGGTTAGTGATGCTATTGTAGGGGGAATTGTTGGATATAATCAAGGGAGGATTAATAATTCATATTCTAAAGGTAGTATTGTAGTAAATCAAAATAATATTGGAACTTATAACTTACAAATGGGAGGAATAATTGGTTATTATAAGAGTTTTGGTGTTGGGGCAAGCTTGAAAAATTCATATTCTATAACATCATTGAGTTATAATAATGTTAATAGAAATTCAGCTCAAATAGGACAACTTATAGGTGCTCTTGGGTCTACTGCATATATATTAAATTCATATGCATTAGACAACATAAATTCTATAGGTAGTGAGCCTACAAAAACTGAATATAAGAGAACCTTATCTCAATTACAAGATAAAAGTACTTTTATTAATTGGGATTTTACTTCTGTTTGGAAGATGGAATTAGATGGGGATAAAACGCCTATATTCTTAGATTCAAATAAAAGTATGAATATTAGTGCAAAGTTATCTAAAGATACTTATTTTATAGGAGAAAAGTTATCTTTAATAAATGCAAAGTTAATTATTGATGGAACTGAAATTCCATTGGAAGAATATATGCTTAATATATCAGATTTTGATTCAACAATAGAAGGAAGTTCAAAGGTTATTAATGGTAGTTATAAAGGTAATGCTTTTACTGTTACGTATAATGTAAATAAACCTAAAAGTGTTGAAGATTTGCAAGTTGTAAATCAAGGAAAAGTTATATATTTCGAAAATCAAGTATATAGTACTGAAGGAGTTGTTTTAAAAGCAAAACTTGATGGACAACAAAATTATACTTACATATATTCTGGATTTACAAGCAATTTATTAAATCCACTTAAAATTACAGATAAGTCTACAACATTAACTTATATTAATAAGAATGTTGATATTAATATTAATGTTGTGGAAAAGAAAATTAAATCTATTACTACACTTAAGAAGCCAAATAAAACTGTTTATGCAGAAAGTCAATTATTAGATTTAACAGGAGCTAGATTCCAAGTAACATATAATGATGGAAGTAAGTCAGAAGTATTTGGACCAAGGGAATTTTCAAAATATAATTTACATGTTGCTCAAGCCTTACCTAATGCTCCTAATGCAGAAGCTATAGATTTAAACAAGGAATTAACAGTTAGAGATAATGATGGAAGAATTCTATATTTATATTATGATTCATTATTACCAGGGCAATCAGGAGCAATTTTTGCATCAATGGGAAAAATAAATATAAATACAAAAATTGCAATGAAAAATGAAACTTTTAGAGCTGTTGTAGGACAAAAGTCATATTTATTTTCTGAGCCACTATTATATGCAAATTATGATGTTACAACTACTATAAAATCAGGTAGTTTGCCGGAGGGTATAAAAGCTATTTATGTACCTAATGATAGAAATAATTTATTTAGATTTGAAGGAGTTGCAACTACAATTGGTACATATGAAATAACATATACAATAACAAGAAAAAATGGAGATTCAACAGATGTTACATTTACTTTTAATGTGGAAAGTATATCTAATGAACCATTATTAGAAGCATTAACACTTAAAAAAGATCATAATAATCATTTAAATAATGATATTGAAGGGATAATAGATAATATTAATAATACTATCACTTTTACTGTTCCTTATGGAACTGATATTACTAAGTTAAAACCTACACCAACTTATTATAAGGGATCGACATTAGAGCAAGATCGTTGGAATGGTTCTACTTTTGACTTTTCAAAAGGAGCTGTTAATTATAAGGTTACAGCAGAAGATGGTATTACTACAAAAACATATGAAGTTAGTGTAGTTGTATTGCCAGAAACAATAATTATTCAAGAAGTAAAAATTTCACCTAATGAAGTTGAAATAGAGCAAGGAAAATCATATAAATTTAAATCGACTGTAGTTGTAAATGAAGTAGAAGATTTATCTCATAGTGTTACTTGGACAATTGAAGGAAATAATAGCATTGATACTATTATAAATGCTAATGGAGAAATTAGTATAGCTGAAAATGAAACAAGTAATAGATTAATAGTAAAGGCAACTTCTAATGTAGATCCAACAAAGAGTGGAGTAGCAATTGTAAATGTAAAAGAAGCTATAAAGCCAACACTTGATGAAGTTGATGGATTAAGTTGGGAGGGGAAGGTTGCAAAATGGAATCCAGTTAAAAATGCAACATCTTATGAACTTACTGTATTAAGAGATAATATAGTAATTGGAACAAGAGAAACTATAAATAATTTTTATGATTTATCTGAATTCTTCAATAAAACTGGAAAATATTCATTTAAAGTTGTAGCTAAAGCTAATGGATATACTAATAGTACAAACTCTAATGATAGTGTAGAAAATGATTTTATAAAAAGTAATGATAAGCCAGTAATATTAGGAGCAGAAGATATATCAATAGAATTTGAAAGTCAATTTGATAAGTATGCAGGAGTAACGGTAACAGATACTGAAGATAAAGATTTAACAAATAAGCTTATAGTTACAGGGGATGTAAATGTTAATGTTGCAGGTATATATGAAATTACATATTCAGTAACAGATTCAGATGGAAATACCACTACTGCAATAAGAAAAGTTACAGTTAAACCTAAGAAGGAAGAGCCAGAAGTTAAGCCGGAGAAACCAGAGGTAAAACCAGAAAAACCAGAAGTTAAGCCGGA
>JABLTL010166940.1_pt1 | contig 14062 bp, 13 predicted proteins | sample 7160151 | NCBI WGS metagenome assembly JABLTL01 (sample SAMN14651223, study PRJNA627086) | human gut metagenome | isolation source: feces | host: Homo sapiens
AATTCATCTTTATTTGAGTGGCTGTTTATCGGTATTCCGACTATTCCCACTCAATTATACTCTATGTCTGATATTCAGACAGTTAGCGATTGTCGGGGATATTTATCGGGGACAGAACGAACTTCATACACAACCGTGGTTATCAGCCACTTACACGATTATTACTACTTAAAATCAATTGATTTCAAGCCTCAACAAGACAATCTACATCAGCCCTTATATATATAATAAGGTGTAAAAAGGCAAACATAGTTGCCCATCATATTAATAAGGTGTAGCATTCAGTAGCAGCAAAAGCTGTTCAAGCTACTCTAAAGTTCTGTATATATATGAGTTATAGGGAGGGCTTCCACCGTATTCTCTCTTTGCCTACCCCCTATAGAGGGAGCGAGGCGTTGCTAACAACGGTTAGCCGTGCGTTTTTCTGAAAATTTTCCGGTATACAAATCTGCTTTTTATGAAAAACCTCATTGCTTGCATCAGAGCTATTGAACATCATTAAAATACTCTGAGTATCATTCTTTCTATGTGTATTATCCTCTTCTTGGATATTTGCGCCTTGATGATTGTTTTTTAATGACTTCTTGTAATTGTAGTATGTGCGTCTTTTGATATCCAAGCCACAATCATTCATGTTTTTTAGATTCTCTATATCACTTAGGTTTTCATTATACAACGACACAAACAGTTCCTTTTTGGTTTGTTGATTGGATGTCTTATCACTTGAGTGCAAGTTTGTGCAAGATTTTCCTAAAAGTGTATCTCTGTTAATAACGTGTTGTTGTTTCTCTTTTTTATTAACTGAGATACCTTTTTGTTGTTCGCTGTTGCTTGCACTTTTTCTACCACGATTGAGCTTTATTCCTTGCCTCTTCCTCCAAGCCTTCAACCCATCAACCGAGATATGAAACTTTGGGTCTGTCGCATTTGCATTCATATACTCAGCATTTTGTTTATCACTCAAGTTGCCATCCCACATACTACCAATAACCTCGTCACGTTTAATCCTCCTATATATGTTTGCTGCCTGTATAGCGTTATACCCCTTATCATGCCATATCTGCTTATTGACAATTTTGTACTTGTGAGGACAATACACCTTTGCATCATACTCACTGTTTAGTGCATTGTTTGCGATATGTATCAAATCTGCATCTGTGATGTAGTCTTTCTTGTCGTTGATGTAAAAATTTTCCAACTCTCTTGCAAGAAGATATACAAGATGTTCTATCGTTATGTCATTGTCAAATATCCTTTTGAAAGTCAATGCTGACATATATAAATGCTTGCGCCTTCCCTCACCATTATGCCATTTGTGAATCTGAGCCACACCATTAACTCGTTCCCATTGCCTATAAATCTGCACATGACTATCTCTATCATATATGCCAACGCCATAGCGTTCGTAATCATCCCACAAGAAATCAGTCTGTTCCTTTACCTTATATATAGGTACATACTTCAAAAGAAAGTCAGACCTCTTCAGCATCTGTAAGTCATTTTTAAAACTTTCATTTATCACAATGCTGTTCACTCTCTGTTCACTTCTTTTCTTTGTTTCATTTGCCTTATTATCACGAATATCGAATCTGGTTAAATCGAACATCGACTTGTTGTAAACAACATCATTTCTCACTACCTCAACAGCATCCGACCCATTGCCAATAAAGCACTGATTCACACTGTACATACAGTTATCAGACAAGTTCATATTGTTAGCCTCAACAATAGCCTTATAAACTGCTTGATATTCATTTGTAGATATGATTTTATCATTGAACACATACACAAGTCTGAAACGATACCCCTTACAACCATTTGAATATGTTGTGTAAGCAACTGTTGGCTTATATAATAATGTGGCAACATAGTCATTCATTTCAGCAGTACTGTCATCAACATCTAATGCAACAACGTTTGTATACATGAAATGGGATATGGTCTTCACGTTATTACCGAATACAATATCATTGTCTGTAAAGACATAACAGAATGTACGCCCTTCTTTGATGTAGTCAATGAATATATCTAAGTTGATAGATTTTCTTTGAAATTGCAACCTTGCAATCTCCATGCCTTTTGGCTTCTGTGTACTTGTTGTGTTTGAAACACTTAACTCAAAATTCATACGCTCATTGTATTTTTAATATTATCCTTTACGCTCACCATAAAAAGGAAAGGGAGAGTTGAGCGTAAAAAGACCTCTCCCTACGGTAGCTATCCGTCCTTTGTTACATATAAATATCACAAGAACAGAAATAAATCCTCAATCGCAACAAATATACTACGTGAGAAACACACTTAGACGATTTTTGCGAATAATTTTTCATCAAAATAACTTTTTAAATTAGATTGACACATATTATATAATGTATCAGGACTCATTACAAGATTAAATTGATACAGTATGTAGTTTGATACAATTTATCATTCTTATTATACTGAGTGCGCTACAAGATACATTTGTAAGGTAGAATAATTCTAAATATCCATGCGTAACTGCAATTTCAACGATGGAAATTCGTTATTCTTGGATAAATCAATTATCTTTGCAACGTCATTATGCCATAATTGGCTTTTGGCAGACATAATTTGGAGGCGGTTCGCTTTATCCTATCGTGATGAATCTCGACAACTCATCTTTGATACTGAGGATAATAAGAAACGCTCCCTCTTGGTGGACGTATATACTTACGTATGACAGATACCAAGAGCGTGAGTCGTTATTGTTATCTGTATCAAAGGCAGTCGAGAGCCTATCACGAAGATAACAGTGATACAGGCTCACGCTCTCTCTTTTATGTCTATGTTTAATTCCTAAAGTTGCTTTCCTTTGGGCTTGAGGAAAGAACATAAAGAATGGTTATGTATAGTTTATTGTTAAATGCAGGACCTAAAGAAGGAGGACCATCCACGATGATTACTTTAATTGGTATTATTGGATTAGCATTAATTTTATGGGGCATTTGCAGTTTGTTAGGCAAATTGATGAACAAGTCAAAGAAGGCGACCCAAGCCATGCTTATCTTTAATATGAACAAGTATGGTCCCGATTCGTTATCCACGATTGCAACTGTTACTTCGCTTGTGAAGCAGATGTTTAAAGACGAAGGCATTAAAAAGGCAGATGTTGATTTAGTGTACGAGATTGGTAACAGGTATCAAGGCACAGTTACTTTTGACGGCAATACCTACGACATCACTGTTATTGCAGACAGAACGGGAGGTATTCAGTACAAGATAAACGGATTATTATAAACATCCCTCTTCCTACGAGGCTAAAATCAATTAAAAGTTATGAGCGAAGAAAAACTAACGGGTAGCTATAACCCGATGGATAATGTAGAAGAAACATTATCAGAAAAATCTTTAAAATGGTGGAATGTTGATGAGCATGGAAATATTTCTTACAATGGTCACACAAAGACAGTCATAAGCTCAAATGATTTGGCTAATGGTAATCAACTTGTACAGCAAATGTCAAAATCAAGGAACGAAGAAGAAAAGGAAGCCAATGCTGAATTTTACTTTGCCTACATTGAGGCATTACGTAATGCAGGTTACAAGAAAATGACCATTGATGTTACGAATATTCATGCTCCGATAGTCGCTGAATAAAATATGTCAATCTGCATCTTATATAAAGATTTCCTTACACACTAAGATTTAATTTAAAGTGTGTGAGGAGATTCTTTTATAAAGACAGCTATGCTCTCCTCAAAAAGGGTTCATACAACATTCAAAATGTCACGATATTGAACAACCCCGATTGATTTTAAGAACATGTATTTGAAGCGGTCTGACTCAGATTGCTTGCGTGTATTATAGCGGAAAACGGCTTCATCTACATATCTCTGCAAATATTTGGAAGAAACGGAATGATATATGCCATAAATCATCCGTTTCAATTGTGCCCAAAAACCTTCAATCGTATTTGTATAATTGTCACTGTCCACATACTGCTTTGCACCGTGATTAACTACGGCATGAGTATACTCTGACTCTGTAAGAGTATTGTAGCCTATATATTCATCAGTATATATACGTGAATTTGGTTTTACGAATTGCCGAATAATTGACATAAGTGTCTTGCCTTTCGTATCTTCGGTTTTGAAAGCAACAACATTACCGTTTCTCTGAACCATACCGAACACTGGAGCTTTGGTTTTCAAAGAACGACCTTGTGTTCCTACGGTCTTTTTGCTTTCATGCTTATACTTTTCCTGTCCTCCTATATATGCTTCGTCACATTCAACATCATCGGAAAGTTCAATAGAAACATTTTTTCCATATAATGAGCGTATCTTGTGAAGTATATACCAAGCAGTTTTTTGAGTAACCTCTATATCACGTGCTAATTGGTGAGAAGAAATGCCTTTCTTGTGGCTTGAAACAAGATACATTGCCATAAACCATTTTACCAAACTGATTTTGGTGTTTTCAAAGATAGTTCTCACTAATACAGAGAAATTTTTCTGCATTTCGGACAACGGAACAAGCCGTCAGCACGCTTGTAGCAATGGTGATGTTTGCAGTAAGGACAGATAAAATCACCATCATTCCAACGCTGCTCAATCAAGAATTTCTTGCATGTGTCGTTGTCTTTGAAATACTCTACCAATGATACTAAACTATTGAACTTTTCTAATCCTATCATATTGCCTGTTTTTTTGTTACACAGGCTAAAATACTACTTAAGTTTAGAACTTTGGACAGATATAGAATTTTTTAGCTTTAGATATTATTTGATATCACTATATGTTTATTTTTTCTTATCTTAGATAATTCCACTATATATCCCTACGGGGTGATCAGATATATTGTTCCCTAAATTGATTCATACGCATTGAAAACTGCCAAGTGTTGAGTGTAAAAATCAATACTTGGCAGTTAGTCTTTATTCAAACCAATACCTTCTTTGGAGCAAATTTCCCTTACATTGTTTATCAGACCATCTAAAACATCAGAAATGTATGTAACTCCATCATACACAATAATAGAATGTAAAGGAACAGCATTATTATCTGTAGATGAAGGAAACAAATCACGGACATCCACATTCAAGCATTTAGCAATATTCTCCAAAGTAGCTAATTGAGGATTGCCATTTAGGGTTCTTGACAAACTTTCTGAGGCAATACCCATCTTGTTTGCCAAATCCTTCAGAGTCATATTCTGATTATTACACAATTTCTTGACAGTTTGGCTTAAATTAACTTTCATATCATTCATTTTTGGTACAAAGTTAGTAAATTGATACCAAATATCAATCAAAATCCGACTATTTAACTTTAGATATCATAAAATATTTGGTATTGGCTGATATTTTAAGTACTTTAGCGGCCACAAACATAACATATAACATCAATTTAGATTATGAAAAGAGTAGTTATATATGCAAGAGTTTCAACCAACTCACAGGATTACAACCGACAAATCGCAGATTTGCGTGATTATGCAAAGAAGATGGATTATGTTGTTGTAAAAGAGTTCTCAGAAAAGATTTCGGGAGCAAAGAAAGTCGCTGAACGTGAACAATTATCAGAACTGTTGAATTATGTTGAGGCTAACAAAATAGACAAGGTATTAATATATGAATGTAGTCGTCTGAGCAGACGAATTGTAGACTTTCTGCAAGTCATAGAGCAATTGACAGACAAAGGCATATCACTTTTCATCCTTCAAAATGGTTTGGAAACGTTACAAGCTGATGGCAAGCCCAACCCAATTGCAACGCTCGTATTGGGGATAGTAGCGCAATTCAACAGCATGGAAAGAGGGCTTATCCGCAGTCGTATGGAGAGTGGATATAACCATTATCGTGCAATGGGTGGCACTGTTGGAAGAAAGACAGGTTACAAGAAATCCACGGAAGAAATGAAAGAGGAATATGCCGAGGAAATCCGCTTATTGAAGAAAGGCATTTCATTAAGAAATGTATCTAAAATCACTCATACAAGTGTGAACACTTTAAGAAGAATACGTGATTTAACAATTATTGCATGATGATTTTGTAAAAAGCAATCAATCAAGTAGTATGTTTGAAACGATAAAATGATTGTTTAACTTAAAAATGAATAGACATGACGAAAATTAGCTATAGCTCTATTTTACAGTACCCAAAGAAGATAGAGAGTTTGGTATTTTTTACGGTTCGTTGTAATGGTAATACAGCAAAGGTATCTACCCGACAAACTGTTAAGACAAAAATGTGGAATAAGCAACTACACCGTTGCATAACATCAAAGGAATTGTTCGCAGACCGTGAGAATCGTGAAGCAAGAAAAGTCAATAAGCAGTTGGATAAGATTGAGTCTTTTATCATTGAACGTCTTAGTGGTTGGGGCGAGCAAAGTAGATATCTTACAGACACAAAAGAATTTAAAGACATCGTAGCCCACTATGCAGATATGTTCTTCAGAGGCATTGAGGAAGAAGAAAAGAAACAGAACCAAAAGGCTACAGAGTGGATGTTGGACAACATTAACAGCGACAAAGTTGACCTACGTACAGGACGTTTTATCGCTGACAGAACAAAGCGAACTCAAACAACAGTTATTCATAGACTGCAATTGTTTTTATCAGAATGTCATTTGAATGATTCGTTCACAACGTTCACTGATGAAGACTTTGGCAGTAAGTTTACAATATGGGGCTACGAGAAGATGAAGAAGAAAAAGAAGTATACTCCAAATACCATATACCATACTTTTGAAGTTGTCAAAGCTCAATTGAATGCCGCAAAGAAAAGTGGTATTGATATTGATGATACATATTACAAACAACTACGAAGCAGAGGGGAAGATGTAGACAACATATATCTTACTGAAAATGAAATAAAGGCTATATACGACTTAAATATTCCACGTCTCAAAGAACAAGGAGAAATTGACGAAAAGAACAGAATGGAAGAAACAAGAGACTTGTTCATTATTGGATGCTATACAGGTTTACGAAGAAGCGATTTGAACAAATTGAATGATGGCATTTGGAATTTAGCAGAGGACAAGAATACAGTTTCGATTGTCACCGAAAAGACAAAGAAACCTGTAGTCATACCGCTCCATCCTTACGTAAGAGCTATCTACAATAAGTATGGTGGTATTTTGCCAAAATTAGGAGACAAACACAACACAAACGTACATCTTAAGAACTTGGCTCGCTTGGCAGGCATTAATGAAATTGTGGGTAAAACAGAAAACAGGGGTGGAAAGGTTACGACACTTAAACATCCGAAATATGATTTGGTATCATTCCATACAGCTCGTAGGTCATTCGCCACGAATATGGTTCTCAAAGGTGTACCAACTCTTGCTATCAGACAACTCACGGGACACACTAATGAGCAAACATTTCGCAAATATGTAAAAGTTACGCCCGAGCAATATGCCAAGCTATTTGGTTTTAGCCCTATCGTTTAACCAATGCTATCGGGGATAAGCAGGGACGGAATCGGGGACGGTTTTGGATAAAATGTACAAGAAAGGGGATTTGTTGACAATCAAGCTGTTACGTCAACGAATCCCCTAACTTATTGAGTTTAAATTAATTCATCTTTATTTGAGTGGCTGTTTATCGGTATTCCGATTATTCCCACTCGATTGTTGATGGTGGCTTAGACGAGATGTCGTAGCAGACGCGGTTTACACCCTTCACCTTGTTGATGATCTCGTTAGACACCTTTGCCATGAAGTCGTAAGGGAGGTGTGCCCAGTCGGCGGTCATGGCATCGGTAGAGGTAACGGCACGGAGAGCAACGGGATGCTCGTATGTGCGCTCGTCGCCCATTACGCCTACAGAGCGTACTGTCGAGAGGAGCACGGTGCCAGCCTGCCAGATCTGATCGTAGAGCGAAACCTCAATCTCACCGTTCTGCATGTCGGCGGGAACGCCGGCTGCAAGTACGCGGCGTGCGTCCTCACCGGAGAGGCGAACCTTATAGTCGCGCAAGCCACGGATGTAGATATCGTCAGCGTCCTGAAGGATGCGTACCTTCTCGGGAGTGATGTCGCCAAGGATACGTACGGCAAGACCCGGTCCGGGGAAAGGATGACGTGTGATGAGGTGCTCGGGCATGCCCATTGAGCGTCCCACACGACGAACCTCATCCTTGAAGAGCCACTTAAGCGGCTCACAGAGCTTGAGGTTCATCTCCTTAGGCAGACCACCCACATTGTGGTGGCTCTTGATTACCTTACCGGTGATGTTCAGACTCTCGATGCGGTCCGGATAGATGGTGCCCTGTGCGAGCCACTTGGCGCCGGTCTGCTTCTTAGCCTCAGCATTGAACACCTCCACGAAGTCGCGGCCGATGATCTTACGCTTCTGCTCGGGATCGGTTACGCCTGCAAGGTCTGAGAAGAACTTCTCGCTGGCGTCAACGCCGATTACGTTAAGACCGAGGCACTTATAGTCCTCCATAACGTCACGGAACTCGTTCTTGCGGAGCATACCGTGGTCGACGAAGATACATGTGAGGTTCTTGCCGATGGCCTTGTTGAGGAGTACGGCTGCAACGCTTGAGTCGACGCCGCCTGAAAGACCAAGGATTACCTTGTCGTCGCCAAGCTGAGCCTTCAGCTCTGCAACGGTGGTCTCAACGAACGAGTCAGCACTCCAGTCCTGACGGCTTCCGCAGATGTCCACTACGAAGTTCTTGAGGAGCTGTGTGCCCTGAAGAGAGTGGAACACCTCAGGATGGAACTGTACTGCCCAAACGGGCTGCTTGGTGGATGCGTATGCCGCAAACTTTACGTTGGCGGTAGAGGCTATGCACTTGTAGTCCTCGGGGATGGCTGTGATGGTGTCGCCATGGCTCATCCATACCTGCGAGTTCTCCTCGAATCCCTTGAAGAGGGGATTGGAAGCGTCAAACTGCTCAAGGTTTGCACGACCGTACTCGCGTGAGTCAGCCGACTCCACCTTTCCACCGTTGGCGTAAGAGATAAACTGTGCGCCGTAGCAGATGCCAAGCACCGGAATCTTACCAACGAACTGGCTGAGGTCCACCTTGAAAGCTTCCTTATCATGCACCGAGTAAGGGCTTCCGCTGAGGATTACGCCAATAACGCTGGGATCGTCCTTGGGAAACTTGTTGTAGGGCATAATCTCGCAGAAGGTGTCGAGCTCGCGCACACGGCGGCCGATGAGCTGCGTGGTCTGCGAACCGAAATCAAGAATAATTATCTTCTGTTGCATTACTTTGGTTGTTTTATGTTTGTGTTTGTTGTTTTTTTATTGGGGGGATGGGCCTTACTAAGCCTATCCGGACCTATTCAGGTCCTCTTTAAGAACTATCTGAGCATCTTAAGAAAATCTTCGGCTTGTGCGAGGGTGTCGAGCTTGCCGATGTCCATCAGCTTCAGGTCGTCCTTCACATAGCCTACGATGTTATGCGTGGCGCAGGACTTCAGATAGAAGTCGATGATGCCGAACTTGTCGGGCCAGTCATGCATGGCGGTCAGCAGGCGTGGCGACAGCACGTGTATGCCGGCGAAGGCGTACATGCGGCATGACTTAGGATCGAGGTCGGGGTACGGGCTGCGCACCTCGCCCGTCTCGATGTTGGTCCAACCCACAAGGCGCATATCATCATTGAAGAGCAGGTAACGCTTGGTCTTTCTGCTGCTTACGAGCAGCACGGCGTCTACGTGGCTTGCCGAGGCAAGGTCGTAGAAGCTGCGCAGGTCTACATTGCTGAGAATGTCGACGTTATGAATGAGTATGGGTGAGTTGGCATCAAAGAGCGGCTCGGCATGGCGTATGCCTCCGCCAGTATCGAGAAGGCGCTCGCTTTCGTCGGATATGCGGATGTCCAGTCCGAAGTTACGGTTCAGCTTCAGATAGTCGGTTATCTGTGAGGCAAAGTGATGTACGTTGACTACAATACGGTCAACGCCTGCCCCGGCAAGGTTCTCTACGACACGGCGCAACAACGGCTCACCCCCTACTCTCACCAACGCCTTTGGCATGGTGTCGGTAAGTGGTTTAAGGCGTGTGCCCATTCCTGCCGCAAAAATCATGGCTTGCATCATAGATGTATGTATATGATTATACTATGCAAAGTTACGGAAAAATAATGGTATTCGCCCCATTATGATTCCACTTTTTCGTTATTTATTACTTTCTTGCCTCCAAGGTCTGCTCTATGCCCTGCTCACGATGGCATATATCCACCTCTATGCCGAACTTCTCATGGATGTGTTCGGCGAGATGCTGGGCTGAATAAACGCTGCGGTGCTGGCCGCCTGTGCATCCGAAGGAGAACATCAGGTCGGTGAATCCGCGGTCGATATATCGCTGTACGTGCGCGTCGGCAAGCTTGTATACGCTGTCGAGGAAGGTGAGTATCTCTCCGTCGTCCTCAAGGAAGCGGATGACAGGCTCGTCCAGTCCGGTGAGCTTCTTGTAAGGCTCGTAACGTCCGGGATTGTGAGTGGAACGACAGTCGAAGACGTAGCCACCGCCATTGCCTGACGTATCCTCAGGAATACCCTTGCGGAAAGAGAAGCTGAACACTCTCACACGCAGCGGACCCTTACCGTCATACTTGGAGAAGGTGGCTGGTCCGTCCTGCGGATGTGACGGATAGACCTTGCTGTCCGTGGTCTTATATCCGTCGGCACGTGTGATGGCAGGCTCCTCTATGTGGGCGTAACGCGGCATGGCAGTCAAGCGGCGCAGCATGTCCATCATGTAGGGATAAGGGAATACGTCGTCGCCAAGCTTGAGAAGCTCGCGGAGATTGTCCATAGCGGGAGGAATGGAGTCGAGGAAGTGTTTCTTTCGCTCGAAATAGCCACGGAATCCGTATGCTCCAAGCACCTGAAGTGTGCGGAAAAGCACAAACAGGCTGAGTCGTCCCACGAAGTGGCGCACGCTCGGCACCTCCGTGTATTGCTTCAGGGCATCGTAATATTCTGCCACAAGGTCGCGACGAAGCTTGTTGCTGTAACGTGCAGACGCCTGCCAGAGAAACGATGCGAGGTCATAATAATAAGGTCCCTTGCGTCCTCCCTGAAAATCTATGAAGTAAGGATTGTTATTGGGGTCGAGCATTATGTTACGTGCCTGGAAGTCACGATAGAGGAAAGAGTCGGTCTTCTCCGACGTAAGGTCCTTGGCAAACAGACGGAAGTTGGCCTCAAGCTTCAGCTCATGGAAGTCGAGCTCGGACGGCTTGAGGAAGCAATACTTGAAGTAATTGAGGTCGAAAAGCACGCTGTCCTCGTCAAACTCGGGCTGAGGATAACAGTTCTGCCAGTCAAGTCCGCGTGCGCCGCGTATCTGAATGTTCGGCAACTGGCGTATGGTGCGCACAAGCAGCTCTTTCTCACGCTGATTGTATCTGCCTCCGGCATTGCGTCCACCGGCAACGGCGTCGAAGAGCGACGTCGAACCAAGGTCGCCTTGCAGATAACGCAGTCCGTCCTCGCTGACAGCAAGGATGTTCGGAACCGGCAACTGGCGCTCGGCAAAATGCTTGGCAAGATAAACAAAGGCATGGTTTTCGTCACGGCTGGTGCCCACGACACCGATGACAGAGAAGCCGTCCTCCCCTATCAGACGATAATACTCGCGGTTGCTTCCCGCTCCGGCTATGCGTTCCGTGGAAGCGGGCACTTCGCCGCACCACGACTTATACAGTTCGATGAGTTTTTCCATTTATTCCTGTTCCTCCTCGGATTTGTTTTTCTCGAATTTCTGAAGGTATTGTTTCTCCTTCTTGTCCAACCATGTGGTGTAGACGTTATCAATCACTACAGCCAGTATCGCCACTCCCGCGGTTATAGCAAAGGAAAAGGTGATGAAGTACGTGCCCACACATATTATGGTCAAGAAAATCAGTACCTTGACATCCATTAATCTTTTCATACTGCGAAATTATATATTTTTTTTCAGATTCTCCGACTTATCACAATCTAAATTGCAATACATTATTATATATACTCTTTTATTACTGCATAATGGCAGAACATCAGCATCAGGAAAATAGTATACAAAAGGTTGTTTTATTAAAGTATTTGATGTAACTTGTACACTTATTATAAGGGTTTTAATAACAAACTGTAAGTTACAAAAAGTATTAAATAACTCGATTTATCACACCATTTACGCCCAAAAACAAGCATTTGGACACATAAAAACACGCAAACTGTACAATTATTCAAAAACATGATGATTTAAATCAAAAAAACGTGAAAATATTTTGTGGCTAAAAATATTATTATTACTTTTGCTTCCAGATAAAGAAAAACGCTAAAAGTAGCGAAGATTTTTTGATTTGTTTTAGTAGATTAGTTTTTAAGTAGTTTGTTTTTGAAAATCGGATGTCGAGAGACAGCCGATTTTTTTGTTTATACAAGTGACTGTATCATAGCGCAAAAGTAAAACCAACGCAATCAGCAGACAACACAAAAAAAAAGGGACGACAGCAAGGCTATTAACCTGCTGTCGTCCCTTATATATTAATTCAATACGTTATTGTGTTCGGCTGATTACATCATGCCACCCATACCCGGCTGGCCCATCGGCATTGCGGGAGCCTTCTCCTCTGGCTTGTCGCAGATGAGACACTCTGTGGTGAGGAACATACCTGCGATAGAGGCAGCGTTCTCGAGAGCTACGCGCTCCACCTTGGCAGGATCGATGACACCGGCTGCACGCAGATCCTCATAGATGTCCTTACGTGCGTTGTAGCCGAAATCGCCCTCGCCCTCACGTACCTTCTGAACAACTACGGCACCCTCGCCACCAGCGTTCTTAACGATCTGGCGAAGCGGCTCCTCAATGGCACGACGAACGATGTTGATACCGGTCTGCTCGTCAGCATTATCACCCTTGAGGTTCTCAAGAGTCTGCTGAGCGCGGATGTATGTGGTGCCGCCACCAACGACAACACCTTCCTCCATGGCTGCACGTGTAGCGCAGAGAGCGTCGTCAACGCGGTCCTTCTTCTCCTTCATCTCCACCTCGCTGTTTGCACCGACGTAGAGCACAGCCACACCACCGGCGAGCTTGGCAAGACGCTCCTGAAGCTTCTCCTTGTCGTAAGAGCTCTTGGTGTTGGCAATCTCGTTCTTGATCTGAGCCACGCGGTCAGCGATAAGCTCCTTCTGGCCTGCTCCACCAACGATTGTGGTGTTGTCCTTGCTGACAGTGGCCTTCTCACAGGTACCGCAGAGGTCGAGTGTGGCCTTGTCGAGGCTAAGACCCTTCTCCTCGCTGATGACAACGCCACCGGTAAGTGTAGCGATATCCTCGAGCATTGCCTTGCGACGGTCGCCGAAGCCAGGAGCCTTAACAGCGCAAATCTTAAGACCTGCACGCAGACGGTTGACAACGAGAGTTGTCAGAGCCTCTGAGTCTACATCCTCAGCGATGATGAGCATCGGACGTCCGCTCTCAGCTGCCGGCTGAAGGATAGGCAGAAGGTCCTTGAGGTTGCTGATCTTCTTGTCGTAGATAAGGATGTAAGGATTGTCCATTACACACTCCATCTTGTCAGCGTCAGTTACGAAGTAGCCACTCAGGTAGCCACGGTCGAACTGCATACCCTCTGTAACACCGATGCTGGTGTCGCGGCTCTTGCTCTCCTCGATGGTGATAACACCGTCCTTGCTTACCTTACGCATAGCGTCAGCGAGGAGCTTGCCAATCTCAGGATCGTTGTTGGCTGAAACAGTAGCCACCTGCTCAATCTTGTCATAGTTGTCGCCTACAACCTCAGCAGTCTCCTTGATGTGCTCCACAACAGCGGCAAGTGCCTTGTCAATACCACGCTTGAGGTCCATAGGGTTGGCACCTGCTGTGACGTTCTTCAGACCCTCAGTAACGATAGCCTGAGTAAGGATGGTAGCGGTAGTTGTACCATCACCTGCATCATCACCAGTCTTGCTTGCAACGCTCTTTACGAGCTGTGCGCCGGTGTTCTCGAACTTGTCGTCAAGCTCCACTTCCTTAGCTACGGTAACACCGTCCTTAGTGATCTGGGGAGCACCGAACTTCTTCTCGATAACCACGTTGCGACCTTTCGGGCCAAGTGTAACCTTTACGGCGTTAG
>JABLTL010054108.1_pt1 | contig 14060 bp, 10 predicted proteins | sample 7160151 | NCBI WGS metagenome assembly JABLTL01 (sample SAMN14651223, study PRJNA627086) | human gut metagenome | isolation source: feces | host: Homo sapiens
GAATAATATAAGAAAAATATGGATGGTAGTGGTATTTAACTTCAGACGCTGGCGATATGACAGAAAAATCTGGCTGGCGTTTATTCTGAATTTTATTATGTGCTACTTTCTGACAGAAAAGATTTTGCAGTTTTCAGAAAAAGAAAATACAATTATGCAGATATTCGAACCGTTTATCTGGGGGTTTGATGACCTGGAAGCTATTTTCTTTATGACATTGTTGCTGTTGTTATATTTTGCAGACATTCCTTATCTGGGGAATGAGGTGCCATTTTATCTTTGCAGGATGACGAGAAAAATCTGGTTAGCAGGACAGGTGGTATATATTGTCTGTGCAACGGCAATTTATACAGTAGCGATACTGCTATCAACGATTTTGATCTGTGGGCAGAGGTGTTATGTAGGAAATATCTGGAGTGAGACGGCGGTAAAGCTGGCGTTTACAAGTGCAGGAAAGAAGTTGTCACTGGCAGCATCAGAAAAGACACTGGAACTGACGCGACCATATGCCTGTATGACAACAATCTTTTTTCTGTTATTCGCGTATGCACTTGTGATGGTGTTATTGATTTTCTGGTTCAGGATTCTGTGGAATGAGCTTGCGGGTATGATAGCCGGCGTGGTTTTTAACGGTATTTCGTTCATTTTTTCGCCGGGAATTTTGCAGAAATTGCTGGGGATCAGTGAACGGAAAAGTTATCTGGCTAATGTGGCAGCAGGATGGATATCTCCGTTAAGTCATGCGACATATCATCTGCATAATTTTGGGTATGACAGGCTTCCTTCACTGAGAGACAGTGGAATCTATGATATGGTTCTTGTGATTATGTTGATAGTGCTTAATTTATATAGCATCCGAACATATCATTTTGTATTTGACGGGACGGGAGAACGATGAGAGAAGCAGCAATTCAGATAGAACAGGTAAGTAAAAGCTTTCAGGAAAGGAAAGTGTTGAAAAACATCAGTTGTGAACTAAACTGGGGGCAGGTATATGGAATCGTAGGAAATAACGGAAGTGGAAAAACAGTATTGATGAAATGTATCTGTGGACTGTTACCTTATGATGAGGGGAGTATTCGGGTTAACGGGAAAAAGATTGGAAAGGATGTTGATTTTCCGGAAGATATGGGGATGATTATTGAATCGCCTGGATTTTTGCCGGGAATGACAGGAATAAAGAATCTGAAGATCCTGGCGGCAGTAAATCACAGAATTCAGGAGTCGCAGATCAGGGAAACCATGCGTGTTGTCGGGCTTGACCCGAATCTGAAACAACCGGTGGGAAAGTATTCCCTTGGAATGAGGCAGAGACTCGGAATTGCACAGGCAATTATGGAGAAACCTGAAATATTGATTCTGGATGAACCAATGAATGGTTTGGATAAACATGGAGTGAAGGAGATCCGGGAGGTACTGCTCCGGATGAAAGAGGAGAACAGGGTGATTCTGCTGTCCAGCCATAATCCGAAAGATATCGATTATCTTTGCGATGTGGTTTTTGAGATGGATGATGGATATTTACAGGAGATGAATGATGCGAAAGAAGATAAATAAAGTAATAGCACTGCTGGCTGTATTAGGTATTCTGGCAGGCAGTGGAAACGTGGTTTATGGAAATGAAGAGAACATAGCCGATCAGGAAGAACAGCTGACAAAGGAAAAAGAAAGTATTTATATTGATAATACCGGATGCTACGAAGGGATGGAAACTTCTTACAGTGAGGGATATGTTCCGGAAATCACAGAAAACGAAGTGAAAATTGTGTTACCGCTGTTAGTGAAAGGAAATTTAAAAGAAAAGAAACTTCATGTACATCCGGATCTGGGATCTGCAACGCAGGCTCCTTATGTGTATAAAAACTATGATAAAGATGTGGTAGAGGAAGAAAAAACAATAAGTACAGGAGAAGTACGAAAAGTTTATTATGTGAGTATTCTGTTGCAGTTAAAAGAAGAAAGAGAAGCGGGCACTTATCCGATCAACTGGGAAGTAACCGGTATACTGGAAAATGGAGAAACACTTACGCAAACATTTAGTACTTATGTAAATATTGATGCAAAGAAAAACGAGAGCAGCGAAGACAATCCGGCAGATCAGGAAATACCGGGAACAGATACGAATGAACAGAACCCTGGAAATATTGCCGTTGATGGAGATACCGGAGGCGGAAGTTCTGTGGAGAATACCGGTGAAACAGCGACAGAGGTGAAACACAATCCGAAATTACTTCATATAGAAACAAAATGTAATAAAAAGACGGTAGAACCAGGAGATAAGATAAAACTGGAATTAACCTTTCAGAATAAAAGTAAAAAAGAAACGATTCGAAATGTGGCGTTACGGGTAGAAAGTAATAATGAAAATGTGGCTATCCGGAATAAAACAAATACCTGGTATTTTGAAAATATTGCCCCACAGGAAAAGATCACGGTAAAAGTAAGCGCACAGATCAATCTTGGAGTGGAGGGGGAATTTGTAGATTTTAATTACACAGAACAGTATGATGATAAAGATGGGGAACAAAAAGAAGAGACAGGAACGATTGCCGTCACTCTGACGAGACTTCCGAAAATCCAGTGGGAGATCACAGCATTAAACGATGTTGTGTATGCAGGTGACCGCATAGCGTTAAGCGGAAATATCATGAATGTAGGGCAGGGAAAAGCCTATAATGTAAATGTTACGATGGAAGTTCCGGGACTGCATCTGGAAAAAACGATGTTCGCAGGAGAAGTGGAGAAAGGAACTTCGGCGGAAATCGATGGTGCGGTACTTGTGGATGGAAAACCGGACAAAGAAAAATATGGAAATACAGAAGGGAATCTTATTATTACCTATACAGATGAGACAGGAAAAGAATACCAGGATACTCTTGGAGTTATCACAGAAATACAGCCGCCTGTAATCGTTACAGATACCGGCACGGAAGATAACAGTAAAAGAAGTCTGCAATGGTGGATGATCTGTTTTGTGAGTGTAGAGTGTATTCTGGTTGCAGCGGTGTACTATTTTGTGAAGAGAAGAAAGAAATGAAAAAGAAACGATATTATATGATTTGTCTTATTATTGCGATTTTTTTTCTGATGCTGTTTCGGGATGTAAGAAGAGAATATCAAAATCTGAGAAAGGGAATGGAACAGCAAAGTGTGATACTGCTGGATGTACATCCGGATGCAAAAAATATTTCAAAGCTGAAAAAATATAAAGGAGTGCAAACAGCAGCGCTTTTGTATCGGTTTCAGGCAGAAACGGCAGATGGAAAGATTAATATTCAGGTGTTGGGAAGTGAGGAACTTCCGGGAACAGACAGGCAGAAAGAAGATATAGAGGATACGATTCTACTTCCTGAAAAATTAGAACAGGAGCTGGAAGAATCGGATGTAAAACGCAGAAGATTTATTTTTGAGAGTATAACAGGAAGAAAACAAATGTATCAGTTTTCAGCCTGCGAGTGGATAAAGGGCGAGTATGCCATCATCAGCTGGTCTATGGCGAAAAAAATTATCCGTGAACTTGATACAGAATCCCGTCAGCCAGATGGAATTTATCTTGTGGCGGACAGTACGGAAGGTTTGAAAAATATTAAAAGTATTATGAAAGAGCTTTCTGACACAGGCAATGTTGATATTGATGGCATGATACAAAAGAGTGAAACCAGAGAGAAGAAGATGCAGAAACTTCTTGGAAAGGCATTGTTTGATGTGCTGTTTCTCCAAATAGTAATTTATCTGACGGGACGAAATGCAGGAAAAGATTTTTTAAGAACAGAAGGAACTGTGTTTTTTATGATCACCATGCTGGTTGTCCTAAATGCCTTAAAAATTATATGATATAAAAGAAATACGCATCAAGAAAGCGACTCCTGGAGACAAGGGTTGCTTTTTTTGATGCAAACCACACTTTACAGTAGTAATTTACCGAAGGCTCATGTATAATAAAATACGAAAATGTTGATGCAAAAGGGAAGGATCCTGGGACAGGAGCTTTCTTGCGTGAAAAAACGGAATATGGAAACATATTCTGCGAAAAAGGGAGAACAAGATGAGTAAGAGAAATGATGTACACAAAGTATTGATTATCGGTTCCGGTCCAATTATTATCGGTCAGGCGTGTGAGTTTGACTACTCCGGAACACAGGCGTGTAAAGCACTGCGCCAGCTGGGATATGAGATTGTACTGGTAAACTCCAATCCGGCAACGATCATGACGGATCCGGGGATTGCAGATGTCACGTATATCGAACCACTGAATGTAGAGAGACTGGAACAGATCATCGCAAAAGAGCGTCCGGATGCGATCCTTCCGAACCTTGGAGGACAGTCAGGGCTGAATCTTTGTTCTGAACTTGCAGAAGAAGGGATCTTGGACAAATACGGTGTGAAAGTCATCGGCGTTCAGGTGGATGCGATCCAGCGTGGCGAGGACCGTATTGAATTTAAGAAGACGATGGACCGTCTGGGTATCGAGATGGCGCGAAGCGATGTGGCGTACAGCGTGGATGAGGCGCTTGCGATCGCTGACAGACTGGGATATCCGGTTGTGCTGCGTCCGGCTTACACCATGGGTGGAGCAGGCGGCGGTCTGGTATATAATGTAGAAGAACTGAAAACCGTATGCGCCAGAGGTCTGCAGGCCAGCCTGGTAGGTCAGGTTCTGGTAGAAGAATCCATCCTTGGATGGGAAGAACTGGAGCTGGAAGTTGTCCGTGACTCCAAAAACAATATGATTACTGTATGCTTTATCGAAAATATTGATCCGATCGGCGTACATACCGGTGATTCTTTCTGTTCTGCTCCGATGCTGACCATCTCCGAGGAGGTACAGCAGGAACTGCAGAGACAGGCATATAAGATCGTAGAAGAAGTAGAAGTCATCGGTGGAACAAACGTACAGTTTGCCCACGATCCGGTCAGCGGAAGAATCATCGTTATCGAGATCAACCCGAGAACCTCCCGTTCCTCCGCACTGGCAAGTAAGGCAACCGGTTTTCCGATCGCACTGGTATCCGCGATGCTGGCTTCCGGTCTGAACCTGGATGAGATCCCATGTGGAAAGTACGGAACCCTGGACAAATACGCTCCGGACGGAGACTATGTGGTAATCAAATTCGCACGCTGGGCATTTGAGAAGTTCAAGGGCGTAGAGGATAAGCTGGGTACACAGATGCGTGCCGTCGGCGAGGTTATGAGTATCGGTAAAACCTATAAAGAAGCGTTCCAGAAAGCTATCCGAAGCCTGGAGATCGGTCAGTTCGGTCTTGGCTTTGCCAAGGATTTCCATGAGAAATCAAAAGAGGAATTGTTAAAGATGCTGGTAGAACCGAACAGCCAGAGACAGTTTATCATGTATGAAGCACTACGAAAAGGTGCAACGGTAGACGAACTGTTTGCTCTGACAAAGATCAAACACTATTTCATCGAACAGATGAAAGAACTAGTGGAAGAAGAGGAAACACTTCTGGCAAACAAAGGTCAGGTGCCGGCTCCGGAAGCCCTGAAACAGGCGAAACTGGACGGTTTCTCTGACAAATATCTGGGACAGATCCTGGAAGTTCCGGAAGAAGACATCCGTAATGCGAGAATCGCACAGGGTGTGGAGGAAGCATGGGAAGGTATCCACGTAAGCGGAACGAAGGATAATGCTTATTATTACTCCACCTATCACTGCAAAGACGAAAGTCCGGTCAGCGATAACAAGAATAAGATCATGATTCTCGGCGGCGGTCCGAACCGTATCGGTCAGGGTATCGAATTTGACTATTGCTGTGTACATGCGGCGATGGCACTGAAAAAAGCAGGTTTTGAGACGATCATCGTAAACTGTAACCCGGAAACGGTATCTACCGACTATGATACTTCCGATAAACTGTATTTTGAGCCGCTGACACTGGAAGATGTACTGTCTATTTATAAGAAGGAACAGCCGCTCGGTGTGATCGCACAGTTCGGTGGCCAGACACCGCTGAATCTGTCCGCAGATCTGGAAAAATACGGGGTGAAGATCCTTGGTACTTCTCCGGAAGTCATCGATATGGCAGAAGACAGAGATCTGTTCCGGGCGATGATGGACAAACTTGGTATCCCGATGCCGGAAGCAGGTATGGCAGTGGATGTGGATGAGGCACTTGCGATTGCAGAAAAGATTGGTTATCCGGTTATGGTTCGTCCGTCCTATGTACTGGGCGGCCGTGGCATGGAAGTGGTATACGATCCGGAAAATCTGAGAATCTATATGGAAGCAGCAGAAGGTGTGACACCGGATCGACCGATCCTGATCGACCGTTTCCTGCGTCATGCAACCGAGTGTGAGGCAGATGCGATCAGCGACGGTAATCATGCATTTGTTCCGGCGGTTATGGAACATATCGAGCTTGCCGGCGTACATTCCGGTGACTCCGCTTGTATCATCCCGTCCAAAAATATTTCAGAGGAAAATCTGAAAACCATCAAAGAATATACAAAGAAAATCGCAGAGGAAATGCATGTGCGCGGTCTGATGAACATGCAGTATGCGATCGAAGACGGAACCGTCTATGTACTGGAAGCCAATCCGCGTGCATCCCGTACCGTACCGCTGGTATCCAAGGTGTGTAATATCTCCATGGTACCGCTGGCTACACAGATCATTACCTCCGAGTTCAGCGGGGCACCGTCACCACTGGATGGTATGAAAGAGAAAGAAATTCCATATTATGGTGTCAAAGAGGCTGTCTTCCCGTTCAATATGTTCCCGGAAGTTGACCCGTTGTTAGGACCGGAGATGCGTTCTACCGGTGAGGTTCTGGGCCTTGCGGACACTGTGGGAGAGGCATTCTATAAAGCACAGGAAGCAACCAAGAGCAAACTGCCTTTAGAGGGAACTGTCCTGATCAGTGTCAGCGACCGTGACAAAGGAGAGGTTGTGGAAGTCGCAAAACGGTTTAAAGAAGCAGGATTTGCTATCCTGGCAACCGGTCACACGAAAGAACTGATCGAGCAGGCTGGCATCGAGGCAGAAAGAGTATTCAAACGCAGTGAAGGACGCCCGGATATCTATGATGTGATCACCAACGGTAAAGTACAGCTGGTAGTCAACACACCGAAGGGTGACGAGGATGGTCCGGATGATAGTTATGTGAGAAAGGCTTGCATCAAGAGCCGTGTGCCGTATATCACAACGATGGCAGCAGCACTGGCAAGCGCAGACGGTATTCTGGCAGAGCAGAAGCAGGAGAAAAATGAAGTAGTATCTCTGCAGGAACTGCACAGCCGGATCCGTGAAAAATAAAAGGCAAAAAGGGAGTAACGAAATATGATGGATATGAGAGAATTTCAGGAAAAACTGGAGCAGCTGATGGAACTGGCAGCAAAGCAGGAGCAGAATCTGAATAACGAGCAGATTCTTGAGATCTTTGGGCTGAATCAGTTATCTCCGCAGCAGTTGCAGAGTCTGTATGAATATCTTCGTATCCAGGGAATCCGTATCCAGGGGGCAGATCTTGCCCCTATGGATATCGGAAAGGCACTGGATCCGCAGGAAGAACAGGAGGAAGAGAAGAAGCCTGTGATTCTGGAAGCAGAGGATGAGCAGTGTCTGAAGGAGTATGAGGAGATGCTCCGGCAGTTCCCTTCGGAAAAGGAAGGGGAGCGGGAGGCTCTGCTTTTACAGGCAGTGACAGATGTTGCCGGTGTGCAGGAGCGTCTGGCACAGTTGTATCTGAAGGAGATCTTGCAGTATGCGAGAAAGCTGTGGAGACAGGGGATTTATATTGGTGACCTGATTCAGGAAGGGAATATGAGTCTGTTGCTGGCGCTGGCGGAAGAGATGCCGGAGGAAGGTAAGGCGGGCTGGATGGAAGAACGTCTGCTGGCAGGTATGGAAAACTGGGTGAAGGAGCAGACGGAGCAGAAGTATCGGGACGAGTCCATGGTTGAGAAGGTTCGGAAGCTTGAGGCTGCGATCAGGGAATTGTCGGATGATGAGGAACAGAAGTTCAGCGTGGAGGAACTGGCGGCTTATCTGGATATGGATGAGGAGGAAATCCGGGCTGTGCTGAGACTTACCAGCGAGGGGACTGATGAAGAAAAGTAAGGATTGCCTGTTTTTTAGGTTGGTTAGACGGACGCGGCAGACACCTGTTCCATGGGGGGTGGACAACGTGGGCAGGGCAACTTTGAACTAGCCACTAACTGCGACTATATTCACGAGGGTCGGCTGACCCTCGCGAAAGTCTCCGTAAGTGTCGGATTTCAAAGCTTGCCCTAAGCGCCCACAAAGTGTTGTCCACCCCCATGGAACAGGTGCCTGCCGCTGTGCATTTAAGGCGGGAGGAAAGAAAATCAGAGTGAAATGTTTTCGGCATCCGGATGGAAAATGTCTGGTATGTAATATATGGTATGATGGAAAAACTGTAAGAGAATGTATAAAAAGCTGCCAGCGGTGTTCGATGAGGGAACGCCGCTGGCTTTTTATAGGGGGTAGAAGTTTTTGAGCAGAAGAGTCAGGAATTACTTGTTTTCGGTTTTTGACGTTGCTTTTACATCTTTGTTTGTATCTGCGTCTGCGGGAACGATTGGGGGATGAGTGACTGGAGTGGTGGTGTTCCCTTTTTTTGCTTTGTGTCTGCGGATCAGTTTTCGTATCAACAGGATGGCAGAGGTGATGATGGCGACCAGGACCACCAGAACCGGGAGGTTGGCGATGATGGCTACGAAGAGGTCTACGAAGAAATCGCGGACTTCGTAGAGGCTGTTTCGAAAACCGTTGCTGATGCGGCTGCCTATAGTGTTGGAGGTGGGTTGTTCGTAGGCTACTTCGTTGACGTTTAAGTAGACAGTGCTATAGTCTACCAGGTTGTCGTAGGTTCGAAGCTGGGTTTCGTAGCTGTTGATCTGGTAGCGCAGGTCGGAAAGCTTGGACTCGAGGGCCAGGATCTGATCCAGCTCAGTGGCCTGCTCGAGAAGTTCGCTGACACGGTCGTATTCGGTTCGGAGGGAATCCAGGTAGGCTTTCTGATCGACGTATCGGAGGGTAATGTCTTCGGTTTCGATATTTTTGTTGGTGACGGTGCCCAGAGTTCCGGCAGTTTCCAGGAAACTATCCAGGTTGTCGGAAGGGATCCGGGCAGTGACGTAGTAGGAGCGTCTGCTGTAGCCGTTTTGTGGAGTATCCAGGGTGGAGGATTCGATATAGCCACCGCAGGAGGTGATGGAGTTGTCCAGTTTCGTTCGGAGGGTGTCAAGATCTTCGGTGGCGATATCCATCGAGACGGTGCGGATCAGTTTCCGGGTGCTCTGGTCGTGGGTTGCTTCAGCAGCATCGGTCGCAGCATCAGAAACGGAAGAGTCAGAAGATGAACCGGCAGTTTCAGCTGTGGCGGTATCGTCCATCATATCCGCTTCGCCGTCATAGGAGAAGCCGGAGTCGTCCAGGGGTTCGCTGGCTTCGACAGCCCAGGAGTCTGCAGATTTATTCTGGTGGACCGCAGAGGTGGTTGCAGAACTTCCGCAACCGGAGAAAAGCAGGATGCCACTCAAAAAGAGTGACGGGGCAAGTAAGGTTTTCTTTTTCATAATTAATGCCTCCTTTTTCATGAAAATATAGAAAAATAAAAAAATTAAAAATTTTTGAAAAAAACACTTGCATTTTCCAAAAAGGTGTAGTATTATAATCGTGCAAGGTTCGTTGGTCAAGCGGTTAAGACGCCGCCCTCTCACGGCGGAAACAGGGGTTCGATTCCCCTACGAACTGCTGAAACCCGGAAGTCGGAAATGATTTCCGGGTTTTTTGTTGCTATAGATAGAATCAAGTAAGTCATCTGCTTTGATTGCGAATATTCACTTGAGTTGTTAAAGTATTAAACGGTTATGACATAAGTACAATGTATGCAACAAAAGAGTTAAAAGAATGGGTGGTTAGCAAGTCTTTCTTTATATTCATTATAAGTGATAAATATAGGAAAGACAAGAAAGTTCAGAAAATCTTTGAAAAAGTTAGAAAAATGTAAGCAATTGTGAAGATGCTCAATAGTTATGAGAAAAAGAATCATGGAGGAAAAATGTAGTGGGTGAGTATATGAAAAAGATTGGGATGCGCCGTATCCTGATCATGCTGCTGGGTAATGTTTTTCTTGGAATGGGTGTCAGTATATTTAAGTTCGCCGGTCTGGGTAATGATGCGTATAATGCCATGATGATGGCATTGTCTGATGTGGTCGGCATTCCCTATGCAAGATTTTTTGCGATTTTCAGTGTGGGCTTATTTGTCATTGAGTTGATTGCCGGAAGACATTTTATTGGTCTGGGAACTATTATCAATACATTGTTTCTTGGATATATTGATACTTTTTTCGTAACTATTCAGTAGCCACTGTCCCGCGAGGTGTTTTGACATGAATATGTCAAAATCCCGAGACATACAAGCCAAATGCCATCACCGAAGGTGATTTTTTATGCATTTTGGCTCGTAACTGTGAAGGTACTAAACAGTTACCTTTTTTCTATAATATATGGGATTTCATATTTACAAAACCAGGTGTACTTCTGACCCGGATTCCGGTTATGGTGATCGGGGTTATCATCTGCAGTCTGGGCGTATCCATGTACCAGCGCCCGGATGTGGGAGTGTCGCCATATGACAGTCTGTCACTTATCATGGATAAGAAGCTTCCGAAGATATCTTACTTCTGGTGTCGTATGTCCAACGATGTGATCTGCGCACTGGTGGCGTATTTCGCAGGAGGTCTGGTTGGAATCGGAACTGTGATCGCGGCGTTTGGCCTAGGTCCTATTGTCCATTTCTTTAATATCCATGTAACAGATAAACTGTTGCAAACAGAGAAGCACTCAGAAAATTAAATATAGAGTAAAGCATCGACAAAGAAAACAGAGAACACATATCAAAAACAAAGATATGTGCTCTTTTTTTTACGCGAGCAACGAGCCAAAGTCCGTGCTTGCACGAGACCTTGGCGACTGCCGCGATAACTTGAGAACCCCGCGGATTATCTTTCTCATAGTTACGCGAGTTGGCTATACTGTATAAATAATAGTAACTATTCAGTTGCCACTGTCCCGCGAGGTGTTTTGACATGAATATGTCAAAATCCCGAGACATACAAGCCAAAATGCCATCACCGAAGGTGATGGCATTTTGGCTCGTAACTGTGAAGGTACTGAACAGTTACCATAAAAGATAAATATATATTAGGTGCAAAATAAAAAATAAACAAAATATATATAAATATATTGACGTACTCGGAAAAATGAGATAGAATCACTTTAACGTGGTAATATAAGAAAGAAATTCAGTGAAGAGAAGAAGTAGAAACAGTGTAAGCGTTTCCAGAGAGCTGTCGGTGCTGAGAGACAGTAACCTTCCTGCTTTGAAGATCATCTCTGAGAAGGAAAGTCGAAAGAAGTGTCGAATAGGCTTTCACGGGCGTTTCCCGTTACAGAAACCGCGTATGCTGGTGCGTTGTATTCGTGCTTGTTTCAAGGAGGAAACAGGGTGGTTGCGGAATAGTTTTATCCGTCCCTAGTTTGGGACGGATTTTTTTTATGTGAACAACGAGCCAAAGTCCGTGCTTGCACGAGACTTTGGCGACTGCTGCGATCACTTGAGAAACTCGCAGAGCGTGTTTCTCATAGTTGTCAAAAACACCTGAAAGAAAACGAAACCGACACGATACGGCTAGTCAAAAAACAAGGGAGGATGCGTAATGAAAACGTACAAAAAAATCATGAATGGCGTAGCTATGGTGGAAAAGCTGATTCTTGTCCTTGCTACGATCCTGATTGTGGTGCTTACTGTGGGTAATGTATTATCCCGTAAGCTCCTTCACCAGTCCTGGTCATTTACCGAAGAACTTGTCGTTGCGGTATTTGTACTGATCACACTGATGGCTGCAGCTTTGGCCGCACGTGACGGAGAACTGGTCAACCTGTCACTGATTCCGGACAGACTGTCTGTGAAAGGACAGAAAGTGCTGCTGACGATCAACACGGTTCTGAGTGTTGCATTTACCGCTGTACTGTTCAAATATGGTCTGGATAAAGTTATCACTCAGCTGGAGAACGGAAAGAGAACGTTCGTACTGAACTGGCCGGAATGGATCTTCTGGTCTTTCGTGCCGATCGGAGCAGCCTGCATGGTACTTCATATAATCGAGTATTTTGTTGATTATTGTGCAAAGAGTAAAAAAGATAAGGAGGAACAGGAAAAATGATAAGTGCAGTATTGTTTGTTTCGTTTTTTGTATTTCTGATCCTTGGTATTCCGATCGGAATCTGCCTTGGATTATCATCTATCTGCGCGATCCTGTACTCCGGTACTTCACTGACGATCGTGGCTACCAATATGTATTCCGGTATCAGCAAATTTCTGTTGCTGGCGATCCCGTTTTTCGTGTTGTCCGGTAATATCATGGCAAAAGCCGGTATTTCCAAACGTCTGATTCGTTTCGTGGATACCTGCGTGGGACATACCAGAGGCGGTATCGCGATCGTATGTGTTATCGTAGCCTGCTTCTTCGGAGCAATTTCCGGTTCCGGTCCGGCAACAGTTGCCGCATTGGGTATGGTACTGATCCCGGCGATGATCGAGCGTGGCGGATTTTCCGCACCGTTTTCTACGGCACTGATGGCAACTTCGAGTTCGATCGCGATCGTTATCCCGCCAAGTATCGCATTTGTTGTATATGCATCTATCACAGGTGTATCTATTGCGGATATGTTTACCGCAGGTATCGTTCCCGGTATTCTGATGGGTGTTGCTCTGGTGATCGTTGTTATGCTGGAGGCGAGAAAAAACAATATTCAGCCTACACAGAAAAAAGCAAGTGGCAAAGAACGCTGGGATGCGTTCAAGGATGCATTCTGGGGCTTCCTGATGCCGGTTATCATCCTTGGCGGTATCTATGGAAGTGTTTTCACACCGACTGAGGCAGCTGCCGTGTCTGTTGTGTACGGTCTGTTTGTGGGAATATTTATTTATAAAGATATCAAGATCAAAGACCTGTGGGAGCTGATGGTAGACTCTGCGAAGACAACCGGTGGTATCATGCTGATCGTGGCGAGTGCTTCCCTGTTTTCTTTCGTATGTACCAAATTCGGTATCGCACAGGCAGCTTCCGATCTGCTCGGAAGCGTAGCGCATAACCAGTTTGTATTCCTTCTGATCGTCAATGTGATCTTCCTGATCGCAGGATGCTTTATTGATGCAAACTCTGCAATGTACATCTTTATTCCGATCATGCTGCCGGTATGTAAGGCACTGGGATATGATGTGGTAGCATTTGGTATCGTGGCAACTGTCAACCTGGCCATCGGACAGGTAACTCCTCCGGTAGGTGTCAACCTGTTTGTTGCGATTTCTGTCAAACTGAAAAAAGGAATGGAAGTTACCATTCAGCAGATTTCCAAGGCCGTTATGCCGATGATCGGAGCGTCTGTGGTTGTACTGTTACTGATCACCTATATTCCCGGAATATCCACCTTCCTGCCGAAAGTGCTGGCCGGAGAAAATGGTGCTTACAGCGGAACGGTAACGGCTTCTTCTGACAGTGCAGATGATGCACAAGACAGCACCGGTGGTTCCGGAGATTCTTATAATGACATCGCAGATTACAGTGATCTTGGCTGGGAAGAACAGACCTGGAACTTCACCTGTTCCACCACAGAAACCAGTACCTGGGCAGAGGGTGGAAGAAAATTCGGTGAACTGATGGAAAAGGCGACCGGAGGTAAAGTAAAAGTCAATGTTTACGCAGCAGACCAGCTGACCAACGGAAACCAGTCCGAAGGTATTCAGGCTCTGATGAACGGAGATCCGGTACAGATTTCCATGCACAGCAACCTGATCTATTCTGCTTTTGATCCGAGATTTAATGTGGTATCTCTACCGTTCCTGTTTGATTCAGTAGAAGATGCAGATGCAAAACTTGACGGAGAAGCAGGAGAAAAACTGAAAGCTATTCTGGATGAATACAATCTCCACTGTATGGGAATTGCAGAAAACGGCTTCCGCCAGCTGACCAACAGCAGACAGGAAGTCAGATCCGTAGAAGATATGAAAAACC
>JABLTL010079418.1_pt1 | contig 14047 bp, 14 predicted proteins | sample 7160151 | NCBI WGS metagenome assembly JABLTL01 (sample SAMN14651223, study PRJNA627086) | human gut metagenome | isolation source: feces | host: Homo sapiens
CTTAATGAAATTATTAAATCCAGGCTATGAAAGTGAGACAGTAGGTGGTTCTCTATACTGGAATAACCAATCTGGCACATGTTATAGTGGACGAAATAATGGAACAACAAGTTGTAATTTCACAAGTACAGGTATAAAAGACAAATTAAAAGCATTAATAGGAGATGCTGTATGGAATACAGGAAGTAACGGAACAAATGGTTATACAAGTTCAAGCAATGGATTAACAAAAAATTTCTATACATATGAAAGAAGTGCTAATAATGGTAAAATTTGTTCAAGTGGTACCTCTTGCAATGATACAGTAGAAAGAGCAACAACATGGATAGGAAAGATAGGCTTAATGTATCCAAGTGATTATGGATATGCAACAAGTGGAGGAAGTACAACTGACCGAGCAACATGTTTAAATAAAGAACTATACAATTGGGATTCTAGCAGTGTAAGTGATTGCAAAAATAATGATTGGTTATTTAATAATAATTATCAATGGACATTATCGCCGCGTGCGGACTCTTCCAATGCGACCAATGCGTTTCGTTTTTCTTCGGGCGGTTACGTTTTCACTGACAATGCGTACAATGGTTATGGGGTCAGGCCTGTTGTTTATTTGACATTGAAAGTGGGAATCCAAAGTGGAGATGGTACCTCAAGTAATCCATTCATCCTTAGTTAGGGTGTAATAAAACCCACGAGGCGTTTAGAATATCCGCTCTAGAGTCGGTCAAATTTTAAAAATGAAGGCTTTTTACGAATGAGTGGGGAAAAATAACAAAACTCTCATTATTTAACGGAAAATAGTAAAAATGGTTCAATAAAATCGGTTCAATAAAATCTGGTGTGAAGAGAGATGATAAAGTTTCATCTCTTTTTTACGTGGTAATATGTAGTAAATAATAATATAACTAATAATATACTTTGTTTTGCATAGAATTATATAGGTGATATTATGCACTTATTTAAGACATTGCAAAACTTTTTATTTGATAAAGAATATTTTCTATCTATGTGGGAGAATTATATTCATGTTTATGGCTTTTTAAGTGTGGAAGAATTAAACATGGATAAAATAAAACTTCTTATGCCTAAGTTTAGTTTAGTTATTACGGGCTCTTCTTTTAAAGTATTAAAATTAACTAAAAGTGAAATCTTAATAGAAGGCAATTTAAGTGGAGTAAATGTCTATGAGTAATTATATTTGGGTAGAGGTAGAAACGAATAACTATAGTCGTTTTCTTTTAAAATGTCAGTCTTTAAATATAAATATTTATAAAGTAGTAGAAAAAGATAATCTATTAATTAAAATACTTTATAAAGACTTTAATAAACTAAATAAAATATGGTTTATTAAGTGTCATATTGTTTCTTATGAAGGAAAAAGAAAAATAAAAAATATATTACTATTAAATAGAGTGTTTATAATAGGCCTTGTTTATGGGATTGTCATGTGTTATGTAGCAAGTAATATTATAGTAAACGTCAAGGTTATTCATTCTGATAAGGAGATTAGAGAGTTAGTAACTACTTTACTATATGAAAAAGGTATTAAGAAAAATAGTTTTAGGAAAAGCTATGGGGAGTTAGAAGAAATAAAAAAAGACATTTTATTAAATAATAAAGATAAGTTAGAGTGGTTAGAAATAGAAAGAGTTGGTATGAATTATATAGTACATATTGAAGAGAGAAAATTAAATGATATACATAGTTCTAAAACTAACTGTGATATTATAGCAAAGAAAGATGGACTTATTAAAAAGATTATTTATTCTAAGGGAGAGTCTTTAGTAAATGTTAATGATTATGTTAAAAAGGGTGATACTTTAATAACAGGGACTATTAAAAAAGATGAAGAAATAAAGGGTAGTGTTTGCGCTACTGGAAAAGTTATGGCTGAATCTTGGTATAACGTTAGTCTAAGTATTCCACTAGAAGAAGAAATTAAAAATACGACTGGTAAAGTAAGATATAATTTGAAAATTATAAATGATAAAATAAATACCTTTGTTTTTAAAAGTAGATTAAATAATTATATTGAAGATAATAAAAAAATTATTACGTTGTTTGGTACAGACCTTTATTTTACTAAGCAAAAGGAAACTACAAATACCACAAGAACATTAAGTGAAGAAGAAATAATAAATAAAGCCTTAAGTTTAACAGATGAAAAGATGGCAACAATCTTACAAGATACTGATGAGGTAACGCTTAAAAAAGTTTTGAAAAAAACTAAAAATGATAGTACAATGGATATAGATGTTTTTGTAATAACTATGGAAGAGATAGGTGAACAAAAACTTATAGAATAAGGGACTAGTGATTTTAATGGTAAAAAATTTATTAACTAATGCAATTATTGATATATGGCCTATGTTAACTATCTTTTTAGTAGTGATAATATCAATTCGTTTAATGTATATTCATAATGGTAATGAAAAGTTTGTTTTTTATAAAGAATTTTTGAATTTGTTATTTATTGTTTATGCACTTATATTATTTCAACTTTTAACTAATGCTGAGATGAATAGTAGTAGTGGAGTTAATATTATTCCTTTTACAGAGATTATGCGTTATGAAGTTGGGACTAATAGTTTTTATTTGAATGTTGTTGGGAATATCATGTTATTTGTGCCATTTGGTTATTTTGTATCTAGTTATGTTAAGGCTAGTAAAGTTAGTCATATTTTACTTGTTAGTGGTATTACTTCTTTTACAATTGAGGCTGTTCAACACTTTATAGGGCGTAGTTTTGATATTGATGATATTTTATTAAATGTAGTAGGGGCTATAATTGGTTTTTTACTTTATATAGGTCTTACGGCTATTAAAAAGCATTTACCAAAGTTTTTAAGAAGTGATACTTTCTATAATATATTATGTGTTATTCTGATGCTTGTTTGCGTTATTTATTACTTTAATATTATGGGTATATCTTTAAATTAAGAGATAATGGATTAGAGAAAAGAACTCTAATCTTTTATTATGGGAAAAAATGCAAATAAAAAAAATCTTGACTTTTAGGAAAAAAGTTGTAGAATAGTACGAAAAAGAGGGGGAAATAAAATGAAAATTATTGAAGATGATGGGATTGAACTAGTTTTTAAACAAACTGCATATGAAAAATATTTTAATGATGATGAATATTACGGTTATAGAAATAAGGCATATATTAAAGATAATATACAATCATTTTTAGCCGGAAATTTATCTTCTGAGTTAGAACATTGTGTAAGAATAATTAAAGAAAATGGCTTATTTGGTGTACGTGAAGAAAATGGTATGGAAATAATTCCATGTATATTTGAGGCTATTGACTATACTATTTTAAAGAATGGAAAGTACATATTTTTTGTAAAACTGAACGATAAATATGGGGTTGTTGATGAAGATGGCAATATTTTAGCTCCATGCATTTATGACAGTATTGATAATTACGGAAAAGATTATACTGCTGTATCAAAAGGAGCAAAAACAGGTTTAATTAATCCTGATGGCGAGGAGGTAATACCTTGCGAGCATAGAAAAGTTTGGTACGATGAAGAAGCGGATAAAGTACAAGTTATTGATCAATATGTTGATTTTTATAGTGCTTCTGGAGAACTTATTGCCAAGACTGAATATGATGCTGTTTATGGATTCTCAAGAGGGACTGCTTTAACTTTTAAAGATGGTAAATTTGGTTTAATTGATTCCAATTTTAACACTATAATAGCACCAAAATATGATAAAGCCGAAGAAAGTGATCAAGCAATTGAGGTAAAAGATATAAATGGTTGGGGTCTTATAAGTAAAACTGGAGAAACACTTATATCTTGCAGTTACGATTCAATTGATGACATCTTTTATCAAGATGAAAATTTTGTTGGTGCTAGTGTTTCTAAAAATGGAAAAAAGGTGTTTATTACTGGTGATGGACAGAAAATAGAATTTGAACCATCTTCTACACTTAGCGAGGCCTTTTTTATCAAAGAAGACAATACGAAAAATTATTATTTTAAAGTTGAACAAAATGGTAAAATTGGTGTGATGAATCAAAATGGTGAATTAATAATACCTTGTATTTATGACAGAATAGTTTCTGCTGATTGTGGTTTACTTTCAGTTTATAAAGATTACCAAGCTGGTGTCATTGATATTAATAATCGTGTCGTTGTTCCAACTGTCTATGTTAAAACAAATATTTTGGGTAAAGATTTAATAAGCGTTGTTAATCATGATATAACTTATGAACTTGTCAATAGTAGGGGTGAAAAGATAATCAATAAAAAATATAAATTTATTGGTTTACTTAAAAATGATTTATATTTTGTTGAGGCTGATGATTCACGCGGCATAATTAATGATAAGGGTGAAATTATATTGCCATGTAAATTTTATAATCTTGAAATTTTTGATGATGGCATAATAAGAGCAAGTGAAGATGAAAAATGTTATCAAGTTGAGGATAATGGAGATATCATTGAAATACCAGATATTATTACTAAAATAAATGTATCATATAGAGATTTACCAGGTGGAACTTGTTATACTGATAAAAGGAAAGAAAATTTATCTCAATACAAACGGATTTTGAAGGCTATTGCCATTGCTGATGAAAAACATGAATATCATGATTTAATAATTGATGGAAATGTTATTAATTTTGCATCCAAAATGGAAAGAAAAGAATTTATAAAAGACTTAGTTGTTCCTGATGAGGAAATGGGACTAAAGTTAACTAATAAAATAAGTAAATAAAAAATGTCAAATTTGGCATTTTTTTATATTTGAATACATTAATATTTTAAAAATTGAACATCAAAAGTCTTAAAAATTGAACATTGACATAAAAATCATGCTTAGACGTTATAATTATGTTTATCTTAAAACCATAAAAAAACTCGCTTTTTATAAAAATATGTGTATAATAGTTATATATTTACTGATAACAGATGGGGGAATTGTATGAATAATGAATATGAAATAAATGATACGTATGGTTATGATAAAGATTATTCTTATTTAGATGAAGTGATTCATGAGACTTTAAAACATGAAAATGTTTCTAATGCTTTGTTTTCAATTATTTTTGTAAGTAATGAAGAAATAAAAGAGATTAATAAAACTTATAGGGGATTAGATAGAGTTACTGATGTTATAAGTTTTGCTTTAGAAGATAACTTAGATGATACAGGGCTTGAACTTAGAATGCTTGGGGATATATATATATCTATACCAAGAATGATAGAACAAGCAAATAGTTATTTACATAGTGAAAAAAGAGAATTATCTTTTTTAGTAGTACATGGTATGTTACATTTACTTGGGTATGATCATACTAGAAGTAAGGAAGAAGAAAAGTTACAATTTGGTATTCAAGATGAGATTTTAGATAAATTAGATATTAGAAGGTAGGAGTAAATATGAAAAGTGGATTTGTTAGTATAATCGGACGACCTAATGTAGGGAAGAGTACCCTTTTAAATGCTATATTAGATTTTAAAGTAGCAATTGTATCAGATGTATCTGGTACGACTAGAAATATTATTGAAGGTATTTATAATGATAGTGATAGTCAAATAATATTTATGGATACACCAGGTATTCATAAACCACAAAATAAATTGGGAAAAATTTTGAATAAAGAAAGTTATAATCTTACAAAAGAAGTTGATGCAATATTATTTGTTGTTGATGCTAAAAAAGGGCTTGGTCGGGGGGATGAGTTTATATTAGAAACTTTAAAGAAAACAGCATCTCCTGTAATACTTGTTTTAAATAAGATAGATGGGCTTAAAAATGAAGAAATTATGTATAGAATAAACGAATATAAAGACTTATATCCTTTTAGTGATATAGTACCTATTAGTGCTTTAAAACATGATAATATTACAAGACTTATAAAAGTTATTAAAACTTATTTAACTGGATCAACTAGGTATTTTGATACGGATATGGTAACTAATAGTTCAATGAATTTTTTGGCTAGTGAATTAGTAAGAGAAAAACTTTTACATGTTACTACGGAAGAAATACCACATAGTATAACTTGTCTTACAACAAAATATGAAGAAAAAAGTGATATTATTAATATATCGGTTGATATTATAGTTGATAGAGATTCCTTAAAGAAAATAATAATTGGTCGAGGTGGCGAAAGATTAAAAGAAGTTGGGACATTAGCAAGGAAAGATTTAGAAGTTTTAACAGGTAAGAAAGTTTACTTGGAACTTTATGTTAAGGCTATTAAAAATTGGAAAGAGAAAACATCTTTATTAACTGAGTTAGGTTTTAATGAATTAAATTTAAAATAATGTGAATAAAATATAAAAATAACCCCCATAATCTAATTAGAAAGGGGAAGTTTATATGAATAAAAAAGAGGCTTGGAAGAAATTTAAAGAAACAGGAAAAATTGAATATTATTTAATTTATAAAGGAAAAGAAGTGGATTAGAATGATAACAAAAGTGACGGGTTTTATTATACATGTAACAAGTTATAAAGAGACGTCACTAGTTATACAACTTCTTACTAAAGAATATGGTTTAATAGGGGTAATGGCAAAGGGTGTTAAATCTATGAAAAGTAGGTTAAGGGCTATGACATTACCTTTTACTTATGGATATTTTTATATTTACTATAAAGAGGGTAAGTTATCAATATTAAATGATGTTGATATAATTAATCCTTTTAAAAATATTCATAATGATATAGAAAAACTTACTTATTTGAATTATTTAGCTGAGTTATCTTTGCAAGTTGTAAAGGAAACGGAAGAAAAAGTTATATTTGATTTGTTAACTATGGCTGTTTTAAAAATAGAAGAGGGGTTAGATCCACAAAGTATAAGTCATATTTTAGAGATGAAGTATTTACCAATGCTTGGGGTAGGGCTATGTTTAGATGCATGTGTTTTATGTGAAAGAAAAACTAATATTATTACGATTGCAATGGATAAAGGGGGACTTCTTTGTTCTTCTTGTTATCATAATGAACCTTTGATACCAGTGAAAGTAATTAAATTATTAAGATTGTATCAAATGATAGATATAAGAAGTATTAAAAAGTTAAATGTTAGTGATGAGGATAAAAAGACAATAGAACTCTTTTTGGATAATTATTATTCTAAATATACGGGTATATATTTAAATAGTAAAGAATTTCTAAATAAATTAAAACAAATTTAGTGAATTTATGTGTTTAAGTCTTTTAAATGTTTTGCCATTTTGTTTAAAGCATCTTTTATTTTATCTAAGTCGACATTAGAATTAGCGGGGTCTGTATTAGGAATCTGTCTATTTTGAATTAGAGTACTTTGACCTGCACATGTAATTAAATAATCACCTGCTAAAACTAACCAGTTACCAATGGTATTTGCTTCATCAATAGTAAAATCTTTGGATAGTAGGGATGCTACTATGACAGCAGAAAAAGCATAAGTTTGGGGATTAATATTTGGAGGAAACATAATATACCTCCTCTTTTTTATTATATGAGAAAGTGGCATAATAAAGAACTTACATATAATATAGTAGATGAGGATGTGTTTTATATGATTAAAAGATTGAATGAATTAAAAATTGGTGAACAAGGGGTAATTCAAAATATATATTTAGATGAAATGAGTTTTTTTAGATTATCAAGATTAGGGGTTATGAAAGATAATATTATTAAAGCTAAGTTTAATAGTCCTTTTAATGATCCGGTGGCTTATCAAGTTAATAATTCTATATTTACTATTAGAAAACAAGATGCGGCTAAAATTGAGGTTAGTGTATAATGAAAAATATTTGTCTAGTAGGAAATCCTAATACTGGTAAGAGTTCACTTTTTAATATTTTAACACCATCTCACCATCATACTGGTAATTGGACTGGGAAGACGGTTAAGAATGAAGGTAGTTTTTTTAAATATAAAGATGAAAAATATTCGATAGCAGATTTACCGGGTATATACTCTTTAATTAGTGAAAGTGATGAAGAGATTATTGCAACTAAGTATTTATTAGAAGAACAATATGATTTGATTGTTTTTGTGGCTGATGCAGTTAATTTGGAAAGAAGTATTGAATTATTTTTAGAAGTATATGATGTTTTTCCAAATATAATTTTAGGGGTTAATTTAATCGATGAAGCAAGAAAAATTAATTTAAAAATAAATAAAGAAAAGTTAGAAGAAGTTCTTGGTGTACCTGTTATTTTTTTAAGTACTAAAACTAAAGAGGGAGTTAATGAATTATTAGATACGATATATCAATATAATAATAGAGAATATATAGATATTTTACATACGAAGAAATTACAAAATTATTTAGATTGGGCTAGAGATAAGATCCCACGGAATATGCTTATTTATGCTTTGCTTCATGATGATTATGTGCTTGTTAATAATAATAAACGTTTAAGTTTTTTTAGACATTATATTTCTAAAATAGATGTAGTAGAAAGTTACCATAATTGTGCTAAAAATATTATAACTAATGTTTTGGATAGTCGTAATGTTAAAGAAAAAAAGAGTGATAAAATATTAAATTTTCTTTTTAGCTCTAAATTTACTAGTATACCGATTTTAATTGTTTTTCTTTTCTTTATTTTATGGGTTTCTATTTCTTTTTCTAATGAACCTTCTAATTGGTTGTTTTCTTTCTTTTTGAAAACAGAACAACCATTAATAAAAGTATTATCTTTTATACCTGAGTTTATTTTTAATCCTCTTTTTTATGGAGGATATAGAACTCTTTACTGGGTTATAAGTGTGATGGGGCCTCCAACAATTATATTTTTTATATTATTTTCGTTATTTGAAGATTATGGTTTGTTACCAAGAATTGCTTTTAATTTAGATTATCCTTTTAAAAAGTGTGGCTCTTGTGGTAAACAAGGACTTACGATGTGTATGGGACTTGGTTGTAATGCTGTAGCAGTTACGGGTACTAGAATTATGGAAAGTAAAAAGATTCGTATTTTAGCTATTTTAACAAATGCTTTTGTGCCATGTAATGGAAGATTTCCTACTATAATAGTTTTGTTAGAAATATTTTTAGCGAGTACTTTAGGAATGAATAATAGTTTTTGGGTAGCCTTATTATTAACGTTAATAGTTATTTTTAGTATTATTTTGACATTTATAAGTACAAAGTTAATTAGTAAAAAAATAAATGTAGATGAACATGTATTGTTTACTTTGGAATTACCTTCTTTTAGAAGACCTAAATTTTATCGTACTATATATTATGCTATAAAAGAAAAAGGAATAGATGTTTTAAAAAGAGCTGCGATAGTATCTTTTCCAATGGGAATATTAATATATTTATTAAGCGTTTGGCAAGTAAATGGGTTATCATTGTTTTATTTAATTAGTAATAAACTTGATTATTTAGGTGTATTATTGGGACTTGATGGTATTATTTTAATGGCGTTTATACTGGGGTTACCCGCAAATGAAATAATTTTACCAATTATGCTTTTGGGGTATTTAAAGTGTAATACTTTAGTTGATTATGGAACAACCGATAATTTAAAAATGATTTTAATTAATCATGGATGGACTATTAAAACAGCAATTTGTTTTATTTTCTTAATGGTTTGTCATTATCCTTGTGCGACTACTTTATTTACAATAAAACAAGAAACAAAGAGTTTTAAATTAACTTTTTTAGCTTTTATTTTACCTTTATTAGTTGGATTAGTTGGATGTTTAATTATTAATTTTCTTTTTTAAGGATTATTAGTTATTCATTATTTCTTTTTCTTTTTTTTTGTGTTAAACTTGTTTTAAAGGATTGATGATATGGAAATATTGAATGTAAATGAATCTAACAAAGAAAATAACATTAGCATCCTAGAAAGATATGGCGAGAATCTAACTAATAAAACATATATAACTGACCCGGCTATTGGACGAGATGAGGAAATAAAACAGTGCATATTAACTCTTTTAACACCAGAAAAAAGTGCTTTATTAGTTGGTAAGCCTGGTATAGGTAAAACTGCTATTGTAGAAGGGCTTTCTTATCGTATTCAAAATAATAATGTGCCAAATGCCCTAAAGGGTTTTGAAATAATAAAGGTTAATATTACTAGTCTTTTAGGTGATATTAATATGGATGGGCAGACAGAAACAAGAATTGATATGTTAGTAAAAGAATTAAATAATAGAGATAAAACAATTTTATTTATTGATGAAACACATGTTTTAGTAAATAAAAATACCCAAAGTAATGGGGGCATAGACTTTGCTAATATGCTAAAAGCGGGGTTAGACCGGGGAACTATTAAAATGATCGGGGCAACAACAACTGAAGAATATGAAGCTTATATTTTAAGAGATCGTGCTTTTCTAAGAAGATTTCAAAAAATAGATGTTTTAGAAGCTAGTAAAGATACTACTGTAAAGATTCTTCTTGGGACTACACCTAAATTAGAAAAGCAAATGGGTGTTAAACTTCTTTATACTGATTTTGTTAAAGAAAGAATAATGCGTTTTATTGTCGAAATGACAGATGAATACAAAAGAGTATATGAAGTTGCTAGTAGATATCCTGATATATGTTTAACTATTTTATCTAATGCTTTTACATATGCTGTTTATGATAATGAAAGTACAGTTAAAATAAAACATATTTATAAGGCAATCTGTAATGCTAGAAATATATATGAAGATGTGAAAGTAAAAGAGATTGAAAGATTTAAAGAAGAGTTTAAAGATTTGATAATTGAAGAAAAAGTTGACTTAAATGAAAGGGGATAAAAGAAATTATGGAAAAAGTTAAGGTGTTTCAAATTGGCTGTGGTAAAATGAGTAAATATACTATGCGTTATGTAGAAGAGAAAAATGGTGTAGTTGTTGGGGCAGCTGATATAAATGAAAATGTTATTGGTAAAAAGATAAGTGAAATTATTGGTACAGGAAATAGTAATGTAGTAGTAAGTTCTATAAAAGAATTGGATAAAAATATAAAAAAAACAAAACCGGATGTTGCTATTATTACAACTATGAGTACTTTAAAAGATATTAAAGAAGAAGTAAGAACATGTGTTAAAAATGGTGTAAATGTAATTACTACTTGTGAGGAAGCTTTCTATGCTAAAAATTCAAATCCTATTTTATGGGAAGAAATAAATGCTTTGGCTACTCTTTATAACTGCACAGTTATTGGTTGTGGATATCAAGATATATTTTGGGGGAATATGATAACGAGTATTTGTTCATCAACTGAAAAAATAACGAAAATAAAAGGTGTAAGTTCTTATAATGTTGAGGACTATGGTATTGCGCTTGCTAAGGCTCATGGGGCAGGCTTAAGTGAAGAAGAATTTAATCAAACTATTGCAAGTACTAATGATATGTCTAGAGAAGAAAGAGAAGCTTTAATGAAAAAGCAAGAATTCTTTCCAAGTTATATGTGGAATGTAGTTGGCTGGTTAAGTAAAAAACTAGTCCTTAATGTAACTGATATAAAACAAGTTTGTTTACCTGTAAAAACAGAAGAAGAATTAGTAAGTGATACTCTTAATATGACTTTAAAAAAAGGAATGGTAAGAGGAATGAATGCTGTAGTGACTGCGAGTACTAAAGAAGATATTATTTTAGAAATTATGTGTATTGGTAAGGTTTATACTAAAGATGAAAGTGATATTAATGAGTGGACAATCTATGGTGAACCAACAACTAAAGTGTTAAATGAAGCTCCTAAAACAGTTGAACTTACTTGTGCTTGTGTAGTTAATAGAATTCCTAGTGTTTTAAAAGCAAAAAGTGGCTTTTTAGATACAACTGAATTAGAAGAATTAAAATATATTAAAAAAGATTTAAATGAATTATTGTAATTAGGTATAAATACTAAAAAACTAGAAACACTATAATTGTGGAGTTGTTATGAAAAAGTTAGATAAAAAAATTTTACTTATATTAATATTTATATTATGTTTATTTGTTGTTCCAATGCTTATATTTACTTTTTTAGTACCAAGGTTTCATGATAAAGATTTTACTAAACAAGTTTTTGTTACCTATAATACTAGTCCTAATATAAGTCCTGGGCACGTGTGTTATGGTAATATATTTTCCTGTTCGGAAGCTAAATATTCACAAAATGGTGAAGTTGATACAAGTGTTTTAGGTGATTATAAAATAAAGTATACTTTTTCTTATGATGATAAAAAAATTGAAAAAGTACAAGATGTTTTTGTCGTTGATAATGAAAGTCCTGTTTTGAATATCCCTAAAGATGAGTATTATTATTGCCCTAATGAAAATGTTTTAGATTTAGACGTTACAGCTTATGATAATTACGATGGGGATATTACTAAGAATGTTAGTACTAAAATAAGTGGTGGTAAAGTATTATTTTCTGTAAGTGATTCATCTGGTAATGTTACAAAAGAAGAACGCACTGGTATAAAAAAAGATGAAGAATCACCAAAAATAACTCTTAATGGTAGTGAATCTGTTTATTTAACCCTTGGTAGTGATTACAAAGAAGAAGGGGCTAAGGCTTTTGATAATTGTGATGGCGACTTAAGTTCTAAAATAACTATTAGTGGTAATGTTGATACAAATAAGTTAGGTGAATATAAAATAAATTACCAAGTAAAGGATAGCGTTAACAACGAATCTAATATAACCAGAACGGTTTTTGTTTATAAGAAAAATGATGAAAGTATTCCAAGTGGCAAAAGTATTTATTTAACCTTTGATGATGGACCAGGAGCTTATACTAGTGCTTTACTTGATACATTAAAAAAGTATAATGTTAAAGCAACATTCTTTGTAACTAATCAAAACTTAACCCATGGTTATGATGATATTATTAAAAGAGAATATGAAGAAGGACACTCTATTGGACTACACTCTGATACCCATAATTATGGTTATATTTATTCATCAGTAGATAATTATTTAAATGATTTATATGCTATTCAAGCTAAGGTAAAAAGAATAACAGGGTATACAAGTATGTTAATGCGTTTTCCTGGTGGTAGTTCCAATACAATTAGTAAAAATTATGATAATAATAGTCATATTATGAGTAAGTTAACTAAAGTTGTTGAGGCAAGGGGATTTAAGTATGTCGATTGGAATGTTGTAAGTGGTGATGCTGGAGAAACTACTAAAACGGCAATGGTTGTTTCTAATATAATTAATTCATTAGGCGGTAAGCATACTTACGTAGTTTTGCAACATGATATTAAATCTTTTAGTGTTGATGCTGTAGAGTCGGTAATTCAATTTGGTTTAACCCATGGTTATACTTTTCGGGCTTATGATATGTCTAGTCCTACTGTTCATCATCATATTAATAATTAGTAAAGGATGTTTTATATGATAAAAGAATTTAAAGAATTTATAAAAAGGGGTAATGTTTTAGATCTAGCTGTTGGAGTTATAGTTGGCGGTGCTTTTTCAAGTATTGTTAGTTCGCTTGTTAATAATATTTTATCGCCAATTTTAGGAATTATTTTAGGAGGTATTGATTTTTCAGGGCTTGCAATAACTATAAAAGACGCAAATATACAATATGGTTTATTTATTCAAAGTGTCATTGATTTTCTTATTGTATCTTTTTGCATTTTTTTACTTATTAAATTTATTAATAAAGTAACTCATCTAGAAACAAAGGAAGAAGCAAAAAAAGAACCGCCCAAAAAAAGCGATGAAACAAAACTATTAGAAGAAATAAGAGATTTATTAAAAGATAAAAAGTAATAAAAAAGTGTCATTAGGGCACTTTTTTACATTTGAAATTAATCTTTTAACTGTTCAATCTCTTCGATAGATAATTTAGTTACTTTAGCGATTAAATTAATGTCCATCTTTTCCTTTAGCATAGCCTTGGCGATTTCTTGCTTAGATTCTTTTGAGCCTTTGGTAATTCCTTGTAGTAAACCACGTTCAACGCCAATATCAATTCCTTCTTTACGAGCATTCTCGCGTGCTTCATTAATTTCAGATTTTACATACATTTCATACTCTTCGTCGTTTGATAGTAATTGAACAAATTCTTGATTGGTATTAAGTTCCATAAGTTTATCATAGTACTTTTTAGCTAGCTTATCAGTTTGGGATAA
>JABLTL010052789.1_pt1 | contig 14037 bp, 8 predicted proteins | sample 7160151 | NCBI WGS metagenome assembly JABLTL01 (sample SAMN14651223, study PRJNA627086) | human gut metagenome | isolation source: feces | host: Homo sapiens
ATACGCGAGCGCCGCGACCACGCTGTCGCCTGCGCCGACCGTGCTGCCGACCGGGACCCTGAGGCCCTCGGCGTAGATCGTGCTGCCCTTTCGCAGATAGAGCGCGCCGCGGCCGCCGAGCGAGATCACGACCCGTTCGATGCCGCGCTCCAGCAGCTTTCTGCCCTCGGCGGTCAGCTCCTCGAGGGTCTCGAGCTTTTTCCCTGCCAGACGCGACAGCTCGCCGTCGTTCGGCTTGATGAGGTACGGCGCGGCCTTGATCCCTTCCGCGAGCAGCGCGCCGTCCGCGTCGAGAAAGACCCGTGCGCCCGCCTTTTTGCACGCGGCCGTCCAGCTGCGGTAGGTATCCTGCGGCGCGCCCTTCGGCAGGCTTCCGGCGAGAACGACGATGTCGCCTGCGTGCACCTCAGCCAGAAGATCGTGCAGCAGCGCATCTAAATCTGCGTCCGTGACGGTCAGACCCGGCTCGTTGATGTCGGTGTTCGTGTGCCCCTCGCGGTCGATGATTTTGATATTCGTGCGGGTCTGTCCCTCGACAAAGCGGAACCGCGTCGCGAAGGGCTCGCCTTCGAGCAGCTTTTCGAGCGTTCTGCCGCTCTCACCGCCCAGAATGCCGACTGCGCAGCTCTCTCCGCCGAGCTTCGCGATCACCTTGCTCACGTTGATGCCCTTGCCGCCGGGATCGGTGCGCATTTCGGTGATGCGGTTGACGGTGTCGAGCGCCATGCCCGGAATTTCTACCGTTTTATCCAGTGCGGGGTTGAGTGTTACCGTGTAGATCATGGAATGACCCCTTTCAGACGTTTGAAACCAAAGCTGTAATCCGGACAGCCGCCGCTGCTTCCGCAGGTCATGCTTCGCCCGCCTGCTCGAGCCGCAGCAGCGCCTTTTTCATTTCCGCGCCGCCGGCGTAGCCGCCCGGCGAGCCGTCCGCGCAGATGACGCGGTGGCAGGGGATGACGATGAGGATGGGGTTCGCGTGATTCGCCATGCCCACCGCGCGGCAGGCGTTCGGCCGGCCGATGGCCTCGGCGAGCTGTTTATAGCTGCGCGTTTCGCCATAGGGGATGTCACGCAGCGCCGCCCAGACCCTTTGCTGAAAGGGCGTGCCGTGCAGACGGCAGGGAAAATCGAACGTCCGGCGCGTCCCGGAAAAATACTCGTCCAGCTGACGGAATACCCGTGCGGTCAGCGCGTTCGGCGCTTCCTCACAGGCGCCGAACGGGGCGAGCTTCAAGGCCGTGACCGCGCCGTCCTCCCAGTCCAGCTGCATTTTCCCAAACGGCGAATGATAAACGGCTGTTCCTTTCATGTGCGGTTTTCCTCCTGTAAGACAGGTTTTTTAGTGAAATCGGAGCGTTTTCGCAATGCTGACGCTGCCGGCGGAACTGTAGTTCCGCGGCAAGTCACAGCACTTCTTCGATCATCGCGAGCAGCTGCTGCATGTCGAACGGCTTGGAGAGGTGGCCGTTCATGCCGGCCTTTGCGGCGTTCTGGCGGTCCTCGTCAAAGGCGTTCGCCGTTATGGCGACGATGGGCAGGGCCGCCTTTTCGGCGTCCGGCAGGGCGCGGATGGCGCGCGTGGCCTCGTAGCCGTTCATGACCGGCATCTGAATGTCCATCAGCACCAGATCATAGTAGCCGGGCGCGCTTTCGCGCACCTTGTCCACCGCGAGCTTTCCGTTTTCCGCCGTGTCCACCGCGAACCCGGCTTCCTCGAGCATCGTCACCGCGATCTCGCGGTTGAGGGCGTTGTCCTCGACGACCAGCAGCCGTTTTCCGGCAAATTCCGCCGCATTTTCTGTCTGCTCCGCCTGTTCCTCCATGCGGAACGGCTCGGCCAGCACGCGCCGCAGCTCGGACAGGAACAGGGGCTTTGCGCAGAAGGCGGTCACGCCCGCAGACCTCGCCTCGACCTCGATGTCCGTCCAGTCGTAGGCGGTCAGGATGATGATGGGGGTGGCGTCACCGATCATCTTCCGCACGCGGCGCACGACCTCGAGGCCGTTCATATCGGGTATCATCCAGTCGATGATGAACACGCGGAAGCCGTCGCCCTGATCGAGCGCGTCCTGCGCACGCACGACCGCCTCGCGTCCCGAGGTCGTCCAGTCCGCCCGCATTCCGATCGTGCGCAGCATCTTGCTGACGTTCAGGCAGGTGTCGGTGTCGTCGTCCGCGACGAGCGCGCGCAGGCCCTCGAGCTGGGGGATGCGCGCGGGCGCGGCGGCACGCTCTCCGCTGACCGGGAAGCGCAGGGAGACCGTGAATTCCGAGCCCTTTCCCGGCTCGCTCTCGACCGAAATGCCGCCGTCCATCATGTCGATCAGATTTTTCGTGATCGCCATGCCGAGGCCGGTGCCCTGAATGCCGCTGACGGTCGAGGTCTCCTCGCGCGCGAACTGCTCGAAGATGTGCGCTTGGAACGCCGGACTCATGCCGATGCCGTTGTCGCGAATATGGAACTCATAGTCCGCGCAGCCCTGCGGCGCGGTCTGCTTCTGGACGATGCGCAGGGTGATCGTTCCGCCCGCCGGGGTGAATTTGATGGCGTTGGACATGATGTTGAGCATGATCTGGTTGAGGCGCATGGGGTCGGCAACGACGTCCTCGTCCTCCACGTCGACCATGTCGATGAAGAGCGAGATGCGCTTGGCGGAGATGCCCGACTGGATGATGTCGCGCAGGTCGTGCACAAGCTCGGGCAGGTGCACCGGGCGCGGCTCGAGCGAGACCTTGCCGCTCTCGATGCGGCTCATGTCGAGCACGTCGTTGATGAGCGAGAGCAGGTGCTGGCTCGCCGTCGCGGTCTTTTTCAGGTAGTCGAGCACCTGTTCGCGGTTATCGATATGGGTAGCCGCGAGCGAGGTGAAGCCGATGATCGCGTTCATCGGCGTGCGGATGTCGTGCGACATGTTGAACAGGAATTCGCGCTTGGCGCGGTTAGCCGCCGTTTCCTGACGGACGGCGCGTTCCAGCTCGGCGTTTTTCTGCTCGAGCGAAAGCTGATATTCCTTTTCGAGCGACTGCTGCTGCCGCAGGAAGCTCTTTTCCGTGCCTCGGCGCACGAACAGGAGCAGCGTCAGACCGCCCAGGCAGGCGAGGAACGCCACGATCATGTTGATCGGCGTGTTCGTGTAGAGCAGTCTGCCCGGGACATATATGTAGTAGTAGAAATCGCGCCCGTGGCTGTACATCCCGTAGTACCGGGTCAGACCCTTCCGCCCGGCATAGACCAGCGTTTCCGCCCTGCCGCTCGAACGGATGCGGCGGAGCTGTTCGTTTGCGGTGGTGTCCGTGCCGATGAGGGTCGGCTCGTCCGACGCGGTCACGCGGTTGCCGTCCGAGAGGATTACGACTCCCGTGGTCTCGGCGTCGTAGCCGTCGAGCAGATCCTGCACGGAGAGCACGGATTTCTGCGCGAACGCCGCCTTCGTGTGCCGCCATGCGAGCACCGCGCCGCTGCCGTCCGCAAGGCTGTGCACGGTGGTGTCGGCGAACGAGCCGTCGGTCAGCTGCACGCGGCGGACGTAGGTGTTCTGCGGATGGCCGATCACGGCGAGCACGCGCTCCGGCTCCAGATCGGTCTGAAGCTGGGCATAGCCGATGCCGTCCGTGCTGTATTCGCAGACCAGCCTGCCCTTCGCGTCCACGACCGAAACGCCGGTCAGCCACAGCCGCTCGGTGTACTGCCGCAGCGCGTCCTCGCCGCAGTCGAGCGTCAGGCCGTCCAGCTCCTGCATCGCGGTCGTGCCGCGCACGAGCGCCTTGGCCACGGCGGTCTCGTTGTACTGCACGTAGGCGGAGGACTGCTCCTTGACGAAGTCGATCAGCTCGTTCATGCGGTGCTCGCAGCTCTGCATATCGGAATAACGGGACAGCCCGAATACCATCCCGAGGAACAGCAGTCCGCCCGCAAGGCACAGGCAGGCGAAGGCTTTCCGCGAGCGCGGCTTGCGGTTTTTACTGTTCAAGCGCATCCACCTCCAGACTGTGCGCGGGGTCGTCGAGATACTTTCCGACGAGCTTTTCCATGCTGCCGTCCTCGCGCATCTGCTCAAAGACCTCGTTCAGCTGCGCCGCGAGGCCGCGCGTGTCATTTTTGGAAAAGGCCACGCCGATGCCGGTCACGAGCAGCGGGTCGTCGAGAATGCGGAAGTTCGCGCCGTAGTCCTTCATGTACTGCCGGATGGCCTCCTCGTGCCCCGCGACCGCGTCCACATAGCCGCAGTCGAGCATGGCATACTGCAAGCCGCGGTCCGCGATGCTGATGATGTTCCGGAAGGCCGGGACGTCTGCGCCGCCGCGCAGGAAGATCGCCTCCGGCTTGCCGGTGGCCTGCACCGCGATGGTCTTTCCCGCCAGCTCGCTCAGCGTCTCGATGCCGCTCTGCGCGCCGACCGCCACGACCTGACGGCTCGCCAGATACGGCCCCGCCCACTGATAGTCGTTTTCGCGGCCGTCCATGGAAAAGCAGCCCCAGATGCAGTCGATCTCTCCGCTGTCGACCAGCTCGGTCTTTTTCTCCCAGTCGATCGTGGTGAATTCCGCGCGGTAGCCCATGCGGCGGAACGCCTCCTGCGCGATCTCGACGTCCAGACCGGTGATGTCGCCGTTATTGTCCATGTAGACATAGGGCGGATAGGTGTCGCTGCCGACGGTGAGCGCCGGGAGCGCGCTGTCGGACGCCGCGGACGGGGCGCAGCCGGACAGCAGGAGCGCCGACAGCGCCGCAAAAAGCGCCGATGCGCGTCTCAGCCGTTTGAGTTTTATCATAGATCGTCGTGTCTCCTTCTGTCTCTCTCTCCCTGCGGCCGAAGATCCCGCAGTTTATCATTCAATCATTCAGTATACACGATTTCGCCCGGCTGTACAATAAGATTGGTCGCTGGTGCTGGAAGTTTTTCTTTATTCTGCATTGCTTTGGTAGTATAATAAAATAGTGAAAAACCGACAAGATCGGACAGAGGGAGGGACCGCGACCCGGCTGCGGTCGAACGACTATGAACCGACAGAAAATCCTGATCGTTGACGACTCGGAGATGAACCGAGAAATGCTCAAGGCCATCCTGGGCGAGGGATATAAATACGCAGAGGCAGTGGACGGCGCGCAGGCGCTCCGGATGCTCCGGGAGGATATGCACATCGATCTGGTGCTGCTCGACATCAATATGCCGAAGATGGACGGCTTTGCCGTGCTCGAGCACATGAACCAGTTCCGCTGGATCGACGAGATTCCGGTCATCATGATCTCCGCCGCCGACGACCGCGAGTCCATTAAGCGCTGCTACAGTCTCGGCGTGGCCGACTACATCCGCCGTCCGTTCGACTCGTACATCGTCCAGCGCCGCGTCCAAAACACGCTCAGGCTCTACGCCAACCAGAAGCGTCTGATGGGCATGGTCTCCGACCAGATCTACCGCAACCAGCGGGACAGCAATGTCATGATCGGCATTCTCAGCCACATCGTCGAGTTCCGCAACAGCGAGAGCACCCAGCACGTGCTTCAGGTGCAGACCGTGACCGGGATGCTGCTGCGCAGGCTGGTCGAAAAGACCGACGTATACCATCTGACCGAGGAAAAGATCCGCCTCATCGTCACCGCCTCCGCCCTGCACGACATCGGCAAGATCAGCATCCCCGAGAACATCCTCAACAAGCCGGGCCGCCTGACGCCCGAGGAGTTCGACGTCATCCGCACCCATCCCGCCATCGGCGCGTCCATGCTCGAGGGGCTGACGCCGTACCGCAAGGAGCCGCTGCTCAAGACCGCCATCGAGATCTGCCGCTGGCATCACGAGCGCTGGGACGGCCGCGGCTACCCGGACGGCCTGCTCGGCGAGCAGATCCCGATCTCGGCGCAGGTCGTCGCGCTGGCGGACGTATATGACGCGCTGACGAGCGACCGCTGCTACAAAAAGGCGTACAGCCACGACACCGCCGTCTCCATGATCCTCAACGGGGAGTGCGGCGCGTTCAACCCGATGCTGCTCGACTGCCTTCAGGAGATCAGCGCGAGCCTCAGGCACGCGCTGCCGCTGCTCGCGGTCGAGCAGAGCATGAAGAAGGACGCGCAGCGCCTTTCCTCCGAGCTGCTGCAGAACAGCAATATGCCGCGCAGCGACCGCGCCCAGCGTGAGCTGGACTCCCTCCGGGAAAAGATGATCTTCTTCGCGTCCTGCTGCGGCGGCGTGCAGTTCGAGTACGATACGATCTCCCAGTCGGTCCTCGTGGTCGACTGGAGCCGTCCGGGGAAGCAGAGCCGGACGATCATGGACGTGAACGACCCGGACAATATGCGCCCGCTGCGTCCGGCCGACATCGCGCGGCTCCATTCCGCCCTCAAGGCCACGACGCCCGAGAACAACGAGCTTTCCATCAGCGTGCTCCTGCCGGTCGCGGGCGAGCAGCACTGGCACAGCATCCGGCTGCACACGCTCTGGTCGCCGCTCTCGCCCGGCAGCTATATCGGCGTGATCGGCTGCATGACCGACACGCAGAAGGAGCAGGACAGCCATGCGCCCCTCTGCTGCGCGGACAAGAGCACGGCGAACAGGCCGTTGATCGTCGAGGATATGCAGCGCCTCGGCAGAATCTTTGACGTCGTCCGTCTGGTCGACCCGTCGGCCAATGCCGTGCTCGAGCTGGACGCGGACGGCACGCTGCACCGCACGGGCGAGCGCTGCGCCGCGTTCTGGGACACCGACAGCAGCTGCGCCAACTGCATCTCCTCTCGCGCCTTCGCCGAGCACACCACGCTCAACAAGCTCGAATTTACCCGCAACGAGATGTATTTCGTCATCGCGAGGTACGTTTCGGTCAACGGCACGCCCTGCGTGCTCGAAATGGTCTCGCGGCTCAACGAGGGCCGCTGGATCGACGCGAACGGCTCGCGCTTCCTGCTCGACCGCACGCGCGGCGAGGATATGCAGCTGTTCCTCGACCCGCTGACGGGCGTCTATGCGCGCCGCTATTTCGAGACCTACCGCACCCACCTCGAGGGCATGGAGGGCGTAGCGCTCATCGACGTGAACAGCTTCAAGAACATCAACGATACCTGCGGCCACGCCGCTGGAGACGCGGCGCTGCGCGACATCGCGGGCGCGATACGCTCGTGTATCCGCAAGACCGACATCCTCATCCGCTACGGCGGGGACGAGTTCCTGCTCCTGTTCCCGCGCATGACCGAGGAGATCTTCCTCGAGAAGAAAAAGCAGATCCAGCAGGCCGTGCGCGGCATCCGCATGTCCGAGTTCGCGGACATCCAGCTCTCGGTCAGCGTCGGCGGCGTCTGCGGCGTGCATCCGATCACCGAGGCCATCCGCAAGGCGGACTACCTGATGTATCTGGACAAGGCGGAGCAGCAGCCCTGATAAAAAGCGAAAACCCCTGCCGGGGAGACAGAAAGCCTGTCCCGGCAGGGGTTTTTTGTGCTCTTTTTGCACGCTTTTAGTTCTTTTCGACCGAAATGACCGTGCCGTCGAACGGGTCGGCCTCGGAGACCGTGCCCTTGTAGGTGACAGTGACCGAATCGTCCTCCGCGACGTCGTCCAGACCCTCCGGCTTTGCCGAGGCGTCGAAGGTGAATTCATAGGACGCGCCCTTTTCGTCGGTCACGACGAACATGAAGTCCTTCTTCTCGTCGAGCGTACCCGAGAGCTTGCTCTCGGCCGTGGCGCTGTCCGAGGAGGACGCCGAGCCCGTATCCGTCTTTTCAGCCGGTTTGCTGCCGCAGGCCGTGAGCGAGGCCGCCAGCAGCGCGGTGCACGCAAGCAGCATAAGTGTTTTTTTCATGATAAATGCCTTCTTTCCCGAAGAGACGCCGATGTCTTTGTCTCTTCGTCAGACTTAGACGCAGCGCGTGCGGGAAAGTTCCGGGTCCGGAAGGATTTTTTCCGGAACATTCACGCCTGATTTTCCGCCTGCATCTCCGCGCTCCCCGTGAGCAGCCGCAGCAGGTCATCCGGCGGCAGCGGACGGGAGAAATAGTAGCCCTGGATCATGTCCACGTTCCAGCTGCGCAGCAGCTCCATCTCCTCCTGCGTCTCCACGCCCTCCGCGACGATGCGGTAGCCGAGGCGGCAGAAGGCCGAGACGATGCTCTGGTAGAAGAGGGCGGCGTTTTTGTCCGTGCAGATGTGGAACAGGAGCGAGCGGTCGAGCTTGATGACCGAGAAGGGCAGCTGCATGACCGTGTTGAGGTTGGCGTAGCCCGAGCCGAAATCGTCCAGACACAGGCCGATGCCGGCCGCCTGAAGGCTCTCCGCCACGCGGGTCAGGCTCGCGGAATACTCGGTCGCGACGGTCTCGGTGATCTCGAACTGGAAGCAGGAGCAGGGGAGACCGTATTCCCCGAGGATGCGGACGAGGTGGCTGCCGCTCTCGCTGTGGATGAGGTCGAGCGGCGAGAGATTGATCTTGACGTTGGCGATGCTCGCGCGGAGCGCCGGGTTTTCGCGCAGAAAACGGCAGACGCGCCGCAGCTGGAGCTCGGTGATCTGGGTGATGAGGTGGTTCTTTTCCGCGAGGCGGATGAAGATGTCCGGGGAGATCCAGCCAAGCTCGGGATGCCGCAGGCGGCTGAGCGCCTCGAGGGTCACGTAGCGCTGGCGGTGGAGCGAGTAGACCGGCTGATAGTAGACCTCGAACAGATCCTCCTCGATCGCGCGGTGCAGGAACTGCTCGACCTGCTTGTTGTAGTGGAAGCTGTCCATGGTCTTGCGGTCGTTCTGGATGACCTGGGTCTCGCCGCTCTGGGAGACGAGGGACTCGAGATATTCCGCGTAGTCGAGCACGAGACCGCTCGTGCCCAGCTTTTCCGCGTTCACCACGCCGCACAGGATGACCGGCGTGGGGGCGGACTGCGCGTCGTCCGGCTGCGTATGGAACAGCTCGCGCAGCCGCGTCAGGCAGGTCTCGTACTCGCGCAGCGAGAACGTCAGCAGCAGAAAGCGCCTGCCCGTGACGCGGAACACGTTCCTGCCCGCGATCTCCTGCATCCGCTCCGCCGCGCGGCGAAGGAATTCGTCGCCGCCCCGCATGCCCGCGATCTTGTTCATGTGGTCGAGCTGGTAGGCGTAGACCGTGATGATGTGAAAGGCCTTGTGCGCGTCGGTCAGCTCGTCCATCCGGCGCAGCAGGTACTGCTTGTCGTTCAGGCCGGTCAGGCTGTCCATGCACGCGCAGGGGTTGTTGATGGTCAGATACATGGCGAGGATGCTGAGCGAGAGACCGAAGCCGGTCGTCAGAACTGAGGGGTTGACGGCCTGCGCGGCGATGCCGAGGGCGGCGAGCGCAAAGACCGCGAAGAGCGACGCGAGATTGCGGCGGCTGACCGACGCGCGGTGCACCGCGACAAAGACCGCCGCCCCCGCGATGTGCAGCAGGGCGCTGACGTACAGCAGCAGATACCACGGGCCGTGGCGGTAGCCGGTGCCGTCGAAATAGAACAGCATCTCGGTGAAGGGGTTGGTCAGGATGATACAGACCAGAGCGATGGTCGGGATGCCCATGCGCAGCACGGCCGAGGGCGCGATCACGCGGCTCGTGCACAGCGTACAGACGTAGTACAGCAGCAGCAGCGGCAGGAGCGCCTGAAACAGGTAGAACACCGTGTTCGAGAGCATCCGGCAGACATTGAAGCTGTACGGGGCGTACAGGATGAAGCCCGTGCTGACCAGCTCCGCGGCAACGTCCAGACTGACGACGCTCAGCAGACGGCGGAACATCCGGCTGTTCCGGTCGTCCATCTGCCGCTGGCGGGAATACTGCCATATGACGACCAGCAGCACCGCCATTCCGGCGATCAGATAATGTATGTTGGTTGTCATTCTGCGTCTCCTCCCAGTCTGGCTTCGTTTTTCTTCAAATGTGCGTCGGCCTCGGCCTTCCACGCGCTGATGCTGCGCGACTTTCCGTCCTCGTCGCACAGACGGCTGAAGCCGAAGGTCATGGTGATGCGCGCGCGCGGCGCGCAGGTACGGTTGTAGCGTGCGACGACCGCGCGGAACTGCCGGTGCAGCTGTCCGGAGTCGATATGCGGCTCGGGGCGGATGAGGGCGAACTCGTTGCCGCCCGTGCGGAAGCACAAGACGCTCTCGCCCTCATCCTCGCACTCGCGGCAGAAGTCGGAAACGCACCGCGCCGCCGCGATGACCGCTTCATCTCCCGCCTGAAGGCCGAAGCGGTCGTTGCGCTCGTTCAGGCCCTCGAGCCGGATATAGGTCAGCACCGCGTCGAGGCAGCCGGCCTCGCCGGTGCGGACGCGCTCCATGTATTCCTCGAACGCGCGGCGGTTCGGCAGGCCGGTCATGCGGTCCTCGCGCTGCATCTCATAGCTGATGCGGTGCTCCATGTGAAAGCGCATATCCTCGGCCGCCTGGCTGATCAGGCCGTGCAGCAGCAGGATGATGAACAGCAGCACGCCGAACTGGTACACGGCGTCATACCAGTAGATATGGAGCAGCCAGTACAGCACGAGCGCGGCCACGCCGAACGCGCCCAGCGCGGCGAACGCCGCCATGCGCAGCCGGAGCTGCGGCGCGGGCTGAGCGCGGTACGAGCGGAAAAGCACGGTCAGCATCGCCGCCACGCCTGCGGTGAGCAGCAGGTGCGTCAGCGGCAGCATATCGATGAACGGCACGCCGAGGAGCCGGTACGCCGCGCCCTGCGCGAGGGCGTTGACGCAGAGCAGCGCGATGCACACATCGGGAACGAGCCGCAGCCTGCCGCTGACCGTGTTGCGGACGAAATGCACCATCGGGATGGCCATGGTCATGAAGGCGTAGAAGGAAACGACGCTCCCGGCGGCGGTGTCGGCGCCGTAGAGCTGATACAGGCCGGAATCGGTCAGGCACCACAGGCTGCACAGCAGCAGAAAGACCGCCGTGTCGAGAAAGCGGCGCTCGCGGATACCGAAAAAGCTCGTGTAAAAGAAGATCAGCAGCGCGAGCACGGCGAGCACGAGCATGACGAGTATCATGCCGGCGGAGAACAGCGAGGACTGGATATGTCGGCCGGTGACGGCCGGCATCGAGCCGAGGACGGGCGCGTCGATACGGCACGTCCGTCCGGGAAGCTCGGTAAAGGTCAGGCTGAGCGTCTGCCCGCCGATGCTGTACGGCAGCTCGGTGTCCGCCCACAGGCGGCCCTTCATCTGCGCGTTCTTCGGGAAGGCGTTGTCCTCGTAGCGGTAGAGCAGGGTTTCGCCCGCCCGGATCTCGATGCCGTATTCCACGCCGCGCGCGCTCAGCACCTTTCCGCCGTCGCTGTCGGTCAGCGTGTCGTTATACAGGGTGATCGTCTGCCCCGGCCCGGTCTCCAGCGCGGCGGGGAGCGTGACTTCGCGCCGCACGCCGTCCGTCAGCTGGTACCAGCCGGTGCTGAGGGTAGAGAGCGCTCCGTCCGGCGCGTGCTGATGCAGTCCGGCGGCAAGGAATACCGCCATCGCCGCGATCAGCAGCAGGACGAGCGTCTCCGCGGCGCAGCGCAGGGTCCTGTGTTTCATGACTCTCCCTCCGTCCGGTCGTTTTCGTGATGGCGCTGCTTGGTCTCGTACATCCGGCTGTCCGCCGCGATGCGCACCTGCGAAGCGCTGCCGTCCTCCGGATAGCAGGCGCAGCCGCAGCTGACGCCGACCGAAAGCTCCGTTCCGTCGAGGACGACAGGGGCGGAGAGCGTGGTCTGGATGCGCTCGGCCATGCGGGCGCGCTGACCTTCGTCCATGTCGGCGCTGACGATGAGCGCGAACTCATCGCCGCCGATGCGGAAGGCGTAGTCCCGGCTTCGGATGCAGCGCAGCAGCCGCGCCGCGATCTCCTTCAGCAGCCGGTCGCCCATAAGGTGGCCGTAGGTATCGTTTATCGGCTTGAACCGGTCGAGATCGAGGTAATACAGCACGAACGGCAGCTTTTTCTCCTCGCAGATGTTCAGGACTCTGCTGAAATAGCGCTCGTTGAACAGGCCGGTCATGCTGTCCGTGTTCGCCATGTTCTCGAGCTCGATCTTCTGCCCGATGTCCTGCACGACCTGCATGACCTCATAGACCGTGCCGTCCGCGTGCCACTCGACCGGGATGACGGTCAGCACCATGTAGGCGTTCTCCGTGCGGCTGCAATACTCGATCTTGAGATTGTCGTCCGGCCGTCGCAGCACGCTGCGCAGGTATTCGGGCGTGATCAGGCGCGAGAGCTTGGCGTTTTCCGTTTCGGTCAGCGCGACATAGCGCCTGGAGATGGTCTCGACCATGTCCGAATACCGCCCGGAGGACGGATAGAGCGGCTCGCTGTTCCGCAGCTCGCGGTAGCGGTAGCGGTCGGTGTCCAGATTGACGATGGAATAGCGGTCGACGATGCGGCTCATGCTTTGCAGCAGGCGGTCGCTCTGCATCTTTTCGCGCTCGAGGCTCAGCCGCTCCTCCTCCTCGCGCCGCAGGCGCAGCTGGCTCTCCATGCCCAGCGCCAGCACCACGATGATGACGGCGAAGATGCAGAGCGCGCCGAGCGCGATGATCGTAGACTGCTGCACGCTGCGCATCGCGCCGTCCACCTCGTCGGCGCGGATGATGCCGACGAGCGTCCAGTCCGGAAAAGCGGTCGGGATCGCGACCAGATAATTCCGCCCTCCCTGACAGATGAACTGCGCGCTCCCGCTCCTGCCGAGCTGGACGCAGTCCCTGATGTCGTCCATGCTGCCGTATTTCCATTCGGCGTGCGCGTCGATGTCGTACAGATTGGTCATGCCCTCGCACAGCTCGGTCTGCGGCTCGAGCGCGAGCACGATGTCGCCGTTCGTGCGCACGATATAGCAGTCGCTCTTACCGCCGTACATGCTGCCGTCGACCAGATCGTCGACCACGTCCGTATCATAGCTGACCGCGAGACCGGTATAGGTCACGCCGTCCAGCGTCATGTTCCGGCTCAGCGGCATGGCGAACGCGATCTTGGGCACGCCGTAGCTCGCCGTGTAGGTGGAGACGATCGGCCCGCCCTCGCTGTACATCTCCTGAATCACGCCGCTGATGCTGTCGGCGCTGCCCCGGCGGCCGTCCGCCGTGAGGTACTGCGTGCTTTCGTTGAACAGATAGAAGTCGCTGTAATGCCACGACTCCTTGTTGGCCTGCATATCCGCCCCGATGCTGTCAGCATGGTCGATGTCTGCGTCCTTCAACAGACCGTCCCACTGACTCAGTACGGTCCAGTTTCGCTGCACGAACAGCGTGAAGGTCTCGGAGATCTGCGAAAAGCTCTCGAGCAGATGATCCGAGCTCTCCTGATAGATTTTCATACCGATGTAGCTGCTGTAAACGCCGATGCCCGCCGCGAACACCATAGCAAGAAGCACGGTCAGCAGAGTGATGCTCGGTCGTTTTTTCATGCACATCCCTCCCTGATGATATTCCTCCATTTCCTTTCTGTACCATAATTATACTATTTTCCGAGCCAAAAGGAAAGGAAAGATTGAACTATATTTTCCCTCGCGCCGCCGGGATTAACGTTATAACGTCACAGCGTTTCGAAGTTATGACGTTATAACGTTAAAACGTTTCAAAGCTATAGCGTTTTAACTTTCCTCTGCGGCAGGGAAAAAAATATCCTCTCCCGTTTTTCGCAGGAGAGGATATTGCGGTATATACAGAAAGCCGATGCGGTATCCCCGGGATAATTCATACAGAAAGGAAGAATATCATTGAATTAAGCTTAGGGGGGTGTACTGCTTTCCGCGCCGGGTATGGCAGGTGGGTCCGGCGCAGGGAAAGGAGGGGATGGGTAATAGGTGGGATATAATATTTCATGCTTCGGGAGGGGAATACCGCGGGCTTTTTGTAACAGATTACTCCTCCGCGAGCTTTTTGTAGCGCGCGTAGCGGGCCTTGACGTCCTCGATCTCCTTCGCGTACAGGGCGTCGGCCTTGTCCGGGAAGTTGTTCTTGAGGGAGGCGAAGCGGTTTTCGCCCATCAGGAAGTCCATGACCTTGTCGGTGTCCGGCTCCTTGGAGTCGAGCTGGAACGGGTTCTTGCCCTCCGCGATGCGGCGCGG
>JABLTL010017024.1_pt1 | contig 14012 bp, 9 predicted proteins | sample 7160151 | NCBI WGS metagenome assembly JABLTL01 (sample SAMN14651223, study PRJNA627086) | human gut metagenome | isolation source: feces | host: Homo sapiens
TAAATTTTCCAGTTTTCATCAAACAGGTTGATGCCGCTATGTTCCGGATCAAGCACTTCCATGTTTGCTTCCCACAGAGACGGAATCGTTCCTACATCCTTCCAGTATCCGTTGAAATGATAGGCATACATCTTTCTTCCGTCACGCAGAAGATTTGGAATGATATTGTTTCCAAAATCATTCTCGGAAGTCGGGTCAGCCTCATCCTCGATCAGATATTTCTTTAAAATATCCCAGTTAAATATGTAAATTCCCATGGATGCAAGATTGGACTTCGGTTCCTTTGGCTTCTCCTGGAACTCGGTAATCTTGTCATCCTCGTCTGCTACCATCAGGCCGAAACGGGAAGCATCCTCCCACGGCACTTCCATGACTGCGACAGAAAATTCTGCCCCTTTCTGCTTGTGGAACTCAAGGAAATCACTGTAATCCTGTTTGCAGATCTGGTCTCCGGAAAGAATAATCACATACTGCGGATCATAGCGCTCAATAAAAGCAATATTCTGATAAATGGCATTTGCCGTACCCTTGTACCAGTCAGACCCCGATGCTTTCTGGTACGGTGGAAGTACATGCACGCCTCCGTAAAGACGATCCAGATCCCACGGCTGGCCATTTCCAATATACTCGTTTAATACAAACGGCTGATACTGGGTCAGAATCCCCACCGTATCAATTCCTGAATTTACGCAGTTCGACAGTGGAAAATCAATGATACGGTACTTTCCCCCAAACGGAACTGCAGGCTTTGCAAGCTTCTGTGTCAGTGCATATAATCTGGACCCCTGGCCTCCGGCAAGCAACATCGCAACTAGTTCTTTTGCCATATAAGTATCCCCCTTCTGTTCATAATAATTGCATTTATTATGGTAACATAAAAGGGGGATAATTCCTAGTACTTTTGGCTCTTTTCGTTTATTTTAGTGCAAAGATTTCTGTGCCGTATACAGTTTGTAATATCTGCCTTTCTTTTTCATCAGTTCTTCATGCGTTCCCGCCTCTGCGATTCCACCGTCATCAATATACATGATCTTGTCACAGCCACGGATCGTGGAGAGCCGGTGCGCAATAATGAAGGATGTCCTGCCCTTAAGCATACGGTTTAATCCGGTCTGCAATGCTTTTTCCGTCTGCACATCAATGCTGGAAGTTGCCTCATCCAAAATCAGAATTGCCGGGTCACAAAGCAGTGTTCTCGCAAAAGAAATCAGTTGTTTCTGTCCCTGGGAAAGCATGGACCCACGCTCCCGCACCTGTGTTTCATATCCTTTCGGCATTTCCCGGATAAACGGATCGGCACAGACAATTTTTCCCGCTTTTTCAATTTCCTCCTGTGTGGCATCCAATTTTCCGTACCGGATATTATCTGCAATTGTTCCCGAAAAAATAAAACTGTCCTGCATCATAATCCCCATCTGCGCACGGAGAGAATGAATGGTCACATCTGCGATATCCTGATCATCGATCAGTACCTTTCCGTCATTGACATTATAGAACCGTGAAATCAGATTGACGATGGTACTCTTTCCGGCCCCGGTCGGTCCTACAAGTGCAACACTCTCCCCGGGATTTACCGTAAAGGATACGTCTTTTAATATCGTTTTTGTCTCATCATATGCAAAGGTCACATGGTCAAACGTAACTTTCCCCCGGATCTTTGGCATCTTGATCGCATGCTCTGCATCTTTTACAGTAACCGGCTCATCGATGGTTTCAAAGATCCGTTCCAGATAAGCGATATTATTGATAAAATTGTTGAATATATTTCCAAGGTTCATGATCGGCTGCCAGAAATACGAAGCATAACTGGAAATCGCCACGATCGTTCCCAGCGACTTATTTTCCTGCCCGAAAATGACAAGGCCAAACAAAAAGATGGCAGCACGGACAAACACCGAAATGGTATCAATGCCCGGCCATACAAGGTTTGAGTAGCGCACAGCGGTATTCCAGGTCCGTCTGCATTCTTTGGAAAGTCCATTAAAGATTTTTGCATTTTCATCCTCACGTGCAAAAATCTGTGTAATCCGGGCACCTACAATATTTTCCTGCAGATACGCATTTAAGTTTGAGTTCTTGTTGGATACGGCCTGCCACGCCTTTCTCTGCTTATTTTTGATCCAGAACATAAAGACGGCAAGCACGGGAACTCCACACAACACGACCAGTGCCATCTGCACATCTACCATAAACATAAAAATAATAATAAACAGCAGATTAAATGCTTCCAGCACGATATTGATCAGTCCGTTTGACAACATATCCGATACCGAATTGACATAATTGACCACCCGGATCAGAATCTTTCCATGCGGTCTGTCGTCGTAATACTGAAACGGAAGTTCCTGCAGATGTTCAAACAGATCCTTGCGGATATCATAAATAATATTCTGACTGACATCCACCATGATGCGGCTGCGGATCGTGGTAAAAATCACGCTGACCACATAGATGGCAATCAGCGCCGCCACTAGGGAAAATAACAGTCTCATATTTTTATCAGGCACCGCAATATCAAGTGCCCGCTGAATAATCATCGGTGCCACGTACCCGAACGCTCCTCCGATTCCGCTGAGGACGATCGCAAGGATCATACCCCTGCGATATTTTTTGATATAGGATGACGCCCGGAGCAGATGCCGGATATCAAACGGTTCTTCCAGGATTTCATCCTGCTTATATGTATTCTTTGCCATTGTCTCACCCCCTATACCAGGTCTTCGCCGGTCTGCAGCTGTACCAGTTCGTAATAATATCCTTTTTTTGCCATAAGTTCCTCATGATTTCCCATCTCCGTGATCCGTCCATGCTGCATCACCAGAATCTGATCCGCCATCATCGTAGTGGAAATCCGCTGTGCGATAATTACCTTCGTACACGAAAAATCCAGATGCCGCAGTGCTTCCTGAATCTGTTTTTCCGTTTCCATATCCACCGCAGAGGTCGTATCGTCCAGAATCAGAATCGAAGGCCGCACCGCCAGTGCTCTTGCCAGGGAAATTCGCTGTTTCTGTCCACCGGAAAGGCCTACGCCACGCTCTCCGACCACCGTATCATATCCTTCCGGCATCTTTGAGATAAAATCAGATGCCGCAGAATATTTTGCAAATTTTTCCACTTCTTCGAGATCAATGCTGCTGTCTCCGTAGGCAATGTTTCCCTCGATCGTATCGGAATACAACAGCACATCCTGTGTGGCAAGTCCGATCTGTTTGCGCAGGTCGGACAGTCTGAAATTCTGCACCGGTATATCATCGATCCGCACTTCCCCTTTCGTCGGCTCATAAAACCGCGGGATCAGGTTGATCAGGGAAGTCTTTCCGCAGCCGGTTTCTCCCATGATTGCAATGGTCTCCCCCGGTTTTACGGTAAAAGAGATATCATGCAGCACCGGAAGATCCCCATCTTCATACTGAAAGGATACCTCCCGGAATTCGATTTTCCCGTCAAAGCGGTTCGGGTGTGCAGCTGCATCCAAAGCATCTTTGATCTGTGGTTCGGAATAATAGATCTCCATCACCTTTTTGGATGCGGCCGAGAACCGCTGAAATTCATTCATGATATTTCCCATCTGGCGCATTGGGTTGGCAATTGCCCAGATCAGTCCGGAAAATGCCACATAATCTCCCATCGTCAGTTCGCCCCGGATTAAAAAGACACCGCCCACGGCCAGCATCACTACCGGCATAAGGTTTGCAATGCTTTCCACATATGGAAAAAATTTCAGCCATACCATGCTGGTTTCTTTGTTCGTCTCTGCATAATCTTTGTTTGCCCGGTCAAATTTTTCAATTTCATATGCTTCCCTGGCAAACGCTTTTACCACACGGTTTCCGGAAATATTTTCCTGCGCATAGGTGTTCATCTGTGCCAGTTTTTCACGCAGTTTCGCATGCATCGGTGCCACCTTGTTTTTGAACAGATAAATGATAAAAAACACAAACGGCGAAATAATTAACAGGCTCAGAGCCATTTTCCAGTTCATATAAAAGAAGTATATTGCCACCACACCAAACAGGGAAAATGATTCGATCACCATGCGGATCACCCATGCAACCATGTGGCGCACCGCATCCAGATCGCCCGTAACACGCGTCATCAGATCGCCAGTACGATATGTGCTGTAAAAGGTCATATCCTGCCTCTGGATTTTGTCATACAAAAAATTGCGCACACGGTACAGTACCGTCTGTGACACATGCTCGTAAATCATGCAGTCTCCATAGACAATCACACCGCGAAGTACGGTAAATACAATCATCAGGATGAGCAGATGATAGAACAAACCGCTATTCGTTCTCATATTTTTCCACGCATCTGCCCCACTTAAAAACAGATCCACAATTCTTCCGGAATAATACGGAACCGTCAGTTGCAATATATTATAGACAACGGTTCCCAGCATGCCGATCACATATAATACACGTCTGCCTTTCATATTTTCCCACAGCCACTGTATTTTTGTCTTTGGAAACAATGTTTCTTTTTTCACTTTCATCACAAGCCCCCACTGTCTTTCTTGTCAAATTTCTGTTATTGTATCAATTATTTTTGAATTATGATATAATACAATCACATAAAAATAGAACAAATCTATTCTATTTTTATGATTTTTGTCTTAGTACCAGGGGGTCATATGAACGAAAATTTATTTGAATACAGTGATATGCTGCGCTCTCCTATTGAAGCTTTTTGCTGTGGCACCGGATACTGGGAAGGTCCCGTTTCCTCCCACTGGCACTATTTTCTGGAACTTGTCTATGTGCAGGAAGGATCTGTAACAGTCAGCTGTAATGACAATACCTGTCTCCTGAAAAAAGGAGCCTTTATTGTATTTCCTCCGCAGGCAATGCACTCCATCTATCATACCGATGATAAGCCCTATGTTTACATCTGCTGTAAATTCAATCTCAACCGCATAAAACTTTCCGAGAATTATCTTCCAAATTTAAACTTTGCCTTTCACCAGATTTTAAACAGCACAAACCCTCCGCTGGTTTTTGATTCGGACAACCTGCCCGATTTTCCTGCTGAACTGTTTTTCACGGATATCTTAAAAGAGGTTCAGGAAAAACGCTACGGATATGATGCCTGTGTTTATGCCCAGTTCGCCCGGCTGATCGTACAGCTGCTGCGTTTCTGGCTGGAACAGGGAATTTCTTTTGATACGGATCAGATCCCGGAAGTGGAGGAAGAAGCGATGCAGAATGTTTTGATGTATATCGATGATCATTCCCAGGAAAATATCAACATTGAATCTCTGGCGCGCACATATCATATGAGTTATTCTTACTTTGCCCGGCAGTTCCGTAAATACTATGGACAAAGCTGCAAGCAGTATATCGAATTTGTGCGGCTGAGCAAAGTGGAAAATCTCCTTTTATTTACCGGGCATGATTTAAGTTATATTGCGGGAGAAACAGGCTTTGCCGATTGCAGCCATCTGATCCGTACCTTTAAAAAACGCTATCAGATGACACCGAAACAGTTCCGCTTACAACATCAGAATATACGAAACTGACGTTTCCAATCTATGGGATTTTTTTCTTTTTTCCAAAAATTCTTTACTTTATGTTATACTATAGAAAACAAATCATAACGGAATACGGAGGAAATCCCATGAAACGATTACACTTCACCAGATGCAGGACTTCTTTGCTTGCTGTTTTACTTGCCTTTTCCGTAGCTTTCGTACCTGTACCACCCATTTCTGATACAAGTTCCGATTCTGCTGCGCTTATCACGACTGCACAGGCTGCCCAAAAGAACACAAAAGACCGTTTTTCCATCAAAGAAGTTCCAAAATACAATGGAAAATCTTCTGTGGCTGTACATGGAAATAAACCATATTTCACCAGCCGGGAAAAGAAAAACACCAATACTTTTGAATCCTACCACAAACTCGACAAGCTCGGACGATGCGGTGTGGCCTATGCCAATGTGAGCAAAGACACCATGCCAACCGAAGCGCGCGGGGAAATCGGTCAGATCCGGCCATCCGGCTGGCACACCGTCAAATACACCGGTGTCGTGGACGGCAACTATCTGTATAACCGCTGCCACCTCATCGCCTACTGCCTTACTGCGGAAAATGCCAATAAAAAGAACCTGATCACCGGCACCCGCTACATGAACAATGAAGGTATGCTTCCTTTTGAGGAAAAAACCGCACGATATATAGACAAAACCAATAACCATGTCTTATACCGCGTGACACCGGTTTTTGAGGGCAGTAACCTGGTCGCTTCCGGTGTCCTGATGGAAGCTTATTCTGTGGAGGATCAGGGAAAGGGCATTTGTTTTTGTACCTACTGCTACAATGTACAGCCGGGTGTTGCCATAGATTATGCCACCGGTGACAGTCATCTGAATGGAAAAAATGACCAGAATTCCCATAATAGTTCTGCAAAGGAACACGCATCCGCGGTCTATATTTTAAATACTAACACCAAAAAATTCCACAAACCGGACTGTTATTCGGTAAAGCAGATGAGCAGTAAAAACCGAAAAAAATACAAGGGGCTCCGCAAGAAATTGATCAAAGACGGATATTCCCCTTGTAAAAACTGCAACCCATAACGGCTGCCCTATTTCCCAATGATTTCATCGGTATTGATAAACTCATACGGTGTCTGCTGGTAAACGTAATAATTCAGCCAGTTTGCATAAAGGATATTTCCATGTGACCGCCACTGCAGCATCGGCCGCTGCGTTGGATCATCATCCGGATAATAATTACACGGAAGCGTGATCGCAAGTCCCTTCTCCCTGTCACGCTTATATTCACTGTCTAATGTCATCCGGTCATATTCCGGGTGTCCCATCACAAAAATCTGGCTGCCATCCTGATTGATTACCAGAAAAACCCCCGCCTCTTTTGATTTTGCCAGAATGGTCAGTTCTTCATGCTTTAAAATATCTTCCTCCCGGATCTCGGTATGCCGGGAATGTGGAGCATAAAAATAATCATCAAATCCGCGTACCATCGGAATCTTGCGATTCATTACATGGTGCCGGAATACCCCGAACATTTTCTGCTTTAGATCATATTTTTGGATTCCGTAATGATAATAAAGTGCAGCCTGCGCCCCCCAGCACAAATGCAGGGTGGATGTCACATGCTTTTTGGACCACTCCATAATCTCACACACTTCATCCCAGTAATCGACTTCTTCATATTTCATCTGTTCCACCGGTGCACCGGTAATGATCAGCCCGTCAAAATACTGGTTCTTAATTTCCTGAAACGTCTGATAAAACTTGTTCAGGTGGCTCTTTGAAGTATGGGTGGATGCATGGGATGCCGGTGCAAGCAGCGATACGTCTACCTGTAATGGGGTGTTTGACAATGACCGAAAAATCTGCAATTCCGTCTCTTCTTTCAGTGGCATCAGGTTCAGAATCACGATATTGATCGGACGAATATCCTGATGCATCGCACGGGACTCATCCATCACGAAAATATTTTCCTGTTCGAGGATCTCCTTTGCAGGCAGATCACTTTGTGTTCTGATTGGCATAACTTTTTCTACCTCCCACCAAATTGTTTTATAAATGTATCTTCGGAAATAATCGGAATTCCCAGTTCTTTTGCCTTACGATTCTTAGATGATGCGGATTCCATGTCATTGTTGACAAGATATGCCGTCTTTTTTGAGACGCTTCCTGTCACTTTTCCGCCCTGGCTTTCTACATAGGCCTTAAATTCATCCCTGTTTTTATAGTGATGCACATCTCCGGTGATCACAAAGCTAAGTCCCGCACAGCTTCCGGAAGAAGTATCCTGCACTTCTACATGTTCTATCGAAAGTTCATGAAGCAGATCCTCAAACCCACTGTGGTTTTTTTCATTCTGATACCAGGTTACAATTGATCGGGAACGTTCCGCTCCGATCCCCTCAATATCCTCAAACCCGTCCCCCTGATGCAGACGTTGCAAAAAGCCTTCAAAACCAATGGCGGCAACAATTTTTTTCCCGGCATCCACACCGATCAGCGGTATGCACAGGGCAAATATAAAGTTCACCGGATGTACCTGCCGGCTTTTTTCAATGGACTGTTCCATATTTGCCACAGATTTTTCACCAAAGCCCTCCATCTGGCTGATCTCCCCGAAATGCTCTTTCAAGCGGAAAATATCCGCAAATTCATGGATAAATCCCGCATTCATAAAACGGAGCATCGTCTGAATGGAAAGTCCGTCGATATCCATCCCCCACTTGCTGACAAAACGGGTAAATTTCTTGACATTTTTGGCTGTACAGTCCGGATTGGTACAATGCAGGGTCTTTGTGCCACTGTTTTCACTCACATGAACTTTTGTCGGTGCATGACACACCGGACACCGGGATGGAATCTCCGGAGCACCTACAGCATCTTTTACCGCAATACATTTCGGAATGATCTTATTGGCTTTGATCACGGAAAGTGTACACTCTTTTCCGATTCCCAGACGCTCGATCTCGCTGATATTGCATAGAGATGCTCTCGATACCGTTGTTCCCTCAATCTGCACCGGTTCAAACACGGCAACCGGGGAAATCGTAGACACCGCACACGACCATTCGATATATTTTAGTTTTGTATCCACGGCTTCATCCTGCCATTTAAACGCAAAACCGGCGCGTGTCGCATGATGCCCGGTCACGCTTCCCGATGCCGCATAATCCGTATCATCATAACAGATCACCAGACCATCTACCGGAATATCCATTTTTCCGCTCTCTACAAGTTTCGTCCATCGGTCAATGGCTTCCGGAAGTTTTTGGGCGGTTGTCGCTTCCCTGTCTACCACATCAAATCCCAGTTCTTCCAGAAAGTGCATCCGCTCTCCCCACGATACCATCGGCTCATCCAGATGCACCAGTGTAAATGCATGAAACCTGACATGGCGTGCCTTCACTTCTGCCGGATCTTCCAGATTCAGCGTTCCGGATGCCAGATTTCGCGGATTTGCATATTTTTCATCGTCATCCTCAATCATGTCGTTGATCTGTGCAAAATCTGTATAGGATATGGCAGCTTCTCCTCGCACAACCAGATGCCCCTGATACGAAATCTTTTGCGGGAATCCTCCGATCGCACCCTTTAAAAATGTAATGTTGGTACCCAGGTTTCCATTTCCTCTGGTAAGAATTTTTACAAGATTTCCGTTATCATACGTCAGAACCAGCGTAAGTCCGTCCAGTTTCCATGACAGCCAGATCGGATAAGCTCCCGCCCATTGCTGCAGTTCTTCCACCTGTTTGGTCTTCGCCAGAGAAAGTGCCGGATACTCATGCGGTTCTTTTTGTCCGCTTCCGGATTCTTCATATCCGGCATTCTGCGTCGGACTGTCCTTTATAATATATCCGGTTTTTTCTTCCAGCGTGGTAAGCTCATCAAACAAAGCATCCCACTCATAATTTGGCATGATTTCATCTTGTCCGTTATAATACGCAGCTGATGCTGCATTCAACTGTTTTACCAGTTCTTCAATCCGTTGCTTTTCTGTTTCCATTTTTGTTCTCTCTATCTATATGATGATTTACCACCGTATACGTGCCATGTATGGCAGAATTGCGTGGTTTTCGTTTTGATTTTTGTGCTTTTTCCATTGGTCGCACGGGCTGATTGCTCGAATGTGCGATCAACTGTTTTAACTTTTTAAATTCCTCCGGTGTAACATCCCGGTACTTTCCTGATTCGAGATCTCCCAGTTCAATATTCATGATCCGTACACGTACCAGTTTCTGTACACGGTACCCAAAATATTCACACATGCGTCGGATCTGTCGGTTTAATCCCTGTGTCAGAATGATCCGGAACTGTTTTTTTCCTGTCCGTTCTACCCTGCATTTGCGCGTTGTCGTGCTAAGTTCCACAAGCGGAACACCGTTTGCCATACCATGCAGAAATGCATCCGTCACCGGACGGTTCACGGTAACAACATATTCTTTTTCATGCATATTTCCCGACCGCATAATTTTGTTGACAATCTCACCGTTATTCGTCAACAGCAACAGTCCTTCCGACTCTTTATCCAGACGCCCGACCGGATAGATCCGTTTCGGATAATGCAGGAAATCAATCACATTATTTTTTTCCCTTTTTTCCGCCGTGCAGACAATACCCGCCGGCTTGTTAAGCGCGATCAGTATCATTTCTTTTTCTTTTTGTACCGGTCTTCCACAGAAACAGACCTCCTGTCCATCCGATACCTGATCCCCCATCCGCGCGGTTTTTCCGTCGATGGTTACATTTCCTGCTTCAATCTGGCGATCTGCTTCTCTTCTGGAGCATACCCCTGCTTCACTTAAAAATTTATTAATTCTGACTTCCACGTTTCTTCCCTGTCTGACAAAAATCGCGGAGACCTCACAGCCTCCGCTTCTTTATGATGTCTTTATTATTTTACCGTTTTTAATAAATCGCTCTTGATGTATCCGGTTTTGCCCTGGAACTTCACCTTCGTCCATTCTCCCTTGGTGCCAAGTTTCTTTAATTTTACGCCCGCATCCACTTTTCCAAGAAGTTCTCCATCTGTACTTGCGGTTTTACGCACATTGCAGATATCCTTCGTTTTTACGGTTCCCTTGCCGGAACCTGACTTGGAAGACACTTCCTTTACAAATTCGCTCTTTACATATCCGGTTTCTCCCTGGAATTTTACCTTGGTCCAGTCACCTTCCGTTCCAAGTTTCTTCAGTTCCACACCAATATCCACTTTTCCGAGGAGCTCACCATCCGTACTCGGGCTCTTTCTGACATTACAGATATCTTTTGTCTTGACCGTACCGGTAGATTTCTTGGAATCGCTCTTTTGGGTATCTTCCTTCTTTTCCGTAGACTCCGTTGTCTGGGTTTCCTCGGTCTTTTGAGTTTCTTCCTGTTTCTTTGTCTCTGTGGTCTGGGTTTCCTGCGTCTGGCTTTCCGTCTCTGTCGTCTGGGTTTCGGTATTGCTTACAATCGTTTCTCTCCATTTTGCCATGGCATTTCGAAGTGTTCCACCCACCATATTGGCAAGTTTTTCATCACTCTTTACAGCTTCATTATAGCTTGTCTGCACCTCTTTCTGCAGAGCAACCACTTCATCACTCTTCTCATATGCCAGAATCAGGGAATACAGATTTGCATCCAGATCCTGATCCAGGAAATTGAAATTGTATGCAGAGTATATGTTATTGATGATCAGATTTCCCTTTCCGTCTCTCTCCACATAGAAGAAATCCATTCCCGGTGCCGGAGTATCCACACCTTTGAATTTCAGATCATAGCATACAGATACCAGATAAGAATCATCGGTTGCCCCCTTTGTGGAATAACAGGTGATGTTCTGATAATCCTCATAATACTCAGAAAACGTCGTGATATAACTCTTTTCATTGTCACTGAGCGGCTGTGCAATCATCTCCAGCGAATCCGTATCTCCACCGGCATATGCCGCATAATAATTTTCCATCAGTGTCACAAGTTCCGGATCTGCATCTTTCTGCAGCTTACCAATTTCCTGATATTCTGTAGTCTGTGTCACTCCCTGTGTACCGTTTTGTGTCTCTTTCTGATCTTTCTGAGGACCGGTACACTTTACCAGAATCACAACAAGAATCACAAATAAAACAGCTGCGCAAAAATATCGTCTATATTTCACAAAAAAGTCTGTAAACTTTTTTAATTTTTCATTCTGCATATGAACCCTCCATAAAAATGCATCTTTCCATTTATGATACCACACCTCATACTATTCGTCCAGTAAAAAAGCGGTGCATGACGCACCGCTTTTCCTGTCGTTCCATGGGTAAGTTGTTTCCTTGCCACATAGCATAAACTGCACCCGGCGGGAATCGAACCCGCATCTCAGGAGTCGGAGTCCTGCGTTCTATCCATTATACTACGGCTGCATAGCACTCTTATTTCACAAGCGCCTTTTTACTATATCACACTTCAAATTTAGAGTCAATCCACACTTTGATGTAAAATATGAAGTATTTCTTCCAGCTGCTTTACCGGAAGCTGCCCCGGTGCGCTCGCCTGCCCGCCTGCGCCAAATGTCACACACGACCCGAAAAACTCTCCGGCCACGCGGGAAATCCCCCCTTTTGCACCCATGGACATGGTAATCAGCGGATGATCCGGATGGTTTTCATGAAAGCGGTTGGTCTCCTCCAGCAAATGCAATACATCCCACATATTCTGCGGCATAACTGCCAGTTTCACGACATCTGCGCCACTCTCACGGATCTGTTCCAACAGCATGCGGATCACCTCCGGGTCCGGCGTCTGTTCAAAATCATGATGGGAAGCAATCACATATACTCCCATCTCCCGCAACATTGCTATTTCTTTCTGCGGATTTTTTGCTTCAAAATATTCCACATCAATAAAATCCACGACATCTGATTCTGCCGCCACCTGATGAATATCATAAATATCCGCCGCGGAAAGTGCTTTGCACCCTCCCTGATTTTTAGAACGGAAGGTATACACCAGAATGCTTTCCTTTATGATATGTTTCATTTCGTTTAATATTTCGCGGATCGCATTCGGACTTTCCACGTTTTCAAACGCATCCACACGCCACTCAATCATTTCCGTGTGTGCTTCTTCCAGCCTTCTGGTTTCTCTTAAAATTTCTTCTTTCGAAGACTCCATGACCGGCACACACACGAGCGGTTTCCCTTTTCCTATAATCTTTCCTTTTATACAAAGCAGATTTTCCATCTCTGCACCTCCTGCTGTGTTGTAATTCTCTGTTATTATATTCTAAAAGCCCGAAAGAAACAACCGATTCCTGTTATTTGACATTTTTCCCGTTTTCCATTAAGATAGTCACGGTATGTGATATCCGAACTTAAGAGATAGGAGAAAAAAATGAGTTTTGAATTTTTAAACCAATTACCGACTCCGGCAGACATTAAGCGCGATTATCCGCTTTCCCCGGAGCTTCGTGAATTAAAAAAACACAGAGACCTCATGATCTCTGATGTAATTACAGGTAAAGATTCACGTGTCCTCGTAATCATCGGACCGTGTTCTGCAGATAACGAAGATTCTGTATGTGATTATGTGAGCCGTCTGACCAAAATCCAGGAAGATGTCAAGGATCAGGTCATCTTAGTTCCGCGTATTTACACCAACAAACCACGTACAACCGGCGAAGGCTACAAAGGGATTGCTTCCCAGCCAGATCCGGAAAAAGCTCCAGATATGATCGAGGGTCTGATCGCCATGCGTAAAATGCACATCCGTGCAATCGAAGAAAGCGGTCTTACCTGTGCCGATGAAATGCTTTACCCGGAAAACTGGGGATATGTCGAGGATCTTCTCTCCTACGTTGCCATCGGAGCACGTTCGGTAGAAGATCAGCAGCATCGTCTGACGGTCAGTGGTTTTGATGTCGCTTCCGGAATGAAAAATCCTACCAGTGGTGATTTTTCTGTTATGCTCAATTCTGTATACGCGGCACAGCATCCGCATCATTTCGTTTATCGCGGATACGAGGTGGAGACAACCGGAAATCCTCTGACTCACGTGGTTCTTCGCGGTGCAGTCAGCAAACACGGCAATACCACCCAGAATTATCACTATGAAGATCTGATCCGTCTTCATGAGATGTACGAAAAAATGGATGTCATCCATCCGGCAGCCATCATTGATACCAACCATTCCAACTCCGGAAAGAAGTTTAAGGAACAGATCCGTATCGCAAAAGAAGTGATGCATAACCGCCAGCTTTCTTCCGATATCCGTTCTCTGGTAAAGGGTCTGATGATTGAAAGTTACATTGAAGAGGGAAATCAGTCTATCGGAGATCATGTTTACGGAAAATCCATTACCGATCCTTGTCTCGGATGGGAAGATTCCAAACAGCTGATCTACGACATTGCGGAGATGAACGCAAAGTAAACAGTTTTTGTCTGAAAACAAAATGGAGTGTAAAAAGTGTTCCTTTTGCACTCCATTTTTTTATAATTTTTCTACAACAAAACTTAACAGCCTGCTACACCATGTACAATGATATTGGTCTTTGGCGA